>LNFM01011338.1_pt1 | contig 12161 bp, 13 predicted proteins | sample 596031 | NCBI WGS metagenome assembly LNFM01 (sample SAMN04254537, study PRJNA301005) | activated carbon metagenome | isolation source: dual media filters at the Ann Arbor, Michigan drinking water treatment plant | place: USA: Ann Arbor | reverse complement strand
CCCTGAAGGACTGACGCGCCTTTTTCCCGATGCGGCTAGTCTGGCCAATGCTGGCCCTGCGCTCATCGCTAAGATCGGCGTGCCGGGAAAACGCGCGGAGACTTTGCACAATCTCGCTGTCGCTGCCGCCGACGGAAAACTTAATCTTGCGCGTGGCGCAATCGCATCGGGACGCGCGGCACTTGCGGAGATCCCCGGCGTCGGTCCGTGGACGATCGAGTACGTGGCACTCCGCGCGCTCGGCGATCCGGATGCGTACCCTACGACTGACATCGCTCTCATCAACGCGCTCGGCCGCAAGGGCGAGACGCTCGAACAGTTGAAACCTTGGCGCGCCTATGCCGCGATCCGGCTCTGGCGGCGCGCCGCGAAGAAAGGAGCGCGCCCATGATCAGCGCGATTCACGAAAGCCCTGTCGGTGAACTGACGCTCACATCGAATGGAGAGGCGCTTACAGCCATTCTCTTCGAGAACCCGCGCTACCCGCTCCCCGAGCAGCCCCGCGGCGAAGACAAGATCATCGCAGGCGCGCGCAGACAGCTGGATCAGTACTTTGCCGGCAAGCTGAAGGCATTCGACCTGCCGCTGGCGCCAGCTGGCACGCCGTTTCAGCAAAGCGTCTGGAAGGCATTGCTTGCGATCCCGTATGGCGTCACGCGTTCGTATGGCGAGCAAGCCAAGGCGATCGGTAATCCGGCGGCGGTCCGCGCCGTGGGGCTGGCCAATGGGCGCAATCCGATCTCCATCGTTATCCCATGCCATCGTGTGATTGGGGCCAATGGCTCGCTGACCGGATATGGCGGGGGCATGGAGCGCAAGCAGTGGCTTCTCGATTTGGAACAAGGTCAGGCCCTGATCCGCTGACAATTACGAAACCTCAACGGTTCTCGGGCATCGCACTTGGCGTAGCGGGCGTGCTATGAGCCGGCGCAAGGGATGTTCGAGGAGTAGGCGGGATGCGGAAACTGTTGGCTGCGGTTGCGGTTGTGGGCGCCTTGGCGTCTGGCTCTGCGACAGCGCAGAACGGCGCTTGGAGCTACGCCTACGTCGATGGCGTCGCCACAGCGACCCAGCGCAACGATGACGGCCGCGTCACCGCCACGCTGACCTGCGCGCCACCCACCGGCGACATCATCATCACGGACTATACGCTTGGCCGTAACGCGCGCCGCGCCACAGTGGCCGCCGTGCGCATCGGCGCGATGAGCGTGAACGTGCCGATGTCGATCGAAGGTCGCGGCCGCAACGCGCGCGTCGTCATCAACCTCCCACAGCGCCCGCCCATTCTTGCTGCGGTGCAACCGACCGATCGCCTGTCCGTGACCGTGAACAACACCACGCACACCTACGAAGAAGGCGGCCCAGCCCGCATGCGCGAAGTCGCTTACGCCTGCTGGGGTAGCTGAGTATCGCCTGCGCGTCGGGGTTGCGCGCGCGGGAAACTGGCGCCTACCATCCTGTCATGGGCTGAGGACGCCGCCTGGGGAGGGCGGTGTGTGCGTGCATGATGGGATTACCAGAACCGAGGACGCGCTTGGCGCTCATGCCGCGAGCAAGCGGCGTGTGCGCCATATTTCGCGCTGAAACCAAACCGGGCGCCGAGGACGATTTTGCGGCCTTGGTTGCCGATCTTGCTTGGTGCGTGCGCAACGAGGAGCCCGCCTGCACCTCTTACGTGGTTACGCGCGCGATGGGCTCGCCATCGCACTTTGCGATCCATGCCCGCTTCGAAGATTGGCGCGCTTTCGAGAGCCATCCCGATAGCGCGCACATGGCCAAGCTGATGCCGCGCCTTAGCGCGCTGCTTGCGTCGCCGCTGGCGATGGAGATTTTTCTCGAAGTTTGAGCGGCTCGCCGCTGGCGGTGACGCCCGGCAGCAAATTCACACTTAGCGCCGCCGCCGCCAAAAACACGCTCGCCATGACTTTGGCCCAGATCGGCAGCGCGGCAATGCCCACAAGTTCGAGCGCGACAAACGCCGCCAGCGTGGCTGCTGCGGCAGAAAATGCAACGCGCGCACGCTTGTCCGTCTTGCGCTGGCGCCAGAACCACCAATGCGCCCAAAGCAGCGTTGACGGAATGAGGAAAGCAAACGAGGCGCGCGAGAACCAAGCGCTTTCTGGCGCTTGCGGCCATGCGCCGACCAGCCAGAGCACGCCGCTGACGAGCAGTGCGGCGAGCGCAATCGCCGCAAGCCCCCGCGCTGCGCCGTCCCGCGCAGCTGCGCCGTAGTGCGAGCGTGCAGCGATAGCGAGCGAGGCGACGAGCCAAAGGCTGCTATGCGTCGCCGCTTCCACGAAGCTGACCGGCTGCAAGAGCGGCGCGCCGCCGGCGAAAAATATCCGCACCAGCAAATGCGCCGCGCCGAGCGCAAAGAAGAGAGTGGCCGCTTCAAAGCACGCCGCTGTCCGCAGCGAGCCGTGGCGCTCAAAGCCATAAGCTGCGCCGCCCGCCAGCAGTGCGGGAAGCACCAGACCCGTTGATGCCGCGAGCGCCGGCCACCATGACGTGTTTTCACCCAAAACGTCTTGAGCAGCGACGAAGCCAAAAGCCAACGCGAAAAGCGTGGCGATCACGGCGAACACGCGCCAAGCGAGATCAGAGAAGCGCAAATTGAGCGCCGCCAGTGCAAGCGCGACGAACGCAAACGCTGGCGCCGCCAGCTGCGGCGGCAGCGTCAACGTGATCGCCGCAACGCATGCGAGAAATGCGCCTGCCGCCAGCATCCAGCGTGTGTAGCGCAGCGCGGCCAAGCCGCCCTGACGGCGCAGCGCCGCCATAACCAACACGCCGCACAAGAGCAGCGCTAGCGCCAAGAAGACCCCTCCCGCGGCGTTCGCATCGGCGAGGCCGTGTCGCGCATCGTGCAGCGCCGCGATGACGCCGAGCGGCGCAAACGCTCCTGTGCCGGCAAGCGCTACACCGCGCGGGCCGAGCTGCGGCACGCGCACGGCCGCGATCGCCAGAAAAACTGAACCCGCCCATGCAGCGGCCGGTGTGAACCAGATCGCGGCGCTCTCTTGGCCGCTCAACACGTAAAGCCCGACGACCGCTGCGCCGAACGCCACCAGATGCAGCGACTCCAGGCGAAGGCTCATCGCCCCAACGATCGCAGCCGCAGCGACAATGATCGCGTAGGCTGCGCCGGGTGCGCTGAACATTGTGGTCTGGCTTGAGAGCGCGAGCGCTACGCCCGCCATAATCAGCGCCATCATCGCGCCTGGCGTGGCGCGCCTCAAATGCGCATTGATCAGGCCGCAGCCTCCGGCCAACGCTAAGCCTACGGCAAAACTGATCGGCTCCGCCTCTGGCGTTCCAAGCGCCACGCCGACAGCGGCCCATGCCGTCGCGGTCAGCACGCCTGCCCAGGCCGCGACGCTCCAAATCGAGCGCAGTGCTACGATCATCATCGCGGCGGCGATCGCCAGACCCGAGGCAACGACCGCAGCATCCGCACCGGTGAAGAAGAGACCCAGCGCCGGCGACACCGCCATCAGGCAGAGCACAAGCGTGCGCACTGTTTCAGGCGACAGCGTCTGGGCGCTTCGGCGCTTCCTGCCGGAATTGGTGTAACCGCGCTGCGCCGAGCGCACGCGCCGTTCGATCGGCAGCTCTGAGATGGAGACGACGCTTCCGCCCTCGGCGGCGCGTACGGCGCGCACCGGCGCGGTCGCGCGCACTGTGAGCAACTCGTTGAGCCGGGCGATCTCCGCACGCTGCCGCTCGGTTTTGCGCCAGAGCCAGTAAAAACCGGCGGCGCTCGCAGCGACGTGCAGGGCCAGGAGGATGAGGATTGGGCCCATCGTCAGCGGCGCTTCCTAGCGGAAGCGGTCGCAATGCGCATGCCCAAATCCGCGTGCGAGCCATGCGCATGAATTACGGCGCTGATTTGCAACGATTTTCCTCAAGGCCACATGGATGTGATGTGGTGGTCCGCGATGCCAACGTGTGCGGAACGGCTGGGTTCCGGGGCGTCATACGGCAAGGCCACTGTCACAAAACCGCGGTTGTTCCGTCACGCTGCCTTCAATAGCTGTGCAAGCCATGGGGGGCTTGGTTTGACCTATTCGTTCGAGAACGCGCGCAGCTTGATTGCGGTCGTCGTCATTATCTTGCTGTGCTGGTTGCTCTCCGAGAATAAGCGCCGCTTCCCGTTCTTTCTCACCATCGGCGCGCTGGCAGTCCAGGTCGGCTTCGTCCTGGCGTTGTTTGCGCTGCCGAACGCGGAAGCGGTGCTGCGCGGCATCACCTCTGCCGTCGATGGTCTCGCGGACGCCGCCGATCGCGGCGCGCAATTCGTGTTCGGCTTCTTGAGCGGTGGCGCTGCGCCCTATTCGAGCGGCGAGGCGGCGGTTGAGGGGCCGTTCATCTTCGGCTTCCGGGTTCTGCCGCTTATTCTGGTGATCTCCGCGCTCTCGGCCGTACTTTGGCACTGGCGCATCCTCCGCTGGATCACCCAAGCGTTCGGCTTCCTCTTCGAAAAGACCATGAACCTCAGCGGCGCCTCAGCGCTCGCGGTGGCGGCAAATATTTTCATGGGCATGGTCGAGAGTCCGATCGTTATTCGCGCCTATCTCGACCGGCTCTCTCGCTCCGAACTGTTCCTGATGATGGTCGTCGGCCTCGCCACCGTCGCTGGGTCGACGATGGTCGCCTACGCCGCCATCCTTGGGCCGGTGCTGCCGAATGCGGCGGGCCATGTGCTCGTCGCGTCAATCATCTCGGCTCCTGCGGGCATTTTGCTCGCGCGCATCATGATCCCAGAGCAACACGTCGCCGGTGAGCCGTACAATTACGCCGCAGCGCTGAAATACGAGAGCACGATGGATGCTGTAACGCGCGGCGTGCAGGACGGCGTCATGGTTGCCGTCAACGTCGCGGCGTTTCTGATCGTGTTCGTGGCGTTCGTTTGGATCGTGAACAACATTCTCGGGGTCTTTCCGCCTGTGGATGGCGCGCCGCTGACACTGCAGCGGATATTCGGCTACATCTTTGCGCCGGTCGCTTACGGCATCGGCTTGCCCTGGTCGGAGGCGCAAGCGGGCGGGACGATCCTCGGCACGAAGCTTTTTCTCACCGAGTTCATCGCCTTCATCGATCTCAGCGCCATACCCGCTGAAGAGATGAGCGATCGCAGCCGCATGATCATGACCTACGCCATCTGCGGCTTCGCCAATGTTGCTTCGATCGGCATCATGACCGGCGGCATGACGGTGCTTATGCCGGAGCGGCGCACGGAGATTTACGCGCTTGCCGGCAGAGCGCTGCTACCCGGATTCCTTGCCACGCTGATGACGGCCGCGATCGTCGCCGCCATGCCCGTGTGGCTCTTCTAGGACGAAGACTTGCGCAAAAACTTCTGCGTTTGCCCGCCGCCGCCTTGATAGGCCTCGGCGCCGGCCGGGTTCGTGATCGTGCTCCAGGCGTCGCGCACCGCTTCAGCGCTTGCGCCTTCGCCGACGAACGCGCCTTCGGTTTCCACGATCTGCGCGAGCGCGAAGACGCCCGCGCCGGCGGTCAGGATCGCGCCCGTGGGCGCTTCTTTTGACGCGAGATACACAACGCCCGGCGTCACGTGCTCAGGCGCGAACTTCGCCAGCATCTCGGGCGGCATGATGTTGTCGGTCATGCGCGTCGCCGCGACCGGTGAGATGGCGTTGACGCGAATATCGTTCTTGCCGCCTTCGATCTTGAGCGTGTTCATGAGACCGACGAGGCCGAGCTTGGCTGCGCCATAATTGGCTTGGCCGAAATTGCCGTAGAGACCGGAAGACGAGGTGGTGACGACGATGCGCCCATAATTCTGGTTACGCATGATCTCCCACATCGCCTTGATCGGCTTCATCGTGCCCATGACGTGCACATCGAGCACGGCGCTGAAATCGGCGATCTCCATCTTGGCAAAGCTTTTGTCGCGCAGGATGCCGGCATTGGCGACGAGCACGTCGATCCGCCCCCATGTATCCATCGTGCGCGCCACCAGATTGGCAACGCCCTTATCGTCCGTCACCGAAGCGCCGTCGGAGATCGCCTCGCCGCCCGCGGCCTTGATTTCCGCAACGACAGCATCCGCCGCAGCGGACGATCCGCCCGCGCCGTCCATCGCGCCGCCGAGATCGTTCACGACGACCTTTGCGCCACGGCGCGCGAACTCAAGCGCGTGGCAGCGCCCCAGGCCGCCGCCCGCGCCGGTGACGATAACGACCTGGTCGTCGAAGCGAATGTCGGACATGGGAAGCAATCCTGTTCTATGATCGGTGTCGGATCAGCGTTCTAGCCGAGCGCCCGGGAGAAGCACGATGAAACTCTATGTCGCGCCTTATGCGCCGAATCCGCGCCGGGTGATGATGTTCCTGGCCGAGAAGGGCATCACCGATATCGAGATCGTCAGCCTCAATCTGCAGGAGGGCGAGCATCGTACCGAAGACTTCCGCAAGAAGAGCCCGCTCTCGCAGATCCCGACACTCGAACTCGACGACGGCCGAACGCTGACCGAAAGCCGCGCCATTTGCTCTTACATCGAAGCGATGCAGCCCGAGCCGAACCTCATGGGCCGCGACGCTTTCGAGCGCGCCTTCATCGAGATGTGGGATCGCCGCATGGAATTGCTGTTCTCGATGCCGCTGATGATGTGGGTGCGGCACGGTAATCCGGTGTTGGGCGCGGTAGAGCGCAATCAGAACGCCGAGGTCGCGACTTATAATCAAGGTCAAGCGATGCGCATGGCGACTTGGCTCAATGACGAACTTGCGCGCCGCGCGTGGATCGCCGGCGAACGCTTCACCATAGCCGACATCACAGCCGCCTGTGGCATGGACTTCGCCAAGATGATGCGCTGGCGGCCGGGCGACGATCTTCCGCACCTGAAGCGCTGGCGTGAGGCCTTCTCGAACCGCGCAGCCGGGCAAGTCGCGGCTTAAGCGCCGCCCGCGTGCACCCGTGCGCCCAGATCGTTGGCGCGCGTCGCAAGCACATTGAGCCGCCGCTGCAACGCCTTCAGAGCGCGCTTGCCTGTTTTGCCGTCGCACGATGGTGCGTTCAGCACATGCTCGATCAACAAGAGCGCATCCCGTTCGTCGCCCAAGACATCGCCCAGCTTTGCGCCAAGCTTCCGCCGCCTGCGTGTTGGCCATGCGTCCTCAAGCAAGGTTGCAGCGAACAGCCGGTCTTTTTCGCGCTTGCGCCAATGGTGGCGGCGTTCTGGATTGCTGGCGTCACTGGCGCGCCGGCGCGCGATGCGTGCTTTGCGGACAAGCCGGTCGGCGCCGCGTTCGATTTGACGCGCTGAGGCCTCTGGCCAAACCTGCGCCAGCGCCGCGAGATCGCGCAATCCGCTGCGGACGAGTTCGAGATCGGGGGGGCCGAGTGCGGTGCGATCAGCGTCGATTTCTTCGGCGATGGCTTCGAGTGCCGCGGCCTCGCGCTTGGCGGCGTGGCCTGCCGTCTTGCGCGCAGCTTCCGCCAGTGCTGCGAGATCGCGCGCTTCAGCGAGTGTGCGCATCACAGCGCGCGCGGAATCGTTGAACACGTTGGAAAGTCCAGGCGCACACGCATGACCGATCCGCGCCAGAGCGCGCGCGCGCTTCAACCGCACGCGCGCGCGATGGATCGTTTTCGGCTTGCTCGTAGACTTGTCGAGCTCTTCAGCAGCGGCGCGCAATTCTTGCGTCAGCGCTGCGCGCAAATTGAATGCCGGACCCGGCGATCTCATTCCGTACCCCTCAGGCCCCGATTTTCTTTAGCGTGCCGGAAAAAGCAAGGATCGGACGTGACCTTTGTGTAATTAGCCCGCGCACGAAGATGAGTGAGCGCGTGTTCCGCAATACCTCGCCATGCGCCTCCACGATCGCATCGAGGTTGCCTGCGCCAACGAACTCGCTGTTACAGGTGAGCGTCACAGCCTTGACGTCTCCGCTCAACGCATTGTGCGCAATGGCGAAAAGCGCAAAGTCCGCAAAGCTCATAAGTGCGCCGCCATGGATGGTTCCGCCGCCATTCAGATGATGCGGCTTCGGCTCGAAAGCGCAGCGCGCGCGGCCGTCCTCGATCGTGAAACAGAACGGCCCAACAGCGCTCTCGAAGGGATCCGCGCCATTACTCCAGGTGGTCCAGCCCGCAAACGGCCCGTCTGCGATGATTGTGGGCCCTGACGGCGTCGCGCCATCTGCGCTCATGAGCTTTTCTCCCAGCCTTTTCGCTTGTCGGGCGGGCGTGCTGACATGGTATGACCCGAGGAGCAAGGGCGGGGACGATGCGGTTTTTGTTCGCAATTCTTGGGGCGGCGCTTCTGGCGAGCTGTGTCACGCCCGATGATGATCGCTTCTATGTCGGCCAATCGCCGCGCGCCTTCGTCATCATTGGCGTGGCGGAAGGCGCCGAGAACACCTCGGCGCGCTACACGCTGTTGTGGCGCCTGCTCGACGCCAACGGCCGGTTTACATCGCTCGATGACGACCGTGCGTTTTCGCCCGAAACCAATACGCGCGGCTCAATCCGCGTGCGCGGCGTTCCCGGCGAGTTCTTCGTCTACGAAGTCGATCCTGGGACATACGCGCTCGACGGCGTCTATGGCATTATCCGCGACGATCGCGTCAATTATGCCGCCGACGGCCTGATCGAAGGGCCGGAGCGGCCGGCTTTCGATGTGAGGCCCGGCGAGGCGGTCTATCTCGGCATCTGGGAAGCCAACATCGAAGAGATGCGCTCAGTGACGCGTCCCTATCGGCTCGACGAGCGCGACATGCGCGCAGTGCTGCGCCAGGAAGAGCTTGTGGTGGGTGAGGTGCGGCCGCGCGCCACTGAGCCGCGTTCTGTCGAGTGCGCGCCACGCCGTATCGGCTCCATCACACAGAGACGGGTATGCTGAGACACATCCTCATCGCCCTGATCGCGCTTTTCGCTGGCGCGACGTCGGCCCTCGCGCAAGATCTTTTGACGCCAAGCGAATTTCGCGACGCCGGCGCTGCGCGGATTCGCGAACTCGCCCCCGAGGCGCGTGTCGTCAACCGTGATGAGCTGGGCGTCACCGTGTTCCGGCCGGATCGCGCCGACGCCGATGGCATGCAGATCAACTTCGATAACGCCTACACGCTCTATCGAGGCGACCCGTCGCAGCTCGAATTTCTGCTGGATCGCTGGTCGCGCCTGGCCGTCGATCCGCCGATGGAGCGCGGGCTTGACCGCATCGTCTCCATTCTACGTCCGCAGAGCCATGTCGATGGCTACAGTCAATTCGTCGCCAACGGCCCGACGCCCGGGCGGCTGGTGACGCGCCCGTTCGTGGGCGATTTGCACGAAATGATGGTGTTCGATAGCGCCGAGGCTGTCGCTTACGTGACCGAGGATCAATTGCGCGAGTTGGACATCTCAATCGACGAGGCATGGACGCTCGCGCTCGTGAACATTCCCACGCGTATGGGTCAGCTGGACGAGATGCGCATTGAAGAGCTGCCAGGTCTCGTTGGCGTGAGCGGCGGCAATGGTCTGGCGCCGAGCAATCTCGTCGGCCCCGGCTTCTGCGCCGGCCCGCATGCGCGCAATCTCGTTCTGGTCACCGATCGCGAGGGCTATTTTATGGGCGAGCCGCAAGGCGTTGAGAATTTCTACGGCTTCGCCGATTGGCTGATCGGCCGCGGCGAGAGCGCATCGACGACAGTCATGGAATGCCGTGATGGCCGCTTAGCGGCGGTCGATCGGCCGGGTGCACAAGCAAGGACGAAGTGACGAGCATGGACAACGACAGTCTCAACCAATTGCTCGAAGCCGTCCGCCGCTTCGTCAACGAACGCCTGATCCCACTCGAGGCCAAGGTCTCCGAGGATGACGCTGTCCCCGCCGACGCACTGGCGGAAATGCGCGCGCTGGGCTTGTTCGGCATCTCCATCCCGGAAGAATATGGCGGCCTCGGCCTCACGATGGAGGAAGAGTGCCGGACGATGTTCGAGTTCTGCCGCTGCTCGCCGGCGTTCCGCTCGGCCTTCGGCACCAATGTCGGCATCGGCAGCCAAGGGCTCGTCATGTTCGGCACCGAAGCGCAGAAGAATAAGTGGCTGCATGGCATCGCCGCCGGCGAAGTCGTCACCTCATTTGCGCTGACTGAGCCGGAAGCCGGCTCGGATTCCGGCGCAGTGCGCACGCGGGCTGAGCTTGCTGGCGATCATTACGTTCTCAACGGTTCGAAGCGTTACATCACCAACGCCGCCCGCGCCTCGCTCTTCACAGTGATGGCGCGCACCAATCCGGATGTGAAAGGCGGCGCCGGCGTCTCAGCGTTTCTTGTGCCGAGCGATCTGCCGGGCGTCTCCATCGGCAAGCCCGAAAAGAAGATGGGCCAGCAGGGCGCCCATATTCATGACGTGCATTTCGACAACGTCCGCGTACCGGTCGAGAACCGGCTCGGCGAAGAGGGGCAAGGCTTCCGCGTCGCCATGCAAGTGCTCGATCGCGGGAGATTGCACATCGCTTCTGTGTGCGTCGGCGTCGCTGAGCGCTTGATCGAGGAGAGCGTGCGTTACGCGGCTGAGCGCAAGCAATTCGGCCAAGCCATCGCCAACTTCCAGATGATCCAGGCCATGCTCGCCGACTGCCGCGCCGAAACCAACGCCGCACGCGCCATGGTGTTGGAAGCCGCGCGCAAACGCGATCGCGGCGAAGATGTCGTCATGGATGCGGCCGCGTGCAAACTCTTTGCATCGGAAATGGTCGGCCGCGTTGCCGATCGTGCGGTGCAGATTTTCGGCGGCAGCGGCTACGTCGCCGATCACGGCATCGAGCGCTTCTATCGCGATGTCCGCATCTTCCGTCTCTACGAAGGCACCAGCGAAATCCAACGCATCATCATCGCACGCGAGATGCTGAAGCAGGGGAAGTGATGTCCAACGACGAGCCGGGTCCGAAGAAGAGCTTTGTCGATCACGCTAAAGGCCTCGCCGCGCTCCCCGGTGAAAAGCTCGCGGAGCTGAGGGCCTACGGCTCGGAGAAGCTGCAAGAGACGATGGCCGCCTTCCTCGGCGCGCTGCCGGCGCTGCGGCGCGCTGGTTATCATTTGCGCGAGTTCGAGATCGAGCTTGGCATCACGCCGAAAGTCATCGCGCACTTCGTGCCACTCGCTGCCGCCGAAGCTGATATCGCGGCTGGCGGCGAGGCGTTGAAGGGCAACACGATCGGCTCATCCATGCTGAGCGTGCTCCGCCGCGCTGGCGACATGCACCGCGTCATCCGCGCGCCGGGCTTTGAATGCGCGCATATCGAGATCGATGTCGGCGTCATCCCCGCTGTGCGCTTGCGCTATCGCGCCGAGGACGAGAGCGACCAAGCGGCCTTGCCTGAACGCTGACGCAGCCTACATCACCGCCAAGGAATTCGGGGGACCCATCATGAGCAAGATCAAAACCGTGAGCGTAGCGTTGGCGCTGTTCGCCGCCGCTGCGTGCGCCGCCGCACCTGCGCCTGCCCAGGTCGAAGCCGCAGCACCCGCGCAGAACGACGCCGTGCTGCAGGCCGTCGTCGATGGCGCGTGGCGCACGCCCGAAGAGCGGGCGCGCGATCAGTATCGCCATCCCGCTGCGTCGCTCAGCTTCTGGGGTCTGCGCCCGGGTGCGACCATCGTTGAGATCGAGCCCGGCGGCGGCTCCTGGTGGACACCGATCCTCGCGCCCTACGCGCAACGCACGGGTGGCCGTTACGTCGCCGGCTGGCTCGATCTCGCGAGCCCCAACGCTACCGATCGCACACGCACCGCGCGCGCTGCGTTTCTGACTGAATATGCCGACGCTTCGATCTATGGCGCCGTCACCGCCGTCGATTTCGGCATGCATTCAGGATTGGCGCTCGGCGACAACGAGGCAGACTTCATCCTCGTCGCGCGTGCATTCCACAATTGGTCGCGCCAAGGCGCCACTGAGCGCTACATGGCCGAGTTCTTCCGCGCACTGCGCCCCGGCGGCGTGCTCGCCGTCGAGCAACACCGCGCAGCGCCTGGCGCCGATGTCGCGCAGAGCGCGTCAACGGGCTACGTCCCGGAATCGTACGTCATTGAAGCTGCTGAGCGCGCGGGCTTCGTGCTGGCCGGCCGCAGCGAGATCAACGCCAATCCGCGTGACGATCGCGATCATCCATTCGGCGTCTGGACGCTGCCGCCGATCCGCCGCACCGCCCCGCAA
>LNFM01012760.1_pt1 | contig 12162 bp, 13 predicted proteins | sample 596031 | NCBI WGS metagenome assembly LNFM01 (sample SAMN04254537, study PRJNA301005) | activated carbon metagenome | isolation source: dual media filters at the Ann Arbor, Michigan drinking water treatment plant | place: USA: Ann Arbor | reverse complement strand
GGAGAATGCGGCCGGATCCTGGCGCAGCGCAACGCCGGTGCCGCGCAGCGGTCCGACGTAGAAGCCCTGCATGTAGAAATGCTCGCCCGCTGTCGGCACCGCAATCGAGAACGCGACCGGACTCGTCGCCAGCATGCCCTGGCCGTAGGCGCCAATGCTGTACGTGCCGCTCAACGGGTAATCGAGTGAGTGCGAGCCAGCGGTCCAGGTGCCATCCAGCACGCCGGCAGAGACGCCGCCCGCGCCGTCGAGCGCCACGCGGCCGACGAGATGCGCGGGATGCCCGGCGGAGTAGCCCCGCCACAGGTAGGCATAGGCGTGGTTCAACGACGCCGCATCGCTCGCCTGCAATGTCACCGTCGCCTGCGCAGACCGGCTCACGTCAGCCACCGCGGTGGCACGCACCTGCACGGATGCGTCACCTGCCGGCACCTGCGCCGGCGCGACGTACACGCCATCGCTGCCCACGCTGCCGCATTGGGCACCGGTGCAGCCGGTACCACTGACGGTCCAGGTCGCACCCTGCTCGCTGCTGCCGGTGAGCATGCGGATGAACGGCCGGCTGCTGCCCACGGTGACCCGCGCTGTCGGCGGCCACACGGACACGGCGACATCCGAGCCGATGGTCAGCCCGGCGCTGCCTGTCCTGCTGGTGTCCGCCTGCAGCGTCGCGGTGATGAGCACCACCGCCGGCTGCGGCACGATCTGCGGCGCGGTGTAGACCCCGCCGCTGGTGATGGACCCGCAGGCCGCCCCGGTGCAGCCGGCGCCGCTTGCGCTCCAGGTCACCGCGGTGTTGCCGGTGCCGGTCACCGTGGCGGTGTAGGTCTGCGATTCGCCGAGCTTCAGCGTGGCGCTCGGCGCCGTGACCGTCACGACGATCGTCGGCGGCGGCGGCGCGCTGCCGCCTCCTCCGCCGCCGCAGGCGGCAAGTGCAGTGAGCATCGCCGCCAGGATGACGGCAACGCCGATGTGATGACTTCGAACCATGGTCGCTCCTTCCCCAGTCACCTGCTGGAGCGCGACCACCGGTCTCGTGGCGACCACCACGCCAGGGCGCGGCGGCAGGTGGTGTGCCGGACGACTAGAACAGCCGCTCCGACTGCATTCAAGCTATGCCTCGCAGGTTGCCTGCGCTTGCGCCAGCGCATGCGATGCGCGCCCCGTTGCTCGGCGCGCACGATGTGCGGTTGGTCAGGCAGATGTGAGAGCGGCACGGGCAGCACGGCCGCGCAAGCGCAGCCGATGATCTCGCGGCCGCGCGGGCGTCAACCTAGAACCGGTACTGCACGCCCAGGCTCAGCAGATCGATGTCGAACTTGTCGCCATCCGTGAACTTGGCGCGGAAGCGTTCGAACTCGAACCGTGCGCCGAAGTTCTTGGTGAAGTGATACGAGGCGCCTACGCCCCAGGCGAAGTCGGTGTTGGTCTCGGACTCGTTGTCGCAGCCGAAGCCGGTCGCGCAGACCTCGCCCTTGGCCTTGATCGACGCCATGCCGAGTTTGGCGAACAGCGCAGCATCACCCATCGGAACGGCGCCCACGCCGTACAGCGCAAAGCCCGTGGCCTTTAGCGAGATGGTCGCCGTCACCGGCGTTGGCGTCTTGCCGATCAGGATCGTGCCGGTCGCGCTCTCGCTCGCCTTGCCGAGATCGACCCAGGCGCCCTCGACGCCCAAGTACGGCATGAACATGTAGCCGCCGAACACCTTGTAGCCGGTGTCCTTGGTGTCGCAGGTGAAACCGGGGTCGCAGTCGAGTTTGTAGTCGCTCTGTCCGACCGATCCGCCGACATAGCCTTGCCCGAAGGCGGCCCCAGAAAAAGCGAAAGCGGCCAGAACGGCCGCTGCAATGAGCAGGCGTTTCATGACGTTCTCCCCTGATTGATGTCTGCCGGATTGGCAATGTCAGCCTAAGACTGCGCACCGCGGCATTGATCGCGATGTGTGCGACGGCTGCGATGCTGCAAGGGGGGCCGGGATTAGAGTCCGCGTCGTTGCCGTAGGGCAACGCCCCCCCTGTTGCAGCACTGCGTGGTTGCCGCAGCGTTTAGCCGACCGCGCAGAAGGAAGGCAGCGCGAGGTTTCCGCAGTCGCGGGCCGCTACAGCGGTTGCAGCGCCGGACCGAGTGCCTGCAGCGCGGCGCGATCGAGCTTGCCGCCGGCGGCGTGCGGCAGCGCCGGCACGAAGCAGATGCGCCGCGGCCGCTTGTGGCGGGCCAGACGCGTCGCCATGAAGTCCGACAGCGCAGCGCTGCCCGGTGCAGTCCCATCGGCCACCAGGGCCGCGGCGACGATCTGGCCCCAGGTCTCGTCGGGCAGGCCGAAGACCGCGGCCGCGGCCACGCCCGGGCAGTCTTCCAGCACCGCTTCGACCTCGGCCGGATAGACGTTGTCGCCGCCGCTGACGATGAGATCGGTGCGACGCGCATGCAGCTGCAGATGACCGTCGGCATCGAGGGCGCCGAGGTCCCCGGTGTCGAACCACGTGTCGGACGCGAGCGGCGGCTCGCCCAGGTAGCCCGCCATGCGCATCGGCCCGCGCAGCTCGATGCGGCCCTCGACGATGCGCAGTTGCGCGCCGGGCAGCACCGCGCCGGCGCCGCAAGCGGCAGTGTCAAAGCGGCGCGCATACGGCGTGGCGACCACCTGCGAGCAGGTCTCGGTGCAGCCGTAGGTGATGACGATCGGCCAGCCGCGCTCGGCGGCGCGCGCGAGCAGCCTGGGTGAGGCCGCGGCGCCGCCGAGCAGCAGGCAGCGCAGGTGCGCCGGCGGTCGCCAGTGCGGATGGGCATCGAGCGCCAGCGCGAGCATGGTGGGCACGAGCGACAGCAGCGTCACGCGGTGCTGTTCGATCCACTGCGGAAGCAAGGCCGCTTCGAACGCGCTCGCCAGCACCACTGCGCGTCGTGCCGCCAGGCAGCGGGTGACGATCGACAGACCGCCCACGCGCGCCAGCGGCATCGCGAGCAGCCAGCAGTCATCGTCGTGCCAGCCGAGGTTGGCCGCGCTCGCCTGCGCGGACGCGAGCAACGCGCCGCGCGTGAGCACGGCGCCGCGCGCGCGGCCGGTGGTGCCGGAGGTGTAGAGGATCGCCGCGGCGTCGGCCGGCAGCGTCGCGACCGCGTGTGCGGTGGCGGCAATCTCGACGTTGCGCTCGGCGTCGGTCAGCTTCGGGTGCAGCAGCAGCGCCGGGACGCGGCGTTCCAGCAGCGCATAAAGCGCGACGATCGTATCGAGCGTGTTGGTGGCGAGCAGCGGCAACGGTGCGTGGCCGTGCGCGTCCAGCGTGGCGAGGCGCTGCTCGGTGAGCGCAGCGAGATCGGCAAACGTGTAGCGCGCGCTGTCGACATGCAGCGCCACGCGGTCACCGGCCGCGCGCGCGGCCGCGAAGATCGACAGCGCGGTGGCGTCGTCGGTGGCTGCGGCTGCCGCCGCCACGGGCGCGCGCTCGGTGCGCCAGTCCAATTCGCTGCCTTGCCTGCTACGGAAAGCGCCGGAACTTCTTGAAGTCCGGCTTGCGCTTCTCGAGGTAGGCGTTCTTGCCTTCCTGCCCTTCCTCGGAGAGATAGAACAGCAGCGTGGCGTTGCCGGCGAGTTCCTGCAGCCCGGCCTGGCCGTCGCAGTCGGCGTTCAGTGCGGCCTTCAGGCAGCGCAGCGCGATCGGGCTGTTGGCGAGCATCTCGCGGCACCACTGCACCGTTTCCGCTTCCAGCCGCTCGTAGGGCACGACCGTGTTGACGAGCCCCATCTCGAGCGCCTGCTGCGCGTCGTACTGGCGGCACAGGAACCAGATCTCGCGGGCCTTCTTCTGGCCGACGATGCGCGCCATGTAGCTGGCGCCATAGCCGCCGTCGAAGCTGCCGACGCGCGGGCCGGTCTGGCCGAAGCGCGCGTTGTCGGCGGCGATGGTCAGATCGCAGATCATGTGCAGCACGTGACCGCCACCGATCGCGTAGCCCGCCACCATCGCCACCACCGGCTTGGGCAGCGTGCGGATCTGGCGCTGCAGGTCGAGCACGTTCAGACGCGGCACCTTGTCGCCGCCGACGTAGCCGCCGGTGCCGCGCACGCGCTGATCGCCGCCCGAGCAGAACGCGTCCTTGCCGGCACCGGTGAGGATGATGACGCCGATGGTTTCGTCATCGCGGGCATCATCGAAAGCGCGCTGCATCTCCTTGACGGTCTCCGGCCGGAACGCGTTGCGCACCTCGGGCCGGTTGATGGTGATCTTGGCGATGCCTTCTTCCGCCTTCTCGTAAATGATGTCGGTGTAGCCGGCGACCGGGATCCACGCCGGGATCGGCGGCTCAGGGGGACGGTTCATGGTTCTCTCTGCGGGAGGGCGGCGCGCGGTCGCGCCGCCAGTGGGTCATCTGTCGTTCGATGAAGTCAATCGATCTTGGCGCCGGAGGCGCGCACCGCCACCGACCAGCGTTCGGCGCTGGCGTTGATGAAGCGCGCGAATGATTCGGATGTGCCCGGCACCGGTTTGGCGCCGCGCGCGCGCAGCGCGGCGACGATCTCCGGATCGTCCAGCGCTTCGCGGATGGCGGCGTTCAGGCGCTCGACGATCGGTGCCGGCGTGCCGGCCGGCGCGAAGATGCCGTCCCACGCGCTGGCCTCGAACCCGGCCAGGCCAGACTCGGAAATCGTGGGCACCTCGGGGGCGCCGGGAAAGCGGCCGGCGGTGGCCACCGCCAGGCCACGCACGCGACCGTCGCGCGCGGGCGGATACGCGTTGGGCATGACGTCGATCATCATGTGCACGTGGCCGATGATCAGATCGGTGAGTGCGAGCGCACCGCCGCGATAGGGCACATGAACGATGTCGATGCCGGCCTGCGTCTTGAACAGTTCGCCGGCCAGGTGCGAGGTGGTGCCGTTGCCGGCCGAGGCGAAGTTGAGCTTGCCCGGGTTCGCCTTGGCGTACTCGATCAGCTCGGCGGTGCTCTTGACCGGCAGCTGCGGATGCACGATCAGCATCGCCGCGATCTCGGTCAGGCGCGACACCGGCACGAAGTCCTTGACCGGGTCGAAGCGCATGGTGCGATACAGGCTGGCGTTGATCGCGTGGGTGCCGTTGGTGCCGTACAAGAGCGTGTAGCCGTCGGGCGCGGCGCGCGCCACGACCTCGGCGCCGACATTGCCGCCGGCGCCCGGCTTGTTGTCGATGACGATCGGCTGGCCAAGCAGCTGCGCCACGCGCGGCATCATCAGGCGCGCCAGGTTGTCGGCGCCGCCGCCGGGCGGGAAGGGCACCACCAGGCGCACCGGCTTGCTCGGATAAGGCGATTCGGTCGCCACCGCCGCGCCCGCGATGCCGGCGGTGAACAGCGCCGCCAGGGCGCGCACGAAGATCGATGTCATGGCAGCCACGGGCGGACCTCTCTCAAGCGGACGCCGTCGGCGCGGCGGTGGCGGACGAGCGGCAGCGCACCAGGGTCATCGCCTGCAGCGTCATCACCGGCTCGTCGCGCTGGTTGAGCACCTCGATGTGCGAGCGCACCAGGCCGCGATCGGGCTTGCTGCGCGAGGGCCGCGCCTCGGTCACGGTGATGCGCACCGACAGGCTGTCACCGGGCCGCACCGGCGCCAGCCAACGCAGCTCGTCGATGCCGGGCGAGCCCAGGCCGGCGCTGCGCGGCAGGAAGTGATCGACCAGCAGCCGCATCATCAGGCCGGCGGTGTGCCAGCCGCTGGCGATCAGCCCACCGAACGGGCCGGCAGCGGCGCGCTGCGGATCGACATGGAACGGCTGCGGGTCGAACTGGCGGCCGAATGCGATGACGGCGGCCTCGTCGACGGCGATCGGTCCGTACTGGACCACCGCGCCGGGCGGGTAGTCCTCGAAGTGCCGCGCATCCATGGGGACGGGCAGGTCGCGTGTCTGCATGGGCTTGCCGTGAGGGTCAGCGGGAGCAGTCGACGTTGCGCGCGGCTCTTGCGGCCCCTGACGTCCGTCGACGCGGGACGGAATTTACCGTGGCGGCGTGGCCAGCGCCCGCGCTCCCGGCCACAACTGGGGCGATCCCCGATCCGCGGGGCCCAACTGCCGCACGGTGCGTCGGCTCGGTCAACAACCTGGCGCGCCCGGCACGCGGTGCCGGCCAGGGCAGGCCGACCGCCATCGGCGATACTCGCGCCGGCTCAAACAACGGACCATCGCCATGACCTTGCTGTTGCTCGGACTCGTACTCTTCCTCGGCACTCACTCGGTACGCATCTTTGCCGACGACTGGCGCGCCCGCCGGGTGGCCGCGATGGGCGCCAACGGCTGGAAAGGCGTGTACTCGCTGCTGTCGATCGCGGGCTTCGTATTGATCGTGTACGGCTACGCCGCGGCGCGCGCCGAGCCGACAATGCTTAACGGTTCGCCGCTGCTGTACGCGCCGCCGCTGTGGACCCGCCATCTGGCCACGCTGCTGGTGCTGCCCGCGTTCATCCTGCTGGTGGCCGCCTATGTGCCGGGCACGCGCATCAAGCGCGCGGTCGGGCACCCGATGGTGGCGGGCGTGAAGCTGTGGGCGCTCGCGCACCTGATCTCCAACGGCATGGTGCATGACGTGATCCTGTTCGGCAGCTTTCTCGCCTGGGCCGTGGCCAACTACATCGCCGCCCGCCGGCGCGACCGCGTCGCCGGCACCGTCTACGTGACCGGGCCGGTGTGGCGCGACGTGATCGCGGTGGTGGTGGGCGTGTTCGCCTGGTTCGCCTTTGCCATGTGGCTGCACCGGCCGCTGATCGGCGTGTCGCCGTTCGGCGGCTGAGCCCACCGGCACGCCGGCGCGCCGATGAGCACGCCGCACCCGCCCTCACCCCGCGTGCAGCGCGCGACGGTGCGCGCGCCTGCGCCGCCGCCGGCCCCGCGCATCGGCTACGTGCGCCGCCACTGGCGCGGCGAGCTGCATCTGTTGGTGGCGCTGGTGGCCAGTGGCGCGCTGGTGTGGCTGCTGGTGCAAGGTATCCAGCTGGCCGAACGCGGGCTGCCGCTGACCGATCATCCGATGGCCGGCTCGGCCCTGTGGCTGCTCGAGGTGGCGGTACTGGCGCTGGGCGCGCTCTGGTGGGGGGTGGGCGTGCTGCGCTCGGCGCTGAGCCACGGTGCCGCCGGCGGCTCGGCGCTGGTGTCGTTGCTCGCCGCGCTGACCGGCCTCGGCGCGTTCGTGTGGGTCGGCGCGTTCTGGTGGCAGTCGGCCCGCCATGTCGCGCCCGACGTGTGGGCGACGCTGACTGGGACCGCCCCACCGGCCGCCGTGCGCGTGGATGCCGCCAGCCGCCGAGTCTTCCTCGTTGGCGACCTGGAGTTCGGCAGCACGCGCGCCCTGCGCGCGGCGCTGGAAGCGAGTCCTCGCGTGCAGACGGTGCTGCTGGAAAGCCGCGGCGGCCGCGTGGCCGAAGGGCTGGCGCTGGGCAAGCTGATCGCCCAACGCAATCTCGACACGCTGGTGCGCGGCGAGTGCAGCAGCGCCTGCGTGACCGCGTTCGCCGGCGGCCGCCAGCGCCTGATCGGGCCGAACGCGCGGCTGGGCCTGCACAGCGCCGGCGGGCCAGGCAGCAATGCGGCGAGCGTGGCCGCAGCCAACCGCGACAGCGACGCCTTCATCGCCGCACGCGGCGCGGACTTGCGCGTGCTGGAAAAGGGCGCAGCGGTCGCCCACAGCGAGATCTGGTTTCCCGAGCCGATGGTGCTGCTGGCGTCGAACCTCGCCACCGACTACGCGCCGGCGGCGTTGCTGCGCTGAGCGTCGACGCGATGCCCGCCGACACGCCGCCACCGGAGTACATCGACGCCCTGATCGCGCTGCACCGCGGGCTGCCGCGCGAAGGGCCGGGCGACACCGCCATTGCGCGCGAGCTGCTGCGCAGCCTGCCGCCGCTGCCGGCGCAACCGCGCATCGCCGATCTGGGCTGCGGCAGCGGCGCCGGCGCGCTGCTGCTGGCCGAGCACTTCGGCGTGCCGGTACGAGCGGTCGATACCGCGGCAGTGCTGCTCGATGAGCTGCGCGAACGGGCCGCGGCGCGCGGCCTGGCGCATCTCGTCATGCCGCAGCTGGCCGACATGGGTGCGCTCGACTGGCCGCCCGCCTCGCTCGACCTGCTGTGGTCGGAAGGCGCCGCCTACAGCCTGGGATTCGAGCAGGCGCTGACGCGCTGGCGGCCGCTGCTGGCGGCCAGTGGCGTGGCGGTGGTCTCGGAGATGAGCTGGTTCACCGACACCCCGCCCGCCGCGGCGCGCGACTTCTGGGCTGCCGCGTACCCGACGATGGGCACGCAAGCGCAGAACCAGCGCCGCGCGCAGCGCGCCGGCTTCAAGTTGATTGACATGCGCCGGCTGCCTGCGGCGAGCTGGTGGACCAGCTACTACGGACCGCTGCGCGCGCGCATCGCGCAGCTGGCGCCCGGCGCGATCGATCCGGCCGTGCTGTGCGAGACCGCGGAAGAAATGGCGCTGTTCGAGGCGTACAGCGACGCCTACGGTTACGTGTTCTATGTCCTCGCCGCGGCCTGACCACCCCACCGCTCGATGAGCGAGTGACCTACGCACTTGCACCGCTGCTTCGCTCGCACGACGACGGGCGAATGCATCGCACTGTGACCGGCCTCACCCCCCAGCAAGCGCGACGTGATGGCGCGCAAGCAAGGTGCCAAGTCGCGTTGACCGACGCCTGGCCGAGTGACTAGATGGTCGCGCGGAGCCGTTGCTCCGGTGGAGGTATCCCATGGAAGAACAGGCACAAGGATGTGCCCGGGTGACGGCGTCGGTCGTCGACACCCCTGCAACGCAGATGCAGCCGCAAGCTGACCGCCCGTTGACGCAGGAGCGAACCCAGATGAGTGCGCGTGTGGGCCAGCAGGCGCCCGATTTCTCGACCCCGGCCTACTACCAGGGCCGCTTCACCAACGTGAAGCTGTCTGACTTCGCCGGCAAGTGGGTGATGCTGTGCTTCTACCCCGGTGACTTCACGTTCGTGTGAGCGACGGAAGTGTCCGCGGTCGCGGCGCAGTATGTCGAATTGCAGAAGCTCGGTGTTGAGGTGATCTCCGTCAGTGTGGACAGCCACTTCGTCCACAAGATGTGGAACGACCACGAGCTGGTGCGGATGGTGGACGGCGGCGTGCCGTTTCACATGGCATCGGACCAGGCTGGCAACGTCGGCCGCGCCTATGGCGTGTGGGACGAGAGCCAGGGCATCGAGCTGCGAGGTCGCTTCATCATCGACCCGGATGGCATCGTCCAGGCGATGGAAGTGATGACGCCACCAGTCGGCCGCATGCTGGCCGAGACGGTGCGTCAGGTACAGGCATTCCAGCACGTGCGCGCTACCGGCGGCCGCGAAGCGACGCCCGCTGGCTGGCAGCCGGGCAAGCTCACGCTTACGCCGAACGCCGCGCTGGTCGGCAAGGTGTGGGAGGTGTGGCAGCCGTCGATGGCGTAGGCGGCCAAGCGCGGCGCCGTCAGCCTGCCGCCAGCGCGCGGCGGCGCCCGGCACCAACCTGCGGCCCGCCCGGCGGCGACCAGTCGACACCCAGCAGTTGCAGCATTGCGCGCGCGTTGTCGGGGGCATGCAGCTTGTCGGTGTTGTCGAAGTAGCAGAACACGTCGCGCGGAGCGGCAGGCGGCGCGCTCGCGCTCGCGCGCTGGCCGCCTGCGGGCTCCTCGCCGGCCGCCCAGGCGCGGACGCGTCCGGACCAGCTTGCCAGTTGCGCGTCCGTGTAGCGACTCTGGTAGAGCTCGGTGGCGCCGTGCAGACGCAGGTAGACGAAGTCGGCGGTGACATCGAGCAGCTCGGGCCAGCGGCCGCCGGTGTCGGCCACCACCAGCGCCACGCGATAGCGGCGCAGCAGGTCGATGAAGCGGGCGTCGACGAAACTCGCGTGGCGCACTTCCAGCGCGTGACGCAGCGGGCGCACGGCGTCGATCGCCAGGCGCGCGCGGCCGTGCATGCGGGCGTCGCGCTTGCGGGCGATCGCCAGCGCGGCCGCGGTGTCGTGCGGCAGCGCTGCCAGGAAGTCCTCGATCAGCGCCGCGTCGAAGCGGAAGAACGGCGGCAGCTGCCACAGCAGCGGGCCGAACTTGTCGCGCAGCTCGAACACACCGGAAGCAAAGAAGTTGGCCATCGCCTTGCCGGCATCGCGCAGACGCAGCACGTGCGTGAGGTAGCGCGGCGCCTTGACGCTGAACACAAAGTCGGGCGGCGTGGCGGCGTACCACGCGGCGTAGCTGGCGGGGGACTGCAGCGAGTAGAACGAGCCGTTCAGCTCGATCGTCGGCAGCTGGTGCGCCGCATAGGCGAGTTCGTCGTCCTGCCGCAGGCCGGCGGGATAGAAGGCGCCGCGCCAGGGCTCGTAGCGCCAGCCGCTGACGCCGACCCGGACGTTGCCGGACGAGCGCGGGTTCGAAGAGTCGGAAGCAGGACGACGGGCGGCCATGGTCGGATCGGCGGGCGCTGCGCTGTGTCAGCATCTGCCATACCTGCGGGGGTAGGCTGCGGCATCTCGTCGGTGCACGGGGAAAGCCATGAGCCACAAGCACGAGCAACTGCTTCGCACGCTGTTTCACGACCCGGTCAGCGGCAATATCCACTGGCGCGAGGTCGAGTCCTTGCTGCATCACCTGGGCGCCGAGATCGAGCCGCTGTCAGGCGCGCGCATGCGCGTGAAGCTGAACCGGATGGAGGGCATCCTGCACCGGCCGCATCACGGCAACACGCTCGACCGCAACAGCGTGCAGCACCTGCGCGAGTACCTGGGCCGTGCCGGCGCCACGCCCTCGGCATACGAGGCGAAGAAGCACGAGGCGCAGTGACCCACCCCGCGTCGAGCGGACCCGCCGCCGCCCCGCCGACCGGCGACCTGCCACGGTCGCCATAATCGGCGCATGCACTGGGACCTCTTCTGCCGCGTGGTCGACAACTTCGGCGACATTGGCGTCTGTTGGCGGCTGGCCGCCGACCTCGCCTCGCGCGGCGACCGGGTGCGGTTGTGGGCGGACGATGCCAGTGCGCTCGCCTGGATCGCGCCCGACGGCGCGCCCGGCGTCGAGGTTCTGCCCTGGCCGGCCGATGATGATGGCGGCATCACGCCGCACGAGACCGTAGTCGAAGCCTTCGGCTGCCATTTGCCGGCTGGCGTCGTGCAGCGGATGGCCGCCAGCCATCCGCCCCCGGCGTGGATCAACCTCGAGTACCTGAGCGCCGAAGACTACGTCGAGCGCAACCACGGCCTGCGCTCGCCGCAGCTGACCGGCCCGGCGCAGGGGCTCGACAAGCGCTTCTTCTATCCGGGCTTCACCACCCGCACCGGCGGTCTGCTGCGCGAGCCCGATCTGGCTGCCCGCCAACAGGCGTTCGATGCGCACGCCTGGCGCCGCGCGCAGGGGATCGATCTGGCGCCCGGCGAGCGCAGCGTGAGTCTCTTTTGCTATGCCAATCCGGCACTGCCGGCGCTGCTCGATGCGCTGGCGGGCGAGCCGACGTTGCTGCTGGTGACGCCGGGCATCGCCACCCGCCAGGTGCAGGCGCTGCTGGGGCCGCACGCGCGCCAGCGCGCATTGCGCGCGCACTATCTGCCGCCGCTGACCCAGCCCGAGTACGACCACCTGCTGTGGTCATGCGACCTGAACCTGGTGCGCGGCGAGGATTCGTTCGTGCGCGCGCAGTGGGCCGGCAAGCCGTTCCTATGGCAGATCTATCCGCAGGACGACGGCGCCCACGCGGCCAAGCTGGCCGCGTTTCATACGCGCTGGCTGACCGGCGCGCCGCCCGACCTGGCAACGATGGTGCGCGCCGCGTCGACCGCCTGGAACGGGCTGGCGCCGCTGGTGGCGCGACCCGCCGGGGTGGCCGGGATCGTGCTGCCGCCGCTGGCCGACTGGCAGGCACATGCGCAGGCCTGGCGCACCCACCTGGGGTCGCTCCCCGACCTCACCACCAACCTGCGGGCATTCGTCCGCGAAGGCCGGTAAAATCGCCGGCTTTGCGCCACCTGACCGAGTTTTTCGGCGGCGCCCCCATCCGCGTTGCGCGCCGACTGGTCACTGCGCGCGCCACCCCGTCCGCCCCGCGTAGGCGACGGCTTCACGCAAGAGAGTCAGTCATGAAAATCGCCCAGGAAATCCGCCCCGGCAACGTCATCATGCACGGCAAGGATCCGATGATCGT
>LNFM01011336.1_pt1 | contig 12162 bp, 9 predicted proteins | sample 596031 | NCBI WGS metagenome assembly LNFM01 (sample SAMN04254537, study PRJNA301005) | activated carbon metagenome | isolation source: dual media filters at the Ann Arbor, Michigan drinking water treatment plant | place: USA: Ann Arbor | reverse complement strand
CGAACTGCGCCTGACGCGGCAGGCTCTGCGCCTGTGCGACGTCGCGCAAGACGTGGTCGACACGCTCGGCCTCGGCACCACGACGACGGTGCGACTCGACGTGCCCGCCGACCTCGTGGTCTGGGCGGACCCGATGCGGCTCCGCCAGGTGCTGGCCAACCTCGCCGACAACGCGCGGCGCCACGCGTCGCCGGGCGCCAGTATCGCCATCACCGCCCGCCGGACAGAGGCTGAGATCGTCGTGGAGGTCGAGAACACCGGCAGCCACATCGCGCCGGCGGACCTCCCGCGGGTGTTCGAACGATTCTGGCGGGTCGACACCGCCCGCGACCGCCGCACCGGCGGCTCCGGTCTCGGCCTCGCCATCGTCACGCACCTGGTCGAAGCCCACGGCGGCCGCGTCCAGGCCACCAGCACCGCCGACACGGTCACGGTGACGTTCACGCTCCCGGCCCCGAGCCCCGAGCCCTGAGCCCCGAGCCTTCCTTCTGAGCCCCAAGCCCTGAGCCCTGAGCCCCCTCTATCTCTTCCTGTCCGGCAGAATGTCCCCCCGCATCGACTCGTAGAGCATCTTGCCGGCGCCCACCACCGGCGTCGCGTCCAGCGCGCTGTCGGCCACGCCACGCGCGAAGCCCTTGCGCCGAATCGCCGCCCGCAGCGTGAAGAGTGCGATCGCTGCACCGAGCAGCGGAATCGAACGACTGAAGCGCCGGGCGAGCCGCGCCCGGCTGTACTGGGCCACCTGTTTTCCGATCGTCATGGCGCCCCACGATGCGACGGTCGTGCCAGATCGGACAGGACCCACGAATGCAGCGGGGCACTGATGCAAACGCAGCAGTGCAGACCCTCTCCACGAGGCGTACCATCTAGCCCATGCGCGGGGTCCTCCGTGCCATCGTCCAGAAGTACAACGGCGAGCGTCGCCAGTTGCTGGCGATGCTGCGCGACGTGCAGGTCACCTACCGCTGCGTGCCCGATGAGGCGATCACCCTCCTGGCCGAGGAGGTGGACGTCCCCCGCATCCAGGTCGAAGGCACCGCGACCTTCTACCACTTCCTCTCGCACGAGCATCGCGGCAACGTCACGGTGTACCTCAACACCAGCGTCGGCGCCGAGATGGCCGGCGGCGCCGAGGTCGCGGCCGCCTTCGAGCACGAGGTCGGCACACCGTTCGGCACCACCTCGGCCGACCGCGCCATCGGGCTCTACACGACGTCCTGCATCGGCATGTCCGACCAGGAACCCGCCGCGCTGATCAACGACATCCCCTTCACGCGCCTCACCCCCGCCCGGGTCCGCGCCATCGTCGCCGGCATCCGCGCCGCCACGCCGCTGCCGGAGATGCTCGGCCCGCTCGGCGATGGCCGCAACGCCTCCCCGGCCATCAACGCCGAGGTGTGCAACAACATCCGTCACCCCGGACCGGTGTTCTTCGCGCCGTACACCCAGGGCGTCGCGCTCGCGCGTGCCCTCGAGTCGTCGTCGCTGGACATCATCGAGAGCGTGAAGCAGTCGGGGCTACGCGGGCGCGGCGGCGCAGGGTTCTCGACGGGGCAGAAGTGGGCCTCGTGCCGCGCCACCGACGGCGAGTCCCGCTACGTGATCTGCAACGCCGACGAGGGCGAGCCCGGCACGTTCAAGGACCGCGTGATCCTCACCGAGTGCGCCGAGCTGATGTTCGAAGGCATGGTCATCGCCGGCTATGCGGTGGAGGCGCGCCGCGGGTTGCTGTACCTGCGCGGCGAGTACGCCTACCTCGTGCCGCATCTCGAACAGGTGCTGCAGGACATGCGGGCCAAGCATCTGCTCGGGCGCCGCATCCTCGGCACGCCGTTCAGCTTCGACATCGGCCTGCGCGTCGGTGCGGGGGCCTACATCTGCGGCGAGGAGTCGGCGCTGATCGAGTCCGCGGAGGGCAAGCGCGGCACCCCGCGCAACCGCCCGCCGTTCCCGACCGTCTCCGGCTATCGTCACCGCCCGACCATCGTCAACAACTGCGAGACGTTCGGTTGTGCCGCGCGCATCGCCGAGCACGGATGGGAGTGGTTCCGACAGCACGGGACGGCCGGGTCGGCAGGCGTGAAGCTGCTCAGCGTGTCGGGCGATTGCGAACGCCCCGGGGTCTACGAAGTGCCCTGGGGGACGTCGGTGCGCGAGGTGCTCGCGCTGTGCGGGGCAGGCGAGACGATGGCGGTGCAGGTGGGTGGGCCGTCACGCGCATACGTGCCGCCCGACCGGTTCGATCGACGGCTCTGCTACGAGGATCTCGACACCGGCGGCGCCGTGACGGTGATCGGCGCGCATCGCGACCTGCTGGCGATCGTCGAGAACCACATGCAGTTCTTCGCCAACGAGAGCTGCGGCTTCTGCGTGCCCTGCCGCGCCGGCAACACGATCCTGCTCCACGCCATCCAGAAGATCCGCGCCGGCCTCGGCACCACCGCCGACCTGGCGGCCATCCAGCAGCTCGGGGCGATGGTGAAGGCGACGTCGCGCTGCGGACTGGGCCAGACCTCGCCCAATCCGCTGCTGAGCACGATCGAACATTTCCGCGACGTCTATCTGGCGCGCGTACGCGCCGACGTGGACTACGTTTCTGCGTTCGATCTGGAAGCGGCGACCGCTCCGTCGCTCGTCGTCACCGGATCCGCGCCGCTCGCGGGGCGAGGCTGACATGGAACAGGGTGCCATCCAGATCACGCTCAACGGCGTCGTCATCCACGCCAAGGACGGACAGACGATCGTCGAGGCGGCGCGCGAGAACGGGACGTACATCCCGACGCTGTGCGACTTCAAGAGCCTGCCGCCGGCCGGCACGTGCCGCATGTGCACGGTCCAGGTCGGCGGCCGCACGGTGTCGGGGTGCACCACGCCGGTGACCAACGGCATGGTGGTCGAGAGCGAGAGCCCCGAACTGGCCGACCTGCGACGCGGCATCATCGAGATGCTGTTCGTCGAAGGCAACCACATGTGCCCGAGCTGCGAGAAGAGCGGCGACTGCGAACTCCAGGCGCTGGCGTACCGCTATCGCATGGACGTGCCGCGGTTCCCGTTCTCGTTCACCGACCGCAGCATCGACGCCTCGCTGCCGCACCTGATCCTCGAGCACAACCGCTGCATCCAGTGCCTGCGCTGCGTGCGTGGCGTCAAGGCGCGCGGCGGACAGGACATCTTCGGCTTCCGCAACCGTGGTCGAGAGATTCGCATCACCGTGGACACGACCGTGCCGGACGCGCTCTCGGACGACACGGCGATCAGGGCTGAAGCCATCTGTCCCGTCGGCGCCCTCATCCGCAAGGGCCCGCACTACCTGACGCCGATCGGGCAGCGTCGCTTCGACCTGACGCCCATCGGCGCCGACGTCGATCGGAAGGGCGGGAGGCAGTGAGCGGCACACCGGGTATCGGGAGTCGGGAGTCGGGAGTCGGGAGTCGGGCATCGGGACAGCGCCCCAAGCTGACGCTGGCGACGACGTCGCTGGCGGGGTGCTTCGGCTGCCACATGTCGTTTCTGGACATCGACGAGCGGATTCTCGAGCTCGTGCAGCTGTACGACCTGCGCAAGTCGCCGCTGGACGACCTCAAGACCTTCACCGGGATGTGTGACGTCGGGCTGGTCGAGGGCGGGTGCTGCAACACGCACAACGTGCACGTGCTGCGCGAGTTCCGCACCCACTGCCGCCTCCTCGTCTCGGTGGGGCAGTGCGCCATCACGGGCGGCCTGCCAGCCATGCGCAACGGCATCCCGCTCGCCGAGCTGTTCGCCGAGTCGTACCAGAAGGGGCCGACGCTCGACACGGCGCTGATTCCGAGCGACGAGGACCTGCCGATGATCCTCGACCGCATCTACCCGTGCCACGAGGTGGTCAAGGTGGATGCGTTCCTGCCCGGGTGCCCGCCGTCGGCCGAGATCATCTGGGAGGCGCTCAGCGCCATCGCCGAGGGACGTCCGATCGACATCCCGTACCGTGACTTCAAGTTCGACTGAGAAAGGCGCGCTCGATGGTCCGCAAGCTCGTCATCGACCCGCTCACGCGCGTCGAGGGGCACGGCAAGGTCACCATCCGGATGGACGATGACCATCGCGTCCTCGACACGCGCCTCCACATCGTCGAGTTCCGGGGCTTCGAGCGCTTCGTGCAGGGGCGTCCGCTGTGGGAAGTGGTGGTGCTGGTGCAGCGGCTCTGCGGCATCTGCCCGGTGAGTCATCACCTGTGCGCCGCCAAGGCGATGGATGTGGTCAGTGGCGTGCGGTCCGACGCGCTGACGCCGACCGCCGACAAGATGCGACGCCTGATGCACTACGGGCAGATCTTCCAGTCGCACGTGCTGCACTTCTTCCACCTCGCCTCGCCGGATCTGCTGTTCGGCATGACGTCCGATCCGGCGCACCGCAACGTCGTGGGCGTCATCGAGTCGTTCCCGGAGATTGCCCGCAAGGCCGTCCTGATGCGCAAGTTCGGTCAGGAAGTGATCCGGGTGACGGCGGGCAAGAAGATCCACGGCACTGGCGCCATCCCCGGCGGCATCAACAAGCACGTGTCGGTGGAGGAGCGGGATGCGCTGCTGACGGGTACGCCCGACTTCAATGCCGACGTGATGGTGGCCTGGGCGCAGGAGGGCCTCGATCTCTTCAAGCACTACCAGCGGGACCACGCGCCACTGATCGACGGCTTTGCCGCCTTTCCGTCCAACTACCTCAGCCTGGTGCGTGCCGACGGCGCCATGGACCTCTATCACGGCGCCCTGCGCGCGGTGGATCACGGCGGCACGACCATCTTCGACCACGTCGACTACCAGCACTACGCGGAATACATCGCCGAGGAGACGCGCAGCTGGACGTACATGAAGTTCCCGTTCATCCGCAGCCTGGGTCGTGACAAGGGCTGGTATCGCGTCGGCCCGCTGGCGCGGCTGAACACCTGCGACTTCATCCCGTCGCCGCTGGCGCAGGCCGAGTTCGAGACCTACAAGGCCTACACGCACGGCCGACCCAACGGCATGTCCATGCACATGCACTGGGCTCGGCTCATCGAGGCGCTGCACGCCGCCGAGGTCATGCGCGACCTGCTGCACGACCCGGATCTGCTGGCGGGCGATCTCGTCACCACCGGCGCGCGCCACGGCGAGGGCGTTGGCGTGATCGAGGCGCCGCGCGGCACGCTGTTCCACCACTACCGCGTCGACGACAACGACCTCGTCACGATGTGCAACCTGATGGTGTCCACCACCAGCAACAACGAGGCGATGAATCGGGCCGTCGGCTGGGTCGCCGACCACGTGATCAGCGGCCATGCCGAGGTCACCGAAGGCATGCTGAACCAGGTGGAGGTGGCCGTGCGCGCCTACGACCCGTGCCTGAGCTGCGCGACGCACGCGCTCGGCCGCATGCCCCTGCACCTGCGCATCGAGACCGCAGACGGCGCACTGCGGCACGAGATCATGCGGGCGGGGTCGTGATGCTGCCACGCCTCGACCCCGGCGAGCGTCTGCTCATCTACGGCATCGGCAACCCCGGGCGGCAGGACGATGCGCTGGGGGTGCGGCTGGTGGAGCGCCTCGCCACGATGGGACTGACCGGCAACGTGACCCTCGACGCCAACTACCAGCTCGCCCCCGAGGATGCGCTGCTGTTCTCCGAGCACGACGTCGCCATCGTCGCCGATGCGACAGTGGCGACGGAGGCGACCGCACCCTACGACGTCTATCCGGTGGAGCCGCGTGCCACCACGGCCTTCACGTCGCACGCGCTCGGCATCGGTACGGTGCTGGAACTGTCTGCACGGCTCTACGGACGGACGCCCCGCACCTACGCCCTGGCGATGCCCGCGTACGCCTTCGACGTCAATGCCGACCTCTCGCCGCTGGCCGCGCGCAACCTCGCGAGCACCGTCGACGCCGTCGTCGCCATGCTGGTCGACCGGAGCCCCGATGACGCTGGCCGGGATTGACGGCTGCCGCGGCGGCTGGCTGTGTGTGGTCCAGCGCAGCGGCGTGCTGACGGCCACCATCACGGCGACACTCGCGCCCTGGCTGGAGGCCGAGCGGCCCGATCTCGCGGTGATCGACATCCCGATCGGTCTCACAGAGGCGGATCCGCGCGAGTGCGACGTGCTGGCCCGCCGGGCCCTGCCCGGGCGCGCGAGCAGCATCTTCCCGGCGCCGGTCCGTGGTGTCCTCGGCCACGACAGCTACGCCGCGGCGTGTGCCGCCCATCGGGCGTGCGATGGCCGCGCCATGAGCAAGCAGGCCTGGTTCATCCTGCCGAAGGTCGCCGAAGTCGATGCGCTGCTGCAGGCCGACCCAGAGTGGCGCGCGGTGCTGCACGAAGGCCACCCCGAGCTGTCGTTCGCCACCTGGAATGGCGGCAGACCGATGATTGCCGCCAAGCGCACCCTGCTGGGCCGCCTCGACCGGCGGTCACTGATCGAGGGGCGATGGCCGGGCCGGCTCGAGGCCCTGGCCGAGTCGCTGCCGCGAGCGGCGTACCAGGCCGATGATCTCCTCGACGCCTGCGCCGTGCTGTGGACGGCGGATCGCCTGTCGAAGGGCATGGCGGTGGCACGTCCGGCCACTCCGGCGTACGACGCGACGGGCCTACGGATGAGCATCGTGGCGTAACGACTCAAGCCCTCGCGGCGGCGTGCCGACTTCTCGTGTATGCCCGCACCCGCCCTGCCCGCGCCGTCGATGAGCCTCACCACGATTCTGGCCGGGATGTCGCACGCCCTCGACCTGACCGAGGGGCATCCGCGCGGGCATGCCGAGCGGGCCTGCCGGATCGGCCAGGCGCTGGCGCGCGTGATTGGCCTCGACGTCCAGAGTCAGTACGACCTGGTGCACGCCACGCTCCTCAAGGACGCCGGCTGCTCCAGCAACGCGCTGCGGGTGTACGAGCTGTTCGGTGGTCCGGAGCATGGCGTCAAGCGCGCCGTGTGGGAGCGCGACTGGCGCAAGTTCGGCGAGCAGCTGCGCTATGCCCTGCAATGGACGGAGCGGGGCGGCTCCCCGGTGCGGCGCTTCCGCAAGCTGGCATCACTCGCGGCCACCGGCCCGCACGGCGCCCGCGAGCTGTTCCAGATCCGCTGTGCGCGCGGTGCGGAGATCGCTCGGCAGATCGGCTGCGCGCCGCATGTCGCCCAGGCGATCCATGACATGGACGAGCACTGGGACGGCGGCGGCCACCCCCGCGGCCTGCGCGGCGAGGAGATCCCGCTGCTGGCCCGCATCATGGGGCTCTCGCAGGTGATGGAGATCTTCTGGGGGATGGGCGGCCCCGCGGGCGCGATCGGCGTGGCCCGCACGCGCGCCACCACCTGGTTCTCCCCCGATCTGGTGCGTGCCGCGGAGTCGCTCGCCACCGACACCAGCCTGTGGGAGGACCTGTTCGCGCCGGATCTCGTCAGCCGCATCCTGGCGCAGATGCCCGACGCGCAGGATGTCCCGATCGACGACGCGCGGCTCGACCAGGTGGCGTCGGCCTTCGCGCTCATCATCGATGGCAAGTCGCCCTACACCTTCGACCATTCGACGCGCGTGGCCGACTACGCCGTGTCGATCGGCACGAGGCTGTCCATGGACGCCGAGCAGCTGCGCCGCCTGCGCCGCGCCGGGCTCGTGCACGACCTCGGCAAGCTGACGGTGCCCAACAGCATCCTCGAACACCCCGGCAAGCTGGACGACGAGCAGTGGCGCATCGTCCGCGAGCACCCGAGCTTCACGTACGACGTCCTGGCCCGCGTGCCGGTGCTCGAGGAACTGGCGCTGGATGCGGCGAGTCACCACGAGCGCATGGACGGCCGCGGCTATCATCGCGGCCTCCCGGGCGGTCAGTTGAGCGTGACGGCGCGGATCCTCGCGGTCGCCGACGTGATGGATGCCCTCGCGGCCGACCGTCCGTATCGCGGCGGGATGTCGCCCGACAAGGTCCTCGGCATCCTGACCGCCGACTCTGGGACGCACTTCTGCCCGAGCTGCGTCGACGCGTGTTCGACCGACCTGATCGCCTCGGCCTCCGCCGCGGCGTAGGTGTGATCCATACTCGTCGCGTGCGCGCCATCCTCTGGCAGTCCCTCACCGCGGCCTGCGTGCTTGCAGGCGTGTCCGCCACCGTGTCGTCGCAGGGCCCCGCCACCGCCCACGAGAGTGCGCGGTACGGGCCGCTCGACGACATCACGCGGGCCAACGTCACGACGCTCGAGCCCGCGTGGACCTTCCACAGCGGCGACTTCAGCGGCGGCCAGGGACCGAATCCGAAGGGGGCGGTCCCCGGGCTGCAGACCCGCCCGGTGGTCTCCCGCGGCTCGCTGTATCTCACGACGCCGTCCAGCATGGTCATCGCCGTCGATGCCGAGACCGGCAAGGAGCAGTGGCGACACGACCCGCAGGCCGGCGTGGCGAAGCGTTGCTACGACGCGCATCGCGGCGCGTCGATCTGGCCCGCGCTGGATCACGACCGCGCGACGATGCGGACGATCTTCTCGGGGACGTGTGATGGCCGCCTGATCGCGATCGATGCGGCCACGGGGCAGCGGCGCCGCAGTTTCGGCGTCAACGGCGCCATCGACCTGCGCCCCGGCGTGGACGCGCGCGCCGGTGAGGCATATGCCGTGACGTCGGCCCCCGCGGTGTTCGGCGACCTCGTCATCACCGGCGCCATGGTGCCCGAGGGCGTGCCGCGCGGACCGGCCGGCGACGTCCGTGCCTTCGACGTGCGCACCGGCAAGGAGGTGTGGCGCTTCCACACCGTGCCGCGGCCCGGCGAGGACGGCCACGAGACCTGGCCCCGCGACGGCTGGCAGCGCCGCACCGGCGCCAACGTCTGGTCGTCGATGACGGTCGATCACGAGCGCGGCCTCGTCTTCCTGCCCGTCGGATCGGCGTCGTACGACTTCTACGGCGGCGACCGCAAGGGCCGCAACCTGTTTGCGAACTCGCTCGTGGCGCTGGACGCCGCGACCGGCACGCGACGCTGGCACCAGCAACTCGTCCACCACGACATCTGGGACTACGACCCGCCGTCACAGCCCATCCTGGCGGACATCCCTCGCAACGGGCGCACCGTGCCCGTCGTCATCCAGCTCACGAAGATGGGCCTCGTGTTCGTCTTCGAGCGGGCGACCGGGTTGCCGGTGTTCGGCGTCGAGGAGCGCGCCGTGCCGCGCAGCGAAGTGCCCGGCGAGGAGACCTCGCCGACGCAGCCGTTCCCCATCGCGCCAGCGCCGCTCGCGCGCACGCGTCCCGTGACGCGTGACGACCTGACCACGGTGACGCCGCAGTCGCGCGCCGAATGCGAGCGCCTCTTCGCCCAGGTCACCAGCGGCGGGCTCTACACGCCGCCCGGACTCACGCCGACGCTGTTGTTCCCGGGCACGATGGGCGGCGCCACGTGGTCGGGGGGCGCGGTCGATCCCGTGTCGGGGTATCTCGTCGTCAACAGCAATGAAGTCGGGGCCATCGCGCAGATGGTGCCGGCCCGGGAGGGCAGCCCCGTGCCGTACGTGCGGGGCGGCAGCCTTGGCGCCTACGGGCGCTTCTGGGACAGCCAGCAGCTGCCCTGCCAGGCGCCCCCCTGGGGCAAGCTCAACGCGATCGACCTGAAGACGGGCGCGATCGCGTGGCAGGTGCCGCTCGGCAACATGCCCGCACTCGAGGCGCAGGGCATCACCGGCACCGGCACGCCCAACCTCGGCGGCCCGCTGGTCACCGCCGGCGGGCTGGTCTTCATCGGCGGCGCGATCGACAGTCGCCTGCGTGCCTTCGATCTGAAGACGGGGCAGGAGGTCTGGCGCACGTCGCTGCCGGCGAGCGGCCACGGGGCGCCCGTGACGTATCGCGGCGCGAAGAGCGGCCGCCAGTTCGTGGTGATTGCGGCCGGTGGCGGCGGCAAGTTCTCGAAGGGCATCTCGGACGCGGTCGTCGCGTATGCCCTGCCGGCCAGTCCGCCGATGTCAGCCGGCGCGCGTCAGTAGGTGAGATGGTTGGGTGCCCGCCGATTCCTGACCGTGGACCTCCCCCGAAGCCACGACACACGAGACGGCAAGCACCACCAGCCGCGACATCCACCTGCGGTGACGCGACCCAACCATCCCGGCCCTACGATCCGCCAAGGACGACGGGACTGTACAGCTAGACCATGGGCTGGCGCGGGGCGCGTCGGCGGCCAGCCGCGATCCGATCCATCGACACACTTGTCGGTCCTCCGCCAGTGCTGGCGATGCCCCACTCGAGAGGAGGCCGTGACGCGCCACCTCGGCCATGAGGGGCGCCTCGCACAGAATCCGTGACTTCTCGAGGAAAAACGAAGGCGCCCGTGTGATCGTGGGCCGGCAATCCGGCTGCTCCGCGACCCTGGATGGGCCTCCCCATCGTTGTGCCCGACCTTGCAGTGCAGATCCGCGAGAGCGTCATGCGCCGCGCGATCGTGGGCCTCATCGTCGTTGGATTCCTGTTGCTGGCGGGCGTCGCACGGGCGGACGAGCGTGCGTCGGCGGTGGGCTACTTCCGCTTCCCGGCGCTGTCGGACGATGGCGTGGTGTTCACGGCGCAGGGCGACCTCTGGCGCGTGGGGCTGCGGGGCGGACCCGCCACGCGGCTCACCCGCTCGTCTGGGGAGGAGGCGCATGCGGTCGTGTCTCCCGACGGCACGCACGTGGCCTTCTCCGCGGCGGTCGACGGCCTGATCGAGGTCCATGTCCAGCGCCTGGGCGACACCGCCACGCCCGAGCGGCTCACGTTCGGTGCCGATGGTGCGGTGGTCGTCGGCTGGACGCCGACCGGCGAGGTCCTGTTCGCCACTCGCCAGTACGGCGACCTGCCTGGCGTCCACCTCGCACACGTTCACCCCGTCACACGCGCGGTCGTCGTCGTCCCGGTCGCGCTGGCGAGCGACGGGCAGTACGACGAGACGGGCACCCTCTTCTTCACGCGGTTCGCCTTCCAGGGCAGCTTCACGAAGCGCTACCAGGGCGGTGGCGCCCAGTCGATCTGGCGATTCCGGCCGGGTGCGGCGGAGGCCGAGCCCCTGACCGCCGGCGTGCCCGGCACCCACCGCACGCCGATGCTGTGGCGGGGCCGCGTCTACTTCGAGAGCGACCGCGATGGGTCGATGAACCTGTGGTCGATGACCGCCGACGGCGGCGATCTGCGGCAGCACACCCACCACCTCGAGTTCGACGTCCAGAGCCCCTCGTTGCGCAACGGTCGGGTCGTCTATCAACTGGGCGCGGACCTGCGGGTGCTCGACGTCACCAACGGCGAGGACGTGCGCGTGCCCATCACGCTCGGTCCGAGCGTCACCACGGGGCAGCCGCGCGACGTGACGTCCCCGGCCGACTGGCTGACGTCTGCGCATCTGTCGCCGTCGGGGGACCGGCTCGTGCTCACGGCGCGCGGGCAGGTCTTCACCGTCCCGGTCTCGCAGGGGGCCGTCACGCAGGGGACGGCCAAGGGGGCCCCGGTCACGCTGGCCGCACGGGCGGCAGGCGTGCGCTATCGCGAGGCGCGATTCCTGCCCGACGGACGGTCGATCATCGCGCTGGGCGATCACACCGGCGAGTTCGAGTTCTGGACGTTCCCGGCCGACGCGAGCGCTCCGGCACGGGCGGTCACCACGGGATCCACCGTGACGCGCCGCGACGGCGTCGTGTCGCCCGACGGGCGGCTCGTGGCCCATCAGGATCAGGATCAGCGCCTGTGGGTGCACGACGTCAGGACCGGGACCGGGCGGGTCATCGCGACGAGTGACGTCGCCGCCTTCCGCGATCTGCGGTGGTCGGCCGACTCGCAGTGGCTGGCCTACGTGCAGGTGGGGGCCAACGCCTTCAGCCGCATCTGGCTGCATGCCGTGGCCGATGGCACGACGCGGCCGATCACCACCGATCGCTTCGACAGCTACAGCCCGACGTGGAGTCCGGATGGGGCGTGGCTCTACTTCCTGTCCGACCGCACCTTCGAGAGCGTGGTGCCCTCGCCATGGGGCGTGCGTCAGCCCGAGCCGTTCTTCGATCGCCAGACCCGGGTCTACCAGATCGCGCTGCGGAAGGATGCGCGATCACGGTTCGCGACGAAGGAGGAGCGGGCCACGCCGCTGCGGGATCCGCTGGCGAAGAGCGGCGCGAGCGCCACCGCCGGACGGATGACGATCGACCTCGACGGGCTGGCT
>LNFM01011334.1_pt1 | contig 12167 bp, 9 predicted proteins | sample 596031 | NCBI WGS metagenome assembly LNFM01 (sample SAMN04254537, study PRJNA301005) | activated carbon metagenome | isolation source: dual media filters at the Ann Arbor, Michigan drinking water treatment plant | place: USA: Ann Arbor | reverse complement strand
TCATGCCGAAACCGGTCGTCGGCGACAACGGTTCGGGCATGCACGTGCACCAGTCGGTGTGGAAGGGCGGCCAGAACCTGTTCAGCGGCAACGGCTATGCCGGCCTGTCGGAACTCGCGCTGTACTACATCGGCGGCATCATCAAGCACGCCCGCGCGCTGAATGCCATCACCAACCCGGGCACCAACTCGTACAAGCGCCTGGTTCCGGGCTTCGAAGCGCCGATCAACCTCGCCTACTCCGCGAAGAACCGTTCGGCGTCGATCCGCATCCCGCACGTGGCGAGCCCGAAGGCGCGCCGCATCGAGGTGCGCTTCCCGGATCCGACGGCCAATCCGTACCTGGCCTTCACCGCGATGCTGATGGCCGGCCTCGACGGCATCCAGAACAAGATCCATCCCGGCGACGCCGTCGACAAGAACCTCTACGACCTGCCGCCGGAAGAGGCGAAGAAAGTGCCGAATGTCTGCTCTTCGCTCGACATGGCGCTGGATTACCTCGACAAGGACCGCGAGTTCCTGACCCGCGGCGGCGTGTTCTCGAACGACATGATCGATGCCTACATCGAACTGAAGATGGAGGAAGTCACGGCGTTCCGCATGACCACGCATCCGCTCGAGTTCCAGATGTACTACAGCCTCTGATCGGCTGAGTTCCGGCAAAAGGGCGGGCCTGTGTCCGCCCTTTTGTTTTCCGGGCCGATTGCGGATTTTTCTTTACTGACATAGACTTAGCCGAGCATCGTCCATGCTGCAAGTCAACCATGCGGCCACTGCTCCCGTTGGGGAAGGGGCCGTTTCCCTTGCAGGACCAATCGAGGCTGTCCATGCGTCTGCCGATCTGCGGTCTGCTGTTGCTTCTGGTGTCGGCGCCGTCGCGGGCCGACATCTGGGAGTGCGTCGACAGCAACGGCAACAAGCGCTTCACCAACGTCAAGTCCGAAGCCGCCGGCTGCAAGCCGATGAACCTGCCGGCGATTTCGAGCGTGCCTCCGCCGAAGCCGCAGTCCCAGGCCAAGGGCTCGGAAACCAAGCCGCAGGCGGCCGCACCCGGGAATTTCCCCAAGGTCGATGCGCCGACACAGCAACAGCGCGACGCCGAGCGCCGCAGGATTCTCGAGCAGGAACTCGCCAACGAGCAGAAACTGCTCGACCAGGCGAAAAAGGAGCTGGCCGAGCAGGAGGCCATCCGCCTCGGCAGCGAGCGCAACTATCAGCGCGTGCTCGACCGGCTGGAGCCCTTCAAGAAAAAGGTCGCCCTGCACGAAAGCAACATCGCCAACCTGCGCAAGGAACTCGGCTCCCTGCGCTGACGCGGGTTTTCCGCGTTTTCTCCGGCGTTCGCGCCGGTTTTCCCGCAATACGGCCCGGATATTCCCGGGATGCATGGACTGGCGTGCTTTTTGCTCCGGCATGCCCTGACATCCGGCCATGAACCCCGTCGCGCTGAGCGGACTCGATCTGCTGGCCACGGCGGTTGTCGTGGCGGATGAGCGCAATGCCGTCATCCACATGAATCCTGCCGCAGAAAACCTGTTCGAAGCCTCCGTCACCAGCATGACGGGGCTGACGCTCGAGCGCCTGTTCGGCGACAACGCCGTGCTGGCATCGGCCGTCAGTTACGCGCAGGCCAACAACTGCAGTTACACCGAACACGAAGTCGAAATCGCCGCCAACGGCCGGGCGCGGCTCAATCTGGCGTGCACGGTGAGTCCGACCGACCTCGGCGAGGGGCGGCCGGGCATGCTGTTCGAGTTCCGCCAGATCGACCGCCAGCTGCGCGTCGAACGCGAGGCACGGTTGCTCGAACAGAGCCAGGCGCACCGTGAGCTGATCCGCAACCTGGCGCATGAAATCAAGAACCCGCTCGGTGGCATCCGCGGCGCAGCGCAGCTGCTCGATCGCGAGCTCGAGCGGCCGGCGCTGCACGAGTACACCCAGGTCATCATCAAGGAATCCGACCGCCTGCAGTCGCTGATGGACCGCCTGCTGACGCCGCACCGCCTGCCGACGCCGGGACCGGTCAACATCCACGAAGTGCTGGAGCGCGTGCGCAGCGTGATCATTGCCGAGTTCCCCGGCATCCGCGTGCGCCGCGACTACGACACCAGCATGCCCCTGCTGACCGGCGACCGCGAACAGCTGATCCAGGCCGTGCTCAACATTGCGCGCAACGCCGCGCAGGCGATCAAGGGCAGCGACACCGGCCTCGCCGGCGGCGAGATCCGGCTGAAGACCCGCATCGCCCGCCAGGTGACGCTGGCGCGGCGCCGCTACCGCCATGCGGTGCAGCTGGAAATCATCGACAACGGCCCGGGCATCCCCGGGCAGATGCGCGAGCGCGTGTTCCAGCCGCTGATTTCCGGACGCGAGGGCGGCAGCGGCCTCGGCCTGACCATCGCCCACAATTTCGTCACGCAGCACCAGGGCGCGATCACTTTCGAGACCGCGCCCGGCAGGACCTGCTTCACGCTGCTGATTCCCGTGCAGGACGGCCGTCCGCCGGCGCCCCGAACCCAATGAATGATTGCGAATAGCCATGAAACCTGTCTGGATCATTGACGACGACCGCTCGATACGCTGGGTGTTCGAAAAGGCGCTGACCCGCGAGAACATCGCCTTCAAGGTGTTCTCCTCCGCGCGCGAGGCGCTGACGGCGCTTGACGAGGAAACGCCGCAGGTCGTGGTCAGCGACATCCGCATGCCCGGCGAGTCCGGCCTCGAGCTGCTGCAGCAGGCGAAGGCGCGGCATCCCTCGCTGCCGGTGATCATCATGACGGCCTACTCCGACCTCGAAAGCGCGGTCACCGCCTTCCAGGGCGGCGCCTATGAATACCTGCCGAAGCCCTTTGACGTCGACCACGCGGTCGAGCTGATCCGACGTGCGATGGACGAAAGTGTGCGCCAGGACACCGCCGGCGAGGTCAGCGAGTCGGTGCCGGAGATCCTCGGCCAGGCACCGGCGATGCAGGAGGTGTTCCGCGCCATCGGGCGACTGTCGCAGTCGCATGCGACGGTGCTGATCACCGGTGAGTCGGGCACCGGCAAGGAGCTGGTGGCGAGCGCCCTGCATCGCCACAGCCCGCGTGCCGGACGCCCGTTCATCGCCATCAATACCGCGGCAATTCCGAAGGAGCTGCTCGAATCCGAGCTGTTCGGCCACGAGCGCGGCGCCTTCACCGGGGCACAGAACATGCGCCGCGGCCGTTTCGAGCAGGCCGAAGGCGGCACGCTGTTCCTCGACGAAATCGGCGACATGCCGCAGGAGCTGCAGACGCGGCTGCTGCGCGTGCTCTCCGACGGCCATTTCTACCGCGTCGGCGGCCACCAGCCGATCAAGGCCAACGTGCGCGTCATCGCGGCGACCCACCAGGACCTCGAGGCGCGGGTGAAGCAGGGCCTGTTCCGCGAGGACCTGTTCCACCGCCTCAACGTGATCCGCCTGCGGCTGCCGGCGCTGCGCGAGCGGCGCGAGGACATTCCGCTGCTGGCGCGCTATTTCCTGCAGAAAAGCGCGCGCGAACTCGGCGTCGAGCCGAAACGGCTGGCCGAAGCGACGCTGAAATACATCGCCGTGCAGGATTTGCCCGGCAACGTGCGCCAGCTGGAAAACCTGTGCCACTGGCTGACGGTCATGGCGCCGGCGGCGACGATCGAGATCAAGGATCTGCCGCCGGAAATGCGCACGCAGTCGGCGAGTGCCGGTGCCGATGACTGGGTGGCGGCGCTCGGGCGCGAAGCGGAGCTGCGGCTGCACCGCGGCGAGACCGGCATCATGGACGAACTGACCCGCCAGTTCGAGAAAGCGCTGATCCTGAAGGCGCTGGCGCAGACCGGCGGCCGGCGCATCGAGGCCGCGCAGCTGCTGGGCCTCGGCCGCAACACCCTCACGCGCAAGATCCAGGAACTGAAAATCGAGGCCGGGCGCGGCGAAGACGCGGTATAACATCCCGGTTGGCATTTCCGGGAGGCGGTGCATGGCGCCAGGCTACGACTATGACCTGATCACCATCGGTGGCGGATCCGGGGGCGTGCGGGCGAGCCGGGTGGCGGCTGCCCTCGGTGCACGGGTCGCGCTGATCGAATCGGCGGCGCTGGGCGGCACCTGCGTCAATGCCGGCTGCATCCCCAAAAAGCTGTTTTCCTACGCCTCCGGCTTTGCGGCCGAATTCGGGGATGCCGCGGGGTACGGCTGGAACGTGCCCCAGCCCCGCTTCGACTGGGTGCTGTTGCGCGATGCCAAGGATCGCGAGATTGCGCGCCTGAACGGCGTCTATTCAAAATTGCTGGGCGATGCCGGTGTAAACGTCGTCGAGGGGCATGCGGTCGTGGTCGATGCGCATGCCGTCGAAGTTGCGGGGCGCCGGCTCACGGCGAGGCATCTGTTGGTGGCCACCGGCAGCCGGGCCGTCAGACCGGACATTCCGGGCGCCGGACTCGGCATCACATCCGACGAGGCCTTTCATCTCGAAACGCTGCCGCGCCGCGCGGTGCTGATCGGGGGCGGTTACATCGCCGTCGAGTTTGCCTCGATCTTCAGCGGGCTTGGCGTTGAAACCACGCTGGTCCATCGCGGCAGCCGCCTGTTGCGCGGATTCGACGAGGATATCGGGACCGCGCTGGCCCACGAACTCCAGCGCCAGGGGGTCACGCTGCTGCTCGGCGAATCCCCGCGCAGCGTTTCGCGCGAAGGCGGTACTCTGCGGATGATGCTGGCTTCGGGACGCGAGCTTTCGGGCGATCTGGTGATGTTTGCCACCGGCCGCAAGCCGCGCGCCGAAGGGCTGGGGCTCGAGTCTGCCGGGGTTGCTTTGGCAGAGGGTGGTGCCGTACAGGTCGATGCCCATTACTGCAGCTCGGTGCCGTCGGTGCACGCGGTGGGTGATGTCATCGGCCGTGTGCAGCTGACCCCGGTGGCGATTGCCGAGGGCACGGCGCTGGCGCGCACCCTCTTTGGCGGGCAACCATCGACGGTCGACTATCGCAACATCCCGACGTCGGTGTTCAGCCATCCCCATGTCGGCACCGTGGGGCTGACCGAGGACGAGGCGCGCCGGCGTTTCCCCGAGGTGAAGGTGTACCGCAGCAGTTTCCGGCCGCTGAAAGCGACGCTCTCCGGTGATGACGGCAAGGTGTTGATCAAGCTGGTCGTGGATGCCGCTTCGGATCGCGTGCTGGGTGCACACATGGTCGGCGCCGAGGCCGGCGAAATCATCCAGGGCCTGGCGGTGGCCCTGAACTGCGGCGCGACCAAGGCGCAGTTCGATGCCACGATCGGGATCCACCCGACCACTGCCGAGGAATTTGTCACCCTGCGTGGCTGAAGGACTGGGGGACGGTCAGGCGAATTCGGCGATCACCGGTGCGTGGTCGGACGGCCGTTCATTGCGCCGCGGCTCGACGTCGATCACGCAGGACCTGCATGAGCCCGCCAGCGCGGCCGAGGCGAGGATGTGGTCGATGCGCAGGCCCATCTTGCGACGGAAGGCGTTCATCCGGTAATCCCACCAGGTGAACGAATTTTCGGGCTGATCGAACAGGCGGAAGGAATCCTGCAGGCCGAGCGCGGTGAGTTGCGTGAATGCGCTGCGTTCGGCGTTGCTGCACAGCACCTTGCCGGCCCAGGCCTGCGGGTCGTGGACGTCGGCGTCGCCGGGGGCGATGTTGAAATCGCCGAGCAGCGCGAGTTTCGGATGCTGCACCAGTTCCATGCGCAGCCAGCCGGTCAGCGCCGTGAGCCAGTCGAGCTTGTAGCGGTACTTGTCCGACTCCACGGATTCGCCGTTCGGCACATAGACGCAGACGATGCGCACGCCGTCCAGCGTGACCGCGATCACCCGTTTCTGCGGATCGTCGAAACCGGGGATGCCGGCCGCCGCGGCGAGCGGTTGCCGCGTCAGGATGGCAACGCCGTTATAGGTTTTCTGGCCGCTGAACGCGGCGTGGTAGCCGGCAGCCTCGATCTCCGCCCGCGGAAACTTGTCGTCCTCGAGCTTGGTTTCCTGCAGGCACAGCGCATCGGGTTGCTGCGCCGCCAGCCAGGCCAGGACCTGCGGCAGCCGGACTTTCAGAGAATTGACATTCCAGGTGGTGAGTTTCATTTTTATGGAATTTTTTAACGACTATTTAATATAGTAATATCCGTCTGAGGATAGCTTAAGTTGTTAATCCGTGTCAGCGTGATTCGCAGACGCTATCACTTTGCATGATAGTGTTTTTAAGGTAGGTCGCCGTATCGACAGTGTGTGCGGCCTGTTCAACGTGTTGGGGCTAGGGGAAGATGACTCCGAAAATGCTGCTGCTGCTGGCCTTGCTGATGCCGGCGCTGGCGTCGGGCGCAGGTGTTGCGGAACAGCTCAAGACGCTGGTCGAGGCCGGCAAGCCCGTCGAGGCGTATGAACTCGGCATCAAGCATCCGGATCAGTTCGGTGATCCCGATTTCGATTTCTTTTTCGGCGTGGCCGCCGTCGACGCCGGACGCTTGGGCCAGGGAGTGCTTGCACTCGAGCGCTACCTGCTGAATTTTCCCGAAAACAACCGGGCCCGGCTGGAGCTTGCCCGAGCCTATTTCATCCTCGGCGAAGATGCGCGGGCCCACGAGGAATTCGAGAACATCCGCGGCCGCAATCCGCCGCCGCAGATCGTTGTCACCATCGACCGCTACCTCGATGCGATCCGCGCCCGGCAGGGGCGATACCAGACGACTTCGCGGATTTACGTCGAGTTCGGCATGGGCTTCGATACCAACGTGAATTCCGGCGTGAGTTCGTCGGCGATCAACCTGCCGAACTTGGGCAACGTGCTGGTGTCTTCGACGGGCACGAAACTGGGCGACCGCTTTGTGCATGCCGCCGCCGGCGCACAGGTCACGACGCCGGTCGCGGCCGGGGCCTCGGTATTTTTCGGCGGCGATGCGACGCTGAAGAACCACTGGAACGAAACCGCGTTCAACCAGTCCACCGCCGGTTTTGCCGGCGGCGGCACCCTGCTGCAGGATGCCAATCTCTATCGCGGCACGCTGTCGTTCAACCGTGCCGCGGTCGAGAATGAAACCTATCGCGACGTCATGGCGGTTTCCGGAGACTGGATCCACCAGCTCAACGCCAGGCAGGCACTGAGCGCCGGCCTGTCCTTTGCGCAGCTGAAGTACCCGGGCGCCAACGGCGTGCGCAATTCGGAAGTGTCCGGTCTCGGTCTCGGCTATCGCCATGCGCTGGCCGGCAATTGGCAGCCGGTGCTGGCTTTTGGCGTATCCCACGCCGAGGAGCGTAACCGGGAGGGGCGCGGGGACCTGGGTCGGGAAATCCAGGGGGGCAATGCCCAGATCAATTTTTCGCCCAGCGCGAAGTGGGGCGTGAACCTCGGCTATACCGTGAACAGGAGTCGCTACGGCGCGCCCGACTCCTTGCTGCTGACGACGCGCAAGGATACCTACCAGGCGCTGGAAGCGACGCTGATCCACCTGATCGACCGCAACCTGAGCTTCCGGGTGGAGTTCATGGCAGTCCAGAACGGCTCCAATCTCGAGCTTTACGATTTCACCCGTCAGGTCCTCGCGTTCAAGCTGCGCCATGAGTGGAAATAGACACATGCAGCGCAAAAACAGTCAGGAGCTGGCCGGATTAGCTTGGAATGCCCCCGGTTTTGTTGAATATTTCCTTTGTCCTGAGTCCACCTCCGGCCAAATTGAGAAGTTGGGCAGGAGCAGTGCCAGACGGCAGATCGGTAGGCGGTCATGAACCGGATCACGACCAGATTTTCAATCGCGGCGATATTTGTGCTGTGGACTGCCGTTGCGGGCGCGCAGGATATCGGCCGCGCGATACTGGTGATCGGCGAGGTGTCCGTGCTGCGCGGCGGCGTGGAAGCCCCGCTTGCGCGCAACGCCGGCCTGCGATCGGGCGACATTGTCAAAACCGGCGCGGCCAGTAATGCCCAGTTGCGCATGAACGACGAGTCGCTGATCGCGCTGCGGCCGAGCACCGAGTTCAGGATCGACGAATTCCGCTATGCTGGCAAGGAGGATGGCAGCGAGCGCGGCTTTTTCAGCCTGTTGAAGGGGGGGTTCCGCACTGTGACCGGCCTTGTCGGGCGCGGCAACCGTGACAATTACAAGGTATCGACCCCGACGGCGACCATCGGCATTCGGGGCACCCATTTCACGGTGGTGCATTGCCAGGATGACTGCGATTCTCCCAATTCCAGGACAGCCAGCGTGCACCTGGCTTCTCTGGAACTGGCGCAGAGCGATGCCGGTCAGCCGGGATTTGGTTCTGGCGGTAACCGCACACGCAACGGCACCTACGGCGGCGTGCAGGAAGGCCGCATCTCGCTGACCAACGAAGCCAGGGTCGAAAACCAGTTCGGCGCCGGCGAGTTCTTTTTTGTTGCTGACGTCAAGACTCCGGCCCAGCGCCTGATCTCACCGCCGGACTTTTTGCGCGACCGCCTCGACGGCCAGTCGCGCTCGCAAAAGCAGGGCAATGACCAGAAAGGAGACACCTCGCAGGCAAATCTCGATGCCGGCAACGTTCCGCAGGCGCCGGTCGGCACACCGCAGGGCCAGGCGCCGCTGCCGACGGATTACCGGGTCACCGACGAGAAGAATAACTTGGGTGATTCGCCAGTGATTGCCGGACCGCGTGGCGACGGCGTCTATCCGACCAGCACCAACATGGCGTTCATGAGTGCGGAGTACAATCCCTCGAGCAGTTTTCACAATGCGTGGAACAGCATCTCTGGCGGGATGTCGATCACCACTGACAGCACGGGCGTATTGACCGCGAACAGCTACCTGCGTAATGACGCCAAGGCTGAGGAGGCCGGCGCGGACGGCGGTGTACTGGCCTGGGTGCGCTGGAGCGATGGTACGCCGACACTGTGGGCCTGGGGGAACCAGACGCTTACCGTCAATCAGGGCTTCCACCTGATCGTGGGTGACCTGTCGACCAGTTTGCCGGCGCAAAATTCGGTGACGTTCTCGCTGATCGGTTCGACGCAGCCGACCGAGACCCGGGCTGGTGCGCTGGGCGGCTGGAGCGTCACTTCCGGAACGATCACCGCGAACTTCCTGTCGACTAACCTCACCGGCAGCCTCGGTCTGCGCCTGTTGCGTACCGGCGAGCAGGGCACGTTCACGATGAATTTCAGCGGCCCGGCCTACACCGGCTTCAACAGTATCAGCTCCACGGTGACGCGCACAGGCGGAACCGCCGAGTTGTGTGTGACCGGCTGCAGCGGAGCGGGCACGGTGATGTTCGCCGGACCGAATGCCAGCCATGCCGGCATGATTTATGAATTCAACGCCGGCGCCTATTACGTGCAGGGTGCTGCGGCGTTCAAGCGCTGAGCGAAATTCGGTGCGGGTTTGTGCGGCTTTGAGCCGCCGCAGCGCTGGCCGGATTTACTGTGCCGGCGCTGGAGCCGCCGTGGCAGGATCGGTTTCCGCAGCCGGCGGCGCCGGAGATTTTGGCGCCGGTACGGCCACGGGCTTCGGCGCTACATAGCCTGGCACCGGCTGGCGAGCGTAACCCGCGGTATCGAGCGCGCTGTCCCATGCGCTTGCTTCGTAACCCCTCAACTGCTCCTGGCCGATGAACAACAGCGGCACTTGCATGCCGCCGCCCGTTAGTTTTTTGTAACCATCAACGTCGTCTTGTGGATTTTTCTGGGTGAAAGGCACGCCACGGCGTACCAGGTGGGCGCGTGCCTTGTCGCAGCCTTCGCCGCAGTTGCCGGTGTAAAGCGTCACCGGGAAACTGCGTACCGCCTGCTGCAGGCTGTAGGGCAGTGTCGAGGTCTCGATGATGCTGCCGCCGACGGTGCGCCGCTCGACTTTTTTCGCATTCGCCGGCGGCGGCGTGTCGCGCCACTCGACGCGGCCCTTGTCGTCGACCCAGCGGTAGAGTTGCGCAGCCTGCGCCTGGAGCAGCGTCGCCAGCGCGGTCAGCAGAATCAGCAGTCTCGTCATCTCAGCACCTCGCAGCAGAATGTCCGGAAGCGGGCGTCCCCGCGCCAAGTGCCATGATACCGCGCCGAAGCGGTATCAGGCCGCCTCGGCCGTCATGCCGTTGTGGCGCAGCAGCGCATCGATTTTCGGCTCGCGACCTCGGAAGGCGACGAAGGACTCGAGCGCGGGACGGCTGCCGCCGACGGCAAGCACCTCGTTCCAGAAACGCATGCCGGTTTCCGGATCGAGCACGCCGTTTTCCTCGAACAGGCTGTAGGCGTCGGCCGACAGCACTTCCGCCCATTTGTAGCTGTAGTAACCCGCGGCATAGCCGCCGGCGAAAATGTGCGAGAAGTTGTTGGGGAAGCGGTTGTATTCCGGCGGGAATACCACCGCGATCTCGCGCCTGACCTCGTCGAGCAGTTGCAGGGCCGTGCGCCCCCCCGCCGGATCGAAGTCGTAATGCAGCTGCAGGTCGAACAGCGAGAACTCGATCTGGCGCACGGTCTGCATGCCGCTCTGGAAGTTCTTCGCGGCGAGCATCTTGTCGAACAGCGCCTTCGGCAGCGTGGCGCCGCTGTCGACGTGGCGGGTCATCGGCCGCACGACGTCCCACTCCCAGCAGAAATTCTCCATGAACTGGCTGGGCAGTTCGACGGCGTCCCATTCGACGCCGTTGATGCCGGAGACGCCGAGGTAGTCGACGCGGGTCAGCAGGTGGTGCAGGCCGTGGCCGAATTCGTGGAACAGCGTGATCACTTCGTCATGGGTGAACAGCGCCGGTTTGCCGCCGACCGGGGCCGAGAAATTGCAGTTGAGATAGGCGACCGGCGCCTGGGTGCCGCGCGGCGTCGCCCGGCGGGTGATGGCGTCGTCCATCCAGGCTCCGCCGCGCTTGCTGGGCCGCGCATACAGGTCGAGATAGAACTGGCCGACCAGCTTGCCGCCGCGGTCGCGGATGGAGAAGAAGCGCACGTCGGGATGCCACAGCGGCGCCTCGGTCTGCTCGATGCTGAGGCCGTACAGCGTCTCTACCAGCTTGAACATGCCGGGCAGCACCGTGGTCTCGGGGAAATACTGCTTGACCTCGTTTTCGGAGAAGTCGTAACGCTCGACGCGCAGCTTTTCCGAGACATAGGCATAGTCCCAGGCTTCGAGCCGGGTCATGCCGAGTTCCCTGCGCGCGAAGTCCTGCAGTTCGGCGAGGTCACGCTGCGCATGCGGTTTTGCGCGCGCTGCCAGCTCGCGCAGGAATTGCAGCACCTGTGCCGGGGTGTCGGCCATCTTCGCCTCCAGCGACAGCTCGGCGTAGCTGGCAAAGCCGAGCAGCTGCGCCAGTTCGCGGCGCAGGGCGACGATCTCGGCGATCAGCGGCGTGTTGTCGAGCTTCGGATCGCCGAACTCGGAGGCACGGGTGACGTAGGCGCGGTAGAGCCGCTCGCGCAGCCCGCGGTTGTCGGCGTACTGCAGCACCGGCAGGTAGGAAGGTGCGTGCAGCGTGAATTTCCAGCCGGCCTGCTTGTCCGCTTCCGCGGCTTCGCGTGCGGCTTCCTTCGCGTCCCCGGGCAGGCCCGCGAGTTCCGCGGGGTCGGTGACGACATGCGACCAGGCGTTGGTTGCGTCGAGCAGGTTGTCGCTGAAGCGCGAGGTCAGCAGCGACAGGCGGTCGCTGATTTCGGTGTAGCGCTGTTTGCCGGCGGGCGTCAGTTCGGCGCCGCCCAGGCGGAAATCGCGCAGCTCGTTGTCGACGATTTTCTTCTGGGCCGGCGTCAGCGTGTTCCAGGCTGCACCTGCGCGCAACGCCTTGAATTTGCGGTAGAGCCCTTCGTGCTGGCCGAGTTCGGTGTGGTACTGGGTGATTTTCGGCAGCGCGGCGTTGTAGGCCTCACGCAGTTCCGGGCTGTTCATCACGGCGTTGAGATGGCCGACCTGGCCCCAGGCGCGGTGCAGCCGTTCGTTGGCGTCTTCGAGCGGTCCGGCGAAATTGCTCCAGTCCGGCGCCTCGGCGGCGGCGGCGAGTTGTTCGATCAGCACGCGGTTCTCGGTCAGCAACTGGTCGATGGCCGGCGCGACATGGGCCGGCTGGAAATCGGCAAAGCGGGGCAGCCCCGAAAAATCGAGCAAGGGATTCATGGTGTGCAGTCTGTCAGGAAAGAGGTGAAGTGGTCATTGCTGTGACCACAGCGGTGGCGCGTAGTTTAACAGGGTGGCGTGGCGCC
>LNFM01011333.1_pt1 | contig 12168 bp, 13 predicted proteins | sample 596031 | NCBI WGS metagenome assembly LNFM01 (sample SAMN04254537, study PRJNA301005) | activated carbon metagenome | isolation source: dual media filters at the Ann Arbor, Michigan drinking water treatment plant | place: USA: Ann Arbor | reverse complement strand
GCACTCGACCTTGGGATATCTCAGCCCCATGGACTTCGAGAAGCAGGCTAATGTAGCCTAACCTGGTGCCCGCAAAACCGGGTGCAGCTCATCGGCCGAAAAACCATCGTGAACCGCGCCGAAATTGTCGGTAGCTCCAACTCCTGAGAAGGCGGAGCTGACGTGACCCCCTGCATCCCGCTGAAATCCAACCGCAAGGTGCAATATCACTATGACAAAACCGTCTACAAAAAGCGCCATCTCGTCGAGAATCCTGTTTGCCAAAATCAAGGACTGGCGGCATATCCACACACGCTATGGCCAAAGCGCACATGCTTCCATGTCTGCCATCTGTATCGCCGCAACCGTCATCTTCTGGTTCAATCAATGAGCCCTGACTCTAGTAAGTTGTGCGGTCATTACATTGTAATTAGATGTAATTAATGGAATGTCTGGCAACGCAATTTCAGGAGAGTTGGCAGTGGTTCAACCGACGAGCACGGCACAAAATGCGCTGGCAGAAGGCGCAACAGATGCACCGTACACCCCAAAGCACCGCGATCCCAGCGGTGCAAGTGACCGCTTTGCACTTGGAGTCACCAAATTGCTGCGGTTCTTCGCCGACAGCTTTTTTGCAAAGCGATATGGTAACCGGGCCATTGTGCTTGAAACGGTCGCTGCTGTTCCCGGCATGGTTGGCGCGACTTTGGTTCACCTTAAATCGCTGCGGCGGATGGAGGATGATAATGGCTGGATCCGAACGTTGATGGACGAGGCAGAGAATGAACGCATGCACCTGATGACGTTCATTGCGATTGCCAAGCCGTCAACGTTCGAACGGCTCGTCGTGCTGTTTGTGCAATGGCTTTTCTACCTTGGGTTCTTCACGCTTTATCTCATTTCCGCGAGAACAGCCCACCGGTTGGTAGGGTATTTCGAAGAAGAAGCCGTGACCAGCTATACACTGTACCTCAAGGAAATTGACGAAGGCCGCGTGCCAAATGTAGCGGCACCCGAAGTCGCCAGACTTTATTGGAATATGCCATCGGGCGCGACCCTGCGCGAGGTTGTGCTGGTCATCCGCGACGACGAAGCCCATCACCGCGATGTCAATCACGGTTTTGCCGACGTAATCCGCGGCGTGGACTATGATTTTGCTACTGCCGTGCCAGCAAAGCCGCATAACCCGCCGCCCGGCGCTTTGCCCCATAACCCAGGCCAGTCCTAAATCATGGTGAAAAATACGGTGATGTCGGAATTACGGTGAGTGTCCGTCGTCAGAACATTTGGCGCAATGTGTGGCGTAGATTAGCGGAGATTTGGCCTCGTCTTGGGTTTGATGTCAGGCGGCGATCTTGCGGTGTTGCAAGCGCCGTTGTTCGATTGTCTGTCGCTTGATCCTTTCTCGTTGTTTGATGATGGCGCTGGCCCTGCAGTGTAGAATCTGTCCGATAGTGCATCCTTCCATTCCTGCATGGATAATGCAGCATCAAATGCCGGGACCAGACACCTAGTGGCATGAATTCCGGGAAGCAGGTCAAAACCAACCGTCATGAAGGCGCCGGGCTCTACCTCTGAATGGTAACAATCACAGGCGCACCTCACAGTTAAACGATTGCTCGAGCTCGACTTTCCTGCACGACACGCGATCTTGGTCAATCTAATGCTCGATGATGTGCTGGTGTCGTCGCCGCGCGCCGCCTGTTATCAGTTGTTCCGTTCCCGCCGATAGGCTGTCGGGGTCATCCCATAGTGTCGGCGAAAGAGCCGCGCAAAATGGGCTGGAGATTGATAACCTGTTTCGAAGGCAACATCCGTGATGGCCAAATGGGTCGTTTCCAGCAGCACACAGGCTCGTTCCATCCTGATCTTCGTCAGATATTGGTGCGGCGGAACGCCCACGGAACGCTTGAAACTGCGGATGAAATGAAAGGGCGAAAGTCGCGCTTCTGCCGCAAGTTCGGCAATCGACAAATTCTCGTGATAGCGACTTTGAAGCTGCTCAATGGCGCGGTGCTGCTGCCAGGGGGCAAGGCCTGACCGTTGCAGTTCGGTGGGTGCTGACAGGCTCGACCATGTCCGAAGCATTCTTACGGTCAGGGCCAGCGAAACGCTGTCCAGCATCATCTGGCTGCCGCCGCTCGGCGCCTGGATTTCTTGAGCAACAAGTCGCCCCATCTGGGCGATCATTGGATCGTCCTGGAGACCGCGCTGCTGCAATTCGACCGGATTGGGGCAATCGAATTCCTCCGTCGCGCTCTGTTGCAACAATTTGTCGGGAAGATAGAGATGCATGCACTTGCCACAGGCAGAGTAGGTGACGGAACGCGGCGCTTCTCCCGCTCGCACCAGGGCCGTGCTGCCCGGAACAATGCGGCTATGGAAGAGCTGGCGGCCATCGATAAAGAGGCTGCTCTCGCCCCCACCGAAAAGGCAAGTTTCAATCATATGCGTGTGCGGGCAGGCTGGGCGTGACGCTTCGCTATTCGCGAAAACATCAGACTGCCAAAGCGCAGCCGACATGCCCAATGAGCCAAAACCCTTGGCTATGGGCGTTTGGCTGTAGAAAAGCTCTATCCGGTCCGCGTTTAGCGGACCGGCGTCTGTCCCGGGCAGATTGCCGGTAGGATCAAACTCTGTTGACACAAGCTACCCCACTTCTCGCTTGACCCATACCACACTGGCGGTGTTCGTCGCCCAACGCGAACGGGAACTGCGCGGGGTTAAATCCGCCCGTCGCTTCATCCGCTAGCCTGCATGACGATTCCCGTCCTACCCCGGCTGCCTCCTGCCGCCTGCCGCCTGCCGCCTGCCGGATGATGGGGATCGCGTTGCGCGGCACAATCACGTGTTCCGTTCGCGTCGATAGGCTGTCGGGGTCATCCCGTAGTGTCGGCGAAAGAGCCGCGCAAAATGGGCTGGAGATTGATAACCGGTTTCGAACGCAACATCCGTGATGGCCAAATTGGTCGTTTCCAGCAGCAAACGGGCGCGTTCCATCCTTATCTGCGTCAGATATTGATGCGGCGGAACGCCAACCGAGTGCTTGAAACTGCGGATGAAATGAAAGGGCGAAAGTCGCGCTTCCGCCGCAAGATCGGTGATCGACAAATTCTCGTGATAGCGACTTTGAAGCTGCTCAATGGCGCGCTGTTGCTGCCAGGGTGCAAGGCCTGACCGATGCAGTTCGGCACGTTCTGACAGGCTCGACCAAGACCGCAGCACGCGGACGACCAGGGCCAAGGAAACGCTGTCTAGCATCATCTTGCTGCCGCCGCTCGGAATCCGAATTTCTTGCGCAGCAATCCTTCCCAACTGCGTCATTACCGGATCGAGTCGGAGATCAGTTGGCAGCAGCTCCACCTGAGCATTTTGCCCGAAGTCATCGGCCGCGCTCTTTTGCAACAGGCTGTCGGGCAGATAGAGATGCAGACAGTGACCCCAGCCGGCGTGGGTGACCGCACGTGCTGTGTCTCCCGCCCGAAGAATGGAACTACTACCGGGAACGATCTGCCGACGATAACGAAGCCGACCCTCGATGAAGACACTACTCTCGCCCCCGCCCTCAAGGCAGATCGAAATCCCATGGGTGTGCGGGCAGGCGGGGATATTTTGATCGCAACCCACGAAGATGTCCGTTTGCCAAAGTGCCGCTGACACCCCCAGGGTACCGAGACCCTTGGCTATGGTTTGCTTCGCATAAATGGCCTCTACCCGGTCCGCGTAGCGCGGACCGGCTTCTGTTCCGGGCTGGGTACTGGTTGGACCGAACTCTGTTGCCAAAAACTAACCCCAATGTCGCAAAGCGATTCCACCTGCTGACGCGTGCCAAAAGCTCCGACGAGACGATTTTGACTTTTTATAGCACGAATTTGATGATTACAGAACCTGCCATCGCGCCGAACAGACCACCCGACTGACCTCGTAACCAAGGGCATCCCCTCTCTGCGCACGCCGCAGCTTCCGCCTTTGTCGATCGGGCGGCGATCAAAAGCCGGCCAAACCCTGCGGGCTGTTATAGGCAATCGGATGGCGCGAGACTTCGGCCAAGCTGCCATCCTTGCCCAGGCGATAGGCAATCATCGTCGAGGCGTTGCCAAATATCTGGTACAGAAACGCGTCGTCAGGGCTCAACCAGCTGTCGCTTGGGCCGCTGCTGACCAAGCCATTGACCGCGCGAAACGTGCCATCGCCGGGGATTGGATCGTTCGCGGGATCCTTAAGAATGCGCAGCGTATCGCCATCGAGCGCGAAGCTGGTCAAGCTGCCATATCCGAAATTGGTCGCATAAACACGCTTGCCGTCGGCGGTTATCGCCAGCCAGCAGAGCTCCGAGGGTTTGCCAGCCGCGGTATTGATCTGGACCGCTGCGCCACTGGTCACGTGCCCCTTCGCGTCGATATGGCTGACCGCGATCCCGTCGGACACCGCATAGCCATTGATGAAGGTGTCCGGTCGACCATTCACGAAGCCAATGAAGAAGGGGCCGGCTCCCCCCGCATCGTTGAAGATCGGCTGACCCAAGGCGCCGCGCGCGTCGACCGGGAAGACCACCAGCCCGTCCTTGTCGGGCGCGTTGGCTACAACCAGTTTTGCCGATCCATCGGCATTCGCCGCCGGACGGAAATCAAACAATATGTCGACGAGCAGAAACTTTTGATCGGGCGACAGAACCAACTGGGTAGGGATCCGATCGGTCTTGGTGGCGTTGTTGACGCTGTAGCGCGCGTCGCGCAGCGTCAGTTTGCCGGCCTTTTCCGAAAACGCGCGAATATGGTTGGGTCCAAAGGCATGGAGCACGAACAGCGTATGGCTCGCCGGGCTATAGGCGAGCGACTTGGCCGTGCCGCTTTTGCCAGTTACCGCTTCGCCAGTGCTCTGGCGATCAAGCAGCGTAAGGCGACCACCGGCCCCAACACGAAAGCTCGATACCGTATTGTCGCCGCCATTGGTGGCAAACAGCAGCTTATTGCCTGGGGCCAGGATGACGCTGCCGGCACCTTCGAAGGCATTGGGTGCGCTGGCTTGCCCGCTGACCGGCTTGAAAACGCCCGACCCGGCACCGCCCGTGGCAACGCGCTCGACCTCGGCCAGCGTGCCGTCGGCATGGCGCGCGAAATGCACGATCTCGTTGGCGATGGTGTTGGACTGTATGTAAAGGTGGCCGACAATTTTTGCCGATTCCGGCGTTGGCGGCGCTACTGTCGCGGCCTGGGCAAAACCGCAGGCAATCAACATCAAAGCTGCGACGACAAGATTGAAACGCATACCCAATATCTCCAATAGCTTTGCTTGCGCCTTGGCGCCGGTTGGAAAGCCGATGGCAGGCTAAAGCCGACCACCGGCTCCGCCTTATTTTTTCAGAACCGGATAGCCTTCGACATAGGTCCAGTCGGTGGCCTTGGCCGGCACATGGCACGTCAGACACTCAGTCTTGTAATCGGTCGTTGCCGTCGCGGTTGTCTTGCCGACATCAAACCACGCCCAGCCCCAGCCGTCGCCCCAAAGCGGGTTGCCGGGATAGCTGTTCTTGCTGTCCTTGACCATGACGAACCAGCCCTTCAGGGCATCAGCCCGGCTGACGGTGCCGGTCGTCATCGCCCCGGTCTTGGCCTCGAAAACTTCCTTTACCAGGGTCGTTCCGTCAGGAAAACGACCCGTGGCGCGGTGCGCCGCGACCGCCCCGGGTGAGGCATAGACGATGTGTAGCTGCTGCGATCCCTGGGCGGCCTCAGCAGCGACCGCCCAAGTGCCGAGATACTGGTAGCTGTCGCGATACTTCCCCGGCACATGCAGGTCACCCTTGGCGCTGGCGCCGGAGTCCACAACAACCGTCGGGGACCCCGGCGCGCAAGCGCTGACAAGTAAGCCAAGCGCCATGCCCGGCCCAGCAACCCGCCAGGCCGAGCGCTGCAGATATTGTTCAATCATGAATCGAGACGCGGATAGAACTGCGTCCAGACCATATCTTTCTTGGCGCCATCGATATGACATTGCGCACACTCACCGATGGGCCTCAATTTGGAATTCGCAAATTTGGGTTCGCCATGATTGAAGTTATAATATCCCCAGTTATTGGTGTTTGCATAACGCTTGCTGTCCTTGACCGAAACATCCGCGCCATTGAGCTTACCGGGGAAGTATCCGCGTCCCGAGGGCTCGTCGCGCGAACCGTCCGGATATGTCCCTTTCACGGTCAGCTGAAGTTCCTTGAACAGGATTGTCCCCTCCGGGAAGACACCGGTTTTCTTGTATTCGTCATAAGCCCATGGCTGGATGTAGACGTTGTGAAATTCGGGAAAATTGGCCTTGCCATTGTTCAACCCATGCGGCGTCAACGGCGAGCCCATATACACCCACCGTTCGAAATTCTTAGGCAACACAAGTTCGCCTGCAGCGGTGTATTCGGGCATGTATCGATCCACGACAGCGCTGGCTACAGCAGCGGCACCGGCCGGATCAGCCTTTGTTGCATCTGAATTGCCACAGCCCGAAAGGGCAAGCAGAGAACATCCCAAAGAAATAGCAGCGAAGCCAATTTTCGTCATCATGATTTCCTTTTTACTAACTATTGTAAGCCAATCCTCAACGCTTCGGCGCGGGTGTTGAAACCGACTGAAGATACGCAATGATCTTTTTCCTCTGTCCGGCATCTGGAACTGAAAGATACATCTTCGTACTCGGCGCGAATTTCGTTGGGTTTTGCAACCATAGGTCGAGACGCCGCCGGTGTCCAGACCCCGGTCAACTTTTTGAGTGCCGGCGAATAGGCATAGCCCGGGACCCCGCCCGGCTTGCGCCCGACAACACCACGGTGCAGCGGCCCGATGCGATTGGTATCAACCGAATGGCAGCCCCCGCAGGTGGATTGGTACGCCGCCTTGCCGTCGTCGGTGGCTTGCGCCGCTGCCGGAGCAGCGGCGACAAGCACCAGCGTGGCCAAAGCATGGGTGTTCCATGGCTTTGAATAGCGAGACATGACAGCTTTCCTAGGCAATCAGATAGGCTGCGGGGGGCACGGGATTGCCGGCTGTGACGCTGAGCAGCGACCAGTGCACCGCTTCGTCAGTCGACAACTGGATGAACAACCGGGTCAGGGATTTATCCTTCAACGCCAGCGCCTGGCCGAGATAAGCACTTGCGGCTCCCTTTTCGAGACCTGCAGCGAGGTTCAACACGTCCAGTTGTGACTTGAGCGCACCCAGATTGAGCGCCTTGATGTATTCAGCATCGCTTTGGGATTCGACTGGCTTGCCGCCTGCCTTCTGGATGAGTGACGCCAGCGAATCACGGTGCGCGTTGTGATGACCCAGGAAAACCAGTGCGACCTTGAGCACGTCGGGCGAGAGCAGCCCCGATCCACCGGCGATCTTATAGGCGGCAATACCTTCATGTTCGAGCGCGAGCGCGACTTGCAGGATATCCATATCACCCCCCGCCTTCACGGCGCTGCGCGACGCAGCCATTGCGGGCGTCTCGAACAGGGAAAGTGCGCCGACGCCCGCCGCAGCGAGCCCCGCAGTGCGAAGAAAGTCTCGGCGGCCTGCCGCAGGATCGAGGAGCAGATTGGATGAATCAGCCGTCATATCGTGTCTCCTAGTTCATGTTGTTCATGGATGGTGCGACGTCCGCCGCGCGGGACATCTTGCCCGTCGCGTTACTCCACCGGGGGCGATTTTCCGCCGGCCCGAAAGCCGGGTGATCCTGAGATAGGGTGAAAGCGGCCAGCGCCGCTTCGAGCGGCAGCCCGCTATCGTGCGCACTGCGAAGCTGAGAAAAAGAATGTGGGCGTCGGCCGGGGGGGGGCAGCCGACCGACGCCCACTTCCGATCGCTGCGCAGTTTGGCTAGAACCGCGAAACAACAGGAAGCTCCAGCCCGACTCAATCGAGTGTGGCTGGATGTGGTACCCCGCGATCAGAACAGGGCGCAGGTAAGGAAAGCTTATTTCCCCGCTTATTGGCGCGAGCGTTGAAAAGATTTCGGCTTTGGTGTGGCTACCGCCAGGCCATTGCGGCACATCCATCGGGAGCGAGGTTGCAGTATTGATGGCGGCCTCCCCCGGCTAGGTTGTTGGTGCGCAGTCAGATCGTCCAAGCCCGATTTGGATGCAGGGAGGATTAACCGGTTGTCAGGGGGCTGGCGCGCACGATACTGCTGTTCAGAGAACGATATTGCGCAATATTGGCTATGCCCACAGTTCAGCGCTGATATGAGTGCCGACGTCCCGCCATCAACGAAGAGTGCCAGTGGCCCGATTGATGCCCTTGCGCGCCGGGGTAAACAATCGGGTTGGGGGCTGCGCGGCGCCCCCAAGGACGATCCGCCTCGATTCTCAGTTCATGGATTATTGCGACACTGCCAGACGGATCAGCGCAATTGGCGACCATGATCAGCCGGGCTTGCCCTAGTGAGATTTAACATGGGTTATTGCGCGGCGATTCCGCGGCCAAACCTTGCTTCCATGCGCAGCGTGTACGCAACCAACCGGGGAAAGCGCCGCAGTATCGCCGCCAGTGACGTGGCCAGATCGGCAAAATGGATGGACGCGAGCATGCCATAGGTGGCCGCATCGATGCTGCGCGGGACATCGCCCAGCATGAAGGACTTGTCGCCCAATATCTGGTCGAGCGCGCGCAGATTGGCCTCGGCCTTCTGCTGACGCTCGGTCGTGGTGTAGCGTCCATAGCCCTGCAGCCGGATGCGCCTGCGCACGCCGCGGCGAAAGATCATCCCCACCAGCAGGCGAAGCGGCATCGGCCACGGCCCAAGAAAGTTATCGCGCACATGCGGCCACACCGCATCGTCATTCCATCGGCTGTCGATCAGCATGAAGAACATATGTTCGTCGATCATCTGTTGAACAGCGCGGCTCAGGCCACGTTCGGGATCGCTCAGCCCGGCGTCGACATCAATCCCGTGACGGGCGCTCAGCGTGGCAATGATCACTTCGCTATCGTCGATCCAACTGCCGTCATCCAAGCGGACAAATGGAACGCGTCGGCGCGGCGCACGCGACGCAAGGTTGCTTGCGACGCGCTCAAACTCCAGCCCGGCTAGCTGCAGCCACACATCGACCTTAAGGCAAAGATTGCTGGGTTGCATGCCGCCCCATGCGGCCTTGAAGATATGCAACGTCATCGTCATCAGCGTTTCCCTGCCGTTCTTGCAGGGACAATGCACCATCAAATGCCCTGGCGAAACACCCAAACCGAGAATGCACGAACCACTTTTGCGTTGCATTGGTGCGAGCGAGCGCAGACATTTAGCGGCTGCGTGTGATTGCGAGGCGATAATATGCTCATGGTGACCACTTGGATATCGGCGATCAGCATCGCCATGGCGGCATTGGTTTCCGCGATAAATCTCATCGTTATGGGATCTCTGACCCGTGCCATTTACGATCATTCGCAGCGCGCAGCGGAACTGGAAGTGCTTCGGCGGAATAGCGATCAGTGGCAGCGTTTGAATCTGGCGTTTATCGAATCTCCGCGCCTGCAGCGAGTTCTCGATTCACACGAGCCGGAAAGTGCTGAAGATGAAGACATCCGACGCAATTTATTGTTCTATGTGCTGAATACGCTCCACGAAATCTACGAGGCAAAAAACGCGGGCCTTTTGAATCCGGACGTCGCCGTGCGATTGATGAAAGGCCAGACTGAAATGCTCAAACCGCATTTCGAAGCCGTTGATGCACTCATTTCATTGCGGCGCGGCTACGACGCCGATTTTTGCGCCTTCGTGCGTGCGCAGCTTGGCGATCACCCGACAAGTTCCGCGCCCCACTCTTAAACCTTCAGGTCTGCTTGGCTGCCGATTGCTCGCCCAGCCATTGGCGTTGTGACGCGCCAATGATCTTCGCGAATGGGACGGCTGACTACCATGGCACAAGCCGTCGCAAGGCGGACAGATGGGACGCACTGCAAGATTTCTGGGCCCAACAGTGCGCCATTCGCGGTCATGGAGCGCACCTGCCCCAAGCGAGCGCCACATTCCATGACCCCGATTACTCCTATCATTCGATCGGCCATTGCCGTTTGTTTTTACACGAACGACCCTGGTGAGCTGAGATCGTCGCGGGCGCCGCGCCAGTCCTCCAAGCGCATGATGCTGGCGTTGGGTGCTGCTGCATGCATTATTGTCCAGCATGCAGCCATGCCGCCACGCCAGCCCTGCCCCGCTGGACTCGCATTGACGACCGCTCAGATCTCGCCGGGCTGATCGCGCAAGTTCGAAATGGGCTTCACTTGACGCGGCGCTTCGCCCGTGACCCGTGCAAACACCCGCGAAAAGGCGGCGGCACTCTCATATCCGACCCGACCGGCCACGATCTTGACCGGTTTGCCTTTGGCCAAAAGTTCGCGCGCCAACGTCATTCGCCAGCGGGTCAGATAGTCGATGGGTGTCCGCCCGACACAGGCGCGAAAATGCGTGGCAAAGCGTGTGCGCGACATGCCGGCCACCTCGGCTAGATCATCGAGCGTCCATGAACGCCGGGGCTGGTCGTGCATCGCCGTCAACGCCTTGGCCAGCCGCGGGTCGGCAAGGCCGCCCAGCACGCCATCGCTGACGAGCCCACTTGCGACGACATGTCGAACGATCAGGATCAGAAGATAGTCGAACAGATAGTCGATGGCGGCCTGGCGCCCGTCGTTTTCGCCAAACCCCTCGGCAAGCAACAGATCACAGACCGGCCCCAGCGCCGGGTGCTCGGCAAGCGGCAACAGGATGAGTTCGGGCAGTCCTTCGCCAATCGGGTTGCCGACATCGCTACCCAGATCGACCTTGGCGCACACCAGATCTGCGCCGCCTTCTGTGGGGGTCTTAAAGCTGTGTGCCCGGCCGCGAGGGAAGAAAAGCAGCATGGGTTCGCTGATCTTTATGTCCGCCACGCCGGTTCGGCTCAACGTCAACTCCCCCCTTTTGACCAGGTGAAGATAGCCACATTCGGTAAACTGCGCCGTGTTGCACAAGTTGCCGGAGAAGAAAGCACGTGCGCTCGGGGCTGCGTGCGCGAAGAGAGCGGCGAAGTTATCCATGTGAACGATCTGCAATGAAGTTGACACCTATCTGCATCGATAGCAGCCCATATAGCTGTTGTGCAACGCCGCACTGATCACGAAAGGAAATTCAAATGCCCCGTATCAACCCCGTAGAACTCGCGACTGCTGACACTGGCGTTCAAGCGACACTCGGTGCCGTCAAAGCAAAAATCGGCATGGTCCCCAATCTCTTTGCTACCTTCGCCCAGGCTCCTGCCGTACTGAACGGTAACCTCGCTTTTGCCGACGCTCTCGCCAGTGGTGTTCTGACTGCCGCACAGCGCGAAATTGTTGCGCTCACCGTCGCCCAGTACAACAGCTGCCACTATTGCCTGTCGGCACACACGCTGCTCGGCAAGGGTGCCGGCCTGTCGCCTGACGCCATCCGCGCCGCCCGCCAGGGCAAGGGCCAAAGCGCCATCGACAATGCCATCGCGACGCTCGCACTGCGTATCGTCGAAACGCGTGGCCAGGTCAGCGATGCCGATCTGTCGGCGGCCCGTCTCGCCGGTCTGAACGATGCCCACATTGTCGAAATCGTCGGCAACGTCGCGCATAATGTGCTGACCAACTTCATGAACAACGTCGCCCAAACCGCGATTGATTTCCCGGTCGTCGATGTGGCGATTGCCGCCTGATCGCATCCCCGGCGGGCCGGTGCAGTGCATCGGCCCGTCCCCCAACCAAATCTGAAAGGAATTTTCACATGTCCAGTTCGATCCTTCTTCCCGCCCTCGCCGGTATCATCGGCGGCGTGACCATCGCCGGCGTCGGCATGGTCTATCGTGCTGCAATCGGCAAAGGCTTCTGGTCGCTGCCGAATGGCATCGGCGGCATTGCGCTCGGCGCGGAGGCCGGCGCAACACTTGCCTTTGGTCTGCCCACACTGACCGGCGTCGCGCTTCATATGGTGCTATCCGCAGTTTATGGCATCGCCATCGTCGCCCTTGCACCAACCCTTGGCATCGGCCTTATCCTGACCGGTTTCCTGGTCGGCGTCGCGGTCTGGTTGTTCAATTATTACATCGTCGGCGCGGTTCATGCTGGCTCCAAGCAGGGGTCGGTACACAGAACGGACCCAGATATACGCTAAGGTTTTGCCGTGCCTTCGACGGCGCGCATCTGGCGAAGCGGTCTGAGCGCGGTGG
>LNFM01011332.1_pt1 | contig 12168 bp, 13 predicted proteins | sample 596031 | NCBI WGS metagenome assembly LNFM01 (sample SAMN04254537, study PRJNA301005) | activated carbon metagenome | isolation source: dual media filters at the Ann Arbor, Michigan drinking water treatment plant | place: USA: Ann Arbor | reverse complement strand
CTCCTGACCCAGATATCGCCGGCGGCCTGGCGGCACATCCTGCTGAACGGGCATTACACCTTCCAGAGCGACGGCAAGATGATCGACCTGGATGCGCTCGTGGCGGGGCTGGAGCTGGGATGACGGAAATTTCGGCGGTTCTGGCTTAGAACCCCAAATACGCCGACCGGCCAGCGCCTTCTAACGATTGGCGGGACTCTTGAAAACCTCCGCGCCGGCCTGGGTGGTGCGCCCGCGTCGGCTTCTGCTGGTGTTGTCGCGCAAATGGCCGCGCCGGTAGCTACCCACGGTTCGGCCCGCTGGGGCACCCCTGCGGAAATGCGCGAGAATGGCCATCTGCTGCCCATTGGTCAGCCGGCAGGCTTCGCCTTGGCTCGGGTGCTCGATGCGCCTGCCGGCGTCGATCAGCGGTTCCGCCATGTGGGCCATGTGGTGACTGTTGCGCCGACTGGATCGGGCAAGGGTATCGGTGCAGTGATCCCCCATCTTCTGGAGTACCGGGGTTCGTCCCTTGTCCTGGACGTGAAGGGCGAAAACGCGGCCGTTACTGCTCGCGCTCGCCGTGCGCTCGGCCATTCCGTCTATGTGGTTGATCCCTTCGGCGTGACCAAGGGCGAAACACACGCTTTCAACCTCCTGGATCGCCTGGACGTGGCCGACCCGGAGTGCGTAAGCGAATCGGCTGTGTTGGCTGACTGCCTGGTGATCGTTGACGCCAAGGGCGGCGGTGAGCATTTCGAGGAATCGGCCAAGACCCTGCTGCAAGGGTTGATGCTGCATGTCGCTGGCCTGGACGATCCAGAGCGCCGCAACCTGGGTGAGCTGCGCCGGCTGCTGACGGCCGACGAAATGACGTTCTTGGAAATGATGGCGGACATGGCCGCCGATGAAAGCGTGGCGTTCGGCATTCCCTCCAGGGCAGCAAATACCATCATGGGCATGGCCGACAAAGAGCGTGGTTCTGTGTTGTCCACCGCTCGCCGTCACACTGCTTTCCTGGATGACCCACGGATCGCCGCCACCCTCTCGCGTTCGGACTTCGATCTGTCGAACATCAAAGACGAGCTGATGACCGTCTACCTGGTTCTGCCGGCCAACAAGATCGGCCCGAATGCTCGCTTCGTGCGCGGCTTCATCGGCTCGGTGATTGCGGCCATCACGTCATCTGCCAAGCAGCCGGAACATCGTGTCGCGTTCCTGCTCGATGAGTTCGGCCAGCTCGGGTACATGAAGGCCATCGAGGACGCTGTAAGCCTGCTGCGCGGCTATGGCCTGTCGTTTTGGGTCTTCATCCAGGATCTTTCGCAGCTCAAGGGTGTGTATCCGAAGTGGCAGACCTTCCTGGCCAACTCGGCCAAGTCGTTCTATGGCACCGATGACTACGATACGGCGAAGTACATCAGCGATTCACTGGGTCAGGCCACCATCGAATACGAGACACAAAACGAGGGCAAGAACAGCGGCAGCGGGATTTCTGGCGGTGGCGGGTCGATGAACAGGGGCAAGAGTGCAGGCAGCTCGCAACAGTTCACCGGCCGTCACCTGCTCACGCCTGACGAGGTGATGCGCCTCGGCCCGGAACGTCCGATTGTCCTGGTCAAAGGTGAATACCCGTATCAGCTCGCCAGGCTCAACTACCTGGTGGATGCTGAGTATGTGGGCATGGCCGACCCCAACCCGTACCACAGCTAAGGGCCGCCGGCATGATGATGGTCATCGGGGTACTGTTGGCGACTGTTGCCGGCGTCTGGTTCGGTCGTCGCCTCGGGCCTGCCCTGGTGGCTGCCGTCATGGTCATGGCTGCGCCGATCTGGCTGGTCGGGGGGTTCGCCCTCGATCTGCTGCGTAAGCTGCCCGCCAGCCTCCGGCGGGCTTGGTTTGCCCTGCTCCGGGCGCTGGGTTTCCTGGCTGTGCTACCGCTGATCCCGTTTGTGTTCGTGTGGGCGTTCCTGGTTGAACTGTTCCGGCCAAAACATCAGCCGCCGGCCCCGATCCAGTCAGCCACACAGCGGACGGCCGAAGTCATCGACCTGGCCGCCTGGCGTCGGCGGAAGGGAAAAGCAAAAGAGTAGAACTGCAAAAACTCAAATGAGTTTATCGGCTAAAGTGTCGCGTCCCTCAAGTGTCAATGAAAGGCCCGCCAAGTGCGGGCCTTTCCGCGTCCAGCCTGCCAGGCTCCTGCCTCCGGCTACGGTGGAAGAGGTTTCATTGACACTTGAGGGACCGGGCCTCACTCCCCGCCTTTCTTCCTGGTGCTCGCGGCCTTGCCTTCGACCGGGTTGATGCGGGCCAGCAACGCGGCGGCCTGTTCCTGATGCGCCTGGAGCTGGCCGGCCAGCCGGGCGGCTTCCTCGCGGGCCTCGGCGGCGCGGGCCTGGGCGGTGGTCAGCGCGGTGCGTAGTTCGCCCTGGGCGGCGTCGGCCTCGATGCGCTGGGCAGTCATGCGCTGCTCGGCTTCCTGGGCGCGTTCATCGCTGCGGGCATTCGCTGCGGCCAGCTCGGCAGCCAGTGCAGCGGCGCGTTGCTCTGCGGCCTGGGTGGCGGCCTCGGCACGCTCGGCGCGGGCATTCGCTGTGGCCAGCTCGGCGCGGCTGCGCTCCTGCTCCTGGTGGGCATGGTCGAGGGCGGCGCGCAGGTCGGCGGCGCGCTGCTCGATCTCCTGGGCGCGGGCCTCGGCACGCTCGGCGCGGGTGGTGGCGGTGGCCAGCTCGGCGCGCAGGGCGGCCAGTTCCTGGGCGCGTGAGTCCTGCTGCTCCTGGTGCAGCTCGGCAGATCGTGCAGCGGCGGCGCGCACTTCCTCCAGCTCGGCGGCCTGCCGTTCGTAAGCGTCGGCCAGCTCCTGGCGGTCGTGGTCGGCCTCGGCCCGCTCGGTTTCCCATGCAGCCTGGGCGGCACGCAACGATTCGTTGGCCAGCTCCTGGGCGGTCTGCCAGAGCGAGGCAAGCGCGGCGCTGTGCGCCTGGGTGACGGCCTCGGGGACGGTGACAGCAACCGGCGCGGCCTGGGCGGTCTGCGAGCGGCGCCATTCGCGCATCACGGCACTGGCTGAGTTCATATCGACACGGGCCAGACGGCGCACCGCATCAACGGTGGGCATCGTCTCGCCCCCGCTCTGCTCGTACAGCTCTTGGGCAGCCTGAATGACGCGCTCGCGCACGTCTGCGGGGATGGCGGTGGACATTGCAGCGACTCCTTCCTGTGTGTGTACCCATATCATACCATAAGAATAATAATAAGATTATTATTCTTCTTATTATTATGGCGGTTATTCTCCATGCCCGACGGACGGTCGCCGGCCCGCCCTGGTCGAAGGCCGCCCCACTCGGCCCGGCGAGGCCCGGTCAAGGCTGGACAGTTGCAGCGGCCAAAATCGGCCCCCTGCGGCCTCCTGGGCGCGTTTCTGGTGCCAAGGTAGGCTTGCCCCCAGACTGACCGCTTCCGCGTTGTGTGGGCGATTCTGGAAGCTCTGGCGCTGCTCCGGTTGCAGCGCTCCCGCCCCTCTTTGGCGTTCAACCCTTACGGCCTTGCAGGCGGCGGCAGTCGTCCAGGATGAGCACAGGCGGTCGGATCGCCTCGATCCATACTGTCCAACCCTTAGCGAGCCTTCAGGCGGCGCATAGGTTTGGTTCAGTCCGAGGTGGTTGGGTTGACGCCGGCGCGGCTTGCCGCGCCCTTGGTAAACGTTGCTGGCCGTAGGCCAGGCATTTTTGAGCGGGCGCAGCCCGCGACAGGCCGACGCGAAGCGGCGGGGCGAAGGGAGCGAAGCGACCGAAGGGCAGGCGCGCCCATAGGGCGCTAACGGCGGCTGATGTTGCTTGCAGGGCTGCGAGTTGCCCACAGGCTGAGAGGTTTTAAGAAGATTTAAAAGATTTAAAAGATTTAGGAGGAAAAAACGGCTTTTTATCCTTTGAAATCAAAGTCTTACGGATGTTGCCGGTTCCTAATAGACGGGATTCGGTTCCTAATAGACGGGATTCGGTTCCTAATAGACGGAACTCGGTTCCTAATAGACGGACTATCCACAGCCTGGGAGGAAATACGCGACAAAACATGGTTTAGGACATTTTGTCCTAGTGCTTTGGGCGGCGGCACCCGTCTATTAGGAACCGCCATCTGTTGTCAGCCAGGTGCGATTCGTCATTACTAGGAGCGGGCCATTCTGGCCCTGATCTTCCTCCAGGTGATATTCGGGCAGGTCGTTGATCTCGATCAGCTTGCGCAGCGTGAAGGTAAATTTTTTGAGCGTCCCGGCGCTGCCGCTGCGCTCGTAGAGTGTCTGGAACGCCCATACGGCTTGATTCTTGCCGGCCGCTCTGCGGGCTTGCCGGTAGATGAATCGGCCAATGCCAGGTTCGATCAAGAAGTAATCGGGGTGTACCGTCAGAACCTCGGGGCGCTTGCCTTCGGTGATTTCCTGGTGCAACCACCTCGGAGCCTCGATCTCGACGGCCGCAATCTTGCCGTTGTCCGTGCGAGACACGACTTTGTAACTACTGATCAGCCCTTCCGCTTCAACCTCGCGCATGATGCGCTGCCCGTTAGGGGATGGCCGCTCGCGCACGTTCTTGATGGTTGTGCCCTTGAGCCGGTCTAGCGCCCCTTCCACTTCTTCGGCCTGGCGGCCTCCATCGCCACGGCGGCAGAACTTGAGAATGTCGCTTATGTGTGGGCGATAGACGCGGCCAGGCTTCTCGCCCTTCCCTTCCCGATAGCGGTTCATGGCCTCGGTCATGTGCGAAACCATCATCAGTACCAGGTCGTAATCCCACACGCTGGCCATGCCATCCGGGCCAGCTTTCACTTCGACATAGCCGTCTGTCAGCTCGTAGTGGATGACCTCGCCGGCTCGTTTGTCACGCTTGGACAGGCGGAACACGGCCACGTCCATGATGCTGCGGCTGTCGCGGGCACCCACGTCATAGAGTGTCGGCACGAAAAAATCCGGCTGGCAGTCGGCGGCCGGCGGCTTGCGGATATTCGAGCGGGTTGTCTCGGCCTGCTGCTTGCGCAACCTGGCAGCAGCATCTGCCCATGACTCACCGGGGCGGGCCTCGTCCTCGATGCGGCGCTGGTTGCTGCGCTCGCGCATCTTCTCAACCCGGTCTATCAGGTCATCCCCGATAACACTGCCAATGGGCTGCGGGCCGTTGGTGCGTTTGGTCATGGGCTATTCTCCTTTAGCTGCTAAAACGTAACTGAGTAAAAGCGCCTTTACTCTTCTACGCCTCCGGTAGTTGCTCGACGTAATCAGTCAGAATCTCGGTAATTGTCTTGCCGTGGCTCGCGGCATAGACCTTCAACTTGGTGTGCAGGCCGGCGGAAAGCTGGAAATTGACCCGTTTCAAGCTGGCCTCATCGGCCAGGCTAGCGAGGGTGGCGGCTTTGTTCCTGGTCGCGCTCGGGCGTCCTGCACTCAAGGTTCCGGTTTTGCTCATTTGCGTTAATCCTCAAAAGCTCAAACAAGTTTTTGTTTCAGTTCCATAGCCAGGGCGTGGACTTCGGCGGCGGCATCGCCGGCCGGCTCGGTGTCCATGACAGTCGTGCCGCTGGCCGCGGTGCCCGGGTAAATCACTCGCTGGGTAATGCGCGACTCCAGGACAGGCAGGCCGTAGCCGGCCAGCGCCTCGGCAACTTCCGCGCCGATCTTGGTACCCTTGATGGCCCGCGACACCACAAAGGCGGCCTGTAGGCGGCCGTCCGTGATCTCAATGCGCTGCTTGACCAACTCCACCAGGTCAGCGGTCGCCCAAATGTCGTAGGGACTGGGCTGCACTGGGATCAGAACGAAGTCAGCCGCCTTGATGGCCGACACCGCCAGGTCTGCCGCCTGGGGAGCACCGTCGATAACCACGAAGTCTTTACGGGCGACGTTCTTCAAGTCCCGGTCAATGGTTGGCCGGTCGATACCAACCACGGTCAGCGGTTGATCCTCGCGCACAGCAGCCCAGTCGCGGGCGCTGCCCTGCGGGTCAGAATCAACCAGCAGAACATCGGCACCATCCAGTTGCAGGGCGCGAGCAAGGTGGGTGGCAATGGTCGTTTTTCCCGACCCGCCTTTCTGGTTCAAAACAGCGATGACGTGCATGTGTGCTCCTTGCGCTTTTGTTTATTTACTCAAAACATCATAAGGCAAAATGCAAATGAGTAAAGAAGTTTTTGCTTATTTGCGCTCATTTCGCCGGGCCAACTCGGCCCGCATCCAGGCCGATGACTCGGCCATGTCTCTCCGCAGCTCGGCCAACTCGTCAGGCGTCAGCCGGCTAACCTCTGACCCTTCGCCCTGGTGGCGGGTGATGGCTTCGGCAACTGTCTCGCCCTCGCGCAGTCCGTATAGCTCGCGGGCGTTAGTGGTGGAGATGAACGCAGGCAGGTCGTTGGACGGGCCTTCGTCGTCCAGGAAAGCCGGTTCTTCGTGGTGGCTGGTCATTGGGTCGCCTCCTTCTTCTCAAGTGCGCGGTATAGGGTCGAACGGTGAACACCTAGCAGGTCTGCCACCTCCTTGACGGGGCGACCTTCCAGGTCGATCAGTTCGCGGGCGTGCTCGATCTGCGCCGGGGTAAGGGTAGGGCGGGGGCCGAACTTGACCCCTCGCCGCTTGGCCGCCTCGCGGCCGCTCCTGGTGCGGTCGATGATTAGCGATCGCTCGAACTCGGCAATGCCAGCGAACACGGTCAGCACCATGCGGCCGGCTGGGGTCGTGGTGTCGGCCCACGGCTCGGCCAGGCTGCGCAGGCCCGCTCCGGCCGCCTGAATGCGTTCGGCAATGTCCAGTAGGTCGCGGGTGCTCCTGGCCAGACGGTCGAGCCTGGTCACGGTCACAACGTCACCGGGGCGCAGGTGATCGAGCAGGCGGGCCAGCTCCGGCCGGTCGCGACGGGTGCCGGTGATCTTCTCGGCAAAAATCTTGATGCAGCCAGCACTGTGCAGCTCCGCACGCTGGTTGGTTAAGTCCTGGTCATCCGTGCTTACTCGGGCATAGCCAAGCATCAGCTTGGAACTGCCGAGGCCGTGTGCTCGGTTTTCCTCAATGGCCTGGAATACAGCCTCGTCCATCAGCGTTTGCGCCTTCTCCCGGCCGATGGCGTCCATCAGTGATTTCGTGCTCAAGGCGTCCTCCTGGTCGTGTCGCAGATTATGTCGCCAACTATAGACAACATGCGACAATAAAGCGCGACAGACCCACACCAGGCGGAGCGGTGCTCTCTAGCTGTCGCACTAGTCCTAACTTGCGCGACAAAAGTCATTATTAATTGGCTCATGTGCCGCTTTGGCGCCACAATGGCGCCCATGAAAGCCGACCGTAAAAATTCGCGTTCTAATGCGCTAGAGCGCATCAATCTGCGCCTCTCTTCTGAGGTACTGGAAGCCATTGATGCCGAATGCTCGCGCCGGGCCGGCAACGTATCGCGCAACACTTGGATCATCGAAGCGGTGACGGAACGCCTGACGCGCCTCGCTTCGACATCGCGTCCGCAAGATGCAGGGGGAAACAATGGCTAGCTTTTATGAGTTTTTCGCAGGCGGAGGTATGGCCAGGGCTGGCCTTGGCCCAGACTGGCAATGCCTACTTGCTAATGACTTCGATCCAAAAAAAGCAGCAAGCTACGCTGCAAACTGGGGTGCTGATCATCTGCGCGTCGGTGACGTGGCAGCACTGACCACGGCTGACCTTCCGGCCGGCGCTGACCTGGCGTGGGCCTCGTTTCCTTGCCAAGACCTCTCCCTGGCCGGCGCCGGCGCGGGCCTCAAAGGCGATCGTTCTGGCACCTTCTGGCCGTTCTGGAAACTCATCAAGACCCTGGGCGATGAAGATCGCGCCCCGCGCCTGGTCGTGCTGGAAAACGTGTGCGGTGCCCTTAGCTCGCACGATGGCAAAGACTTCGCAGCAATCAGCTCGGCACTATCGAACAACGGCTATCGGTTCGGTGCTGTGGTCATCAACGCCGTTCACTTCCTGCCGCAGTCGCGGCCGCGCCTGTTCATCATTGGTGTGCGCAAGTCCTCGCCGATTCCTCGCGCCCTCGTCACCAATGGCCCCGCAGGGGAATGGCATCCGTCCGCGCTGATCGAGGCTTACGGCAAGCTCTCGAAGCGGGCGCAAAGCTCATGGGAATGGTGGAACCTGCCGGCACCTCCAACGCGAACATCAATTTTTGCTGACCTGGTGGAAGATAAGCCGCACGGTGTTACCTGGCACACTGCCGCCGAAACAAAGAAGCTGCTCGGCATGATGAACCCGTTAAACCTGGCGAAAGTCGAAGCCGCCAAGAAAGCCGGCGGCCGCCAGGTTGGTACGATCTACAAGCGTACCCGCGCCGATGGCCCAAACGGTGAGAAGGTGCAGCGTGCTGAAATCCGTTTCGATGATGTGGCGGGTTGCCTGCGCACGCCTACAGGCGGTTCTAGCCGTCAAACCATCATGGTAATTGAAGGAAAGCGCGTTCGCTCGCGCCTACTATCGCCGCGTGAAGCTGCCCGCCTCATGGGACTACCGGACACCTACGCACTACCCAAGAACTACAACGACGCTTATCACCTGGCCGGCGATGGCGTGGCCGTTCCGGTCGTGCGTTTCCTAGCCGAACACATCCTAGAACCGCTGTTAGCGGCGGCCTTAGCGGTCGAGAATAAGGCAGCGTAATGACGGATTTGGTAACGGCCCTGCGGGACTTCAACAAAGATCGGAAATTCAGCCGCAAAGGCCCGCTATGCGTTGCGCTGGTCATCACGCAGCACGCACGGAAGGGGCTGCCGCTCAACCCGGACGAGCTGCTGACCGAAGCCGGTGGCCAGGTTCTCGGCCTGGGCCGTGGCGCGGTGCAAACGGTGCTTGCCCGGCACGGAATAACTCGCGTTTTAGCTGCTGAAGGCGGACGCACCAGTCGCGGCAGCATCAGCAACATGCGCGAATATGTGGCCTTCCTCAATGGCCTTACTGCTGACGGCGTAGTCGATCTTGATGCCGTTGAAGCGTTCTGGATTGAGCGCGTGCATGAATTCTTTTCAGCCAAGCCCTTCAAGATTCGCCTAGATGCCTCGCGCAGCCTGCGAACACTGGTGCGGGACATGATCACCCAAGCCGAAGAACGGCAGCGCAACACCCCAGGAATGCAGTATGCAGGCGCGGTACTGCAACACCTGGTCGGGGCAAAGCTCGATTGCGCCCTAGGTGCAGGCCAGTTCGATCACAACAGCTTTTCAACGTCTGACGCTCAAACCGGCCGTAATGGTGATTTCTTCATTGGCGATGTGGCTATCCACGTCACCACGGCACCCGGCGAAGCGGTCATTGGCCGTTGCCGCGACAACATTGACGACGGCCACCGGCCAATCATCGTCACGACAGCACGCGGGCTGACAGTTGCCGAAGGGCTGGCCGAAAATGCGGGCCTGGGCGAACGCATCGACGTTTTCGAGGTTGAACAGTTCGTAGCCCTGAACCTCTACGAACTGGGCAGGTTTGCAGCTGAGGGTCGCCGCGTAGCTGTGGGGGATGTAGTGACCCGCTACAACGAAATTATTGATGAGTACGAAACTGATCCGAGCTTAAAAATCGAGTTTCGCCAGTGAGCTTTGCAACCAAAGAAGGCGGCCAAATGGCCGCCTTCTTTGGTTCTCATCGTTTAGAGAATAGGTGAGTGCCTTGTCCGTTCACCGGAAGCCACGTCCAGGACGCGCCCAATCGGCACGACCTGGTTAAACGTCTCTTTGCCGTGGCTGACCATTCCCACAGCTTCCCCCCTGGCGTTGAAAACCAGTCCGCCGGAATTACCGCCGATGATCGGCCCGGCGATCTGCATCATGGGCTGATCCAGGAACATGCCGGCCGTCTCTCCGTAACGGCTCACAAGTCCGGCCGACAGTGAGAAACCCCAGCCGTGGGGCGCTCCTATCGTTGCCACCGTGTGGCCCTGTAGGGGCAGGGAAGGGGCGATTGTGACCGGCTGACCTGGTGCGCCCTCGATGCGCAACACGGCCACGTCCAGGGCGAGATTCAAGGTGGCCACCTCGGCTGCTCGCCACTCACCGTCTGCGAGCTTCACCCGCACGGCCTCGGTTCCACTGAGAACATGCCCGGCGGTCGCCACTTGGCGGCCATCACCGATCAGGAAGCCCGCCCCCATCGTGATCCACTCGCGTTCCTGGTCGAGCTTCGCCCACTCGGCTTCCCAAGCCCGATACCTGGTAAGCCAGGCGGTCGCCTGGTTGGTCTGTACGCCAGGGATAAGCCAAGCGCGATTGCTGCGGCCGTCGCCTCGGGCACTATCCAGCGTGGACACCATCACCACGGACGGCATAACACCCACGGACACGGTGGCCCAATCAATAGCGGGGGAATACGGGCGAGAATCTAAGGGCAGCAGCTCACCGGCAGAGCTGGCCGCGCTGACCTGCTGGTCGTTGTTCAAGTGGTCGCGCCATTCGCTATCACTAAGGCGTTGTTGTGCAGCCGCCACTGCGTTGACGTTGGCCTGTGTGGTTGCCAGGGCATAGCCGGCCAGGGGCAGGGCGAAGCCTGCGCTAACGTAGGCGGCCAGCGCGGCCTGTCGCCATGTCTTAACGCTGCTCATGCTGTGCGCCCTCCTGGTGGCCGATGTAGCCGCGCATTTGCAGGCGCTCGCCGGTCTGGTCGCCAATCTTCAAGACCTGGACGTGTTGGGTGTAGGCGACCTGGATCATCCAGCCGGCCAGGACAAGGGCAGCCAGGGAGGCCGCCAGGGTAATTCGATATTTCGTTAGGTCGCGGCGGGAGCCGCCGGTAAAATTACTATCAGTCATGAGTCACCTCTGTGCAGGTGGTTTGTGATTAGGTGTCCGGTTCGGTTGCCGCCGACCGGACACCGCTTTAGCGGCCTCGGCCTCTATCGTTGTCGCGGTCGCGGGCCGCTTTCTCCTGGTAGGCTTTCAACAGCTCGCGCTTCCTTGCTTCTTTCGTCTGGTCGCCCTTGTCGGTGCCGGCGTTCAGCTCCTTCGCCAAGGTGTCTGCCTGGGTCTTGGCAATCTGGTTTTCGTCGTACTTCTGTTCCGCGTTCTGCTCATGGAGACTCGCCAAGCGGCCCGCCTTGTCCAGCTCGTTACGCTCGGCCTTGTCGGCCTTCTCGCGGTTGGTGTCGATACGCTGTTTCAGCTCCTCGATGCTCTCCTGCTTCATTTCTCGCTCCTGGTGTTTGCCGTGACGGCGTTGGTCGATCTTCGCCCGCTGTGCTGCGATACGGGCGGCCTTCTCTTTCTCAATAACCTGCTGGAAGTTGGTGGCCAGTTCCGGGCGTGCCTGGGCGGCCTTCTTCTCGGCCAGCAGTTCGCCCCGAGTAGGCTGCTCATAGGGGCCAGCCTTACGCATGTAATCGCCAATCAGATTTAGGCGGTTATTGAGCTGTGTCCATCGCCGCTCTAAGCCTGCTCGGACGCCACGCCAGGCGGAAATCGCCTGATCGTGTGCGGCCTTCTTGAAGCTCGCAAGAAGCCCGCTCGGCTCGGCTGGACGTTGCTGGTCGATGGCCTGCAACCTCCCTTCCTGGCGTTCCATCTGGCCCGCTGTGCGGGCGTGCAGAACCTTGGCCCGATTCACTATCAGAGTGAATTGCCGCGCCTTCTCATCTTTCCATTCACGCTTGATGACTTCCGGGCTTGGATCGTTGGCCGCTTTGATGGGTTCGCGGTCTGCTACAGCACGGCGCAACAAGTCGCCGGTTAGCTTGCGCTGGATCAGCTCGCGGGTGTTCGGCTTCTCGCCGGTTAGCCCATTGTCAGCCCGTCGCAATGCGTTATCAGGTTCTGCTCGCTCGTGCTCCACGTTACGAGGAACATCACGCGGCAATAGCACTTCACCTCGTTCGGGGAAGCGAACCACACCGAGTTCGGACAGGTTCCGCAAGCGACCTCGGGCGAAGGCCGGCGGGACGTTTCCAGGGCGGCCAATGTCGGACTTACCGGCGACTCGTCCGGGCTGCTCTCCACCTGCTCGGGTAGCGTCTCGTCCAGCGACCCGATCAGCCGTTCTATCTCGTCCATGTCCGTTGTTTCGCTCATAAGCTGCCCTCGCTGCCTCGATGCGCTGACGCACCTCGGCCAAGTTGATGATTTGCGCGTTGCGCTGGGCTATATCGCGTCCCTGGTCGCCGCGCTCGGTTCTGATTCCACGCTGCTCCATCTGCACCACATTCGGGC
>LNFM01023821.1_pt1 | contig 12169 bp, 13 predicted proteins | sample 596031 | NCBI WGS metagenome assembly LNFM01 (sample SAMN04254537, study PRJNA301005) | activated carbon metagenome | isolation source: dual media filters at the Ann Arbor, Michigan drinking water treatment plant | place: USA: Ann Arbor | reverse complement strand
CATGTGAAAATGTAACAACACAGGGTATTAACGCACTGTCAATGCTAGAATTCTCAAATTGTTGTTTACAAAACCAGAGGCGGGATAAAAGCGAAATGATTGGGATTTTAGTTCTCACACATGAAGATTTAGGGGATCATATGATTCGCTGCGCAAGCCATGTGGTAGGCATGAAGCCGCCACAGTTGCTGCATTTGAGTGTTTTTCCACAGGATGATCCCGATGCCGTATTAGCTAAAGCGCGCGCCATGATCAAGCAACTGGATGGCGGTAATGGGGTGCTGGTACTGAGTGATATGTGTGGCGCAACACCCTGCAACATTGCCAGTCAGTTAACGCAACCCGGTAAAGTAGAATGTATCGCAGGCGTCAATCTGCCTATGCTGGTACGTGTGTTGACCTATCGTAATGAGCCGCTTCCTGTCGTGATCGAAAAAGGATTGAGCGGTGGCCAATGCGGTGTCATGCATATTGGTGTGGAGTCGTGCCATGCAGACTAAAGACGTGGAAATTGTCAACAAACTGGGATTGCATGCGCGCGCTTCTTCAAAACTGACGAAACTGGCCAGCCAATTCAAATGCGAAGTGTGGGCGACAAAGAATAATCGTCGTGTAAATGCGAAAAGTATTATGGGAGTTATGACGCTGGCGGCCAATAAAGGGTCGCGCATACAGATCGAAACGACCGGTGACGATGAAGTTGAAGCGATGGCAGCGTTGGTGGCATTGGTCGAAGATTATTTTGGTGAAGGCGAATGAGCTTTATCCTGCAAGGTATTGGTGTATCGGAAGGCATTGCCATAGGGCATGCGCATTTGGGCGCACCTGCTGCTTTAGAGGTGATGCATTATCTGATTCCAAAGAATCAGATAGACAAAGAAATTGCGCGCCTGGACAGTGCTTTTACTGTCGTTCGTAAAGAATTTGAAGCGCTGCAAAAATCTGTTGCCGATGGCCATGCACGGGCGGAATTTAGTGCATTCCTGGATTTGCATCTGATGATCTTGGAAGATCCGACACTTTCGGAAGCGGCCCGGAGCATGATTGTACAGACCCAGTGCAATGCGGAATGGGCGCTGACGCAGCAGATGCAAGAGCTACTGGCGCAGTTTGAAGAAATCGAGGATGCTTATTTGCGCGAACGCAAAGCCGATGTGGTGCAAGTTGTCGAGCGTGTGCTCAAAGCGATGCTAGGACATCCCGGTTATTTGCCGGTGGCATCAAGACTTACCGGCGATAGTATTCTGGTGGCGCATGATCTGAGTCCTGCCGATGTCATGCAATACAAACAGCATCAGTTTACCGCCTTTCTAACCGATTTGGGCAGTCAGACCTCGCATACCGCGATTGTCGCGCGTAGTCTCAATATCCCTTCTATCGTGGCGTTACATCAGGCGCATCGTTTAATTCTGGAAAATGATCGTCTGATTGTGGATGGTACGCACGGCATTGTCATTGTCAATCCGGATAAGTATGTTCTGGATGAATACCGTCTGCGGCAAGGCCAGTTGGAATTGGAGAAAAAAAAGCTGCAGCGCATTAAGAGCGTTGTTGCGGTAACGCTGGATGGCACACCGATCGATTTATACGCCAACATAGAACTGCCGGAAGATATTGAGCAAGTCAAAACCAGCGGTGCCACAGGCATCGGTTTGTTCCGCAGCGAGTTTCTGTTTCTCAATCGCGATGACTTGCCGGATGAAGAGGAACAATTTGAAGCTTACCGGACTGTTGCAGTCAAAATGCATAAACAGCCGGTTACCATTCGTACCTTTGATCTGGGGGCAGACAAAAGTTTGAAAGGCGCCGTGCAAGTTGCGGCTAATCCGGCGTTAGGGTTGCGTGCTATCCGGTTGAGCTTGGCGGAGCCGAGAATGTTTCATACGCAGCTACGTGCTATTTTGCGCGCATCTCAATACGGCGATGTCCGTATTCTGGTGCCGATGCTGTCCAATGTGGCGGAGATTGATCAAACGCTGCATCTGATTGAATACGCGAAACAGACCTTGCGCGATGAAAAGATTCATTTTGATGAGCATATTAAAATCGGCGGGATGATTGAAATTCCAGCGGCTGCGCTGAGTCTGAATCTCTTTATGCGAAAACTGGATTTCTTGTCCATAGGTACTAATGACCTGATTCAATATACCCTGGCCGTTGACCGGATTGATGATGCCGTGGCGCATCTTTACGATCCGTTCCACCCAGCCATACTGTGGCTGGTTTCGCATATTATTCAAAGTGCCAATCACGCCAAAGTGCCGGTGTCGATTTGTGGTGAGATGGCCGGGGATAAGCAGTTTACCCGGCTGCTTCTGGGTTTCGGGCTGCAGCAATTCTCCATGTACCCGGCGCAACTGTTGACAGTGAAGAACCAGATTTTAAAAAGCCATTTGCCTGATATTATTCCGCTCACACAAAAGATCATGAAAACGGATCAACCGGAAAAGATGGCGGAATTGCTGGCTAAGTTGAATGATTAGAAAAACTCTGAAAGAGCCCGTTACGATCGTGGTGAACTAGCCGATGGATTTATCAGAGTTTTCCCTAGTGTATGCCAGTTTCATTGACGATATAATTGTCAACAGGATATTTAGTCATTTCTTTAGGATTTTCCTTATATAAATGCAAGATTCAAAATCAGTTGGTGTTGTGACACCGCACTATGTGACCATTGACAAGCCATTGCAGTTGAAAAGCGGATTGCTGCTGGATAGCTATCATCTGGTGTATGAAACCTATGGACAACTGAATGCAGCACGATCCAATGCGGTACTAATTTGTCATGCGCTTTCAGGCAATCACCACGTAGCCGGAGTGTATGCGGATAAAGAGAAGAGCTACGGCTGGTGGGATAACATGGTGGGTCCGGGCAAGCCGATTGATACCAATCGCTTCTTTGTGATCGGTGTGAACAATCTGGGCGGTTGCCACGGTTCTACCGGTCCTGCCAGTATTGATACGAAAACCGGAAAACACTATGGCGCGAGCTTTCCTATTGTTACCGTGGAAGACTGGGTGGAAACCCAGGCGCAATTGGCCGAGCATCTGGGAATTGAACAGTTTGCCGCAATAGTCGGCGGTAGTCTGGGCGGGATGCAGGCAATGCAGTGGACGCTGGATTATCCGGAAAAAGTGCGCCATGCGCTGGTAATTGCCGCGGCGGCCAAATTGACCGCACAAAATATCGCGTTTAACGATGTCGCCCGCCAGGCGATTATGACCGACCAGGAATTTTACGGCGGCAATTACTACGCTTACGACACGTTGCCGAGGCGCGGTCTGCGGTTGGCTCGGATGCTGGGGCATATTACTTATCTTTCCGATGACTCGATGGCGGCAAAATTCGGACGGAGTCTGCGTAAAGGCGAGCTTTCTTTCGGTTTTGATGTCGAGTTTGAAATCGAATCCTATCTGCGCTATCAGGGCGACAAATTTGCGGATCTGTTCGATGCCAATAGTTATTTGCTGATGACCAAAGCGTTGGATTATTTTGACCCGTCGAATGCCTATGGTGGCGATTTAAGTGCGGCTTTCCAGGTTGCCAAGGCGAATTACCTGATTTTGTCGTTTACATCCGATTGGCGTTTCTCGCCGGAACGTTCCCGGGAGATTGTCAAAGCGCTACTGGATAACAAGATTAACGTGAGTTATGCAGAAATCACCTCCAGCCACGGCCATGACTCGTTTCTGATGGAAACGCAGTATTACCATCAACTGGTACGGGCGTATATGGACAATATTTCTACCTGAGTGAAAGAGCTATTAATTAACCATGACTGATACAACAGCACCATCAACCATCGCATTACGCCCGGATTTTGCCGCCATTGCCGAATGGATTAAACCTGGCGCAAAGATTCTGGACTTAGGTTGCGGCGACGGTTCATTGCTGCGCTATTTGCGCGATACGCGGAATGTTTTTGGCTATGGCGTGGAAATCGACGACGATAACCTGCTGAGTTGCTTTCGTAATGGTATCAATGTGATCCAGAATGACCTGGAAACAGGGTTGTCCGGATTTGAATCGGGCTCGTTCGATTATGTCATTCTGTCCCAAACTTTGCAGGCCATGCGCCACACCGAAGGCATCATCCAGGAAATGCTGCGGGTGGGTAAGGAAGGCATCGTTTCATTTCCCAATTTCGGTTACTGGAAAAACCGTATGCAGGTTATTTCCGGACATATGCCTGTGTCAAAAATTCTACCCTATCACTGGTATGACACGCCCAATATTCATTTATGCACATTGGGTGATTTTGAAGCGCTGTGCCAGCAATGTGATGCGCGAATTCTCGAGCGCAGGGTGATGAGCGATGGTCATCCGGTTAATTTCCTGCCGAATCTGATGGGAATGCTGGCGTTTTACCGGTTTGAGCGGCGAGACTGATCGAATTTTCCAGAAAATTAGGTGTTTAGCAGGGCGTTGAGAAACGTTTTCGAAGCAGCCGATGCAAGGCAAAAATAGGCGAAAAAGCGCAGTTTATACATAATAAATGAGCATTTTGAGCCTGTTTTTAACACCGCAGCGGCAATGCAGATAGTTTTTCAACGGCCTGTTAGGAGCGATTCGATGAAGTTTTCCCGGAATGCACTGCGGAGATTTCCATGCATTCAAGCGCTTTTAGCTCGGTTATCGTAAACCCTGCTTTTTGTCTGGCTGCATAATCAAATGGACCGAACATCTGTCGTGTAAAGTATTGACTGATCAGCTCTCGAAAAGTCTGCTCTGAATCCAATTCGCGTTGCTGACAAAAATATTTAAACCAGCGCGATCCGATCGCCACATGCTCGACTTCATCATGCAAAATGATTGCTAACACGGCGACCGTCTTCTCGTCGCCGACCTGACGCAAGCGTTTGATAATGCCAGGTGTCACATCCAGTCCTCTGGCATGCGCACCATCGGATCAAATGCCGTGCGCTTAGCCATATCCCACAAACCATTATGTGCCGTGAATTCTCCATAGTCAGTGCCCAGCTCATTCAGGCGCGTGCGCAACAACTGAAAATGATAGGCCTCCTCTTCCGCCACTTTTATCCAATCGCTGTAGAACTGTTCAGGCAGATCACGGAAACGATATACGGCGTCCCAGGCCAGATTGATGGCGTTGAATTCGATATGCGCCATTGCATGGACCAGCGCGGAAAGACCTTCTTTGGTACCCAGGCCGCGTTTGGGCACTTTATCGGGTGCCACCAGAACAGGTCTGACCGGATGCCCAGGTTCGCCAATTAGTTCAGGTCCGTCTTTGCAATCTAAGGACAATAAGCCGTCACGCCATGCTTGTGCCGTTTGCCCGGCCAAACGCAGTTTTTCTTCGATTTCGCAGGCGATCAGGCAGTGCTCGGCAGTTTCAAATAGGGATTTCATAAGCCTGATCCAGTTAGAATAATTTTATGGCCCCATTCTCCCGTGTTTCCCACCGAAAAGCGAATGAACCGATTGCCTTGCTGAATGAGAGGTTTAAAAAACAGAAACTGACCTGAGATGAGAGGATTATTGTATTCTTGCGGTGTCTCTATTCATCAGCTAAATATCCCCATGCATAACATACCGAATAATGATTCGATACTTCATGTTCCGTTGCCGGAAGGACAACCCATATTGCGCGTGGTGCCAAGGCCATCGGATACCAATTATGCCGGCGATATTTTTGGCGGCTGGATTATGTCGCAAGTGGATACGGCGGGCAGCATTCCGGCCATCCGTCGCGCGCGCGGGCGGGTTGCAACGGTGGCCGTCAATTCCTTTGTATTCAAGCAACCCGTTTTTGTCGGCGATATCGTTAGCCTCTATGCCGACATTATTAAAGTGGGTCATACTTCGATTACCGTCGATGTATCGGTATACGCTCAGCGTGGCGTGCGGGAAGGCGGGGAAGAGATTTGCATCAAAGTCACCGAGGCCGTACTGACTTACGTCGCCATTGATGACAACCGGCGGCCTAAAGTGGTGCCGCAGGAATAATTGGATTGGATGAAAGCTAAACTGGCTCGACTATTAAGTCGCGCGCAGATTTGCTACCAGTTCTTTACCAGCACACCGCAATCGCTTGCCAAATCGAGTGACAACATTTAATCACAGGTTACCGAAATGCTGAATCTACCCCAACGCACGCATATTTACCAGAATCACCATTTTGACAGCACGCGCTGGGATTATTTCGAATCGCGCGCTGATGATATTGTCATCGCAACATCCTACAAAGCCGGCACGACGTGGACACAAGCAATTGTTGCGCACCTGCTCTTTCCGGACGGGAATTTTCCGGCGCCGCCTGCGCAAATGTCGCCGTGGTTGGACATGCGGATTATTCCGCTCGAAGTGGTTCTGAGCAACTTGAAGGCGCAGCAGCATCGCCGCTTTATCAAGACGCACTTGCCGCTCAATGGCATGCCTTATGATGAGAAGATCAAATACCTCTATATCGCCCGCGATGCGCGTGATGTTTTCATGTCGTTGTGGAATCACTATACCGGCATGAAGGAAGAAATATTAATGCTTATGAATATGCTGCCCGGGCGCGTGGGAGATGAGCTACCGCCGCCGCCGGATGATATTCATGCCTTTTGGCGGAATTGGATAACCCGTGGTTCGTTTACATGGGAAGCCGATGGCTGGCCGTACTGGTCGCATCTTTCCAACGTTCAGTCCTGGTGGAATTTCCGTCACTTGCCCAACATTCAGTTGTTCCACTACAGCGACATGCTCGCGGATACCGAGCGTGAGGTTCGCCGCATCGCTGCATTCCTGGAGATTGATGTGCCCGATCAGGCATGGGAAGGTATTATCAAAGCGATCTCCTTTAAAGAGATGAAACGCCAAGGCGAGCTATATGCACCAGGAGGCGGTCGGCTCTGGAAGGGCGGAGCGGAGACGTTTATGCACAAAGGCACCAATAACCGTTGGCGCGACGTACTCTCAGACGATGAACTAGCGCTTTATGATGCCGCTTGCGGGCGTGCGTTGACTCCGGATTGCCGCGAATGGCTGGAGAATGGTGGGACGATTTGACGGGGTTTTTGATTGGCCAATAAGAGGTTAGATATTATAGGAATTGGTTGTATTTCTACGGAGCACACATGAAAACTGAAAGCTTGAACAAATTTCGTTCCGAAGCGTTCATGTTGCCGGAAGCAGAACGTGCCGAGCTGGCGCATGCTTTGTAAAAGCCTGGATGCGCCAGATGATGCGGGTGCATTGGAAGCTTGGGAGAAGGAAATTCTGCGCCGTCTTGCTGAAATTGATGCGGGGTACTGCGAAGTTGATTGATTGAGATGAATTTCGGCGGCGAATGCAGGCACGGATTAGCGGCTGATCGTGGTTTAGTCTTCATCGCTAGTAATGTAGGGTGCCAATAAGCGAAGCGCATTGCACCGGAATTTTCATTCGGTGCAATAAGGATTACGCCCTACCTTGATTTTATTTAGATTGTCTCTCGATTGATGCGTCTCTTTACATCGGCACATCCTACTGTGCTAACAGGGTTTTACTATTTGATGGTTGAATCTTTTACATTTTCAGGGTAATGATGAGATGTACTTGCATCATTATCCTGAGTTATGTTCAGTTCTCGCAATGCTTTAAAGAAATCATATTTTCTTAACAGTTCTAGGGCTTCGGTTTTTTCATGAGCAATATAGGGATCATTTATGGGGCGATGCCAAGGAAGCCGAGTATCATCATGAGACGTTTCGTGAGTGGTAGAAAAGCCCAAAAGGTTTTTTTCTGTATTAATCTTAGTTTTTGCATTCTTTGATGATACTAATGTTGCTACATAAAAATGAACTGTTTTACTAGTATTTTTCTCAAAATGTTTTTTGGCGCGCACTATGCTTGTTCCCGAACGACATACATCATCAATAATTAGAATTATGATGGTATCGTTGGGTTTATTACCAGTGCAGTGATCTTTGTGTTGAGATAATAGATAATCATCAATGCTAGTAACACTATCACCATTTAATGTTTTTATTTCACATTCTTCAAGTGCAAGTGGAGCTTTTTGTTTTAATGGTAATGGGACAGAGCAAATTAAGAAGTTATTTTCTTCTAGTTTTGGGAGTGCTTCACGAATATAAGAAGTTAAAGTAATCCCGCCTTTATTTACAGCAAGAATTAACTTTGGTTGGTTCAAGTGTCCTGGAATTAAGAATAATCTTTTTATATTTCCAATAAATTCTTCCCGAAGCCTACGTATATCATTGTAAGATAGAAATTTTTGAGAATTTCTTCTTAAAAAGAACCATAATAATCCACAAATTAATAGAACGGTCGTTAATATGGTTAGCGAAAAATAAGCAAGGTAATATGGATCAATCAATTTTAAACTCACTAGATTTTTAAGTTTTGGCTGCGTATAAGAGTAAGCATTGCTTTCAATTTTAGTATTTCAGGGCTTAATTTTTTTGAATTTTATTCATTATTTAATTTCATTAAGCTCATAATCCATTAAATTTTTAATTTCTGCGAAACTTATGAATCTTCTGAAAAATAAGGCTGCAAATCCGGTTCCTGCTATTGCAAAAGCTGTAATTAGACTAATTACGGCTGAATCAATTAATCTTTTAGAGTAATCGATTTTGTCTTCATCTGTTTCTTTGGGAGAGGGCTGAAGTTTATGTTCATCTGTCTTCGAGATTTCATTTGATTCTTTATTTTCTAAGTCAGATTTTAGCTGTATTGATACAGTTTCAATTTTACAATCAGATTTATCAGTTTTTGGGCAATTTATTTGTGATGAAATAGTTACTGAAGGTATGTTTGCATTTTTGAACTTGTCAATATGAAAAACTATCTGCGTAAGTGATAAGGCGAGTATCGCAACTGCTAAACTAAAGCATGCATTAGAGAATAGATGAATTGCTCGCACTCTGGGGTCATTCTCTATGTATGATTCTAAAGACATTATTTTACTCCATTATTATTTTTTTCAAGAACTAATAATCGTTTAGTCGTATAAAAAGTTGTTATCCTACCTAGCTGAGCAAGCTGAGCAAGCTGAGAAAAAGTAAATTCTTTTCTTAAATTCCAATATGATTATAAACAACTTCATCACTTGCCACTTCAAAAATTGTGATGAGTGATTTATGTTGTTGCATCAGATTTAATATGGGTTGTTTTGATATGTCAGAACGATTTGAATTTAATAAAATCCTATCCAATTCTTTTCTTTTCTCGTCATTAGGTACGATGAGTGCGATATTCTCACTGTTCGCCAGTATATTTAGTGAGAGACTTATGCGCGGTAGATTATGATTGGATGATTTAGTAGCAATGCAGTGTTTCTTGTGTGATAAAACGAGATCCTTATCTGAGAAAAGTGAAGCGATATGTCCATCACTTCCAAAACCTAAAATTGTAAAGTTTAATGGAAGTGAAAGCCTATTTATCCGTTGGTGTATTTCATCGATCGCATTTGCTGGATTTTTGTGCAATGTTTTTAAGCTAACAAAACTTGGGTGAGGGCTAATAGCGATATTTTGTATCAAATACTCATTAATCATTTTTTCGTTAGAAAAGTGATCGTTGCTATCAACCCAGCGCTCATCACTTAGCATTATTGTTATTTTATTCCAAGGTAAATTACATTTGGCTAGAATAGGTAAATAATCGCGAGGGGAATCCCCACCGGGGACAACAAGGATAGCATTTTCTTTTATTGTTAGTGTTTCTTGTAAAACTTTCTCAGCATATTTTGCTAAATCCTCGGCAAGTTTAATAATATTTGGGTAAGATTTTCTCTGTATCATGAGGCGAATGAGGATAAATCAGATACAACTTTAATATAAGAGGGAAAAGGATTCGGGTCGCCGGGAAAGACACGACCCAGAAAAGCGGTGTTGTTGGCTTGCGCGCCTTCCAGGTCGGCCATGGCATCGCCAATCATCAGTACCGATTCCGGTTTTAGCGCGTGTTTGGATAAAATTTCTGCGATGATGGTTTTCTTGAGTGCTGGGGCACCGCGCACTTCTGTGAAGTAAGGCGTTAACCCGCGGCGTTCGACGATGACTTTGAGTTCTGTTTCCGGTGTCCCGGAGGCGACGAATAAAGGGATTCTTCCGGATTGCTGGCGGAGCAGTTCGACTGCGCCGGGCACGGCTTCTGCGGCGATGACGGCTTCGACAACCAGCTCGGAAAAGCGGATATCCAGTTGTTTTTCTTCCGCTTCCGTTAATGGGGGCTTTGAAAGAAAGTGTTCCTGAAAGTAACGGAATTTGCGGTAGCGCGACATGCCGCCGTTCTGGGTATGAAATTGCACCACTGCTGCGACGATTTCTTCGCCGTAAGGACGGTAAAGTTCCGCGAACGCCTGGGTTTTGATTTTTCCGGATTCCACCACGACGCCGTCAAAATCGAAAATGATCGCTTGCCAGCCGGAATTTTTCATGATTAGGCGCGGTTGTCCGAGGTGGCGGGGGTGGCGTCGTCGTTTTCATCGCCGTGATGCAGGTCTTGGTGAATTTCCCGCAGGCAGTCGAGTATGCCTTGCCCCAGATCGACATGTTCATTCAGAACCAGCTTGCGGCCAACGCGGGGTTGAAATGCGTAGGGGGTAATTTCATAGTGGTGCACGGTGTTGGCTTCGTCAAAATGTAATTCAACCGGCCACGGCAGGATTTCCGAGATCATTGTCATGACATCCTTGATGCGTAATCTTTCCTGACCGGTCAGAATCATGTGACGGTTGGCAAATTCTGGCGCCAATATTTGTACGCTCATGCGCGCAGCATCTTCCACATGGATATATTCCCGCATGGCATCGCCGCTGCCCTTATAGGTTATGGAGTGATGGGCGACAGCTTCGTGCAGCATGCGATAGATGCCGTTGCGTTTATCAGAGCGTCGGCCATACAGCGAGCCATAGCGCAGAATGCTGTAGTCCAGACCGTAGCGCTCATGGTAGGTTTCCGTGAAACGTTCCGCCGCCTGTTTGCTGGCGCGATAAAAAGAACCGGATTCGGAATAGACATAAATGCTGCTGGCGAACACAAAGCGACGGGCTCCGGCAATGCGCGCGGCTTCCAAAGCGTGCATGTTGCCCAGCACATTGATGGTTGCGGTGGGAATGGGCTTGTCGTTGGCTTCATCAATATCGGCAATCGCGGCAAAGTTATACACGATGGATGTTCCCTTGGCAGCCTCGATCACTTGGTCGAGATTCATGATATCGCCAATGATCATTTCCTGATTATTTTTAAGATAGGGCGACGGACTGCGGTCAAATAACCGTACCCGATAACCTGCGGCCGATAATGCGTCGGCAACATGGCTGCCCAGAAAACCGCTGGCGCCAAATACAACAACCGTTTCATTCACCATAATGTTATCCGTTATTGATTAGACCTGCTTTGATTAAGCCCTGCAGTAGATTCTCAGCTGCTTCAATTTCCATCAGTTGGCGTGATTCCCGGGCAAGAGAGCCGACATGCGACGTCAGAATGACATTGCCGCTTTCGATTAATGGGCCATGATAAGGTTCCTGCTCGAATACATCCAAGGCGGCGGCGCTGACTTTGCCCGCTTGTAATGCGGCCAAGAGCGCGTCTTCGTCGACCAATCCGCCGCGTGCGGCATTGATGACAATCGCTTCAGGTTTTAGGGTTGCGAATGCCTTGGCATTCAGCAGATGGTGCGTATCCGGCCCATAAGGCAGATGCAGCGTAATAATGTCCGCAGTGGCCAGTAATTGTTCCAGGGATATCAATGCGACATCGGCAGGCACTTGGCTTGCATACGGGTCGTGCGCGATCACTGTGGCTTCAAATGCTTGGCACAGGCGTGCAACACGCCGGCCGATATGCCCCATGCCGATGATGCCGACGGTTTGCGCAGCCAGGAGGCGGCCTTGTGTGCGCGGCCATTCGCCTTTGCGCACCGATTGATCAATCTGGCGGATTTGCCGCAACAGGGTCAGTATCAATCCCATCGTCAGTTCGGCTACCGCTTGTGCGGGGGCTTCCGGCGTGTTGAAAACCGTAATGCCATGTTTTTTTGCCGCTGCCAAGTCGACACTGTCCAACCCGGCACCGCAGCGTGAGATGACCTTCAGATTGCTGGCAGACTGAAATACGCGCTCGGTCAGTGGTTCAATCCCGGCGATCAGGCCGGTTGCGCCTTCCTGCAGTAATTCAATAATCTCATCCTCGGTGAGTTTGCGCCGGT
>LNFM01019785.1_pt1 | contig 12170 bp, 13 predicted proteins | sample 596031 | NCBI WGS metagenome assembly LNFM01 (sample SAMN04254537, study PRJNA301005) | activated carbon metagenome | isolation source: dual media filters at the Ann Arbor, Michigan drinking water treatment plant | place: USA: Ann Arbor | reverse complement strand
TCGCCACTCGCTACGACAAGACCGCCCGCAATTTCCTCGCCGCCATTCACCTCTCCGCCTCCATCATCTGGCTCAATTGACGACAGGCCCTAGCCAGCCAAAGCGCCCGATCGAGGCCAAGGCCACTCGCTATCCGAGCACGCCGATGATCACGGAATCTCTCGATGCGATCATGCGCATGCAGGAGGAGTCGCGGGGCGCTCGGTACTGGCGTGGCGACTGAGTCGGAGGCGCCCTATGCAACTTCTTCTACAGTGAGGTGCCGGCCGTTGAACTGCACAGTCTCCCCTGCCCGGGCACCCTCGATCGCTTCGAAGATCGGCGCCATCGTGGAAATGCCCATGAGCTCACGCCCCTGACAGGTGAACTTGCTCGTTGACACCGCGATCACAAAATGGCGGCCGGACAGCTTCACGACAGCGCCTTCGTTGACGGCCAACTTGGGGCCGAAATCGATCATCCTGAGTTTTTCGAGTTTATCGGCATAGTCATGGAGCGTGTCATCGAGCGCTTCAGCGAAGTCGCTCGCGACCTCGGCCTGCGCTAGTTCGTCGTTTTCGATTGGTTCGCTCCGATCGAGCCGAGCAGTAGAGAGATAGTCCAGGTAGTTTTCGCGAGCGCTGTGCAACGCTGCCGTCTCCAGAGAAAGCATCGTTTCTCGGATGTGGTCCTTGTTCCAGTCCATGATCACCTCGTTATGTTGCAGTGTTTCTCAAAGTTCAGCGGGCCAGTCCGTGACCGGCCGAAGAGAACACCTCCCAGGCTCGGCGGCGCCACTATTCGTCGCTGATAACGTCTTCGCCTTGGTATGGAACTCTGATCAGCCGGGAATCTCGGATGATGCTTGTAGCAAGCCAGACATAAGCCTGTTCCGCGGTATCGAAGCCGAGGATGCTGAAGTCGCCGCCGAAAGGGCATGGAGGGAAATCCGGAAAGCCCTCCCGCAGAACGTAGCGCTCGGGATCGCGGTGGAACTCGCTCTTGTGGACCACGCGCAGTCCGTGCTTGCTCGGCACATCCCCGTCACCTGCCGGCGCTGTTTCCCGATGCGCTACAAGGCGCTCAGAAAGGTCGCGGTGACACATTTCGTCGAACACGTCGAACGCATCGATCAACAGGCCCTTATGCCCGGTCGCTGGATCGGTGATCGCGTAGATGTTGGTGGCGTCTTCACCGTCATCCCCGCTTTCGAGGCGCAGGGCCGCGTCGACGCGGATGGTGCACGGATCGAGGGTCGATCCTAGTTCGAGATCGACGAGATTGCCGTCCTTGACGCGGTACTCGCGTTCGTAGCCCTGAGCGATGAAGGATTGCACTGCTTCAAGAACGTCGGTCAGTTGGGCTGTCATGGCCGCACCTTTGCCTGGCGTTGGATTGAGCCGGCACCGGCGTCGGGCGCGCCGTGACCCGTCGAATGACGCGGAGTTATGCGAGGCGCGGTATTCACAACCACTTGGCCTTCTTGAATCTCATAAACAAGAAAAGACAGCACATCGCCATCAGCCCGAGCACGATGAAGTATCCATAGGCCGTGTCCAATTCTGGCATGTTCTTGAAGTTCATGCCGTATATCCCGGCGATTGCTGTCGGGACTGCCAGTATTGCTGCCCAAGCTGCAAGCTGGCGAGTGACCACACCCATCCTTTGTGCTTCCAGAAGACTGCTGGCCTCAAAGACCGTGGACAGGACCTGAAGGAGGCCATTGACCATGGACTGCACGCGATCGACATGATCCGCGACATCGTTGAAGTACGGCCTCACTTCGGCGCTGATACAGGGAAAATGCCCACGGACGAGCTTCCTGACCAGTTCAGCCATAGCTCCGAGCGTGCGTTGGAAGCGTGTAAGTTCGCCTCTCAATTCGAAGATGCGGGCGATTTCTTCTCGTCCGAGGAAGTCGTCCAGCGACCGTCGCTCCATCGCCAGAACGTCATCCTCGATCATTTCAAAGATGGGCAAATACTGGTCGACGATACGGTGCAAGATCGCGTGCAGCACGTAGTCGACGCCCTTTCCAAAGAGCGCCGGCGAAGCCTCAAGCTGCTCCCGAAGGTTGCCTAACGCTCCGCCGTTGCCGTGCCGTACGCTGATGAGATGATTGTGGCCGGTGAAGATCGCCGTCTTGCCATATCGGATCCGGTCGCCGACCAGCTCGGCGGTCTGAGCGACGATGTACAGCTCACCGTTGTAGACTTCGAGCTTGGGCGGGCAGAGTGGGTGCATCGCGTTGTCGATTGCCAACGGATGGAGGTGATACGTCGCTTGGACCGCGTGAAGTTCGTCAGCGGTCGGCTCGCGAAGCGCTATCCAGCAGAAGCCCGAGCGACCTTTATCCTGCTGGACGTACTCATCGATCGCGATTTCCCGGACACGCTTGCCTTCGTTGTAATAATAGGCGGCGATGATGCTCATGCCGGCTTCGCAGGGATGTGCAGGCCACGCCGTACGGCCGGTCGAGCCAGCCCGCGTGCGAGCCATGCATGCAGGTTCGAATAGCTGCTGAGGCCAAGGATGTCGCCAGCAGCGTAGAATTCGACCAGCGCGTTCACCCAGCCGAGCGTCGCGATGTCCGCGATCGAATAGTCGTCGACGATCCAGTCGCGGCCTTCCAGCCGGCGATCCAGGATCCCGAGGAGACGCTTGGATTCGTCGGCAAAGCGCTGTTGCGGCCGCTTGTCTTCATAGTCCTTGCCGGCAAATCGCAGGAAAAAGCCAAGCTGACCGAAGGTCGGCCCAATGCCCGACACCTGGAAGAACACCCAGGCCAAGGTCTCGTAACGTTGGGCGGGTGCGGTGGAGATGAACTGGCCTGTCTTGTCGGCCAAGTAGATGAGGATCGCACCGGATTCCCAAACGGCAATGGGGTTGCCGTCCGGGCCCGTCGGATCGAGGATCGCCGGTATGCGGCCATTCGGGTTCAATGACACGAAGGCCGGGTCCTTCGACTCGTTGTGCGAGATGTCGATCAGGTGGGGCTCGTATGCCAGACCAGTCTCCTCCAGCATGATCGACACCTTGACGCCATTCGGCGTGGGTGCTGCGTAAAGTTGCAGGCGATCGGGATGAGATGCCGGCCAGCGCTGCGTGATCGGAAAGGACGAGAGGTCTGGCATAAATCTGCGATCCTGATGCTGCGACGGCAGCTGATTGGAATGACCGACCTCATCGAGGCAGGTTTCGATGACCGCGTGGTTGGACGACGCGGTCACAAAGATTGCGAACCGAACCGGCGCATCGGCAACGGAAGTAAAGCCTACTCCGCTGCAGTTCTGGCCGGAGGCTGCACAGCCCCAGCCTTTGGGCGTTTCGGAAGCACCCAGCCGGGACGGGGGAAGTGACAAGTGTAGCCGCCCGGTCGCTTCTCCAGATAATCCTGGTGGTCCGGCTCGGCCTCCCAGAAATCGCCGACTGGCTCGACCTCGGTGACCACTTTGCCATTCCACAGGCCAGAGGCATCCACATCGGCGATCGTCTCCTCGGCGACGCGCTTCTGCTCCTCGTCGACGTAATAGATACCCGACCGGTAGGAGAGCCCACGATCATTGCCCTGGCGGTTCTTCGTTGTCGGATCGTGGATCTGAAAGAAATATTCCAGCACGTTCCGGTAGCTCGTCACTGCCGGGTCGAAGACGATCTCGATCCCCTCGGCATGCGTGCCGTGATTGCGATAAGTGGCGTTCGGAACATCGCCGCCGGTGTAACCGACGCGGGTCGAGACGATACCGGGCCTCTTGCGGATGAGATCCTGCATGCCCCAGAAACATCCGCCTGCGAGAATAGCGCGCTGATGCACGTTAAGCCTCCTCTACCTGATCGAGATATTCGCCGTATCCCTCGGCCTCCATCTTATCGCGGGGGATGAAGCGAAGGGACGCTGAGTTGATGCAGTAGCGCAGACCGCCGCGGTCGGAAGGACCATCCGGGAACACGTGGCCGAGATGACTGTCGGCGTGTACCGACCTCACCTCCGTCCGGACCATGCCGTGTGCGCTGTCCCGCACCTCGTTCACGTTTGCCGGCACGATCGGCTTGGTGAAGCTGGGCCAACCGGTACCCGAATCGAACTTGTCGGTTGAAGCGAACAGCGGCTCTCCCGACACAATGTCGACGTAGATGCCAGGCTCCTTGTTGTCGTTGTGCTCGCCCGAGAAGGGCCTTTCGGTCCCCGAATTCTGCGTGATCCGGCGTTGCTCGGGGGTAAGCCGGTCCACTGCTACCTGCGATTTTTCAAACTTCATGACAGCCTCCAATACTTATCTCGCGGGTCAGGCACACTGCCGTCTATTATTTAATTCATCGCATCGACTATCGCAGTGCGCCTTGCATTAATCCAATACGCTGCGCGTATAGTTTCCATAGCGCCGAAGATTCTTACATTGTGCCTTAGTTCCACCCGTATCGAGCTGCCATCTGCGCGATCCTCCGTATCTCGACCGGGGCCATTGAGCCGGATACCGTCGCGATCACGACTTCGCGCTCCAAAATAAATCCGTCGATCGGCCGAGTGACGAGGCCGTTCGCCGTAGCTGATCGCTCCGGAAGAATGCATATGGCGTGGCCGTCAGCGACGACCCGTTGCACCCAGTCCTCGCGATCTGATCGAAAGCGGGGTTGCATGAGCAAGTCCCGCCGCGCGAAGTGATCGAGGACATGATCGCGAAACTCGCATTTCAGGCGATCGACGAAAGGAAACTTAAGCAGATCTTCACCCCGCACAGTCTCACTGGCAGCCAAGGGATGGCTTGCAGAACAGCCGAGCACGAAGCGCTCCCGAAATAGAGGATGCACATCCAGCTTGCGTTCCGGTCTTGTTTCCCGCGGCAGGATGCACGCGTGGTATTTTCCTGAAAGCACCTCCGATGTGTCTTCGTTCGACTGGAGCGAGTGCAGCTTGATTTCGATGGATGGCATCTCCGCCAATGCGCTCTCGAAAAACGCCGTAAACTCCTTCGGTCCGACAGTGGGCGCGACGGCGACATCCAGCACGCGGTGCCCCCCCATCGCCCAGTTCTCCGAGTGATTGCGGACGCTCTTCATCGCGACCACCATGCGCCGGAATTCTGCCTCGACGTCCTGGCCAAGGCCAGTCAAGCGGCTGTTCTTCCCGTCGCGATAGATCAGTGGCCCGCCAAGCTCATCTTCCAAGCGGCGGATCGCGCGGGTCAGACTTGGCTGTGACACGCCGCTCAAGCGAGCAGCCGCTGTGAAGTTCAGCGTCTCGGCCAAGTTGATGAAATAGCTGACTTGATTGAGTTCCATAGTCCTTTGGCCCATGCGCCTGCCTGATGCCGCTTCCATGAGACCCCCTTCGGAAAGCAGGTCACAGAAATATGCTTGGCGCATATAATCATAGTCTGGGGGCTTGTCTATATGCGTCAAGCATATAAATGATGCCCTGAGATGACGCCTACTGGTTGGCGGTGCGCTCCGCTCAGCTCCGTCGAAGGTTCTGAGAGCGTAACCGCCAAGCCGCGTGCTGGAGGTTCGACGGACATGGCAGAAAAGACATTCACGTTTGCTAGTGGTGGTGGTTCTCCGCTTTCCGGGCACCTCGAACCGCCGGAAGGGACGCCGCGGGGCTGGGCGATATTCGCCCACTGCTTCACCTGCGGGAAAGACAGTCGCGCCGCTGTTTACATCTCGCGCGCGCTGTCGCGTGCGGGCATCGGGGTTTTGAGGTTCGATTTCGCCGGAACCGGGATCGGCGGTGGGGCGGGAGAACCTGTGAACTTCGCGTCGGACGTCGAGGACCTTCGGGCAGCCGCGAAGGCGATGGCGGCCACGGGCATGTCACCGTCCCTCCTCGTCGGGCACAGCCTGGGTGGCACCGCAGCGATCGTGGCCGCCGCCGACTTGCCTGACGTTGCGGCGGTCGCGACGATTGGTGCGCCGGCCGACCTTCAGCATATCTTGCGCCTCTTCGGACCGAATGATCTGGACACTATCGCGAGCGAGGGCGAGGCCTCGGTGGAGATCGCCGGCAGACCCTTCCTCATTCGCCGCGGATTCCTAGACGCGGTTGGGGGGATCGACGTTGAGAAGGCCATTGCCTCTCTGCGACGTCCGGTACTGGTCATGCACTCTCCGCTGGATCAGGTGGTGGGCATCGACCACGCGTCGCGCATCTTCGTCGCGTCCAGGCACCCCAAAAGCTTCATCTCGCTCGACAACGCGGATCACCTTCTCACCGACGTCAAAGACGCGAACTACGCCGCGGCCATGGTGGCGGTTTGGGCGAGCCGCTTTCTCCCACCACTCACCGCGGATCTTCCGCAGGTCGAGGTTGCCGAGGGCGTCGTCGCCACCGAAACTCTCGCAGGGACGTTCCAGCTCAAGGTCCGCAGCGGCGAGCACACTCTGTTCGCCGACGAGCCAGCATCGGTTGGCGGCCTCGGGACCGGACTATCTCCCTACGAACTAGTATCCGCCGGCCTCGCAGCCTGCACGGTGATGACGATGCGTCTCTACGCGAACCGCAAGGGCTTTCCGCTCGAACGGGCGAGCACGACCGTGCAGCACGAGAAGGTGCCGGACATGCTGCCGCCTGACCGATTCACCCGCACCATCGTCCTCGATGGGCCGCTGAGTGATGATCAGCGCGCTCGAATTCTCGAGATCGCTGATCGGTGTCCAGTTGATTTAACTCTTGTTCGGGGCTCGGACGTGCAGACCGAGCTCTGGAGCACCAATCAGGCTGCGGATCCCACGAGGCTGGCTTGACCTAGGCACTTAAAGAGAAAGGCAAACGAACTGTGAGTCACCCAGCTACTGGTAATGAGGCGGCCGCAACAGAGCGAGCGGTTCTCGCAGGCGGCTGCTTCTGGGGCATGGAGGATTTGCTGCGCCGAGCGAAGGGCGTCGTATCGACGCGTGTTGGCTACATAGGCGGTGAAATGCCTGATCCGACCTTTGCGAGACATTACGGCCATGCGGAAGCAGTGGAAGTTACTTTCGACCCTTCCGTTCTCAACTATCGCGCTCTCCTGGAGCTCTTCTTCCAGGTCACGACCCCACGACCTACGAGCAACAGGGCAGCGATATCGGTCCGAGTTATCGATCGGCAATTTTCTATACCACCGAGGTGCAGAAGGAAGTCGCCCTGGCGACTATCGCCGAAATAGAGGCATCAGATCGTTGGCCCGGCCCGGCCCGGTCGTGTCGGAGATCAATCCGGAAGAACCCTTCTAGTGCGCTATCCTGGGGGCTATAGCTGCCACTTCGCGCGCCCGACCTGGTGCTTGGATAGATCAGGTCAATGAGCAAGTCGGCGACGCTGTCTTGCTTCATGGCGAATGGAGTCGAAAGCGCTACGTGTCGCTACAGGCTGCGATTGCAACCCTTCTACGCGTCGTCGCTCTTCTCGCGGTCTACACCTCGCTCATTCAATTCGGCATCAACGGGGCAGTTCGTGCAACCCGCGTAGCAGCACAGGCGGCAAATGCGGTATGACTGCTCGAGGTTCTCCAAGCGATTTCGGAGAACACGTTCAGCGATGCCCGATAAGATTTTAAGTTCGTCTGGATGAAGGACCGAGAGCCCTACGGCAATCACTTGATCGCGCGACGCCAGGACCCCGTCGCTTGCGATCTTGCCGGCTGGAGTAAGATAGAGGGAACGCGCGCGTCCGTCTGTCGAATGTTCCCTACGCTCGATCAATTCCTCGGCCGCCAATCGATCCACCAGACGAACGGTCCCTGCATGTGAGAGGCCCACCCGCTTGTGCGCGAGCAACGCCAGCGCTGAGGCGGCGGGTCCAGCTTCCGGCGCCCGCGATGAACTAGCGCGAACGATGTCGTCGCTGATCATGAGAGCGAACGCGCCGAAAATATTTCGATCTCGAGGTCCGTCCATCGCCACATCTATATGTGCGCGGAGCATAGACATCAAGGCAAACCCTGCTCCTCTTCATCCGCGTGGCGGATGGAGAAAGCCTCGGTTCTAGAAGAGTTTTCGAAGAGCTTCGACTGATCCAACGCGCCAAAAAATAGTCCCCGGGTCATCAAGACGGGGGAACGGATCGATACCTGGCGGCTATAGAACAGGTCTCTCCGCTCGGAATCGCCGTAGGTTGCGCCCAAGCAACACCGCGCGTCAGCATCGTCATCTTGATCGCTTGGAAGCAGTGATCGATTTCATCAGCTGCGTCGATCGTTAGGCCGTGCCATCCTTCAAATGGTGCGCACTTGGCTAAGGCCTGAGGGATGGAGGATCGGATGATCGAACGTCGAACGCTGGTGGCGGCCGTCGCGGCGCTGACCGCGGCCCCCGCGCGCGCGCAGGGCCGGGAGGCGCGAATCGTCGTCGCCTCCAAGCTCGATACCGAGGGGCAATTGCTCGGCAATCTGATCGTGCTGGCGCTCGAGCGTGCGGGCCTGCCGACGGAGTCGCGGCTCGCACTCGGCCCGACGCGCATCGTACGCGGCGCGCTGACCGCGGGCGAGATTGATCTCTATCCCGAATACACGGGCAATGCGGCGTTCTTCCATCAGCGGGCGGACGACGCGGCATGGCGTGATGGCGAGCGCGCCTTCGCCCTCGCCGCCGAACTTGACCGCGCCCAGGGCCTCATCTGGCTCGATCGCGCCAAGGCCAACAACACCTGGGCCATCGCCGTGCGACGCGATGTGGCGACACGCGAGCGCTTGGCGACGATGGGCGATTTCTTCGCCGCCGCAGGGCGGGGCGCGCTTCGCCTCGCCGCGTCCGCCGAGTTCGTCGAAAGCCCCGCCGCACTACCGGCATTCGAACGGACCTATGGCGCAACCTTTCCGCGCGAGCGCATCATCGTGCTGCCAGGCGGCGATACCGCTGTGACGATGCGCGCGGCGGCGCAGGGAATCTCCGGCGTCGATGCGGCGATGGTCTACGGCACCGATGGTGGCATCGCGGCGCTCGACCTCGTGGTCATGCAGGACGATCGCGGTGCGCAGATCGTTTATGAGCCCGCACCGGTGGTTCGCGCCGCCGTCCTGGAGCGCTTCCCAGCGATCCGCCCGGCGCTGGCGCCTGTCTTCGCCTCCCTCGACATGGCCGGGTTGCAACGACTCAACGCCAAGATCGTGGTCGAGGGACGGCCTGCCCGCTCGGTCGCGCAGGAAATGCTGGCGACGATACGCGGGTGAGGCTCACGGTCGCGCTGCCGGCCGGGCTGGCGCTGGCGGCCCTTCTGCTGCCGCTGCCCTGGCTGATGGTGTCGCCAAACCGCTTGATGCCAGGCGTACCGCTGCCGGCGCTCGGCGCTCTGGGGTGGCAGGCGGCGGCCACCGGCCTTCTGATCCTCGCTGCGCTGCTGCCGCGGATGCCTGCTCCTGTCGCGGCCAGCGCTGCGCTCGCGGCTGCTCTGCTGCTCACGGCGGCGACGGGGTTGGCGGCGGAGCACGCGCTTGAGGGGCGCGCCGCGGCGGCGCGGGCTGGGTTCGGCATTGGTTTCTGGCTGGCGCTGTCGGGTTCGCTGGCCCTTTGCCTGGCGCGGGGTGCGCTGCTGGGAACGGTAGGCCGGGTTGCGCTGATGCTGGGTGGCGCTGCCGCCACTGCGTTGCTCTTCGCCAGCGGGATCCTGAATGCTCTCTCGCTCGTGGTCGAGTATCAGGCACGTGCGGCGTCGGTGCATGCGGCCGTCGTGCAGCACCTGCTGCTGGCAGGCGCTGCTTTGCTGCTGGCGCTGCTGCTTGCGGTGCCGCTGGCCTGGGCAAGCTTCCGCCTGCCGCGATTGGCCGTGCCGACCGGCGCGGCATTCGCGGCCGTACAAGTCGTGCCAGGCCTCGCGCTGTTCGCCTTGCTGATCCCGCTGCTGGCGGCGCTGCTCGCGGCGTTTCCCGCGCTGCGGGAGCTTGGCCTGGCGGCGATCGGCCCGGCACCGGCTGTCATTGCGACGACGGCCTACCTGACCCTGCCGCTGTTCCGCAGCGTGCTCGGCGGGCTCGCCGCGGCCGATCCCCATGCGGTCGCCGCGGCCCGCGCGCTGGGCATGGGTGAGACGCGCGTCACCTGGGAGGTGCGCATCCCGCTCGCCCTGCCGGTCTTTATCGGCGGGCTGCGCGTGGCGCTGGTACAGGCGATCGGCTTGATGACGCTGGGCGGGCTGGTGGGCGCCGGCGGGCTTGGCGCACTGGTCTTTGAAGGGCTGTCGCAATTCGCCACCGACCTGATGCTGCTCGGTGCGCTGCCGATCGTGGCGCTGGCGCTGATGGCCGATAGCATTGTCGGCGCCGCGGAGCGCCGGGCGTGATTTCTATTGAGGATGTTGTCGTCCGCTTCGGCGCCGCCGAGGCGCTGCGCGGCGTAAGTCTGGAAATCGGGGCAGGGGAGTTTTGCGCCTTGGTCGGGCCCTCCGGCTCAGGCAAGACGACGCTGTTGCGCCTCATCAACCGCCTGGCCGCGCCCTACCGTGGCGTGGTGCGCGTGCGCGGCGAGGATGTGGCGCGACTGGACCCGGCGAAGCTGCGGCAGTCCATCGGGTATGCGATGCAGTCGGTGGGGTTGTTTCCGCATCGCAGCGTCGCGGAGAACATCGGCATCGTGCCGCGCCTGCGCGGTTGGGACCGGCCACGCATCGCGGCGCGCACAGCGGAATTGATGGCCTTGCTGCATCTGGACCCCGAATTGGCAGCGCGCCTGCCACACTCGCTCTCGGGCGGGCAGGCGCAGCGAGTCGGGATCGCCCGGGCCCTTGCCGCCGATCCCGACATCCTGTTGATGGACGAGCCATTCGGTGCGGTAGACCCAATCACCCGGCGAGACCTGCGCGCCGAGTTGCGGCGGGTCCATCGCACCACCGGCAAGACCATCGTGCTGGTCACGCATGATCCGGAGGAGGCGCTTGAACTCGGCACCAAGCTGGTCGTGCTGCGCGCTGGCCGCGTGGTAACTGTCGGCGCACCCGCAGCGCTGGTCGCGCCCGGCGCCGACGCCTTTGCGCGAGAGCTGCTGGGCGGGAAACAGCCCGGGCTGCAGCGGCTTGCGCTGCTGCCGGCGACGCTGGCCATGCAGGCTGGGCCGGCGCCGCAAGGCGCGCCGGAGCTCCCGGCTGAAGCAAGCCTTGCCGATGCGCTCTCGCTGATGGCTGAGAGCAAGTGCAATGTGTTGGCCTTTGCTGGGGGCTCACTTCACGCCGATGCAGTGCTGCGCCAAGCATGAGGCGGGCGCTGCCGCCGCTGCTGATGGCCCTACTGCTGTCGCTGTTGGCCGCGCCGCAGGGCGCTGCGCTGCTGGGCCGCGCCATCGGCGGGACGGCGACGCCGTTCCCAGCAGAGCGGCTATTGTGGCTGGCGATGGCGCATGGCGGGCTGGCGCTGGCAGGGGCCGCGGCGGCAACCGTGCTAGGCTTGGTGCTCGGCATCGGCGTGACGCGTCCGGCAGGGCTTGCGCTGCGACCGATGGTGGATGCGTTCGCCGCGGCGGCGCAGGCGGTGCCGCCGGTGGTGGTGGTGGCGCTGGCCGTGCCGGCGTTCGGCTTCGGGCTCTGGCCGACGGCGCTGGCCCTGTTGCTATACGGCATCATGCCGATTCTGCGCGCGACCATCGGCGCATTGGAGGCGGTGGCACCCGAGGCTCGCGCGGCGGCGGAGGCGATGGGCCTGCCGCCGTTCGGCATCCTCGTCGAGGTGGAATTGCCACTGGCCTGGCCGGTGGTGCAGGACGGGTTGAGGGTGGCGCTGGTGCTCTCTGTCGCCACGGCCGCGGTGGGTGCGCTGGCCGGCGCGACGACGCTCGGCACACCAATCGTCTTGGGGCTGCAAAACCAGAACCAGGTGATGGTCGTGCAGGGCGCTGCGGCGACGGCAGCGCTCGCTTTCGCTGCGGAAGGGGTGTTGCTGCTGGCTGGGGCGATCGTGAGGCGGCGAGGCGATGCATGAGCCATGGCGGCAACCATCGTATGGGCGCGGGTTCAAGAAGCGGCGAAGGAGGACGATGCCCATGATCATCTTGGAGGCGCGTGGCCCAACCCAAAAAACGACGACGGCGCGATAGTACCTTCAGCGGTCTTCGCGCAGATCGTCATTCGCTGTGTGTGGCTCCTTCGTCTGCTACCTCCTTCTGGCCTCTCGCGCCCAGCGAAGGTTGGAATCCGGTTTCCACCGCTGCTCCAGTCGGTTTTCCAACCTGACATTTCCCATGCGCCAACAGCGCCGTGAACCGCAGGTTTCCTGGGGTTTTGCCGCGATGGCTTG
>LNFM01011330.1_pt1 | contig 12170 bp, 8 predicted proteins | sample 596031 | NCBI WGS metagenome assembly LNFM01 (sample SAMN04254537, study PRJNA301005) | activated carbon metagenome | isolation source: dual media filters at the Ann Arbor, Michigan drinking water treatment plant | place: USA: Ann Arbor | reverse complement strand
GTGCTCAACAGCCGCAATCACTCCACCCTGCTGTGGTTGCTGGTGATGGTGATGGGCGTGTACCTGGTCATCGAACTGCTGGACCTGGTCCGCCACCGGCTGCTGCAGGACGTCGCCAACGGGTTCGAGCTCGCCCTGCGCAAGCGGCTCTTCGACGCGTCATTCGACGCCAACCTCAAGCGCCTGCCCGGCGGCACCGTGCAGCCGTTCAACGACCTCAAGTCGCTGCGGGACTTCCTCGCCTCCACGGTGGTCACTTCGTTCATGGACATCCCTGCAGCCTTGCTGTGCCTGGCCCTGCTGTTCGCGATGAGCCCCTGGCTGGGCGCCATCGGCCTGATCGGCGCCTTGATCCAGGTGGGCCTGATCTGGCTGACCGAAAAGCGCACCATGCCCCTGCTCAACCAGGCCACGATCGCTTCGATCCAGGCCCATCAGTACGCCCAGGGCGTGTTGCGCAACGCGCAGGTCATCGAGTCCATGGGCATGCTGGGCCGCATCCGTGAACGCTGGCAGGCCAAGCAGCGCGAATTCCTGGCGCAGCAAGGCGAAGCCTCCGACTACGGCGGCATCACGGCCGCCGTGGCCAAGCTGCTGCAGATGATGCAAGGCTCGGTGTTGCTGGGCGTGGCGGCCCTGCTGGCCATGCAGAACAACCTGTGGGGGGGCTACGGCATGGTCATCGTGGCCTCCATCCTGGGTGGTCGTGCACTGCAACCCCTGGCCCAGCTGGTGCCCAACTGGCGGCAGGTGATCCTGGCGCGCGACGCCCGGGACCGCATGCAGAACCTCTTCAAGCAGTACCCGGTGCCACCCCAGGCCATGCCCCTGCCACCGCCGCGAGGCGTGCTCACGGCCGAAGGCGTGGTGGCCAGCGCACCGGGCAGCAACGCCCAGATCCTGCGCAACGTGAGCTTCACCGCCTTGCCGCGGGAGCTGACCCTGATCATCGGTCCGACGGCCTCCGGCAAGAGCACCCTGGCCCGCCTGCTGGTCGGGGTCTGGCCCTGCCTGGCCGGCAAGGTGCGGCTGGATGGCGCCGACGTGCACGCCTGGGACAAGAACGACCTCGGCCCGCACGTCGGCTACCTGCCGCAGAACGTCGAACTCTTCGACGGCACGGTCAGCGAGAACATCGCCCGCTTCGGAGACACCGACCTGGCCGCCGTGCAGGAAGCGGCACGACTGGTGGGCATCGAGGAGCTCATCCTCGCGCTGCCCGAGGGCTATGACACCCGCATCGGCGACGAGGGCGCCGTGCTCTCGGGCGGACAGCGCCAGCGCCTGGGCCTGGCGCGCGCGCTGTACCGCCAGCCCCGACTCGTCGTGCTGGACGAGCCCAACGCCAACCTCGACACCGAAGGTGATCAGGCGCTGCTGGCGCTGCTGATCAAGCTGAAGATCGCCGGCACCACGCTGATCGTCATCACCCACCGCAACACGCTGATGCCTGCTGCCGACAAGCTTCTGGTGATGCGCGAGGGTCAGGTCGCCGCCTTCGGGCCGCGCGACGACGTGCTGGCCGCCCTGGCCAAGGCCAACGAGCAGACCCGTGCCGCCGACGCAGCGGCTCGCGCCAAGGCCGCGGCACCGCGGCAGATGCCCGTACTGGGCACGGGTGCTCCCCGATGAACAAGACCACGCTCCCCGGCCGTTCGATCGGCCGCATCCTGGGCAGCTTCCGAAAGGAGCTGGCCTGGGTGCTGATCTTCGGGTTCTTCAGCAACCTGCTGATCCTGACCCCCACGATCTACATGCTCCAGGTCTTCGACCGCGTCTTCACCAGCGGCAGTCAGTACACGCTGGCCGCGGTGTCCCTGCTGGCGATCGTCTTTTTCCTGGTGATGGGATTCGCGGACTGGGCGCGATCGCGGCTTCTGGTGCGTGCAGGCAGCCGTTTCGACGAACTCGCGCAGCCCGAGGTGTTCCGCGCCAGCTTCGACGCGCAGCTGCGAGGCGCTCGCGGCGCCTCCACGCAGCCCATCGGCGACCTGATGCAACTGCGCCAGTTCCTCACCGGCAACGGCGTCTTCGCCTTCGTCGACACGCCCTGGGTGGCGGTCTACACCGCGGTGCTGTTCCTCATCCACCCCTGGCTGGGCTGGTTGGCCGTGGTCTTCGTGGTGCTGAACCTGGTCCTGGCCCTGGTCGGCAACCGTCTGCTGGTCAGCCGCCACGAGGACGCCCAGAAGGCGCAGCTGGACAACACCACCTACCTCGCCGGCAAGCTGCGCAACGCCGAGACGGTCCAGGCACTGGGCATGCAGGGCCACCTGCAGCGCCACTGGATCGACGTGCACGACGTCGCGGTGCAGCGCGGCCTGCATGCCGCCGAGGGCACGCACCGCATGCAGTCCCTGATCAAGTTCATGCAGTACACCCAGCAATCGCTGGTGCTGGCCCTGGGAGCCCTGCTGGCCATCGACGGGCAGATCACGGCCGGCGCGATGATCGCGTCCAACGCACTGCTCGGCAACGCGCTGCGCCCCATCGGCACGCTCGTCGCGAGCTGGAAACCCTTCCTGGACAGCCGGGTGGCCTATCGACGCCTGGAGCAGCTGCTGGCCGAACACCCGAAGCGGGATACCTCGAACTCCCCACGCGTCGTGCTGGGACAGATCACCCTGCGTGGCCTGCAGGCCACGGCGGACAAGCGCAAGGACCCCATCCTGAAAGGGCTGGACGTCGAGTTCGTGCCCGGTGAGGTGGTCGCCATAGCCGGCCCGTCGGGCGCCGGCAAGTCGACCCTGGCGCGTTGTCTGCTGGGCATCTGGCCCGGCACGGCAGGCCAGGTGCTGCTCGACGGCGTGCCCATCGAGCAATGGGACCGCGAGTCCCTGGGCTCCTTGCTAGGTTACCTGCCGCAGGACATCGAACTCTTCGAAGGGACCATCGCCGACAACATCGCCCGCTTCGAGCCTGATCGCGAGGACGCGGTGATCCAGGCCGCTCAGCGCGCCGGCATCCACGACATGATCCTGCGCCTGCCCAAGGGATACGACACGCCGATGGGCGAGGCCGGCTCGATGCTGTCGGGCGGACAGCGGCAACGCATCGGCCTGGCGCGCGCCATGCTCGGCGACCCCCAGGTGGTGGTGCTCGACGAGCCCAACGCCAACCTCGACGACGCCGGCGAGGCGGCCCTCATCCGTGCGGTGCAGGACCTGCGCTCGCGCGGCAAGACGGTCTTCATGATCGTGCACCAGAAACACCTCCTGGCAGTCGCCGACCGGCTGCTGGTCCTCGACAACGGTCGAATCGCCCAGCTGGCCAAAATCCAGCAGGTGGCCCCCGCCGGCCCAGCCACGATCGCATCATGACCCCATCGCAAGTACCCGCCACCTCCACCCCTGCCACTCCCGCGGCCCTGCCCGAGGCCATGCGGCCGTCGGTGTCGGACGCCAAGGAGATCGCCAAGGGCAGCGACACCCGGTCCGTGATGCGCCTGGGCTTCTGGGTCCTCATCGTCGGCTTCGGCCTGTTCCTGGCCTGGGCGGCCTTTGCACCGCTCGATCAGGGCGTACCGGCGCCGGCCACGGTGTCCATCGAGACACGCCGCAAGGCCGTCCAGCACATCAGCGGCGGCGTCATCCAGGCCGTGCAGGTCAAGGAAGGCGCGGTGGTGGCCGAAGGCGACGTGCTCGTGGTGCTGGACGACGCCATGGCCAAGGCCAACCACGAGTCGGTCCGGCAGACCTATCTCTCGCAGCGCGCGGCCGAAGGCCGCCTGATCGCAGAAGCCAGCGGCGCCCGCACCATCAGCTTCCATCCCGACCTGATGACGTCGCCCGAGCCGCAGGCGGCGCAGCACATGCAGATCCAGCGCCAGCTGTTCACGGCACGCCGCTCGGCCCTGACGGCGGAAATCGCAGCGGCGAACCAGACGATCGCCGGCCTGGAGGGGCAGATCGCCGGCCTGCAGCAGGTGCTGGTCAGCCGTCGCGGCCAGGCTTCGCTGCAAGGCCAGCAACTGGCCAACCTGCAGCAGCTGGCGGGCGACGGCTTCGCGCCGCGCAACCAGGTGCTGCAGCTCGAGCAGGGTCAGGCCGAGCTGCGCGCGTCGATCGCCGACATCGAGAACAACGTGCAGCGCGCCCGCAGCTCCATCGCCGAGGCACGGCTGCGCATCGCCCAGCGCGAGCAGGAGTTCCTCAAGGAAGTCTCGGGCCAGCTGGCCGACGTGCAGGGCGAGGTCCAGGCCAACCATGAGCGGCTGACGGCAGTCGGGCAGGATCTCGTGCGCACGCAGATCAAGGCGCCTGTGGGCGGGCAGGTGCTGGGCCTGATGGTCAACGGGCCGGGCGCGGTGGTCACGCCCGGCATGAAGCTGATGGACATCGTGCCGACCGACGAAGCCCTGCTGCTCGACACCCGCGTGCCGCCGCATGTCATCGACCGCATCAAGGTGGGCGACGAAGCCGAGGTGAGGTTCTCCTCCTTCGCCGACGCGCCCCAGCTCGTCGTCTACGGGCGCATCGTCTCGCTGTCGACCGATGTCGTGATCGAGCAGACGCCGGCAGGCGCCAACTCGTATTACCTGGGTCGCGTGCAGCTCACGGCGGAAGGCCGCAGTGCGCTGGGTCAGCGCAACCTGCAGCCCGGCATGCCTGCCGAGGTGCTGATCAAGACCGGCGAGAGATCGCTGCTGGCCTACCTGCTGCATCCCCTGACCAAGCGCATCGCCTCGGCGATGACGGAAGAATGAGCATGCGTTCGTGTACACCGGACTCCGCGCGGCGACGTGTCGGCCGGCTGGGCCATGCGCTGGCGTTCGCGCTCGCGGCGACGACGCTGGCCTGCGGCCCGGCGCATGCCTTCACCCTGGCCGAGGCCTTCGAGGCGGCGCGTGCCAACGATGCGCAGTACCGCGCGGCGGCTTTCGAGCTCGAGGCCACTCGCCAGGGCGTGCCGATCGCACGGTCGGCGCTGCTGCCCCAGATCTCGCTCAATCTGTCGTCGAACGACGTCAACGGCACGCGCGAGTTTCCCAACGCGCTCAACCAGGAGGTGACCACGCGGGTCGAGTACATGGCGCCCGCGTCGTCGCTCAGTCTGCGCGCTCCCATCGTGAACTTCGAAGGACTCGGGCGGCTGCGGCAGGCCAGGGCGCAGACGGTCGTGGCCGAGCACACGTACCGAGCGCGCGGGCTGGCGCTGGTCGATCGGCTGGGCACGGCCTACATCCAGGCCCTGCTGGTGCGGGCGGCGGTGAACCTGTCCGAGCGCGAGGTCGCCGCCACGCAGTCGCAGCTCAATCGCGCCGAGCAGCGGCTGCTTCGTGGCGAGGGCACGCGCACTGAAGTGGCCCAGGCGGTTTCGGCGCTGGAGCTGGCGCGCTACCGGCAGGTCGACAGCCGCGACCAGCTGGACATCGCCCTGGTGCGGCTGCGGCGCCTGACGGGCCAGGACTTCAACTGGCTGCGGGAACTGCCCGCCGACTACAGGCCGACGCCGCTGCTGCTGGCCAGCCTGGAGGAATGGCGTTCGCTGGCCGACGACCAGAATCCCAACGTGCAAGCCCGCCGCGAGACCGTGCAGGTGGCCCGTGCAGGCGTCAAGCGCAATCTTGCCGGCCACCTGCCCCGGCTGGACATGGTCGCCAGCATGACGCGCAACAGGAACGAGTCGCTCAACAACCTGAACCAGTCATCAGCCCTGCGCTCCATCGGCCTGCAATTGTCGGTGCCCCTGTACAGCGGAGGCGGAGTGGACGCCAGCGTTCGTCAGGCCGAAGCCCAACAGGCACAGACCGAAGAGGAGTACCGCTCCGAGCGCGACAACGTCTTCATCGAGATCGAAAGGCTGTTCATGGCGGTGCAGCACGGTTCCAACCGCATCGATGCAGCCGTGAAGGTGGTCGACGCCAACCAGATCGCCCTGACCGGCACCAGCCGGGCGCTCGACGCCGGACTGGCCACGGGCACCGACGTGCTCGACTCGCAGTCGCGGCTGTTCACGGCCTTCCGCGACCTGGCGCAGGCGCGCTACGAATACCTCATCGCCCGCATGCGCCTGATGGCGCTGGCAGGCATGTCGATGCACGGCGTCGTCGACGACATCGACCGCCTGCTTGCGGTCAAGACCGATCTCCTCATCCAGAAGCCATGATGTCCCGAGCTTTCCCGTCCACCAGCCCGCGCATCGCGTCCACGCTGTCGTTGGCCTGCCTGGCGCTGTTGTCGGCCTGCGGTGGCAGCGGCGGTGGCGCAGACAGCGGCGGCGCTTCGGTCGCCAACATCACGGCCTCGCCGGTGCGCTTCTCGCAGACCATGACCGTGAGCGTCTCCGGCCGCGGCCTGGGGGCGGACGTCGAGATGACCGTCGACGGTCCTTGCACCGGCGTCACCAGGCTCCCGGGCTTCAACGAGGAAAGCGCGCAATGGACTTGTGTGGTCAGCGGCCTGGGTGAACTCGTGCCCCGCGTCCGCAGCACGGCGACACGACGCGAACTGGGCTCGGTCAGGGTCGAAGCTCCCGTGCCGCGCGTCAGCATGACCATCACCGATGGCACCACCCCCCGCATCGTCCTGATGGAGCTCGACGCCGTGGCCGCACCTCTGGCGGCCGCCAACTTCCTGAACTACGTCAACGGCACGGCGGCCTTCTATCGCAACACGCTGATCCACCAAGCCTTCCCGGGGGTCGGCATCATGGGGGGCTCCTACAACATCCCGCCGACCACGCCAGGCGTGCTGGCGCTCAAGCCGCCGACGCTCACGCCCGTCCTGCCTGATGCCGGCAATACGCTGAAGAACCTGCGGGGCACCGTCGCGCTGGTGCGTGACGGTACCGGCCAGACGGCCACCACCCGCTATTTCATCAATACCGTGGACAACCCGCAGTTCGACGTGGGCGGTGCGCAGGCGCCGCTCGGACGACCGGTCATCGGCCGGGTCGTCGAAGGCCTGGACGGCGTCGAAAGCCTGGCCGGCGTGCCCACCATCTACGACCTGGCGCAGGCACTGGACAACGTTCCGGTCACCACCCTCACGGTCGTCTCCATCAGCCAGGTCCGGTGAACTCGAGCCTGTCCGCCTTCCTGCCGATGTCGCACCGGGCCCTGGTCTGGCAGCTCGTCAAGCGCGAGGTGCAGGCCAAGTACCGTGGGTCGGTGCTGGGCCTGACCTGGACCTTCCTGACGCCGCTGCTCATGCTGGCCGTCTACACCTTCGTCTTCCGCGAGATCTTCAAGGCGCGCTGGGGATCGGGTGAAGGCGGCGGCGTCGAGTTCGCCATCTACGCCTTCGCGGGCCTGGTGGCCCTGAGCTGGTTCTCCGAGGTCATCGGCCGCGCCCCTCGGCTGGTGCTGGAGCAGCCCAACCTCGTCAAGCGCGTGGTGTTCCCGCTGCCCTTGCTGGCCTGGGTGGCGGTGGGCAGCGGCACCCTGACCTTGCTCATCAACGCCTTCGTGCTGCTGGTGGCATCGGTGGCGGCCGGCTACGCGCACCTCACTGCCGTCTGGTTGCCGCTGGTGTGGTTGCCCCTGCTGCCGCTGATGCTGGGACTGACCTGGTTCCTCTCGGCCCTGGGGGTCTACCTGCGCGACGTGGGCCAGGTGATCGGTCTGATGCTGACCCTGTTGATGTTCCTCAGCCCGGTCTTCTACCCGGCCAGCGCGCTGCCGGCGAAGATGCAGCCCTGGCTGTTCCTCAACCCGCTGACGCTGATCATGGAGCAGACGCGGGCCGTGCTGCTGCTGGGCCAGATGCCCGACTTCAGCGCGCTGCTCATCAGCTTCCTGGCCGGCACCGTCGTGGCCGTGCTCGGTGCGATCTGGTTCCAGACCACGCGCAAGGGGTTCGCCGATGTCCTCTGACGGCATCGCCATCTCGGCCCAGGGGCTGGGCAAGCAGTTCTCCATGTACGCCAGCCCCGTGCACCGCCTGAAGGAGATCCTGCACTGGCCGGGCGCCCGGGCGGGCGCGCTGCGCCACACCCACCACGCCTTGCAGGACGTGAGCTTCGAGGTCGCGCGTGGCGAGGTGCTGGGCCTGGTGGGGCGCAACGGTGCCGGCAAGTCGACGCTGCTGCAACTGGTGTGCGGCACGCTCACCCCCACCAGCGGCAGCATCACCGTCAACGGCCGCATCGCCGCGCTGCTCGAACTGGGCGCCGGCTTCAACCCCGAGTTCACCGGGCGTGAAAACGCCTTCCTGAACGGCGCGCTGCACGGCCTGTCGCACGACGAGATGGTGCAGCGCATGGAGGAGGTGATCGCCTTCGCCGACATCGGCCACTTCGTCGACCAGCCCGTCAAGACCTACTCCAGCGGCATGTTCATGCGCCTGGCCTTCGCGGTGGCGACCAGCGTCGATCCCGACATCCTGGTCATCGACGAAGCACTCTCCGTCGGCGACGGCCAGTTCGCGCGCAAGTCCTTCGACCGCATCATGGCGCTCAAGGATGCGGGCAAGACCATCCTCTTCTGCTCGCATTCCATGCACCACATCGAGTCGATCTGCAACCGCGCGATATGGATCGAAAGGGGACAGGTCAGGCTGATCGACCGCCCGGCACCCACCGTGGCGGCCTACAACACCTTCCTGGCGCTGATGGAGAACCAGCAGGTGCATGCTTCGCCCGATTCGGCGCAGGGCCCGGCGGCGGGCGAAGCGCCGGTCGGCGGCAAGGCCCGCATCCTGAAAGTCACGGTGAGGGTCGACGACCGCATCGGGCAGGTGCTGGCCGCGCAGTCGCAGCAGTCGGAACTGCGCATCGACGTCGATTTCGCCATGCCGGCCGACCTGCCGCCGCCCAGCGTGGCGGTCGGGCTGGTGGCACGCAATGGCCATGTCGTGGCCAGTGCCGGCAGCCACAACGACGGCGTCGCCTTCGAACTGGCCCGTGACGGGACCGGGCGCGGCAGCATCGTCTTTCCACGGATCGCGCTGCTCAAGGGCGAGTACACCGTGCGGGTGTTCCTGATGTGCGAGCGCGGCATCCACATCTACGAACACGTCGATGCAGCCGCCGACCTGATCGTCAGTCAGCAGGGCCTGGAGCAGGGCTTCGTGAGCCTGCCGCATCACTGGCCCGGAGCGCGCCCCGTGCAGGGCGCGACCCAGGAGCCCCTGCCATGAAGGCAGCGCAAGAGGCGGTGCGATGAGCGCCGCCGATCAACGTCCCACCGTGCTGACCGAGGCCCAGTGGCCCTGGCTGGAAACCTTGTTCCACGAGGTGTTCGGCCATGCGCTGGACCGCGACTTGCTGCGTTGGAAATACGGCCCGGGTCGCGGCCTGGCTGCCGCCGTGGTCGACCATTCCAGGCCCGAAGCGCCGCGCGCCGTCGCACATTGCGGCCTCATCGTGCGCCGCGCCCTGGTCTTCGGCCGGCCGACCCAGGTCGCACAGATGGCCGACCTGATGGTGGCGCCCGACGAGCGCGGGAGATTGCTGCGGCAGGGTTCGCCTTTCGCCAAGGCCGTGTCCTTCGCCTTCTCGCACCTGGGCACCGAGTCGAACCCCGGCAATCCCGACCGCGTGATCTACGGATTCCCGAGTGCGCGGTCGATGCGCCTGGGCGAGCACCTGGACCTCGTGCGAGAGGTCGACCAGATGCACGAGCTGACCTGGACCCCGCAGGCCGGTCGGCTGCCGGCGCCTGTCGGGTCGGACGAGGGCACCCTCGCATCGATGGTCGACACCTTGTGGCGTCAGATGAGCCGCGACCTTCGTGGGGCCTTGCTGTGCGTGCGCGATGGCCGCCAGTTCGTCGAGCGCTACCTGCGGCACCCGACCCAGAAGTACCACGTCTACCTGCTGCGCTCGCCCTGGCTGGGTGTGCCGCAGGCGGTGTTCGCGCTGCGCGAGGCCGACGGCCGGCTCGAACTGTCGGACTGGGTGGGCCCGCTCGAGCACCTGCAGTCGATGCTGGACGCAGCGCGCGCCGTGGCGGCGCAGCGCGGCGGCCTGATGCTGGCCACCTGGATGGCCAGCGGACATCTGCCGCTGCTGGCGAAGTCGGCGGCCAGCAGCACGCTGCTGGAGTTCCGCATTCCCTGTCCCGCCGACATTCCGCCCGAGCAGCGGGAGCGGCTGCGCGGGCACTGGTGGTTGACGCCAGGCGACACCGACTACCGTTGAGGGCGATGGACGCCGAGGTCGTCAGGTTCGGCACCGAGGCCCGCCGCCTGTTCCGGGTCGCTGCGATGGCCCAGCGGTGGCTGCCCCAGGCGGCCCGGCCCTGGGCTGCCCGGATGGTCGGGAGACGCTTCAGTCCCTTTCGGGACCGTCGGGCGCAGTTCGTCGCATCGCTGGAGCAGGCCCTCGATCTCTCGCCAGTGCAGGCCGACCTGGTCTGGACGGAGTCTCTCACCAGCCAGGCCCTGTTCGCGATGACCGTCTTCGACTACGGCCGGCTGTCGCGTCGCTGGCTGGATCGCGCCGTCAGCGTCGACGACGCGCAGCGGCTGGCCGACATCGTGCAGGGCGGCGGCTTCGTCATCAGCGCCCACACCCACCACCACAACACGCTGGGCTGCGTGCTGGGGCTGTCCGGCGCGCGCACTTCCATGCTGGTGGCACCCTCACGCAGCACGCCCTACTACGAGTGGATAGGCGCCGACATCGAGCGCATCAACACCGGGTCGGAACGCCACTTCGGCGGCGGCACCTACATCTTCACCGACGAGCCTGCTCTTGCCCTGGCCGAGACGCAGCGCCGTCTTGCAGATGGCCAGGTGGTGGTGAGCATGTGCGACGCGCCCCGGGCCGACGGCGCACCGCATCTGGCCCGGGCCCGCTTCCTGGGCAAGCTGGTCTGCCCTTCGGCGGGGGGCCTGGACCTGGCGGTGCGGGCCGGCGTGCCCATCCACGTCGCCTTCCTGTTTCCGGAGGCGGGCAAACTCCGCCTGCACACGGCCCGCCTGCAGGACAGCTCCAGCACGGCCCTGGTGCTGCAGCAGTACTTCGATGCACTGTCCAGCACCGTGCAAGCCCACCCAGCCGCGTGGCAGGGGTGGGATTGGTACCATACGTTGCCTGAACCTGACTGAGCGCAGCTTCGCACCGCCCCCCGACGGGTGGAGAGCTGCCAGCTCCCACGCACACGGCGCGAGGCGCGTGCTGCCTGCTCCACGACACGATGACACCAGCCCTTGAGACCCGCGGCGGCGACGCCCCCCCGCTGCCGAGCGTGACACCGCCGTCGGACATCACCGACGTCTGGGACCGTTGCCACCCGCACCTGCGACCCTTGCAGGAATATCTGCCGCTGGCTGCAGGCGACAGCTGCCGCCTGCCCGACGGCCGCCGCGGCGTGGCCTTGCAGGCGCACCTGCGGCTGCAAGGCGGCCACTGGCTGAACGCCGCGCCGGTGGCCTACGACGCCGAGCAGGGCCGCTTCCACCTGCTGCCCGAGGACAGGCGGAACCTGCTCGTCGATCGTCCCGAACTGATGAACCAGCCGGTGGACGCGGTGAACGCGCGCCTGTGGTTCAGCGAACCGACCTTCCTGAACATCGAGCCCACCACGCGCTGCAACTTCAGCTGCTGGTACTGCATCGGCCGGCACATGAAGCAGGAGGACATCGAGGTCGACAACTTCGCCCGCATGCTCGACAACTTCCCGGCGGTGAAGACGATCGCCCTGGTCGGTGAAGGCGAGCCGCTGATGCACAAGGGCTTCTTCGAGATGGCCGACATGGCGCGCGCTCGCGGCATCCGCGTGACCATCATCAGCAACGGCTCGGCGTTCAGTCAGAGCGTGATCGAGAAGCTGTGCGCCTCCGAGGTGGCCTACGTGTCCATCTCGATCGATTCCGACGACCCGGCCACCTTTGCCAGCTCGCGCATCGACGGCGACCTGAACAAGATCTGGCAAGGCATCGAGAAGCTGCGCAGATATCGCGACGAGAACGGCTACAAGTACCCGGTCATCGCGCTGAAGGGCACGCTGTTCTCGCACACCATCGACCAGATCCCGCAGATCGTCGAGAAGGCGAAGTCGCACGGGGTGGAGATCTTCGAGAGTTTCCAGCCCCTGAACCCGATGAAGAGCTACGTCAAGATCTACCCCAGGGAGCAGCTGCCGCAGCTCGGGGTGATCGGCGAGGTGGCCGAGGCCATCCGTCGCGATTCGCACGACGCGACGAAGGTGCTCAAGTCCATGGCGCAGTTCAGCGTCGATGAAGGCATCGACTCCGCCAAGTCGGGTCGCCCCAACGGACTGC
>LNFM01011328.1_pt1 | contig 12170 bp, 10 predicted proteins | sample 596031 | NCBI WGS metagenome assembly LNFM01 (sample SAMN04254537, study PRJNA301005) | activated carbon metagenome | isolation source: dual media filters at the Ann Arbor, Michigan drinking water treatment plant | place: USA: Ann Arbor | reverse complement strand
CTCCTCGGCCACGTCGCGCTGCACGAGGATGCGGTTGGCCGCCGTGCACGCCTGGCCGATGTTGCGGAACTTCGCGAGCATGACGCCGTCGATGGCCTTGTCGAGGTCGGCGTCGGCGAACACGACGAAGGGGGCGTTGCCGCCGAGCTCCATCGAGGTGCGAAGGATGCCGTCGGCGGCCTGCTTCATGAGCACGCGACCCACCTCGGTCGAGCCCGTAAAGCTCAGCTTTCGCAGGCGCGGGTCGGCGATGATCTCGGCGGAGAGGGCGCCCGACTTGGCCGTGGTGACGACGTTGACGACGCCCTTGGGCAGCCCGGCGTCTTCCAGGGTCTTCACGAAGTACATCGTCGTGAGCGGCGTGAGCGCGGCGGGCTTGATGATCGAGGTGCAGCCGGCGGCGATCGCGGGCGCGATCTTGCGGGTGGCCATGGCGAGCGGGAAGTTCCAGGGCGTGATGAGGAACGACGGCCCGACGGGCGCGTGCGAGACCACGATGTGACCCGTGCCCTCGGGGTTCTCGCCGAAGCGGCCGTTGATGCGCACGGCCTCCTCGCTGAACCAGCGCAGGAACTCGGCGCCGTAGGTGACCTCGCCGCGCGACTCGGCGAGCGGCTTGCCCATCTCGAGCGTCATGAGCAGGGCGAACTCGTCGGCCCGCTCGATGACGAGCTCCCAGGCCTTGCGCAGCAGCTCGCCGCGCACGCGGGGCGCGGTCGCGGCCCAGCTCGCCTGGGCGGCGGCCGCGGCATCCATCGCCCGCTTGCCGTCGGCGACCGAGGCGCTCGCGATCTCGGCGAGAACAGCGCCGTTCGAGGGGTCGGTGACGGTCATGGTCGCGCCGCCCTCGGCGTCGATCCACTGCCCATCGATGTAGAGGCCGCGCGGGACCTTCGCGAGCAGTTCGGCTTCGGTGATCATGGGGTTCCCTTTTCGCTGGTGTTCGGATGCGGTGGTGGCGGATCCGCGGATGATGGGGTCGTGCTGGTGGTCTAGTTGGCCTCGAGGGCTTCGCCGATGACGCGGATGCCCTCCCGAAGCAGGTCGTCGCCGATCGAGAGCGGCGGCAGCAGGCGGATGACGTTGCCGTCGGTGCCGCAGGTCAGCACGATGACGCCCTGGGCGTGGCAGTACTTGGCGACGGCGCCGGTGAGCGCGGCATCGGGCTTGCCGTCGGCGTCGGTGAGCTCGATGGCCATCATGGCGCCGCGGCCGCGGATGTCGCCGATGCGGCCGTCGCGCGCCTGCAGCGTGGTGAGCTCGTCGAGGATGACCGCCTCGAGCTCGCGGGCGCGCGCGAGCAGGTCGCCCTCCTCGTACGCGGCCAGCGCGCCGAGCGCGGCGGCGGTGGCGATCGGGTTGCCGCCGTAGGTGCCGCCGAGGCCGCCGACGTGCGGGGCATCCATGATCTCCTGGCGGCCGACGACGGCGGCGAGCGGGAGCCCGCCGGCGATGCCCTTGGCGAGGGTCATCAGGTCGGGCACGACGCCCTCGTGCTCGCTCGCGAACATCTGGCCGGTGCGGGCGAAGCCCGTCTGCACCTCGTCGGCGATGAACACGACGTTGTTGGCGTTGGCCCACGCCTGCAGGGCGGGCAGGAAGCCCGCAGCGGGAACGACGAAGCCGCCCTCGCCCTGGATGGGCTCGATGATGATCGCCGCGAGGCGGTCGGCGCCGATCTGCTTCTCGAGGGTGTGGATCGCCCGGGCCGCGGCCTCCTCGCCGGTCAGGCCGTCGCGGTAGGGGTACGACATCGGCGCGCGATAGACGTCGGGCGCGAACGGCCCGAAGCCCGCCTTGTAGGGCATGGCCTTGGCGGTGAGCGCCATCGTGAGGTTCGTGCGGCCGTGGTAGCCGTGGTCGAACGCGACGACGGCCGACTTGCCGGTGTAGTAGCGAGCGATCTTGATGGCGTTCTCGACGGCCTCGGCGCCCGAGTTGAACAGGGCGGTGCGCTTGGCGTGGTCGCCGGGGGTGATCGCGTTGAGCTTCTCGGCGAGCTCGACGTAGCCGTCGTAGGGCGTCACCATGAAGCAGGTGTGGGTGAAGCGCTGCACCTGGTCCATGACGGCCTGAGCCACGTGCGGGTCGGCGTTGCCGACGTTCGTGACGGCGATTCCCGAACCGAGGTCGATGAGCGAGTTGCCGTCGACGTCGACAATGACGCCGCCGCCGGCCGCGGCCGCGTAGACGGGCATCATGGTGCCGACACTGGACGAGACGGCGGCCTGCTTGCGGGCGATGAGGGCTTCGCTCTTCGGCCCCGGGATGCTCGTCACGAGCTCGCGGCGCTGCGGCAGGCTGGGGCCGCCGGTGAGGGTGGGGGCGTCGATCGTCATGCTCATGCGGCAAGAGTAGGGCTGCGCGGGCCCGTGAGTGATGTACGAGCTGTATATGAGCCGCCGACGCACTCGACACGACGTACACCAGACGGATAGGGTCACGGGGAGACTCCCGAATCGAAGGACCCACCATGCCCGTGCTGCTCGACGCCGTGCTCGCCCGCCGCGAGCTGCAACTGCGGCTCGTCTGGGCCGACGAGACGGCCCGCGCTCGCGCCTGGGGCTGGGTGCACTCGAGCGACCTCGCCGATCCGACCCCCTTCCTCTCCCCCGGCGACGCCCTGCTCACCACGGGTACGCAGTGGGTGAGCGACGACGACATCGCGCCGTGGGTGGCCCGCCTCGCGGCCGCGGGGGTGCCCGCGATCGGCTTCGGCACCGAGGTCATCCGCGACGGCACGCCGGATGCCCTCACCGAGGCCTGCGCCGCCCACGGCGTCGCCCTGCTCGAAGTGCCCTACCGCACGCCCTTCATCGCCGTGGCCCGCGCGGTCGCCGACCTCGATGCCGAGGAGCGCTACGCGCGGGTGCGCTGGACCCTCGAGACGCAGCGCGCGATCGCCGTCGCCGCCCTGCGCCCGACCGGGCTCGCGGCCGTCGTCGCGGAGCTCGCCCGCCGCATCGGCGCCGAGGCCGGCATCATCGGCGCGAGCGGCGAGGTGCTCGGAGCGACGCCTCCGACAGCGGTGCTCGCCGAGGCGCTCGGCATGCTGCGCGCCGGTCGCCGCGCCGCGCGCACCGTCGACGACTGGAGCCTGCAGACGGTCGGTGCGGCCACCGCGCTCACGGGCGTGCTCGCGATCGGCCCCGGTTCGCTGCACGACGACGCAGAGCGGGCCGTCGTCACCAGCGTCGTGGCCCTCGCGGGCCTCGCCGGGGTCGCCGATACGGATGCGCTCGTCGCCGAGGCGGCCGAGACCGCCGGGCGCCTCGCGGCCCTGCGCTCGGCCGTGCAGGCGGCGCTCGTCGCCAGCGAGCCGTCCGCCGCGCTCGCGCCGGCGCCCCGCGACCCCGACGATCCGGCCGCGCTCGTGCAGCCGCTGCTCGAGCACGACGCCCTCACCGGCGACGACCTCATCGGCACGCTCGGCACCTGGCTGCGGTGCGATGCAGTGGCCGAGGCGGCGGCGCTGCGGCTGGGCATCCACCGGCACACGGTTCGCGCGCGCCTGCGGCGCGCGGCAGAGCTGCTCGACCGCGACCTCGATGCGTTCCCCGCGCGGGCCGAGGTCTGGGCGGCACTGCAGGCCATCGGGCGGGCGTAACGCCGCGGTTCTAGACTGGCGGCACTCGCGGGAGTGGTGAAATCGGCAGACACGCAGGATTTAGGTTCCTGTGCCTTCGGGCGTGAGGGTTCAAGTCCCTCCTTCCGCACTGAGGTCTATCGGCACTGAGGTCGATCGGCACGGCGGTCTAGAGCACGAGCAGCAGCGCGAGCACGCCGCCGAGCACGATGACGACGAGCGCGGTCGGCACGGTGCTGCGCAACACACGACCCTCCTGCCCCGTGAGGCTCACGGTCGCGACCGCGGCCACGATGTTGTGCGGCGCGATGATGTTGCCGACCGCGGCGCCGAAGGTCTGGGCGCCGAGCAGCGGGAGCTCGGGCAGCGACAGAGCGCGCGCCGTCGAGGCCTGCAGATCGGTGAACAACAGGTTTGAGGCCGTGGCCGAGCCGGTGATGAACGTGCCGAAGGCTCCCACGAGTACGGTGAGCAGCGGCCAGGCGAGCCCGATCGACGCCGCAGCGAGCGCGAGCTCTGCCGTCATGCCTGATGACGACATCGTGCGCGCGATCGTGATCATCGCGATGAGCGCGACGATCACGGGGCCGAGCTGCAGGGTCGCCGTCACGAAGGCCACGCGCACGCGGCGCCACGACGCGCGCTGGATGATCGCGCCGACGACGAACGCGACGGTGAGCAGCATCGTCGGGTGGTAGAGGGGCTGCACCGAGCCCGAGAAGCCCGCGGGCAGCTCCCAGGCCAGCACGATGCCCTGCAGCAGTTCGCGCAGCGGGGGGATGAGCCGCGTGATCAGCACGACGAGCACGAGCACGAGGTACGGGGCCGCGGCACGCAGAACGGAGAGGTCGGCGGTCACGACGTCGCGAGCATCCGGGTGCGGGTGCGTCACCGTGACCTCATCAGGCACAGCGGGAAGCCCGCGCGAGTGCACGTGCCGTCGGTGCCGTGCGAGCACGAAGGAGAACAGCAGCACGCCGACGAGGGCTCCGCCGAGGGTCGGAAGCTCCGGACCGATGAACCACGCGATGAGGCCGAACGGCACGAAGAAGCAGACCGCCGCCAGCAACCCCCAGCGCCACAGCCCGCGGAAGTGCCCGTAGGCCGTGCCGATAATGACGATCATGACGGCGATGAGCACCACTCCGAGGGCGAGCGGGAACACCACGGTCGCCTGCGCGAGCTCGGCCGGCGTGACATCGACGAGGGTGCTCTGCGCGAGCACGGGCGTGCCGATCGCACCGAACGAGACTCCCGCTGCGTGCCCGATGAGTGCCGCTGACACTGCGGCGAGCGCCGGCATGCCCGCCGCCACCAGGAACGGCGCCGCGAGCGCCACGGGCGTGCCGAACCCGGCGGCCCCCTCGAGGAAGAGGGCGAAGAACCACGCGACGAGAATCGCACCGAGTCGTGGATCGGGGTGCAGCAGGGCGAGCGCCTGGCGCAGGCGGGCGGCGGCGCCCGTGCTGCGCTGCAGATAGTGGATGCCCAGAGCCGGGCCGATGATGCCCACGACGGTCAGCGCAATGAAGCCGGCTTCGGCGAGCACGCCCGCGATGCCCTCCGCGACGCTGAACGAGCCGTCGCCCCCGAAACCGAAGGCGATGACCGCGAGACCGATGGTGAACACCGCGGTCACCAGGCCCGCGCGCGCCGCAGACCAGCCCGCGACCGTCATGAGCACGAGCACGAGAATCACGGGGGTCAGTGCGAGCAGGCTGAGCATCGCTCTCAGCGTAGGCGAGGCCCGTGCAGGGCGTTGGGCAGGTAGCCTGAGACACCACCTTTTCTCACGACACACTGGAGCCGCGCATGATGCCGATGGACCTCGGCCTCTTCGATGTTGAGGCGTGGATCACGGCCGCGGGCGCGTGGGGCCTCGTGCTCGTGTGCGCCATCGTCTTCGTCGAGACCGGCCTGCTCATCGGCTTCTTGCTGCCCGGCGACACCCTGCTGCTCATCACGGGCATCTTGACCTTCACAGGCGTGATTCCGCAGCCGATCTGGCTCGTCGTGCTGTGCATCTTCATCGCCGCCGTGCTCGGCGATCAGCTGGGCTACTACATCGGCTATAAGGCCGGGCCACCGATCTTCGAACGCAAGTCGGCCGGGTTCTTCAGCAAGAAGAGCGTCGCGCGCACCGAGTACTTCTTCGCGCGCTACGGCGGCTGGGCCGTCACGATCGCCCGCTTCATCGGCGTCGTGCGCACGATCGCCCCGGTCGCCGCGGGTGTCGGCAAGATGCCCTACAAGAAGTTCCTGTTCTTCAACATTCTCGGCGCGTTCCTCTGGGGCGTCGGACTGCCGCTCATCGGGTGGGGCGCCGCCCACATCCCCGGCGTCGCCGAGGTCGTCACCGAGTACATCGAGATCGTGTTCCTCGTCGTCATCGGCATGGCCGTGGCGGGCATCGCGTGGCACCTCGGTCGCGAGCAGTGGGAGAAGCGCCAGGAGGCCAAGGCCGCGGCGGCCGGCGAGCCCGTGCCCGAGGTCGAGATCTGGGTCGACGAGTCGGCGCACGACGGGCGCCATGAGGCCGAGCACCCGAAGGCCGGCTACGGCGTCGGCCCGCACGACGGCAAGCACGAGAAGCAGCCGCCGAGCTGAGGCCGTGCGGCCGCGGGCGGTCAGCCGCCGATCGCGAGCAGCACGAGCAGCGTCACGTTGAGCGCGATGAGCAGCCCGGCGCACACGATCGCGAGCGCGGTGGTGAGCATCCGGTTGACCGATTCGCCCATGAGGGCCCGGTCGGCCGTCAGCCGCACGAGCGGGATGAGCGCGAACGGGATGCCGAAGCTCAGCACGACCTGGCTGAGCACGAGGGCGAGCGTGGGGTCGACGCCGAACGCCAGCAGCGCGAGCGCCGGGATGATCGTGATGACGCGCCGCACGAGAAGCGGGATGCGCACGCGCAGCAGCCCCTTCATGATCTCCGCGCCGGCATAGGCCCCGACCGAGGTCGAGGCGAGCCCGCTCGCGAGCAGCGCGATCGCGAACAGCAGGGCGACGGCCGGACCGAGCGCGGCCCCGAGCGCCGCGTGCGCCCCCTCGAGCGTGTCGGTGCCCTCGACGCCCTGCAGGTTGGCCGCGGCGACGAGAAGCATGACGACGTTGACCGAGCCGGCGATCGCGAGCGCGATCGTGACATCGATGCGCGTCGCCCGCAGCACCGTGGTGCGTCCGGCGCCCGCGGCGACCTGGCCGAAGCGGTCGCGCGTGAGGGCCGAGTGGGCGTAGATCGCGTGCGGCATGACGGTGGCACCCAGGATGCTCGCCGCGAGCAGCACGCTCTCGGTGCCGTCGAACCGCGGAAGCAGGCCGGCCGCGGCGGCCGCGGGGTCGGGCGGGCCGATCACGAGCCCCGCGCAGAAGCCGATGACGATGATGAGGATGAGCCCCGTGATGACGCGCTCGAAGATGCGCACGCCACCTCGCTGGCTCTGCACGACGAGCAGCAGCATCGACACGACGCCGGTGATCACGCCGCCGACCAGGAGGGGCAGATCGAAGAGCAGGGAGAGGGCCACAGCGCCGCCGATGACCTCGGCCACGTCGGTGGCCATGGCGACGAGCTCGGCCTGGCTCCAGTAGGCGAGCCGCGCCGGGCGGCGGCGGAACCGCTGCCCGAGCGCCTCGGGCAGGCTCAACCCCGTGACGATGCCGAGCTTGGCCGAGAGGTACTGGATGAGCCAGGCCATGATGTTGCCCGTCACGACGACCCACACGAGCAGGTAGCCGAACAGCGCCCCGGCCGTCATGTTCGCGGCGACGTTGCCCGGGTCGAGGTAGGCGACGCCCGCGACCATCGCCGGGCCCAGCATCGGGGCGATGACGAGGCCGCCGCGGGCGGCGATCACGCGGGGGTCGCGGGTGGGGGGCACATCGGTCGGCGGAGGCGCATCCGGATTTTTCGGCACACCGAAATATTAGACCTCGGGGCGCGCCTCGAGCCACACCGAGCCGGCGACCGCGGGCGAGACGACGACCTCGGTGCCGGCACGCCGCAGGATCGCGACACCCGCGCCGCCCTCGGGCGACTCCCCCACCCACACGGGCTCGTCGAGCTCGACGCCGAGCTGGTCGAGCACGCGCAGGACGTCGGGATCGCGATCGCTGATGCGCACGACGCGCCCCGCGAAGCCGAAGGGCGCCTGGTCGAGGCGCACGGCATCCGGTCGGCGCAGCGTGCCGTCGGCCGCCGGGATGATGTCGCCGTGCGGGTCGCGGTTGGGGTGCCCCAGCTGGGTGTCGATCGCGTCGAGCAGGCGGTCGCTCAGCGCGTGCTCGAGCACTTCGGCCTCGTCGTGCACCTCGTCCCAGCGGTAGCCGTGCACGCGCACGAGCCAGGTCTCGATGAGCCGATGCCGGCGCAGCATCGCGAGAGCGCGCTGCTCGCCCGCGGGCGTGAGGGTGATCGGACCGTAGGGCCGGTGATCGACGAAGCCCGCGGCGTGCAGCTTCTTGACCATCTCGGTGACGCTCGAGGGGGCGAGCCCTAGCCGGGTCGCGAGCTGGTTGGGCGTGATGGGGTCAGGCTGCCACTCGGTGTGAGAGTAGATCGTCTTCAGATAGTCGTCGGCGGCATCGACCGTGGTGCGAGGCACCGTGCGGGCGATCGGCGGGGTCGACATGTGCTCAGCCTACGAGTGCGGGGCTACGCGGCACCGTAACGATCGGCGAGCACGCGCGCGAGGGCCGCGAAGGCGCGCCCCCGGTGGCTGATGGCGTTCTTCTCGTCGGCGCTGATCTCGGCGCTCGTGACGCTCAGGCCCTCGGGGATGAAGATGGGGTCGTAGCCGAAGCCGCCGACTCCCGCGGGTTCGAGGGCGATCGTGCCGGGCCACACCCCCAGCTCGACGTGCTCGAACGCAACGCCCTCGCGCGGGTCGACGAGGGCCGCGGCGCACGTGAACTGCGCGGCACGGTTCGGCTCGTCGCCGAGGTTCGTGAGCACGAGCCGCAGGTTGGCCGTGTCGTCGCGCTCACCCGAGTAGTGGGCGCTATCGACGCCGGGGGCGCCGGCGAGGGCATCCACGCTCACGCCCGAATCGTCGGCGATCGCCGGCATGCCCGTGTGCGCCGCGGCGGCGCGCGCCTTGATGAGCGCGTTGCCGGCGAAGCTGTCGGCGTCTTCGACCGGGGCAGGCCCGTCGTAGGGAAGCAACTCGAGTTCGGGCAGGGCCACCCCCAGGATGCGCTGCAGCTCGGCGACCTTGTGCGCGTTGTGCGTCGCGACGACGACCCGCACGGCGCTAGGCCCCGAGCACGGCGCGCTGCTCGGCCGCGAGATCGGTGCAGCCGGCGAGGGCGAGGTCGAGCAGGGCGTCGAGCTCGGCGCGGTCGAAAGGCGCACCCTCGGCCGTGCCCTGCACCTCGACGAAGTGGCCCGAGCCGGTGACGACGACGTTCATGTCGGTCTCGGCGCGCACGTCTTCGACGTAGGCGAGGTCGAGCAGCGGGGTGCCGTCGATGATGCCGACACTCACGGCGCTCACCGAATCCTTCAGGGCGACGGCCTTCTTGGCGATGAAGCCGCGCTCGCGGCCCCACTCGATCGCATCGGCGAGGGCGACGTAGGCGCCCGTGATCGCGGCCGTGCGCGTGCCGCCGTCGGCCTGCAGCACGTCGCAGTCGATGACGATCGTGTTCTCGCCGAGCGCCTTCATGTCGACGACGGCGCGCAGGCTGCGGCCGATGAGGCGCGAGATCTCGTGGGTGCGACCGCCGACCTTGCCCTTGACGGCCTCGCGGTCCATGCGGTCGTTGGTCGAGCGCGGGAGCATGCCGTACTCGGCCGTGACCCAGCCCTTGCCCTTGCCGGTGAGCCAGCGCGGCACGCCGTTCGTGAAGCTCGCGGTGCACAGCACCTTCGTGCCGCCGAAGCTGATGAGCGCGCTGCCCTCGGCCTGGGCGCTCCAGCCCCGCTCGATCGTGATGGGGCGCAGCTGGGATGCTGTGCGGCCGTCGGCGCGCAGGCCCCCGGATTCGGCGATCGTGGTCATGATGTACCTCTCGGGATGGGGATCGTGCCGGTCGGAAAAGCCTCGACGTGCCCGATCTCGGGGCCGAGGAAGCGCGAGGCGAGCACCCGGAAGCGCTCGGTGTCGGGCCCGGTGGCCTCGAAGACGTGCTGCGGGGCATCCGTCGCCACGGTCTCGAGGCCGTGCGCGACGAGCTGGCGGTAGACGTCGTAGGCGGTCTCCTCCGCGCTCGAGACGAGCGAGACCTCGGGGCCCATGACGTACTGGATGGCCCCGGCGAGCAGCGGGTAGTGCGTGCAGCCGAGCACGAGCGTGTCGATGTCGGCGGCCTTCAGCGGCGCGAGGTACTGCTCCGCGACGGCGAAGAGCTCCGGGCCGCTCGTGATGCCGGCCTCGACGAACTCGACGAAGCGCGGGGCGGCCGCGCTCGTGAGGGCGATCTCGGGGTCGGCGACGAACGCGTCGGCGTAGGCCCCCGAGCGGATCGTGCCGGCGGTGCCGATGACGCCGATGCGCTTCGTGCGCGTGCGGCGCACGGCCTGGCGCACGGCGGGCTGGATGACCTCGACCACGGGGATGCCGTGGCCCTGCTCGAACCGCTCACGGGCATCCCGGAACATCGCGGCGCTCGCGGTGTTGCAGGCGATGACGAGCAGCTTGACGCCCTGGTCGACGAGCTCGTCCATGATGCGCAGGGCGTGCTCGCGCACCTCGGCGATCGGCAGCGGACCGTAGGGGCCGTTCGCGGTGTCGCCCACATAGATGAGGCGCTCGCGCGGCAGCTGATCGATGATCGCGCGGGCCACGGTGAGACCGCCGACGCCGGAGTCGAAGACTCCGATCGGCGCAGTGCTCACGGTGGCCAGTCTAGAGCGGGCCTCGAGCACGCTCCTGCTGCACGACCTGCTCTCGGTCGGCGAGGCGGCGCAGCCCCGCGAGCGGTTGCGCCATGCGGTGATTGCCCCGGATGCTCGGCTCGACCCGATCGAGGAACGCCCAGTACCCCGCGGTGAACGGGCAGGCGTCCGGGCCCAGACGCTTCTTGGGGTCGAAGCGGCACGAACCGCAGAAGTCGGACATGCGCTGGATGTAGGCACCGCCCGCGGCGTAGGGCTTCGTCGCCACGACTCCCCCGTCGGCCCACTGGCTCATGCTGACGACGTTGGCCGGCATGACCCACGGCGTGCCGTCGACGAACGCGCCCTGAAACCACTCCGTGAGCTCGGCCGGGTCGTAGCCGCGCTGCAGGGCTGCGTTACCGAGCACCATGAGGCGCGGGATGTGATGCGCATAGCCCGAGCCGCCGACCGCGTCGAGGGTGTGCGAGAGGCAGCGGGCATCCGTCGCCGACCCGTCGAGCTGCCACCAGTGGGTGGGCAGTGGAACGTGCGCGTCGAGCGCGTTGCTGCGTTGCGTGTAGTCGGGCCCGAGGTGCCAGTAGAGGTGCCACACCCAGTCGCGCCAGCCGATGAGCTGCCGCACGAGGCCCTCGACGCTGTTCAGCGGTGCCCGGCCGGCCGAGTACTCGTCCACGACGCGCTCGACGACCTCGAGCGGGTGCAGCAGGCCGAGGTTCATTGGCACGCTCAGTCGCGCGTGCGCCATGGTGTCGTCGCCGAGCATCATGGCGTCTTCGTAGGGCCCGAAGTCGCCCAGCCGCGTCTCGACGAAGTCGTCGAGCGCGGCGAGGGCCTCGGCGCGCGTCGCCGCGAACCGGCGCGGGCCGTCGCGGCCGAGGAAGCGCACGCCCTCGGCCTCGAGCCGGTCGAGCTCGGCGCGCACCTCGGCGTCGATGTCGTCCTCGACCGGCTGCCACGGCGCGGGCAGCCCGAGGGTCGCGGCACCCTTGGGCGGGGGCTGGCGGTTGTCGGCGTCGAAGCTGAACTGGCCGCCGACCGGCTGGCCGCCCTCCATGAGTATGCCCGTGCGCTCGCGCACCTCGCGGTAGAACCGATCCATCACGAGCTGGCTGGGCTTCCGGCCGCTCGCCCAGTTCGCGAAGTCGGTCTCGCTCGTGACGAACCCCCGCGACGGCAGGATGCTCGCCCCGAGCTCGCGCACCAGGCGCCGCGCGGCCCACGAGGGCGGGTCGATCGCCTCGAGGGCGGCGCCCGTGAGCCCGGCATCCTGCAGCGCTGCACGGTAGCTGCTCGCCGGCACGAACGTGCCCCGCTCGTCGAGCTCGCGTGCGCGGTGCCGCAGCGCCGTGAGGTAGAGGTGCGCCTTCTGCCGGTGGGTGGGGCGGCGGCGGAACACGGCCGTGTTCTCGACGAGCACGATCGGCCCGCCGTCGTCGAACGCAGGACCGAGCTGCTCGGCGGTGATCCAGCGGGTCGGGGTCATGCCCGCAGGCTAGCCCGACGAAGCCGCGAAGAGACCGAGGGTCTCAGCGGCCGTCGCGCTTCGCCTGGCGCTTGGCGCCCTGCGAGCGGGTGGAGGCGTCGCGCTTGGCGCCGCCCGTCGTGCCCTGGTGGCTGCGGGCGCGCCCGGAGCCGCCGACGCCGCCCTCGTGCGAGGTCACCGAGTCGGGCCCCGTGCCGCGGCCGGCCTGGGCTCGGGCGAGGCGCTCGCGCTTGAGCTCTTCGGCCGTCTCATGGGCGACG
>LNFM01011325.1_pt1 | contig 12176 bp, 9 predicted proteins | sample 596031 | NCBI WGS metagenome assembly LNFM01 (sample SAMN04254537, study PRJNA301005) | activated carbon metagenome | isolation source: dual media filters at the Ann Arbor, Michigan drinking water treatment plant | place: USA: Ann Arbor | reverse complement strand
AGAACCTGATCGGCGAAGAGAACAAGGGCTGGACCTACGCCAAGCACCTGCTGGCGCACGAGCGCACCAACATCGCCGACGTCAACCGCGCCAAGCGTGAACTCGAACGGCTGAAACGTGTGGCCAAGGCCGAGGGGGTGTGGGACGACACCCGCTTCCGCGACCAGATCGCGCTGCTGGAAGTGGACGTGGTGGCGCTGGAGATGCTGGTGCTGCGGGTGCTTTCGGCAGAGAAGAGCGGCAAGCAGACCCTGGACATCGCCGGCCTGCTGAAGATACGCGGCAGCGAGATCCAGCAGCGCTACACCGAGCTGATGATGCTGGCCGCCGGGCCGCTGAGCCGGGCCTTCATCTTCGAGGCCATGGACGCGGGCTGGCAGGGCGACCAGTTGGTGCCGGGCGACATCCTGCCGCTGGCCGGCACCTACTTCAACTACCGCAAGACGACGATCTACGGTGGGTCGAACGAAGTGCAACGCAACATCGTGGCGCAAACCGTCCTGGGGAGCTGAACATGGACTTCGACTTCACCGATGACCAGGAATCCCTGCGCGACGCCGTGCGGCGCTGGGTCGACAAGGGCTTCTCCTTCGAACGTCGCCACGAACTGGCAAAGGCTGGCGGCGCCACGCGGGCCGTCTACGCCGAACTGGCCGAACTGGGCCTGGCCGGCCTGGTGGTGCCCGAGGCCCACGGCGGCCTGGGCCAGGGCCCGGTCGACGCCATGGTGGTGTGCGAGGAACTCGGCCGCGGCCTCGTCAACGCACCCTACACCGAGGCGGCGCTGATGAGCCCGACCCTGCTGTCGGCCGCGCCCGAAGCGCTGCAGGCCGAATGGCTGCCGCGCATCGCCGCCGGCGAGGTGCTGGTGGTGCCGGCGCTGCAGGAACGCGGGGCCCGCTACCGTCTGCACCACGTCACCACGAAGGCCAAGCCCGAGGGCGCCGGCTGGCGCATCGACGGCCAGAAGCTCGTGGTGCCGGCCGCCGACGAGGCCGATGCCTTCCTCGTGCCGGCGCGCATCGGCGGTGGGCACGGCGACGCCGCCGGCATCGGTGTCTTCCTGGTCGAAGCCGGGGCGGCACGCGTGGTGGCCTATGCCACGCAAGACGGCGCCCGCGCCGGCGACGTGACCTTCAGCGCCGCCACGGCGCAGCTGATCACCACCGACGGCCTGCCGCTGCTGGAAGCCGCCGTCGACGCCGGCCTGGCCGCGCAATGCGCCGAAGCCGTGGGCCTGATGGACCGCCTGCTGGCGCTGACCGTCGAGTACATGAACACGCGCAAGCAGTTCGGCGCCACGCTGGCCAGCTTCCAGGCGCTGCGCCACCGCATCGCCGACGTGAAGATGCAGCTGGAGCTGGGCCGATCGATGAGCTACTACGCCAGCCTGAAGCTCGGCGAGCCGCCAGCGCAGCGCCGCCGCGCCATCGCCCAGGCGCGGGTGCAGCTGGGCCACAGCATGCGCTACGTCGGCCAGCAGTGCATCCAGCTGCACGGCGGCATCGGCTGCACCGACGAGGTGGCTGCAAGCCACTACTTCAAGCGCCTGACCATGCTCGAAATGAGCCTGGGCGATACGCTGCACCACCTGGGCGAGGTGTCGGCGCGCATGCAGGACACGGCGGGCGTGTTTGCCTGAGCCCGTGACGCCGCTCGCGCCCGGCGCGCTCACCGACGTCGCCGGTATCGCCGTCGGCCATGCCGCGGCAGAGGGCCGGCCCACGGGCTGCACCGTCGTGTTGTGCCCGCAGGGCGCGGTGGCCGGCGTGGCGCAGCGCGGCGGCGCGCCCGGCACGCGCGAGACCGACCTGCTGCGGCCCGAAAACAGCGTGCAGCAGGTGCACGCCATCCTGCTGACCGGCGGCAGCGCCTTCGGCCTGGACGCCGCCGGCGGCGTGATGCGCTGGCTGGAGGAGCGCGGCCATGGTTTCGCGGTGGGGCCCGCCCGCGTGCCCATCGTGCCTGCCGCGGTGCTCTTCGACCTGTGGCTGGGCGACCTGCGCATCCGCCCCGACGCCACCACGGGCTACGCTGCCTGCGAAGCCGCGAGCACGGCGGCGCCGATGCAGGGCAACGCCGGCGCCGGCCTGGGCGCCACGGTGGGCAAGGTCTTTGGCATCGGCCGCGCGATGAAGGGCGGCGTCGGCACGGCCTCGCTGCGGCTGGGCCGGTTCACCGTGGCCGCGCTGGTGGCCGTGAACGCCCTGGGTGACGTGATCGATGCCGAGGGCCGGGTGCTGGCAGGCGCGCGCGGCGAAGACGGCGCTGGACCCACCGGCAGCACGGCCGCGCTGCTGGCCGGGGCGGGGCCGGCGGCGATGAGGGCCGGCACGGCCACGACGCTGGGCGTGGTGGCCACCGACGCGCTGCTGAGCAAGGCGCAGGCCGCGCAGCTGGCGGGGCTGGCCCACCACGGGCTGTCGCGCGCCATCAGCCCGCTCACGCCGCACGACGGTGACACGCTCTTCACGCTGGCCACCGGCACGGCGGGCTTGCCCGGCGACCTCGACGTGCTGGGCGCACTCGCCGCCGAGGTGGTGGCGCGCGCCATCCGCAACGCCGTGCTGGCCGCGACCTCGCTGCCGCCGCTGGGCGCCACGCCGGCGATCCCGGCGGCCCGTGACCTGCCCGCAAGCCGCTGAACGGCCACGCCATGCGCATCGCCCAGATCCTCTACAGCCAGGGCTTCGGCAATCGGCGTGTCTGCGCCGGGTTGCTGCAGCTGGGGCTGGTGCGTGTCGGCGGTCGCGTCGTCGAAGACCCGCACGAGGACTTCGACCCCGTGGGCCTGGAATTCGAGGTCGAGGGTCGCGCCTGGGCCTACCACGCCAAGGCGCTGCTGATGCTGCACAAGCCCGCCGGCTACGAATGCAGCCAGAAGCCGCGCCACCACCCGAGCATCCTGAGCCTGCTGCCGGTGCCGCTGCGCGCCCGGGGCGTGCAGCCGGTGGGCCGGCTCGACGAAGACACGACGGGGCTGCTGCTGCTCACCGACGACGGCGCCCTCATCCACCGGTTGACGAGCCCCAAGCACCACGTGCCCAAGGTCTACGAGGTCGGCTGCAAGCACCCGGTGGACGACGACCAGCTGGCGCGCCTGCGCGCCGGCGTGGTGCTCGACGACGACCCGGCGCCGGTGCGCGCCGCCGCGGCCGAACGCACGGGCGAACACACGCTGGCGCTGACGCTCACCGAAGGCAAGTACCACCAGGTCAAGCGCATGCTGGCCGCGGTGGGCAACCGGGTGGAGACGCTGCACCGCAGCCGGTTCGGCGCTCTGGCGCTCGGCGACCTGGCCCCGGGGCTGTGGCGCTGGGTCGAGGTCAGCGAACTCGGCTGAAGGCCTGGCCCAGCGCCGCGGCCTCGGCGCGGAAGAGGTCGTGTTGGGGACGTATCCAAGCCCGGTAGGCGGCCTGCGCGGCACGGTGTGTCTTGTCGTCCGCGCAGATGGCCGTCAGGCGCTCGCGCAGCAGGTGCAGCACGCCGGGTGCACCTTCGTCGAGCTTGTAGAAGTCGGGCAGCGGCACGTCGATGGCATTGCCCGCGCTGCCGCGGCGGCCGGTCACCACGATGCAGCCACTGGCCGCCGCCTCGCGCGGGATGCGGTCGCGCCCGGGGTGCTCGCCGAAGTCGATGTAGAGCAAGCTGCGGCCGAAAAGATCACGCAGCTGCGCCTCGGTGTAGCCCTGCAAGGGCACGAATTCGATGCCGCTGCCGTCGCAGGCCGCGATGAGCTGCTGCGTGAAGGCCCATCCCTTGCGTGGGTTGTACAGGCAGACGCGGCGCCGCGGCGCAGTGGGCAGTTCGTGCTCGGGAACGGTCAGCGCGGGCGCGATGTAGTCGGTCAGCGGCAGCGCGTCGGCCACACCCTGGCGCAGCAGGAACTGGCGCGCGTATTCGCTCTGCCAGGCGTGGTGCACACGCGGGTGAGGCTGGAAGGCGTAGGCGCGGTTGCGCGGCAGCCGTTCGCGCAGCCAGAGCTTGGCGCGCTTGGTCCACTTCTCCGGGCGCTTGAAGTGGAAATCCACGCTCAGCCACCAGATCAGCACCCGCGCGCGCTTCACGCGCCAGACCCAGTCGGTGGCCGTTTCGCCGACCACCAGCACCACGTCATCGGCGTCGTCGAGCCGGTCCTCCACCGGCACCCCGTAGCGCGTGAACTTGTCGGGCGTGCGGTTGTCGGGCCGCAGCGGGACGTAGACCATCGCTGCGTCCAGCGCGGCCTCGCGCATGGCGGCCCCCAGCTGGTGCAGCGCCTCGGGACCGCCGGTCAAGGTGTTGCGCGGGCACAGGATGCGGAAGCGGGTCATGCGGCGTTCGGATGAGTTCGAAGTTCCTCGCGCGGCCTCAGCGCGGCGCGTCGAAACGCGCCATGCCGCCGGCCAGCCAGCCCAGCAGGCGCGTGTTGGGGTCGCGACGCCCGGCGGCCAGGCGGCGCCGGATAAGCTGCTGCGCCACGCCGGCCCTGCGCGCGCGCAGCAGCGCACGCGCCAGGCGGCGTGCATCGCGGCTGCGGAAGAAGTCGTCGGGCAGCGCATCCAGACATTGCAGCATCGCGGCGTCGTCCAGCATCCGCGGCAGGTTGTAGGGACCGTGGAAGCCGAAGGTAGTGCCGGTCGACGCCTCGTTCTCGAAGGCGAAGCGGCGCGCCAGTGCCGGCGGGGCGAAGCGCACCCCGTGTTCGGCTTCGAGCAGGCTGCGGTAGGTGCGGCCCAGCATCAGGTCTTCGGGGTGTTCCTGCACGATGCGCGCGTCGCGCCCGGCCTGCAGCAGGCGCTGCGAGCGCAGGGAGAAGCCGCCGTTGCCCACGCAGCGCTCGGCGGGCTGGTCGGCCCACACCGCGCCGATGTAGTCGAACTGCAGGAACTCGTCGGTCCAGGCCTCGGGGTGGACGACGAAGCCGTCCCACTGCGTCACCAGCACGTGCGAGGTCTCGATGTGCGCGGGCAGGTCACGCAGCACGAAGTGCGAGTAATCGGCGCCGGAACGGATGGGGCCGATGTCGACGACGTCGATGCCCGGCAGTGGCGCTGCCGCTTGCCAGCCATGCGTGAAGAGCAGCGCGCGACCGAAGTCGATGCCCGCCATCGAACGCTGCAGTGCACGGGCGGCGAGCGCGGGTGCACGGGTGTCCACCGCGCACAAGCTCACCTGGGCAAGGGACAGCCGGCTCATGCCGAGGATTGTGACAGCGGCCCCTCGTGCCGCCGCCGCGCGACAGATCTTGCGCGCCGCATCGCTACACTGCGCGCCGATGGAAACTCGCCGCATCGGCATCAGCCTGGGCAACATCGGCGCCCTGCACGACGGCCTCGGCGAATTTGCGCTGCAGATCGGCACCCGCATCGCCGCCCAGGCGCCGGCGTGGCGCGATCAGCACGGCATCGCCATCCACTTTCACCTGCGCGAGAAGCTCTTCGGACTGTTCGGTCAGGACGTCGGCTACCTGCCGGTCAGCCGCTGGCAACGTCTCCGTCACGTCCAGCCGCAGCCCTATGCGCTGTGGCACAGCCTGCACCAGCTGAACAAGAACCTGCCGCCGAACATGGAAGCCGGCGGCCCGCGCGTGGTGACGGTGCACGACCTGAACTACCTCTACGGCCGCAACGCCTTCTCGACCTGGCGCCACGGCCGGCGCACCCGCGCGCTCATGCGCCGCACGGACGTGGTGGTGGCCATCAGTCGCCACACCGCCGCGGACGTGCAGCGTGAACTCGGGTGGACGGGTCCTCTGGAAGTCATCTACAACGGCGCGCGCAGCTTCGTCGACGCACCGCGTGACCCGCTGCCGGGATGGGTGGACGACGACACGCGCCCTTTCCTCTTCCACCTGAGCCGCATGTCGCCGTCGAAGAACCCGCAGGCCATCATCGAATTGGCGCGGGCCTGGCCCGAGATGCGTTTTGTGCTCTGCGGCCCGCCCAGCGACGATGCCAAGCAACTGCGTGCCACGGTGAAACTGCCCAACCTGCAGTTTCACCTGGGCATCAGCGACGCGCAGAAGGCCTGGGCCTACGCACGCTGCACCGGCTTCCTCTTCCCCTCGCTGACCGAAGGCTTCGGCCTGCCGCCCATCGAGGCCATGCACTTCGGCAAGCCGGTCTTCCTGGCGCGCCGCACCTGCCTGCCCGAGATCGGCGGCGACGCGGCCGACTACTTCGACGACTTCGACCCGGCGACGATGAAACGGGTGGTGCAGGCCGGCCTGGCGCGCCAAGCCGAGCCCGGCCGCGCGGCGGCCATCCAGGCCCACGCCGCGCAGTTCGACTGGGACCGCGCAGCCGAGTCCTACCTCGCGCTCTACCGCCGCCTGCTGCAGCTGCCGCCGGGATAATCGGCGGCCATGCGCATCCAACGCGGGTTTCACCGCCCACTGCACCTGCCTGGCCCGCCCGGCGCCACACCGCGCGGCGACGGCTGCGCCGTCACGATAGGCAACTTCGACGGCGTGCACCGGGGTCACCAGGCCATGCTGGCGCTGCTGACCAACGAAGCCCGCCACCGCGGCGTGCCCAGCTGCGTGATGACCTTCGAGCCCCACCCGCGCGACCACTTCGCGCGGCGCGCCGGCAAGCCCGAGGCCGCACCCGCACGCATCGGCACGCTGCGCGACAAGCTGTGCGAGCTGCAACGCTGCGGCATCGACGAAGTGGTGGTGCTGCCCTTCAACGACCGCTTCGCGGCCATGCCACCGCAGGCCTTCATCGACGACGTGCTGCGCGGCGGCCTGCGGGCCAAGTACGTGCTCGTCGGCGACGACTTCAACTTCGGCGCCAAACGCGCCGGCAACTACGCGATGCTGGACGGCGCCGGCCCGGCGGCGGGTTTCGACGTTGCGCGCATGCTCAGCTACGAGGTGCACGGGCTGCGTGTGTCCAGTTCCGCCGTGCGTGACGCGCTGGCGCGTGGCGACATGGCGCAGGTCGAGGCCCTGCTGGGCCGGCCCTACAGCATCAGCGGCCACGTGTTGCACGGCCGCAAGCTGGGACGCGACCTGGGCTTCCGCACGCTGAACCTGCGCTTCGGCCACCCAAACCCGGCCGCGCACGGCATCTTCGCCGTGCGTGTGCACGGCCTGACGGGTCACGCGCTGCCGGGCGTCGCCAGCCTGGGCGTGCGGCCCAGCGTCGAAGACGCCGGCCGCGTGCTGCTGGAAGTGCACTGCCTGGCGTGGCCGGCCGAGCTGGGCCCGGACGCCGGCTACGGCCGCCTGGTGCGTGTGGAACTGCTGCACAAGCTGCACGACGAGGTGAAGTACCCGTCGCTGCAGGCACTGAAGGCCGGCATCTCGCAAGACACGGCCGCTGCCGCAGCCTGGCATGCCAGGGCGGCCGCTTAGAATCCGCAGCATGTCGACGCCCCCGTCTCTGCGCTTCCGCTGGCACGCCACCACGCACCGGCAAGGCACGCGCGACCGAATTCGTCGGCCCCAGCGCTGACCAGCCGCGGGCGGTCTGCCGCCCATGCGCCACACGCCGCCGCCCAGGCGACCCCCAGCCTGCACAGCCCGCCGCCCGATGCGGCCCGAGGACCTGCCATGAACGCCCCCGCCCCCGACTACCGCAAGACGCTGAACCTGCCCGACACCCCATTCCCGATGCGCGGCGACCTGCCCAAGCGCGAGCCGGCCTGGGTCAAGGCGTGGAACGACACTGCGCAGGACGGCGGCCTCTACCAGCGCCTGCGCCTGGCCCGCCACGGCGCGCCGCTCTTCGTGCTGCACGACGGGCCGCCCTACGCCAACGGCAAGCTGCACATCGGCCACGCCCTCAACAAGGTGCTGAAGGACATGGTGGTGAAGAGCCGCCAGCTCGCCGGCTTCGACGCGCGTTACGTGCCGGGTTGGGACTGCCACGGCCTGCCGATCGAAAACCAGATCGAGAAGACCCACGGCCGCGGCCTACCGCGCGACAAGGTGCAGACGCTGAGCCGCGCCTACGCCACCGAGCAGATCGGCCAGCAGATGGCCGACTTCCAGCGCCTGGGCGTGCTGGGCGACTGGGCCCAGCCCTACCGCACCATGGACCCGGCCAACGAGGCCGGCGAGATGCGCGTGCTCAAGCGCCTGATGGAGCGCGGCTATGTCTACCGCGGCAGCAAGCCGGTGTACTGGTGCTTCGACTGCGGCAGCTCACTCGCCGAATTCGAAATCGAGTACGCCGACAAGAAGAGCCCGACGGTCGACGTCGCCTTCCTCGCCGCCGAGCCCGACAAGCTCGCCGCCGCCTTCGGCCTGCCGTCGCTGGCCAAGGAGGCCTTTGCGGTCATCTGGACGACGACCCCCTGGACGCTGCCCGCCAACCAGGCGCTGAACCTCAACCCGGCGCTGGTCTACGCGCTCGTCGACACCGAGCGCGGCCTGCTGCTGCTGGCCGAGGCGCTGGTCGACACCTGCCTGGTGCGCTACGGCCTCACGGGCACGGTGCTGGCCACCACCGTCGGCGAAAAACTCGCCGGGCTGAACTTCCGCCACCCGCTGGCCCATGTCGACGCGGGGTATGACCGCCTGTCGCCCGTGTACCTCGCCGACTACGCCACCGCCGACGACGGCACCGGCATCGTGCATTCGTCGCCGGCCTACGGTCTGGAGGACTTCAACAGCTGCCTGGCGCACGGCATGAAGGTCGACGACATCCTGAACCCGGTGCAGGGTTCGGGCGCCTACGAGGCCACGCTGCCGCTCTTCGGCGGCCAGCACATCTGGAAGGCCAACCCGGCGATCGTGCAGGCGCTGAAGGACGCGGGCCGGCTGCTGGCCACCAGCGAGCAACTGCACAGCTACCCGCACTGCTGGCGCCACAAGACGCCGGTGGTCTACCGCGCCGCCGCGCAGTGGTTCGTGCGCATGGACGCGGGCGAAGGCGTCTGCACCGTCGACAAGGCGCCCGGCACGCTGCGCGAAACCGCGCTGGAAGCCATTGCCGCGACGCATTTCTACCCCGAGAACGGCCGTGCCCGCCTGCGCGACATGATCGCCAACCGCCCCGACTGGTGCATCAGCCGCCAGCGCAGCTGGGGCGTGCCGCTGCCCTTCTTCCTGCACAAGGTGACGGGTGAACTGCACCCCGACACGCTGGCGCTGATGGACCGCGCGGTCGACCTCGTGGCGCAGGGCGGCGTCGAGGCCTGGAGCCAGCTCGAACCGCGTGACTGGCTGGGCGACGAGGCCGACAACTATGCCAAAAGCCACGACATCCTCGACGTCTGGTTCGACAGCGGCAGCACCTTCAGCCACGTGCTGCGCGGCAGCCACCGCGGCACGGCCGCCGACCCCGGCCACCACACCCACGGCCCCGAGGCCGACCTCTACCTCGAAGGCCACGACCAGCACCGCGGCTGGTTCCATTCGTCGCTGCTCATCGGCTGCGCGCTCGAAGGCCGTGCGCCCTACCGCGGCCTGCTCACCCACGGCTTCGCCACCGACGGCGCGGGCCGCAAGATGAGCAAGAGCCTGGGCAACGTGGTCGAGCCGCAGAGCGTGAGCAACAAGTTGGGTGCGGAGATCGTGCGCCTGTGGTGCGCGTCGACCGACTATTCCGGCGACCTCAACATCGACGACAACATCCTGGCGCGTGTGATCGACGCCTACCGCCGCATCCGCAACACGCTGCGTTTTCTGCTCGCCAACACCTCCGACTTCGACGCCAAAGCCGACGCGGTGCCGGTGGCGCAGATGCTCGAGATCGATCGCTGGGCGCTGGCGCGCACGGCGCAGTTGCAGGGCGAGATCCTGGCCCACTTCGAGGCCAACGAGTTCCACCCCGTGGTCGGCAAGCTGCAGATCTTCTGCAGCGAAGACCTGGGCGCCTTCTACCTCGACGTGCTGAAGGACCGCCTGTACACCACGGCCGCCGGCTCGCAGGCCCGGCGCAGCGCGCAGACGGCGCTGTGGCACATCACGCATGCCATGCTGCGCTGGATGGCGCCCTTCCTCAGCTTCACCGCCGAAGAAGCCTGGAAGGTCTTCGATGGCGGCGATTCGATCTTCACCCAGACCTACTGGTCGCTGGGCACGCCCGACGCCGCGTTGCTGGCCAAGTGGGCCCGTGTGCGCGAGCTGCGCGACGCCGTGAACAAGGAGATCGAGACCCTGCGCGCCGCTGGCGGGCTGGGCTCGTCGCTGCAGGCCGAGGTGGTGCTGACCGTCACCGCCGAAGACCATGCGCTGCTGGGCACGCTGGGCGACGACCTGAAATTCGTCTTCATCACCTCGGCCGTCACGCTCGTCGGCGCGCCCGATGGCCAGGCGCTGGCCGTGCAGGTGGCCGCCAGCGCGCATGTCAAGTGCGAGCGCTGCTGGCACTGGCGCGAAGACGTCGGTCATGACACGGCGCATCCCACGCTGTGCGGCCGCTGCACCAGCAACCTCTACGGCGCGGGCGAAACCCGCACCGTGGCCTGAGCGCCATGGCCACGCGTTCCGGCGGTCCCGGGCTCTGGTTGTGGCTGGGCCTGGCGGCCATCGTCATCCTGGCCGACCAGGTGACCAAGACGCTGATCATCGGCGCCTTCCAGCTCGGTGACGTTCGCCCGGTCACCGACTTCTTCAACCTCGTGCGCGCTCACAACAAGGGGGCGGCCTTCTCCTTCCTGGCCGACGCTGCGGGCTGGCAGCGCTGGTTCTTCACCGCGCTGGGCCTGGTGGTCTCGGGTTTCATCGTCTGGATGATCCGCAGCCACCCGACGCAGAAGCTGTTCTGCTTCGCAGTGTCGATGATCATGGGCGGTGCCCTGGGCAACGTCATCGACCGCCTGTTGCACGGCTACGTCGTCGACTTCCTGCAATTCCGCTTTGCCGTGCTCGAGCCGGTGTTCCACGGTGGCTACTTCCCGGCCTTCAACATCGCCGACAGCGCCATCACGTTGGGCGCCTGCTGCCTCATCCTGGACGAGATCCTGCGCGTGCGCCGAGCGCGCTGAACCGACGCGGGCCACGCGCCAGATCAAGGCGGCGCCCCGCGGCGCGGCCATACTGTGCAGGCCATGCTGCTCGAAACCCTGAGCGCCGCGCGCGACATCGGCCGCCTGCAAGAGATCGCCGGCGTGGCCATGCGTCACGGCCTGGGCGACGCCGTGCGCCGGCTGGGCATGGCGGACGCGCTGGCCAAGGCCGGCCATGCACTGCACCGAGAACACGCCGACGAACTGGCGCGTCTGCCGCCGCCGGTGCAGGTGCGCCGGGCGCTGGAAGAGCTGGGTCCGACCTTCGTCAAGCTGGGCCAGATCCTGGCCGGCCGCGCCGACCTCTTCGGGCCGGAGTGGATCGCCGAGTTCGGCCGCCTGCACAGCCGGGTGCCCGGCGTGCCGCTGGACGAGCTGCGCGCGCAGCTGCGTGAAGACCTGGGCGCCGAGCCCGAGACGATCTTCGCGCGCTTCGACCCCGAACCGCTGGCCGCCGCGTCCATCGCGCAGGTGCACCGCGCGGCGCTGGCCGACGGCAGCGAGGTGGTGGTGAAAATCCGCCGCCCCGGCATCACCGAGACGGTGGAGGCCGACCAGCGCCTGCTGGAACGCCTGGCCGCCATCGCCGAATCCGACTGGCCGGCGCTGCGCCCCTACCGCCCGCGCCAGCTGGTGCGCGAGTTCGGGCGCAGCCTGAAGCTGGAAATGGACCTGGCGCACGAGTGCCGCAACGCCGAGCGCATCGCCGCCAACATGGCGGCCTTGCCCGAGGTGGTGATCCCGCGGGTGCACTGGGCCTACACCGGCGCGCGCGTGAACGTGCAGGACCACATCGACGGCATCCCCGGCGAAGACCTGGAGCGTGTGCGGCGCGAAGGCCTGGACCTGAAGCTGCTGGCCCGGCGCGGGGCCCACGCGGTGATGAAGCAGATCGTGCAGGACGGGTACTTCCACGCCGACCCGCACCCGGGCAACGTCTTCTACCTGCCGGGCAACCGGCTCGCCTTCATCGACTTCGGCATGGTCGGGCGCCTGTCGCCCAGGCGCCGCGACGAACTGCTGCGCCTGCTGCTGGGCCTGGTGGAAAAGCGCCCGGCCGATGTCGCCGACGTGCTCATCGACTGGACGGGCCACGGCCACGGCGTGCAGGTGGCGACGCTGGAGGACGAGATCGAGGCCTTCGTCGACCAGCACCACGGCACGCCGCTGGCGCAGCTGAACCTGGCGCAGATGCTGGTGGAGGTGACCGACGTGCTGCGCGAGCACAAGCT
>LNFM01011323.1_pt1 | contig 12177 bp, 12 predicted proteins | sample 596031 | NCBI WGS metagenome assembly LNFM01 (sample SAMN04254537, study PRJNA301005) | activated carbon metagenome | isolation source: dual media filters at the Ann Arbor, Michigan drinking water treatment plant | place: USA: Ann Arbor | reverse complement strand
GCGCCACGAAGGCCCAGTCGGCGGTGCCGTTGTAGAACATCTGCCGGGTGCGGCCATGCACCGTGACCATGCGGATGCCGCAGTCCTGGGCGATCTGCGCCAACTTCGGCGCATTCAGCGACTGGTGGTCCCAGCCCATCCGCATCTTCAGCGTGACGGGCACGGACACGGCCTTGACCACCGCCTCCAGGATCCGCGCCGCGCCGATCTCGTCGCGCATCAGCGCGGAGCCGGCGGATTGGCCGAGCGCCACCTTCTTCACCGGGCAGCCGAAATTGATGTCGACGATGCTGGCGCCATGCTGCACCACCAGCTTCGCCGCTTCCGCCATCACCGCCGGATCGCAGCCGGCCAGCTGGGTGGAGGATCCGGCGCCATCGACCTCCACCATCTTCAGCGTCGTCCGGTTCTCCCGCACCATGGCGTTGGAGGCGATCATCTCGCTGACCACTAGCCCGGTACCCTGGGCGCGCGCCAGCCGCCGGAAGGGCAGGTCCGTCACGCCGGACATCGGTGCGAGGATCACCGGCGTCTCGATCACCGCGCCGCCGAGGTCGATCGGGCGCAGCCGGCTTGGCCCGTCATGCGGGGCGGGAGGAGGGGTGGTGATGCTCATGATTTGGGCAAGATAAGGGGAGGCTCGCCTTTCGGCAATGCGAAGGATGCGGTCGTACACGATGCTGCCACTTATTCCGGCAATGCGGCGGCAGGCTGTGCCGCAACGGCGCGCTCCGCTAGTTTCGGCCCATGCAATGCATCGCCCTTCTGATGGCGGCCGGGAGCGGCAGCCGCTTCGGCGCCGACCGGCCCAAGCAATTCCTGACCCTGGCCGGCAAGCCCGTGCTGCGCCATGCGGCGGAAGCGCTGCTGCGGGATGGCGGGGTGGATGCCATCCTGCCGGTCTGCGCCGCGGAGTCACGGGCGCTGGTGGCCGAGATGCTGGAGGGCCTGCCCTGCCTGCCCCCCATCGCTGGTGGCGCCACCCGCCAGGCCAGCGTGCGGGCGGGGCTGGAGGCGCTGGCGGCAAGCCCCCCTGCCCTGGTCCTGGTGCATGACGCAGCCCGCCCCGTGGTGCCGCCCGGCACCATCGCCGCGCTGCGGGAAGCGCTGGTGGATCACCCCGGCGCCATCCCGGCCCAGCCGGTGACGGATACGCTGAAGCGCGGCGCACAAGGCCGCATCGAGGCCACCCTGCCCCGCGCCGGCCTGTTCCGCGCCCAGACGCCGCAGGCCTTCCGCTACGCCGACCTGCTTGCCGCGCATCGCGCCGGCATGGCGGAGGCGACGGACGATGCCCAACTGCTGGAAGCCGCAGGGATGGCGGTGGCGCTGGTGCCGGGGCACGAACGGAATATCAAGATCACCTGGCCGGAAGACCTGGCCCGCATGGAGGCCGCCCTGTCCCCCATCATGTTGCCGCGCGTCGGCACCGGCTTCGACGTGCATCGCCTGGTCGCCGGCCGCCCCATGGTCCTGTGCGGCATCACCATCCCCGGCCCGATGGGCCTCGATGGCCATTCGGATGCCGATGTCGGCCTGCATGCGCTGTGCGATGCGATCTACGGCGCGCTGGCCGAGGGCGATATCGGCCGTTGGTTCCCGCCCAGCGAGGCGCAGTGGAAGGACGCCGACAGCGCCCGCTTCCTGACCCATGCCGCCGGGCGCATCGCCGCCCGCGGTGGCGTGCTGGCCAATGCCGACGTCACGCTGATCTGCGAGCGGCCGAAGATCACCCCGCACGCCACCGCCATGCGCGAACGCCTGGCCGAATTGCTGGGCGTGCCGGTCGACCGCATTTCCGTGAAGGCCACCACAACGGAACGCCTTGGCTTTCCGGGCCGGGGCGAGGGTATCGCGGCGCAGGCGGCGGTTTGCCTGCTGCTGCCTGGCTGAAACGGTCGCTTAAGCTGGGACGGGTATCATTGGCGGAAACGTCGAGTTGGATGTCCCATGCGCCGGATGAGCCTGACAGCCCTGTTGTACCTGCTTGCCGGCCTCGCACTGGCCAGCGTGCTGGCCATGGCGGTGCCACAAGCCACGCGGGTGCTGGTCGTCTGGCAGGAGACCAGCCGGCTGCTGCGGCTGGAAGCGCTGAGCGCCACGACCGCGCGATTGCTGCTGAACCTGCCGATCGAGGCCACCAGCTCCCTGCCCGTGCTGCAAGGCGGTGCGCCGGAGGCGGTCGCGGCCAATGCGGCCGCGGCGCGGGAGACGGATGCCGCCATGGCCGCGCTGCGCGAACAGGCGGCGGCCCTGCCCGACCTCGCCCCCGCCGCGCAGACCGCGATCGGACGCATCCTGGACCATGAGCCGCGCATTGCCGCCTTCCGGCGCGGATTGGCGGCGCGCACCGTCGGCATCACGGATTCCGCCGCGCTTTTCGTGCCGCTTTCGACGGAGGTGCTGAGCCTCGCCGGCCACCTCGCCCTCGCGACCGAAGATGGCGGGTTGACGCGGATCGGCCTGAGCATCCATGCCCTGCTCAACCTGCACAACAGCAACATGATGGAACGCGGCGGCGGCGTTCGCATGCTGTCCAGCACCAGCGCGGTGCCGGCGGCCCAGGCGCTGTTCCAGCGCGGCCTGCTGATGCAGGACGTCTATCGTGAGCGGCTGGGAAGCCTCGGCTCCGCCGCCCTCAATGCCCGCCTCGCCGCCTTCGACGCCACGCCCACGCGTGCCGCGCTGCTGGCGCATCGGGCCGCCATCCAGGCCGGCCAGGGGTCCACGATCCAACCCGGCCCCTACATGGCCAATTTCGCCACCCAGTCGGACGCCTATGCGGGGCTGATGGCGGCCGGGCAGCAGGAACTGGCCGAGGCGGTGGCAGAACGTCGGGAGGCCGCGCGGGAGAGTGCCATCCTGCTGCTCGTCGGCGCCGGCGCCATTCTTGCCATCCTGCTGCTGGTCACGCGGCAGATCCTGCGCCTCGTCTCCCGCATCGTCGACGAGATTGCCCAGAGCCTCCGCAGGCTGGGCGAGGGCAAATTCGATGCGGCGATCCCCGGCGTTGACCGTAAAGATGCGCTGGGTCTGATCGCGCGGTCTGCTGACCAGATGCGCGGCGACCTGGACGAGGGCCAGCGCCTGCGGGAGCAACAGGAAGCCGAGGCGCGGGCGCGGGAAGACCGGGCCCTGCGTATCTCCGGCCATGTGCGCGATTTCCAGGAGACGATCGGCACGCTGGTGCGGACCGTCTCCGACGCCTCCGCCTCCCTCACCGAGACGGCGCGCGGCATGAGCCAGGGCGCCAGGCAGGTGGACGACCAGAGCAGCCAGGTGGCCAGCAGCGCCGACATGGCCGATTCCAACGTGCAGGCCGTTGCCGCGGCGGCCGAGGAACTGTCCAGCTCGGTGCAGGAAATCAGCCGCCAGCTCGCCCGTTCCACCGAAGTGACCAGCCGCGCGGTGGAGGAAACGCGGCGCAGCGACGCGCTGGTGGGATCGCTCGCCGAGACGGCGCAGAAGATCGGCGATGTGCTCGGCCTGATCTCGAACATCGCCGGCCAGACCAATCTGCTGGCGCTGAACGCCACGATCGAGGCCGCGCGCGCCGGGGAAGCCGGCAAGGGCTTCGCGGTGGTGGCCAGCGAGGTGAAGACACTGGCCTCCGAAACCGCGCGGGCGACGGAGGAGATCGGCGCGCAGATCAGCCAGATCCAGGGCGCCACGCGACATGTCGTTGACGCCTTCCGCAGCGTCTCCGGCGTGATCGACGAGGTGAATCAGATCGCCGCCGCGATTGCCGCGGCGGTCGAGGAACAGGGGGCGGCGACGCAGGAAATCGCGCGCAGCATCCAGTCGGCCGCCAGCGCGACGCGCGACGTGGCCGGCAACATCCAGGGGGTGCGGGAAAGCGCCTCCGGCAGCGGCCGCGCCGCGAATGACGTGCTGGGCGCGGCCGAGATTCTCTCCGCCCAGGCCACCACCCTGTCGCAGGAGGTGGGGACCTTCATCGGGCGTGTGGAGGCGGCCTAACCCATCCGCTCCAGGATGGAGCAGTAGTTCGCGACGGCCGCGCCACCCATGTTGAACACGCCGGCGCGGTCCGCCTTCGGCAACTGCATGTCGCCCGCCAGGCCGGTGAGCTGCATGGCGGCCAGCACATGCATGGAAACCCCGGTGGCCCCGATCGGGTGGCCCTTGGATTTCAGCCCGCCTGAGGGATTCACCGGCAGGCGGCCATCCTTGGCGGTCCAGCCCTCCAGCGCTGCGCGGGCGCCCTGCCCTTCCGGCACCAGGCCCATCGCCTCGTATTCGATGAGCTCGGCCACCGTGAAGCAGTCATGCGTCTCGACGAAATTGAGGTCGGAGAGCGAGAGGCCGGCCTGGCCGAGCGCCTGGCCCCAGGCGGCGCGCGCGCCTTCGAAGCGGATCACGTCGCGCTGCGCGATGGGCATCAGGTCGGTGGCCTGCACCGCGGCGCGGAAGCGCACCGCCTTGGCCATGGACCTGGCGGTTTCCTCATCCGTCAGGATCAGCGCCGCGGCCCCGTCCGAGACCAGCGAACAGTCCGTGCGCTTCAGCGGCGGGGCAACGAAGGGGTTCTTCTCGCTCTCCGCGCGGCAGAAGGCAAAGCCGAGGTCCTTGCGCATCTGGGCGTAGGGGTTCGCCACGCCGTTCTTGTGGTTCTTCGCGGCGATGGCGGCCAGCGCATCGGACTGGTCGCCATGGCGCTGGAAGTAGCTTTCGGCGATGCGGCCGAAGACGCCAGCGAAGCCTGCGGGAATCTCACCCTCATCGCGGCGGTAGCTGGCGCCGAGCAGGATGTCGCCCACCTGCGCGCCCGGCGTCGCCGTCATCTTCTCCGCCCCCACCACCAGGGCGAAGCGGCCACGGCCGGCGGCCAGGAAATCCAGCGCGCCATGGATGGCGGCGGAGCCGGTGGCGCAGGCGTTCTCGTAGCGGGTGGTCGGCTTGAAGCGCAGCTCCGGGATGGTTTGCAGCAGCAGGGAGGCGAAGAAGTCCTGCTTCGAGAAACCGCCATTGAAGACGCCGACGAAGGCGCCATCGACCTCCGCCGCGCCGATGCCCGCATCCTCGATGGCGGCGCGTGCGACGCGGCCGAACAGGCTCTCGATATCCGGGTCTTCGAGCTTGCCGAAGGGCGTGTGCGCCCAGCCGACGATGCAGGCGGTCATGGTGTTTCCTCCGTTCCGGCGGGCAGCCTAGGGCAGCGGCCTAGGCGGCGCGAGACAAGGATTACATCAACAAATCGGCGAATATCGGACGATTATCCTATTGTTGGCGCGCCGCCGATGTGTCGAGATGTCCCAACAATCGACAAGGCAGACGACGCTAACATACCCGTCCGGCCTGCTGCCCAAGGGCACCGGGCTTTCCGGGGGGACCAAAGCATGATCATCCAGGCGCTCTGGCATTTTTGGAACTTCGCACCAGGAGATACACTTAATACGGAAATACACGGTGGAAAAAACATCGGCATCTACCTCGATGAAGCCGGCGCCCTCGCGGCAATCGCGAAACTCGCATGTGTCGAGGGCTTCCGGGACCATCCTGATGGCTTCCGCCTGTTTCCCTTCGAAGTCGATCGCGCCTATTGGCGTGAGGGTTTCGCCCCCGGCCCGGATGGGACAGACCGAGCCATCGCCGGTGACGGGTCGGGCATCTTCGGCAGTGACGACGCCCTGGCGGAGAACAGCCACGACACCGATCGCGACTTCGCCTTCGATAGGCATTATATCAGCTTGAAGGCGGTTCCGGATGCCGCGGACGAATTCTGGGTACTCGAGCACTACAAGATTTCGCGCCTCAACTCCCAAAGTTGGGAGGATATGGGCCATAAGTTCGTCGGCTATTTCTCGACCAGGCAGCGGCTCAATGCGGCGGTCCGACGCCTTCGCACCAAGCCAGGCTTTTATTCCTGGCCACAAGGCTTCCGCGTGGGCTGGGCCAAGCTGGACGGACTGAATTGGTCCGAGGGATTCGTGCGGGGATGATGCGGGCGGCTAAGCCATCCAACTCGGCTTGCGGCGCTGCTTGAAGCTGGCGATGCCTTCCTCGGCCTCCGGGCTCGCCGCGCGGCGGGCGAAGCTTTGGGCGCCGGCCTCGGCATAGGCGGGCGGCGAGACGGGGCCGAGGGCGGCGAGCAGCGCCTTCGTCTCGGCCAGCGCGCCAGGCGCGCCCTGCAGAATGTCGCCGATGGTGGCCTGCACGGCCAGCTCCAGCGTCTGGGCATCGGCCAGCACCTGGTGCACCAGCCCGAAGCGCGCGGCTTCCGACGCGTCCATCACATGGCCTTGCAGGCACAGCCGCGCAGCCTCGCTGCGGCCCATGCGGCGCACCAGCCAGGGCAGGATCTGTGCCGGCACCAACCCGCGCCGCACCTCGGGCGCGGAGAAGCGCGCATCCGCCGAGGCCAGGCAAATATCGGCCGCGGTGACGAAGCCGAGGCCCCCGGCATAGGCCGCGCCCTCCACCGCCGCGATCACCACCTGCGGCAGTTCGGCGATGGCGGCGAAGCGGGCGCCGGTCTTCTGGTTGCGGGCGTGCTGGCGCGCCAGCTTCTCCTCCGGCGCCTCAACCGCGCCAACTTCGGTGAGGTCCAGGCCCGCGCAGAAATGGCCGCCGGCGCCGGACAGCACCAGCACGCGGGCGGTGGTATCGGTCTTGAGGTCCGCCAGCAGCACGTCCAGCGCCTCGACCAGCGCCTGGCTCATGGCGTTGCGGCGGTGCGGGCGGTTGAGCACGGCACGCACAACCGGGCCGTCCCTGGTCACCAGAACGGGGTTTTCCTCGGTCATACGCATTTGCTCCCTTGATTGGCCGGGCGAAACTCCGCCTGGCGCCCGGCAGCGTCAAGCCGGGCTCAGACCCCCTCGCATTCTCCCTCCCGCTGCTGCGTTCGCAGCGCGGCCAGTTCGGCGCGCAGCGCCAGCAGCTCCGCGCGCAGCGAGGCCAGTTGCTCACCGACCGGATCCTCATCCACCGTGGCACTCAGACCGTAGCCGATGGAGGGATCCAGGCAGGGCTCGCCGCGCGGCGGGCGGGCGGGAATGCCCACCACGGTGCAGCCGGGCGCCACCGGCCCGACCACCACCGCATTGGCGCCCACCCGCGCGCCGCGGCCGATGCGGATCGGGCCCAGCACCTGCGCGCCGGCGCCGATCGTCACCTGGTTCTCCAGTGTCGGGTGGCGCTTGCCGGGCTGGCCGGACAGGCCGCCAAGCGTCACGCCGTGATAGATCAGCACGTCGTCGCCGATCTCCGCCGTCTCCCCGATCACCACGCCCATGCCGTGGTCGATGAACAGGCGCCGGCCGATCCGGGCCCCCGGATGGATCTCGATCCCCGTCAGCCAGCGCGCAAGGTGGGAGGAAAAGCGCGCCGCCGCGGGCAGGCCGAGCCGCCAAAGCCCATGCGACAGCCGATGCCACAGCACCGCATGCAGCCCGGCATAGCACAGGATCGTCTCGACCCAGCTGGGCCGCGCCGGGTCCCGGGCGCGGATGGTGCGGGCCAGTTCCAGGATCTCGAGTGCCATGGCGATGTCACTCCAGCCAGGGTGGCGTGGGCAGGCCACGCTCACGCAGGAAGCCAGGGTTGAACAGCTTGGACTGGTAGCGCGCGCCACCGTCGCACAGGATCGTCACCACCGTGTGGCCGGGGCCAAGGTCCCGCGCCACGCGGATCGCGGCCGCCACGTTCAGCCCGGCGCTGCCGCCGACCGAAATGCCCTCATGCATTTGCAGGTCGAAGACCTGTTCCAGCATCTCGGGGTCCTCGATGCGGATGGCGTCGTCGATCAGCGCCCGGGCCTGGGCCAGGTTGCCGGGCGCGCGGGCGGCCTGGCCGATGCCCTCCGTGATGGAAGTGCCCTCCGCCCGCGGCGTGCCGGTCTTCACCCAGTCCAGCAAGCCGGAGCCGCCGGGATCGGCCAGCACGATCCGCACGCCCGGCTTCTTCGCCTTCAGCGCGCGGGCGATGCCGGCCAGGGTGCCGCCGGTGCCGCAGGCGCAGGTGAAGGCATCCACCTGGCCGTCGGTCTGGTTCCAGATCTCGGGGCCGGTCGTCGCCTCATGCACCGCCGCATTGGCCAGGTTGTCGAACTGGTTGGCCCAGACCGCGCCAAGCTCCCCCGCCAGCCGCTGCGAGACATGCACGTAGTTGCCGGGGTCGCTGAACGGCCTGGCCGGCACCAGCCGCAGATCGGCGCCGATCATGCGCAGGTAGTCCAGCTTCTCCCGGCTCTGGGTTTCCGGCACCACGATCACGCTGCGCCAGCCCATGGCATTGGCGGCCAGCGCAATGCCGATGCCGGTATTGCCGGCGGTGCCTTCGACGATGGTGCCGGGCTGGCCGGGCACCAGGCGCCCATCCTGCATCGCGGCGCGCAGGATGCCGAGTGCGGCGCGGTCCTTCACGCTGCCGCCCGGATTCATGAACTCCGCCTTGCCGAGGATTTCGCAGCCCGTCGCCTCGGAGGCGCGCCGCAGGCGGATCAGCGGCGTATCGCCGACCGCGCCCCAGAACCCATCAACCACCCGCGCCATCGCCGTCACGCCTTCACTTCGACCCAGCGGAGATAGGGTCGCTCGGCCTCCCACCCCTGGGGGAACAGCAGCTTGGCCTGTTCGTCGGAAATCGAGGGCGGGATGATGGCGCGGTCGCCCGGCTGCCAATTCACCGGCGTGGCCACCTTCCTGGAATCTGTCATCTGCAGGCTGTCGATCACCCGGATGATTTCATCGAAATTGCGGCCGGTGCTCGGCGGATAGACCATGAACAGCCGCACCTTCTTTGCCGGATCTATGACGAAGACGGTGCGCACCGTAATGGCCGGATCGGCTTCCGGATGCACCATGCCGTAAAGCGCGGCGACCTTCTTTTCCGGGTCGGCGATCATCGGGAAATTGACGGCATGGCCCTGCGTGTCGGCGATATCCGCCTCCCATCCCGCATGGCGATCGAGGCTGTCCACGGACAGGCCGATGACCTTGACGCCGCGCTTGTCGAATTCCGGCTTCAGCCGCGCCGTTTCGCCCAATTCCGTGGTGCAGACCGGCGTGAAATCCTTCGGGTGGCTGAACAATACACCCCAGGACTCACCAAGCCATTCATGGAAGCGGAGCCGGCCCTGCGTGGTCTCGGCTTCGAAATCCGGGGCAACCTGGCCGAGCTGGATTGTCATTGTGTCACCTCATGCTTGCCGCAGGCCGCCCGGAAGGCGCCCTCGACAAGACGATAAGGCTATTCGGCGGGCCGATTCCACCCATCGGCCGGGCAGCCTAGCGGCCAGCACGGGATCGTGCATGCACCAAGCGCATGGCGGCGGCGCTTGTGTGTTTCACCGGCGCGGAAATGGAAAAGGATCTGCTTTCCGGCACCGTCAGAAAAAAACGCGGTGCTACACCCCCGGGCAGGCAGAATGGGTGGCCTGCCGGGGGCTTACACGCTCAGGCCAGGAAATCGGCCACGCCACGGCCCTGGGCCAGCGCCTCGTTCAACCAGCCCGGGCGGCGGCCACGGCCTGACCAGGTTTCGCCACTCGGGCCACGATACTTCACGCCGGCCGGCTGGCCCGCATCCTTGCGCGGCTTGCGGGTGCGCGGTGCGGCGGGTTCGGCGGCGCGGCCATACAGCTCACTGACCGTCACGCCGAGCTCGGCTGCCTTCTGCTCGAATTCCGCCATGAGGGCGTGTTTCGCGTCCTCGAGCTTTTCCTTACGCTTTGCCTCGGCGGCTGCAATCAGGGAGGTCAGTTCCGCCACGCTCATCGCTTCGAGGTCAAAAGTGGATTTGGTCGCCATGGTTATGCATCCTGAACTTGAGACGTACCATTGCCGGTTATTCTCCCTGCGCGAATTAAGCAAGTCAGGATTGCCGATTCGCCGCTTGGTCGGGGTGTGCAATGCAACCTGAATTGCATACAGCGGGACAGGGGTGAACCGCCGCGATCCCCTAAATCGTTACCAACGGTAAAGAATTAGGGGCGCGCTGACCTCTCTGGAAATAGGCTGCCCTTTGGCGGCTGCGACGCCCCTGCGGCAAACGAAACCATCGCGCCGCCCGGCGTGAAACCGGCTGTCAGGCAGCCGCCAGGGCGTGGGCGTGTTGGCGCACCCGGAGGGATTCGAACCCCCGACCAACGGAGTAGAAATCCGATGCTCTATCCAGCTGAGCTACGGGTGCAAAGCCGGGGTCAGTGGGACCAATTCTCGCCGCGGCCAAACTTGAAGTTGTCCGCATAGGCCTTGGGCTTGAGATCCGCGCGCACCACCGGCGGCTGGGCGACCTCATAGCGCCAGCCCTGCGACTCGGCATAGGCGATGGCAGCCTCCGCCGTCGGGAAGCGCAGTTTCACCTGGCCATTGGTATCGCCCGAGCCGGGCCAGCCGGTCATCGGATCCAGCCGCTTCGGCTCCCCGGGTGCGAATTCCAGCAGCCATTGCCCGGCCCCGGCACGGCCGGACTGCATGGCGGATTTCGGCTGGCGATGAATGCGGGCGATCTGGCTTTCGCGCGACATGAGGCGACGTCTTCCTCGAAAGGCTGCGGGCTTGCGTGGCCCCTATACATAAAACCGGCGCCGCTGTCGCCAGGAGCCATCAAACCGGCGACGCAGTCGCCAGGAGGCATCAAACCGGCGACGCAGTCGCCGAGGGCAAAACCGGCCATGCGGGTAACCGGCGGTCAAGCCCTGTGCGCCCATGCTGCGGCACCATTCCCGGAGGTCGCCCTTGTCGACGCCCCTCATTGCCCCGCCTCTCATGCTATACGATCTGCCGGAACTGGTGGTGTATGCGACCTTCATGCTGGGGGCCGCGGCGATGGCGGCTTTGTCCTGCCGCGCCGTCGCGCCCTTCCTCAACCTGCCGGACACCAAGAACCATGTGGACATGGCGCTGCGGACCACCGCGGCCGTTGTGTCCGCCCTCACCCTCACCCTCGCCTTCTGTGCCATCCAGGCCCGTACCCAGCAGACCGATGCGCAGCGCGTCGTAGCTGTGGAGGTTGCGGCGATCGGCGGCATGGGCCGCCAGGCCAACCGCCTCGGGCCGCAGGGCGTCGCCCTGCATGCCGGGCTCACCGCCTATCTCCGCAGCATCATCGAGGTGGAATTCCCGGCCATGGCGACAGCCGGCCGGAATGCCGAAACCCAGCGCCTGGCGGAGGCGCTGGAACACGCCACCTACGTCGCCGCGGCCACCGGCCTGTCCGAGACCATGGCCCAGGACCTGCTGCAGGAACTGGATGAGATGGACACGGCGCGGGAGGAACGGCTGCGCCACGCCCATGATGCGCTGCCCGACGCCTTCTGGACCCTGATCCGCCTGCTGATGCTGCTGCTTCTGGCCACCGGCGCGCTGTATCCGCCGAAGCCGCATGTTCTGCTGATGCTGGCGATCCAGGCGGCCGGCGTCGCCGCGCTGGTGGCTTTCGTCTTCCTGATGGACCGCCCCTTTCGCGGCAAGCTCTCGGTCTCCCCGGCCGGCTACCACAGCATGCTGCACACCCTGACGCATCGCGCCGATGTGGCGGCCGCAATCCGCCGCGGGCTGCTGGCCGCCGAACCACCGCGGCCAGCCGCGGATGCCCCGCGCATGGCCGGGGATGACCTGCCCACCGCCAGGCCCTAAAGCCAACCCTCCTTGGCGAGGGGGACATCATGGCCTGGGTCTATCTGGTTGCCGCCGGCCTGCTGGAGATCGGCTGGGCGATGGGTCTGAAGCAGACCCAGGGCTTCACCCGGCTCTGGCCCTCCGTTTTCACGCTTGGCGCCATGGCGGCCAGCTTCTGGCTGCTGGCGCTGGCATTGAAGACGCTGCCGATCGGCACCGCCTATGCGATCTGGACCGGCATCGGCGCGGTCGGCACCGCCATCCTCGGCATCTGGCTGCTGGGGGAGCCGACAAACCCCATGCGGCTGGCCGGCATCGCCCTGATCCTGTCCGGCATCGTCACGCTGAAGCTGGCCGGATAGGCCCCTGCTTGACGCGCCCAGGCCACTTCGCGACGGTCCGTTGAACGCGGAGGAGAAGACCATGCCCGAGGAACTGGAAAAGCTGGCGAAATGGCGCGGCTTCGTGCCGGATGAGGAGCTGGAGACCTACCGCAAGGGTGGCTTCGCGCGCCGCATCGGCATCGGCCGCCGCCCGGCGCTGCTGAACATCGACACCACCTACATGTTCGTCGATCCCGCCTATTCGCAATGCG
>LNFM01015967.1_pt1 | contig 12178 bp, 6 predicted proteins | sample 596031 | NCBI WGS metagenome assembly LNFM01 (sample SAMN04254537, study PRJNA301005) | activated carbon metagenome | isolation source: dual media filters at the Ann Arbor, Michigan drinking water treatment plant | place: USA: Ann Arbor | reverse complement strand
TGAGCGAGCTCACCAGATGCTTGAGTACACCTTCGATGTCGGCATGGGCTTGTGGGTGGTCCAGAGACTCTTTGCTGGCGCCCATTTCGATGGATATGACGTACCCTGTGTTTCCCAACTCCGTCAACCAAGCTCGATATGGGCCGCCGAGTCCGTTGAGTGGTCTGACCTGCAGCAGGTTGCTCGGAACCTCGGCTACTCGCCAGGTACGGCCCTTGAGTTGACGGGTTGACCACTTTGCCAGCCGATGGCTGTTCGCGAACGAAGCTTCATAGTCGCGGAGTGACGAGTGCCGGATGGTTGCCGACAAATAGTGGCTGCTTGCCCACCAGTATTCGAAGCAAACCGGCTTGAGTCCAACTTCCTTGGTTTGTCCCTCTTTGCCCTTTTCTTTGGATGTCCATTTGACGCTGCGTACCCAGGGGTCGAAGTCAAAAAGGCCATCCGAATATCTCAACCAGGTCTTGCTATCTTTCTCGACGATGTCACGACCAACATAGAAAAAGGTCAGCTCGGTCGGAGTGGAGCCGGGCTTCATACTCGCACGGTACTGGCAACCAGATGTGTTGACCCACTCATGGGTGATCCGATAACGGTCAAGTAGATTGAACTGATACACCCTGTAAAAAAGGTGAGCGATGACCGGATCCATTGCGCCGGGTTTGGCGTAGCGGTCGTCGTTCTTTCGGATCGCTTCCTTCACGCCGCAGCCCGACAACATCACCGCTGCAGCGAGCGTCAATGAAATGGGTTTCATGGGACATTCCTCTGATCGTTTTGAGAGTTTTTCTTGTCGACCCGCACACCTCCTTCGTAGCGAATCAATTTGGCGTTTCCCTCAGGCGTACCCTGATGACCACCCGGCATCGGGTTCTCCACTTGCTTACAGTCAGCAGCCCCCGTTCCGTAGCAACTGTGCATGCTGTTGTTTGTCGCGAAGACCTGCCAGAGATCGTTGACCGTCCACACGCCGGGATTGCCCCCGGAGAAATTTGACGTGGCCACGGGGTCGTTGCTGAAGTAGTTAAAGGTGATCTGGCTTTTTTCGGCACGAGGCCCAAGGATGGTGGCTGCCTTGTCTGAATACGCCTCCGCACTCGCAGCCCCTCCCACGCCGCGCACCACAAGGTTGGGATTGGTGTACGAGTTGCCCGCCTCGTCCGTTTGGTTGGCCAGGATGGTGAATGCGGCTTCTTGAACCAGCGTGCCACGGCTGTGCCCCAGCGAGACCGTTGCCGCCTGTCCCCGGCTCTTCAGCAGATCGGCGTACAGGGTCTGTGCGCTTGTGTAACCCAGGAAGTTGGCCAGACCATAGTCCGCACTGGTCACGATCTTCTCGTAGGCGACTCCCAACAGTTCAGACACGGTGTTGTCGGCTGGCGAGACATGCATCAGATAGACCGCGTTTATCTTTTCTGGTTCTTTGGTCTCAGGATTCAACACGGGTTGAGTGTTCTGAAACGCCAGTTCGCCAGCCCGCTTCTCGTCATTGAGAATCCCGTTGACGGCGATGATGGAGCCGGGTGCAGCTCGCGCGATCTCTTCCTTTGTCATTTCCGACCGAACCAGTAGCTCTGGATTCTTTGCGCAGTCTTGCTCTGCCGGGCATTCCACCTTGAGCAGTTTGGGCACTTGCTGCATCCGCGAGCGGTAGGCTTCGTCGGTCAAGGCGGTGACGGCCTTGATGGTTTCTTGTTTGATTGCTCGCTCAACCTCCACGCGCTGCTGCATGGCGTGTGCATCCAGCTTCTGCGCTGCCGTATGGGCGCCATGTGTATCTCGGTTCAGGCTGGCCGCCGCCTCTTTGGCGGTCTGCCCTGTCAGGGCCTTCTGTGCGGCCTCGTCGGTGATCGTGACGCGAGCGCCGCTGACGGTGGCCAGCGTTTGGCCGCTGGAGCTGCCCGATTCGCTGGCGTTGTTGAGCGCGTTGCCGATCACGGCCTTGGCCACGCCGTACTTGCCTTGGCTGGCCATGTCGCTGGAGAGGTTGACGCCGCTGCTCTCAGCACTGGATTGCGAGCTGTTGTGCAGATCACGGCTGCTCAAGGTGCCCGTGCTCAGGCTGTTCCTGCCGCCCTCAACGGCCGCCTGATGGCTGGTGATGGCCCCACCGATCAACGCGGTGTTCTTCTCCACATCCACCACAAAGCCACCGTCCCCAGCCTTGAAGCCCGATTGTTCGGCAACGCTCTTGAAGTCGCTGTTCGCCCGGCCCTTGTTGGCGCTGAATGAGCCGCCGGCGCCAGCCCCGATGGTCGCGCTGGCGTTCGCATTCTTTTGCTGGCTGGCATAGGTGCTGGTGTCTTGCAGGCTTTCGATCAGCAAGTTGCCACCTACCTCGGCCTGGACGGTCTCTGCTCTGACCAGAGCACCTTGAAGCGTGGTGTCGCCGCTGCTTTCAATGCGCACGGTGTCGCCGGAGTTGATGCGGGTTTGGGTGTGAGTGATGTCGTCCCCTGCCTCCTTGCCGCGCCCTGCGCCGGCACTGACCGTGATTCCCATGCCGCTGGTGCCATAGCTCAGGCCAATGCTGCCCGAGCTGGACTTGTTGTTGCCCGACAGAGCCGCGACGTTCCGTGCAGCCAGCAGATCAACCTTGCCGTTGGCTGTCAGGCGGGCGTCGCTTCCTGCGCGCACCTCGCTGCCGCGAATGAGGATGTCGCTGTCATTGCCTGCACCGCTGGCGGAGATGCTCACCGCGCCACTGCCCACCACCGTGCTGCCGCGCGCGCTGTCGCTGGTCTGAAGGCTGTTGCTTTGGCTCTTGCTGGAGCCGATGCTGACGGACACGTTGACGCCACCGGCCTTGTCGGCTGCGTTGGCGTCGCGCGTGGTTTTGCTGCCGTCCAGATCGGTGGAGACAACCTGATTGGCCTTGCCGTCAATGGTGGTCCCCTGGCCGACCTGGATGGCGCCCAGGGCGCTCTGGACTGCAAACGCGCTGTTGGCCGCCGCGAGCGCTTTCATGCGCGTGTTTCGGGTGTCGCCGGCAGCTTCGATCTGCGAGCCGATGGTTTGCATCGCGCTGAGAACCGGGCTGCCGATGGCCACCGTCACGCCGCTTTGTTTGAACTTCTGTTCGGTGGCTGTGCGATGGGCTTCGCGAGCTTCCGTGATCTGCACGCCCTGCGCGGCAATGGAGATATCCCCACCCGGAGCCAGCACATCGGAGCCCGTCTGCGCATAGGCACGCCCAGTCGTGACGTTCACATCGCCGCCGATGGCACCCACCGTGGACGCGGCAGCGCCCGTGCGCTGTGTCTGCTGCTCGGTGCCCATCGGAGAACACGCCGCTTTGCTTCGTTTCCTCGAAGCGGCTGTGGCCCGAGCGGGTCTGCGCAGCGGTGATGTTCACGTCGCGCGCGGCGCTGACGGTGATGGTTTCATCGGCAACGGCGCTGGAGCCTTTGACGGTGATGTCTTGTCCACTCTGGATCACCACGTTCGCTCCGCCAAGCGCCGTGGCCATGGCATCGGTGCGGCTGTTGTGCGTGCGGGTCTCGATGCTGGAGGAGCTGAGCAGGCCGCTGCTCTTGGCGAAGATGCCGTGGTCGATCTGGTAGCTGGCTTCACCGGCGTTCAGGGCGATGTCGCGTCCTGCGCTCGCGGTCAGTGCGCCCTTGGCCTGCACCTTGGCCGCGCGCATGGTGATGTCCTGGTCAGCTTGCAGTGCAACGGAGGCACCCTGAACCTGAGCACCGACCTCACCACTGTGCTGCACCTTCGCAAAGTTGCGCGCATCGCGCGTGGCATCCAGACTGCTGGCCGTCTTGACGCTGCTCAGGTTCAAGTCGCGACCGGCCTGCACCTGCACGCTGCCGGCCTGCAGCACGGCGGCCGTCAGGTTCACGTCGCGCCCGGCGCTGGCCAGCAACACGCCGGCATCGCTTGAGACGTAGAGACTGGCCACCCGGCTCACCTGTTCGCTGCCGTAGCGGCCCACGCCGGCTGCACCCGAACCCTGCGCGGTGGTGGTCTGCACGTTCAGCTCGCGCCCGGCCCGCACGACCAGGGTGTCCGTGGCGTTGATCGCGCCGCCTGTGTTGCTCACGTCCTCGCGGGCGCTGACCCAAGCGCTCTGGCCGGTGATGAGACCCGTGTGGGTGATGTTCTGTGCGCCGATCTGCACCACCTCGCGCCCGGCGATGGTTCCTGAGTTCAACACATCACCGCTGAGGTCCAGTTGCACATCGCGCCCGGCGATGAGCGCACCATTGGCAGCCAGATCGCCCGCGCGGGGCAGCAGGTACAACCGCGGCACCAGCGCCTGTGTGGTGCTGCCGTCGGGCAGGGTGATGGTCTGGGCTTCCAGCCAGACGATGTCGCTGGTGAGCGCGGTCACCTGCCCGGCCGAGAGCGCGATGCCCGGGCGCAGCTGATGGGCCTGCGCGAAGGTGGCGCCTGCGTTCATCAGCGCGAGGAACTGCGCTTCGTCGTTCGTGAAATCGCCCAGGAAGCGCTGGCCGGTGAGCTGGCCCACTTGCTCGCGGACAAGGCGCTGCTCGATGAAGCCATCGCCGAGCTGCTTCTGAACCGTGACCGGGTCCACCGCCAGGGCGCGCAGCAGGTGGTCCGAGCTGAGCCACTGGCGCTCGTCGGTGAAGCGCGGGTCGGTCTCGAAGATCGGGCCTGCGTCCGGATCGGGGTTCAGGGTCGAGAGGTCGTTGATGGCCTGGGTCAGCGCGGTGCTGGGCGCCACGGTGCTGCGGCTGTCAAAGCGCAGCGCGGGCAGGGGCACCGTGTTGGCGATGCTCTCGCTGAAGGGCGTGTGGATCCAGCCGTACTCGGGGTCGCAGCCGCTGATGTCACAGTCGCGTCCTGTGACGCCCCAACTGATGAAGGTGCCGCTGCGGCTGGTGGGGGCGCTCACCTGCGTGGCCTGGTTGGTCACGGAGGCACCGGTGATGCTGAGCGTGCCACCGGCCACGATCTCGCTGTCCTGGTTGAGCAGGCTTTGGCCAGCGTGCAAATGCATGGCGCCGCCGCTGATCAGGCGAGCCGGCTCGCTGTGCGTCATCACTGCGCGCTGTGTGGTCTGCGCGTGGTTGCTGTACGCATCAAAGCGCTGGAACTCGCCCTCCACATCGGTCTTGAAGCGGGCCACGCGCGCGCTGAGTTCCACCCACGGGGCGGCCTGGGTCTGCCAGGTGGCCACAGCCTGCGGGTCGGGCGTCTGGGTCCAGCCACTCTCTGTGTCCGTGACGGTGCGCGGCATCTGCCCCGGCGCATCCCAGGTGGGCGCGCTCATGCCGAAGTGCGCCCAGATGGGCGAGTGGCGGCTGTAGGCAAAGGCGTCTCCCACCCACACGCTGTAGCTGTACTCCCCGTCGCTCGCAGACTGTGCGTGCCCCTGCACGAAAGGCAGGGCGCCGAGGTAGTAGGTCTTGAAGGCCGGATCGGCGTAGGCGCTGGTCTTGGGCAACAGCCACGGGCGCTGGAAGATGTCGTAGTCGTTGGTGAACAGGATGTAGGGCTTGGACGCGCTCCACGCCACGTCGGTGCTGTCCAGCGCGCCTGCGGGCGTGTAGTACACGGTGTGGTGCGTGGTGGCGTCGCTCACCACCGTGTGGGCGATGTGGTCGTTCGCGTTCACCAGCACCGGCGTGGTGATGCTCAAGTTGCCCATCGCCTCAACGCTGGCCGAGCGGTTCTCGATGCGCTCGCTGGCCGAGAGCGCCATGTCGCCGGCGCTCAACAGCAGCGCGCCTTCGGTGTTGTGGATCTCCCCTGCGACGATCGACAGCGAATCGCGCGCGGCCATCACGGCGCCGTCTTGGTTGCGCACGCCCTGCGCGCGGATGTTCACCGCATCGCCGTACAGGCGCGCGCCGGCCGACTGGCCCAGCCAGCCGTTCACATCCAGCGTGAGCGTGCCCTGCGCGTCGATCAGCCCGGCCTGGTTCACACCCAGCCCGGCCTCGGTGCCCACCAGGCGGATCTGGCCGGCGTACATGCCGCCCAGCGCCGCCACGTCCAGCGCGAAGGCGGGGGCCACACCCGGCGAAACACCCGGCGCACTGTCCGAGGCTGCCCTTGCGGTGGCGCGGCCGGCATCGGCCGACACATCGTTGACCCCGGTCACCACCGTGAGCGCATTCGCCCAGATGCCGGCGTTGACCGCCACAGCACGCGCCAGGACGTCGGCATGGTCGCTCAAAGAGACGTCCAGCCCCAGCCCCTCAATGCGCACCTGCCCGCCCTGCACCCGAAAGCCCTCCAGCGCCCCGGCGTTCATCACCGGGGTGCCGGTGGTGAGCGTGGCGCGGCTGGCGTTGATGAAGCCGCCGCCGTTCACGTTGATGCCTGCCGGGTTGGCGATGATCACCTCGGCGCGCTGGCCACCCACTTCCACGAACCCGTTCAACTGGCTGGGCTGGCTCGAATTCACCTCGTTCAAGATGACGCGCGCCCCACCCGCAGCCAGCCACGGATTGCCACCGACCCAGCCGCCGAGCTGGGTCTGCACGTTGGTGCGGCTGTTGTTGAGGATGACGCCTTGCGTGCCCACGTCGAACTGGCGGTAGGTGTTGCGCGAGACGCCGGCAGCACTCGGCGTGGTGATGTTGACCAGCGGCACGCCGTTGGCCGCGTTGAGCACGGTGGGGCGCTGCGCGCCCGGGGCTGCGGGGTCGGCGGCGATCTGGGCTTGGGCGGGCCACAACAGCGCGCAGCCAGCGGCCAGCAGCAGGGTGCGCCAGCGCTGGGAATCTGTGGCGCTGGCCGGGCCTGCTCCACCCGCAGACGAGCCGGTGTGCGAAGACGCGGTTTCGCTCACAGCCATCAGCTGCCCGCGCGCGGCGTTGAAAACAATGCGGTGGTGGTGGCGGTTCATGGAGATTCCCTGGCCGTTGTTGTGTGTGGCGGTGGGCTTAGAAGCCCGTGGCGAGCCAGAAGCCCAGCGTGGCGTTGGTGGTGCGGAATCCGTCGGGCCTGTGCAGCGGCCAGCCGGCAAACAGCTCACCTTGCACGCCACCCACGCTGCCGCGCAGGCCGAGCACCGCACCGGTCAGCCGCGTGCCCACGAGTCGCTGCGCGCCGGGGCCGCGCACCTGGCCGTGGTCCAGCCCGGCGAAGACCGATGCGCCGCTCTCGCCGAACGGGGTGGAGACTTCGTTGCGCCAGAGCCAGCCGCTGTCGGCGCTCAAGCTGGATTCGCCGTCGAAGCCGCGCACGGTGTGGCGACCGCCGATGGCGAACCTTTCCTGAGGTGTCAGCGGTGTGCGGTGGGTCTGGGCGCGCCACTGGCCGCTCACCTGCCAAGGCTGCGCACCGAGCTTGAATGGCCACTGCCACTGGGCACTGGCCTGCACCAGCGCAAAGCGCGAGGTGCCTTCGCCAAAGGCTTCTTCGGGCGCGCGCAACGAACCGAAGGCGCCAGTGCCGCGCCGGTAGTTCAGGTTCAGGTCGAGCGTGCCCGGGCCCACGTAGGCGCGGTGGCCCACGCCCAGTTGCCAGCCCCCCACGCGGCGGCGCTGCACCTCCACCTCGGCGTCGTCGATGAAGTTGCGCGACTGCCGCGCGAACGCCTTGGCGTGCAGGGTGGTTTTGCTCGTGGCGTTGCGGTGAGCCAGGTACGACAGCGTCGCTTCTTGCGAGCCGGTGGTGCCGCGGTAGGTGTAGTCCAGTGCGTCGCCTGCCACGGTCTGGTGGTAGCGGTGCCGGCTGACGTCGATGGCCAGCAAAGCCCGGCCCCAAGGCAGTGAGTAGTGCAAAGAGCTGCCGCTGGTGCCCCGCGCGCCGGGGTCACCGCCGCCCAGGCTGCCTTGCAGGCCCGCATAAAACAGATCGTTGAGGTTGAGTGGGTTGTCCAGACTCAGCGTGGCGCTGCCCTGGTAGCGCCCTGTGCTGCGCGAGCCGCCATCGTCCACGCCGAGCTGCAATCGCATGGGCCGGCCCGGGGTCCAGTCGATCACCAGGTCGCTCAGGCCGGGTTCGTCGGCCGGCACGATCTGGATGTCGACCTCAACGCCGGGCACGCGCTTGAAGTTCTCCAGCGCCTGTTCAATGTCGCGCAGGTTGAGCAGGTCGCCCGGTTGGGCCGGCAAGGCCAGGCGGGCGGATGCAGGGCGCTGCGCAGGTTGCGCAAAACGCACCTGCCGGATGCGTCCGGGCACCACCGTGAGCAGCAGGTGACCTTGCTGCAGGTCTTGTGGCTCCACCATCACCCGGCTGGTGACGAAGCCGCGTGCGACCACCGCGTGCTGCGCGCGCTGAACCAGCACACCCACACCCGCTGCACCCAGGCAGCGGCGCAACGGGCCGTCCAGACCGTCGGGGGCGGTGAGTGCGTCCAGCACCCAGGCGAACTGGCCGGCTGCTTCGCCACGCAACTCGATCTGCTCGATCACGAAGCAGGGCGACTCGTCCAGTGGCAAACGCAGTGCGGGCTTGGCCTCGGGGGCCTCCACTCGGGCGTCGCGTTGGGGGACGGCTTGCTCGCGCAGCCGCGTGTTGCGTTCCTCGGCGCGGCGCTGCTCGGCGGCGCTTTGCGCTGTGTCGCGGGCGGTCTGGCCCGCCGCGGGCCAAGACCACAATGCACCCATGAGCAGCGTCACCATGGCCACGCGGTAGCACGGCCCGGGGGCCTGTCTGCGGTTCATTTTTCCTCGCCTGAATACTTTTGGGTGATCAATTCGAAACACCGCGCATTCTGGCGAGAGCTTTCGTATGTGAATACCTAAGTGTTGTATTCGGGTCGAAGATACGTCGAACAGGGGAGGAAAGGCGTGAAAAAGTAACCAGCCGGCGTGCACGTCCAAGGCGGCCACGCAGGCTGACAAAATGCAGGCTTCGGCTTCACCCCCGGCCGGGCTGACCCACCCGGGCGCGGCATCTCCCACACGACACCATGACCAACCTCCCCTTTGAAGGCCTGCGCGTCGTCGAATTCACCCACATGGTCATGGGACCCACCTGCGGCATGGTGCTGGCCGATCTGGGTGCCGAGGTCATCAAGGTGGAGCCGCCCGCAGGCGACAACACGCGCCGCTTGCTGGGTGCGGGCGCGGGCTTCTATCCACTGTTCAACCGCAACAAGAAAAGCCTGGTGCTGGATCTGCAAACGCCCCAAGGCAAGGAGGCGGTGCTCAAGCTGATCGCCACCGCTGACGTGGTGAGCGAAAACTTCAAACCCGAGACCATGAAGAAGCTGGGCCTGGACTACCCCAGCCTCAGGACGCTCAACCCGCGCCTGATTCACGTGAGCCACAAGGGCTTTTTGCCCGGGCCCTACGACCACCGCACCGCACTCGACGAAGTGGTGCAGATGATGGGCGGCCTGGCCTACATGACCGGGCGCCCCGGTGACCCGCTGCGTGCGGGCTCGTCGGTCAACGACATCATGGGCGGGCTGTTCGGTGCCATCGGGGTGATGGCCGCGCTGAGCGCACGCGAAAAATCCGGTGTGGGTTGCGAGGTGCAGAGCGCACTGTTCGAGAACAACATTTTCCTCGTGGCGCAGCACATGATGCAGTTCGCCGTGACCGGCAAACCCGCTGCGCCCATGCCCGAGCGCATCTCGCCCTGGGGCATTTACGACGTGTTCCGCGTGAAGGACGGCGAGCAGATTTTTCTGGCCGTGGTGAGCGACACGCAGTGGGCCATCTTCTGCGAGGCCATGGTCTTGAACGACTTTCAGGCCGACGAGCGACTGCACAACAACAACGGCCGCGTGCGTTCGCGCGAATGGCTCATCCCGCAACTGCGCGCGCGCCTGGCCGAGCACAGCGCGGCCGAACTGGCGGCGCTGTTCGAGCGCCACGGCCTGCCGTTCGCACCCATCACCCAACCCCACGAGCTGCTGGACGACCCGCACCTGCTGGCCACCGGTGGCCTCGCGCCCATCACCCTGCCCGACGGCGAGCGCGCCGGCCAGACCGCGCAGACCGTGCTGCTGCCGCTCGCGCTCGATGGCGAGCGCCTGGGCGTGCGCCACAGCCCACCCCGGTTGGGCGAACACAGCGCCGAGCTGCTGGCCGAGTTGGGGTATTCGGGCGAAGAGGCGGCCCGCTTGAGCCAGACGGTGACAAAAGCTGCCTGAGAAGTCATCAATTCAGGCGTATCTGTCATTGATTCACAACGAGTCGTGGGGTAATCTGCCCCGGTGGACAAACTCAAACAACTCGAAACCTACGCATCGGTGGCCACGCGCGGCAGCCTGACCGCCGCCGCCAAAGCCGAAGGCGTGGCCCCGGCCATCATCGGCCGCCGGCTCGATGCGCTGGAGGCCCGCCTCGGTGTGAAGCTCATGGTGCGCACCACGCGGCGCATCACCCTCACCCACGAAGGCAGTGCCTTTCTTGAAGACTGCCACCGCCTGCTCACCGACCTGGCCAACGCCGAGGCCAGCGTGAGCGCCGGGGGGGTGAAGGCCAGCGGGCACCTGCGCATCACCGCGCCGGCCGGCTTTGGCCGCCGCCACGTGGCACCGCTGGTGCCCCACTTCCGCGAACTGCACCCCGAGGTGACGATCTCGCTCAACCTGAGCGACCGGGTGGTCGACGTGGCCGGTGAAGGCTACGACTGTGCGGTGCGCGTGGGTGACCTGCCCGACTCTTCATTGGTGAGCGTGCGCCTGGCCGAAAACCGCCGCCTGTGCGTGGCCACGCCGCGTTATCTGCAGCACCACGGCAAGCCCCAGACCCCGGCCGACCTGGTGCGCTTTGACTGCCTCACGCTCTCCAGCGACGCCTCCCAAACCCGCGGCTGGGCGTTCGCCGTGCCCGGCGAATCCGGCGAGACCACCATCACCCACCTGCGACCCGGCGGCCCGCTCGACTGCACCGATGGTCAGGTCTTGCACGAATGGTGTCTGGCGGGCTATGGCATCGCGTGGCGCAGCACCTGGGAGGTGGAGGCCGACATCGCGCAAGGACGGCTGGTGAGCGTGCTCGACGACTTTGCCGCGCCGCCCAACGGCATCTTTGCGCTGTTTCCGCAGCGCAAGCACCTGGCACTGCGCGTGCGCCTGTGGATCGACTTCCTCAAGCACGAATACGCGCGGGCGGAGTTCTGGAAGAACTGAGACCGCGTGGGCGCACCCGCATGCGCTCGCCTGGGCGCGCCGCTTGTCATGGATCCGTCGGAACTTCCCCTGACCGCGTCGCGTCCCACAGGCCCGTTCATTCCTCCGAGGCAAGGCATGCAGATTCCGACCACGCATTGGCCCAGCCGCCGCCAGTGGCTGAGCACCGCCACCGCAGCGCTGGCACCGCTCGCCTGGCCCGCACTCGCGCAGCCGGGCACTGCGACGCCTGTGCTCATGCGCCGCATTCCTTCCAGCGGCGAAGCCATTCCAGTGGTCGGTCTGGGCAGCTGGATCACCTTCAACGTGGGCAACGACCCGAAGGCCCGCGACGCTTGCGCGGCGGTGGTGCGCGCCTTCTTCGCGGCGGGCGGGCGCGTGATCGACAGCTCGCCCATGTACGGTTCGTCTCAGCCCGTCATTGGCCATGCGCTGGCGAAACTGGGGCGCACCGACGCGCTGTTTTCTGCCGAGAAGGTGTGGGTGGGTGATGTGGCACGCGGTGCCGCGCAGATGGAGGCTTCGCGCAGTTTCTGGGGCGTGCCGCGCTTCGACTTGATGCAAGTGCACAACCTGTTGTCGTGGGAGGAACACCTGCCGCGGCTGCAGGAAATGAAGGCCGCCGGGCGCTTGCGCTACGTGGGCATCAGCACCTCGGAAGGCCGGCGGCATGCCGAGTTGGAGCGCATCATGCGCACGCAAAAAATCGACTTTGTGCAGCTGACCCACAACCTGCTCGACCGCGAGGCCGAGCAACGCCTGCTGCCGTTGGCGCAGGAGCGTGGCATCGCGGTGCTGGTCAACCGGCCGTTTCGCCAGGGCGCGCTGCTGGACCAGCTCGCGCGCCACCCGCTGCCGGGCTGGGCGAACGAGATCAACTGCAACAACTGGGCGCAGGTGGCGCTGAAGTTCGTGGTGTCGCACCCCGCTGTGACCTGCGCCATCCCGGCCACCAGCCAGGTGGTGCACCTGCGGCAAAACATGGGTGCGGCCCTGGGCACCCTGCCCGATGCAGCGCTGCGCGAGCGCATGGCGCGCGACGTCGCTGCGCTGTGATCAAGCCCGGCTCTTCAACATGAGCGAATGGTGGACCTACCGGCCCGAGGACTTCCTCATGTTCGCGCCGCGCACCTACTGGCGGCTGTTCGAGTTGCA
>LNFM01013588.1_pt1 | contig 12178 bp, 13 predicted proteins | sample 596031 | NCBI WGS metagenome assembly LNFM01 (sample SAMN04254537, study PRJNA301005) | activated carbon metagenome | isolation source: dual media filters at the Ann Arbor, Michigan drinking water treatment plant | place: USA: Ann Arbor | reverse complement strand
AATGACATTGACATCGGACTTGGTTCGTTTCCGACTTGGTCCTCCACACAGTTTTCCCTTATATATCAATAAGATATACTAGGGAAAACTAGTGGGCCAAATCACTCACTTACGGTTGATTTCAGGCGATATGCCAAGCCCAAGAGACTGTAATTAGTCTATAATTTCGGGCCGAATAACCCAGAGTCTCTGCGTGCAAAAGTGCTGTGACGGTTTTGATTGGCCGACAGGCCATGACAGCCGATTTGCGAACCAATCCCGGTCATTGCGGCTCGCCTCGCGATCGCCTGAAAGCGGACACGGGTCCCAATCAGCCTTGGTGATCGGACCGTGTCTGGGACTTAGCCGTCGTTCCCAAACGGCATGTCGAAGGGCCGGTTTTACCAGAATCCGACGCTACGACGGTCGGGTCGTCTATGGCTGCTATGAAAGCCTCGTTTCCTGCAACCCGATATGCAGGAAGCGACCCCCGAGCTGATTTTCGCTAGCTTCGGCGCTCTACCTGAGGTTCACCAATCTGCAAGGCCTAGCCGCCAGCTGGCTTCGGAGCACTGTATTGCGAGCCGCTCTCGCTTCTCGCGGCAGTTCTAGGCGATAGATTGATCGGCTACCACGCCTAGGCCCCGAAGCTCGTCCACCATGCGGATGATATCGATCAGAAGAAGTGCAGGCACATGAACAAAGTTTTCGCCGCGTGCATTGTCCCGCGGCACCCGGACAGCATTACGCCCAGCAGGGATGAGGCGACCACTTTCAAGGAGCTCATTGATTATCCGGCGAACCTGTTCGCGCGGGATGCCACTGGAAGCCGCGACAGCCCGGCGTGAAATGCTTCCGACCATGTCTGTGGGAAGAGGGGTCAATCCACGTATTTCGTCAGGAATTTCGGGAAGCCGCGCAACCTTTTGGACAGCTGCAAGTGCGACAATCATGTAAATCAACAGGGTGGCGGGATCCATACGCATGGTCTCCATCCAGACGCGTTGCTGATTCACGAAGGAGTTGACCATGCTATAGGTGGTGATCCGAAAGTTGGGCGCAAGCAGGTCTGGCACAACCTGCATACGAGCGGAATTTGCAGTCTTGAGCATTGAAGCAATCCTTGGTGCGGCAGCGGGATTTTAATGACCGGAAACAGGTCACGAGTATGTGTCTCCGCTACAAAGTCAATGTATGCCACGCAAACGGGTGAAAGACGGAGCCAATGCATAATTGTCGGACTGATTTTCAGATCTGTCTGATCGGGCAATGTTCTCAGACAGCAAAGAATCGAAACTGGACCTGAGGACAGGATATGCCGCTTGAATGCAACGAAAGCTGGGCTGGCCCACAATTGTCAGCCGTAGTTTCAATCCAACGCGATATGATTGAGCTACTAGATCGGCTTGATAAAATGGGGCTCTGTCTGGCAGCAATCCATATGTCGACGAGCTTGGACGCGGTCACCAAGTGGATTGAGGGGGCTTGCGAGGCAACGTGACAAAAAAGGAGAGCCCCACGAAGCTGACGTCAGCAATCCACCCGATTGTGTTGAAAAACCCGGCGCTGAGACAGTCGCTGGCGCGAGCCTGATCGCCGCGCGGAGGCTTCGGCCCCGCTTATGTGGGGGCTGGGGTGGCTGGCATCGGGATCAGCTCGGCCATCTTGCGGAGGTTTTGGGCGGTGGCGGCGAGGAGGAACTCGTATCTTGCGCCGTTTGGACCTCGCAGGCGCAAGCGATCCATCCTGAGGATGCGCTTGAGATGCGCGAACAGCATCTCGACCTTCTTTCGCTGGCGGCGTGAGACCAGATACGCATCGGTCGTGGCGATATCGCGGGCGAGATCACGGGCGCCCTCGTGGACTGAGCGCAGGATCTTGCGTGCTGGCTGGGTCGGGCAACAGCGCGGCTTGAGGGCGCAGGCACTGCAGTCAAGCTTGCTTGCGCGGTAGCGCAGCATGCCCGTTTTCGGTGTCGCCCAGCGCGCCGGCCATCGCTTCGAGATGACTCGGCGTGAAAACTTCCAAGTCAAGTTCGCTATCCGTCAGCCATCAAGATGGATAGGGCGCCCGCTTAATCATCGAATATATCAGCCAACATCCTTTGGAGGTCTACTGTCTTGTAGGGCTTGCTGAGGAAATTGATGCTGCTTTGTTCCTTGAGCCCAAGGTGCTCGAACGCCGCGGCCGGATAACCGGACGTGTAAAGGATCTTGATGTGCGGCGCGAGCTTAAGGGCCGCTTCCCCGAGCTCCTGCCCGTTCATTTCGCCCGGCATTATGATGTCTGTGAACAGAAGATCAAAGGCTTCTCCATGCTTCAGCATGGTGAGCGCGGCTGCCGCATCCTGCGCGGTTGCAACCGCATAGCCAAGTCGTGCCAAGGTTTTTTCAACGTGCGTACGGACCTGCGGCTGATCCTCAACCACCAGGATCCTTTTACGGCGCGATGGCATCGCGGCTTCGATCGCGGGCTCGGGGTGGTCGTCCTGGGAGGCGTCTCCTTCAGCCGCAGGCAAATAGAGGTTCACCGTCGTTCCGCGGCCTGGCTCGCTGTAGATCGAAACCCCACCATTGGACTGCTTGGCGAACCCGTAGACTGTGCTCAGTCCGAGGCCCGTGCCCCTACCGACGTCTTTGGTCGTGAAGAATGGCTCAAACGCTCTTGCAAGGACCTCAGGCGGCATACCTTCTCCGGTATCGCTTACTGAAATGGCGACATAGCGACCCGGGCGTAGATCGACATTGGCCGGAACCATATCCTCATCGACCGTAAGGTTGCTGCAGGTGACGATGAGTTCACCTCCGCGCAGCATGGCGTCATTGGCGTTCATCGCGAGATTGACAATCGCCTGCTGAAGGCTGTTCGCATCGACATCAACGGGCCACAGATCCGGGGCGAAGGACTGGCTGAATCTGATTGTTTCCGGCAGGCCCGACCGCAGAAGTGGCACGGTGTTTGAAACCAGCGCATTGACGTCGACGCGGGTGCGGTTGAGTTGGGCCTGGCGCGCAAACGTCAAAAGCTGCTTGGTAAGGCGCGCGGCGCTTTCAGCGGCTTGGCCGATAGATGCGACAGTCTCGGCATCTTCTTCGCCAAGATTTGTCATTTCAAGCAGTTCAACATTGCCGAGAATGATCATCAAAAGGTTGTTGAAGTCATGGGCTACACCGCCGGTCAGCTGGCCGACAGCCTCGAGAGCACGGGCGCGGGTATAGCCTTCTTGGTTCCGCCTTTCCTGTGTGACATTCCGCATATTGCCGAGAATGCGGTAGGCTCTGCCGTTCGGATGACGTAAAATCGATCCCTTCACAGCCAGATCGATTGCCTGTCCATCCACACTATGGGCGCTGAATTCCGTTTCCCATGCAGTTGCATCTGATTTTATGGCTTCTTGAAATGAGGCGATTAGCCGCTGGCGACCCGACGGTTCAACCATCTCAATCCACTGGAATTTCTGGGTCTTCCTCGGATCGAACTCCACGCCCAGCTTGGAAGGCCAATCGGGGCTGCTCCAGGTGAAGCCGCTTTCGAAATCATGATCCCAAAGGACATCACTGGCACTGCCCGCGATCAGCCGGAACCGCTGCTCGGATTGCTCAAGCGCGGCGTTGGCGCGGGTGAGCTGGCCAACATCAGTCGTGGTCCCAATAATCCGTTGCGCATCACCCATAGCGTCGCGGACGATGAAACCACGGACCACGGCATGCCCAGTTAGTCCATCTGAGCGACGGAACTTGTAATCGAGCGTATACCTTTCCTTTCCTGAATTTATCGCATTAAGTGTTGTTTGCCGAACCAAATCATGATCGGCCTCGACAGCGCTGGAAGTTTCTAAATTTTCAAGATAGATGTATTTAGAGGGCTCATAACCATAGATGGTTTTGTAGGCTTCGTTAGCCCAGAATTCGCCAGTCTTAATATTCCACTCGAAAATGGCGTCTTGTGTCGCACGCGCCGCCAATTCGAACCGTTCCCGCAATGCCCGGTTTTCTCCTTCACTTTCCACTAAGCGCGTGATGTCCGAGAAGCTCAGAAGCACTTCTAACACATCACCATCATCACTCGTGACCGGAAATGCGCTGCAGACAAGCCATATGCGCCTGTCATCTTCGACACGGTGAAATCCCAGCACGACATCCCTGACAGGGCATCGATGATTTATTGCGCGAATGAGAGGGTATTGCTCGAGAGGCATTTCGGAGCCATCTTCCCGGAACAGTTCGAAAATCGGATCGCTGGGCGAGCTGCCTGCCAAGTCTTCGTATCCAATCCCCAACAATTCGACGGCAATTGGATTGGCGACGCGGATTTGGGTGTCAGCACCGTGAACCGTAATCGCCGATTGGACGTTCTCGAATATGAAGCGATAATCGCGCTCCAGTTTGGAAGCTTTGTCCTCAGCACGTTTCTGAGATGTAAGATCGCGCATAAGGTAGACAAAGTGAAGCAAAGACCCATCCTCGTTACGGTGGGGGTCGATCGAAAAGGCATTCCAAAAGGGTTCGCCCGATTTACGGTAATTCAGGATTTCACCCGAAAACGCCTGCCCTGCAGCGATTGCGGCTTCTAACCTCGCAATTGTGTCCTTGTCAGTCTCAAGCCCCGGCATGACTATGCTTGCGGCCAGCTGCATTGCCTCTAGGTCATACCCGGTCATCTCTTGGAAGGCACGATTGACATACTTGAACGTGCCGTCTTGCGTGAAGACAGCAACACCATCGGACATTTGCTCGAGAATATGGACGTAGGTCGCTTCGTTCACCGCATCACACTCCAGTCAAGCGTCGGCTTGTTAACCCTAGTGTTGTAGCTTGGAAACACGAGCGTCTATATCTCTTGCGCGATTCAGGGGATCGCGCTTGACCGGGCGCAGAAAGAAGACCTTCGGCTTACCACCCGCTTGCAGCCGTTCCCGGATGGCACTCGTTCCCGACACCGGACCAGCAGCTAAAGCGGGATTTTTACCAAAAGCTGAAATTCGTATTTTGACCCCAAAGCAGCCGTGAAAGCTCAGTTGGCTTTGTTCCACCGTGGCAACTACGTCTTCACCAGGGCAGCTGAACCGGGGATCGAACACTGGGGGTAGCCGGAAGTCGAAGCGACTCAACCTCGCTCAGCAATTGGACAAGTCAAGATTGGGCAGGTTCGTGGAAGGTTACCAAGCCGCTTTGCTGACCAAACCCGCAATGGTTCGAGCGGTCAAGCTGGACGTCCTGATGTCCAAAAATTTGGGTCGGCCGATCGAGTAGCGAGTGATCGGCATGCTTGGACGCCAGCAGCTTTGCGGTCAACGCCTCACTCGAGATAGCCCGGACCCGATTGTTAGTAACGGAATGCCGTAGTTATACCAGTTGAGGTTCAGAGGTTAACGATGAATATCAAGTCGAAGGGGGATTATTGAATTCAATCTTGGCCAGAAGACGGAGCTGCAAGTGAACACGCATAGTCCCAGAGTTTTCCCAGGAGATCGCGGCGGTGATGTCATAATTAATGAATATGAGAAGATTGAACGGATCCTAGAGGAAGCCGGTAATTTGTTCGAATTTTCTTCACAAAGATCTGCAATTATCTTACCATTGAATGATATAAAATTTGATTATGCTTGCTCGGCATATAATGAATACATAATTTGCCGAGAGGTGGATGATTTATTCGAGTTCGAAAATTTTTCGTATAGCCCTTACTGGGATATCATGCTCTATTTATTTATGTCAAAATGTATAAATTCATCAATTTCAGTTTCGAGCGCTTGTAATGAAGCCACCTTTCCAATTACTACGGGCCTTCGTTGGCTCAAGGCACTTGAGGATATGGGTTTATTGACCCGGTCGGATGATCCGTCAGATAGGTGCCGAGCGATAGTCTCTATCACAGACAAGGGCTGGGCCAAAACCTGCAACGCCCTGAAGTTGCGGTCTGGGAAATAGCTGCACAGCCATAGCTAATACGTCTGACGTGACTTCCAGATTTTCCGACACGAGCGACTAGAGTCTGGCCTGAACGAAGGATAGACGATGAAGCGCAAGAGGTTTTCAGAAGAGCAGATCATTAGCGTGCTGAAGCAAGCAGAGGCGGGCGCCAAGTCCGGTGATCTGGCTCGGAGGCACGGGGTACCGGAAGCGACGATTTGCAACTAGCTAGAAGGCCGAGTTTGGCGGGCTAAAGCTTTCCGAGGCCCGGCGACTGAAGGATCTCATGAGTGAGAACGCGAAGCTTAAGCGGTTGCTGGCCGACACGATGCTGAACAAGGCGGTTACTAAGGATCTGGCATCAAAAATGTATGACCCGACCTGTCCATGTAAGGGTCGATTGGTGTTGACGGTGCCAGTCTGCACAAATGTATCCGGCCTTTCGCGAGTGGGCCGCTGTTGCGGTCAGGCCTAGTTGAGATCCGCGTGCCTCGTCCCCAAATAAATGCTTCGGGCTTTTTACCCGCTTTTTTGGCGGGGCTTACGATGCGCTGGCCCACTGTCTCGTCATCACTATCACGGATCTCGAAGTTGGTGGCGGCGCCGTTCATGCCCGGTTCGTGCTCGCTCCTTGGCAGCACGATTAGAACACCGTCAGGCCACACTCGAAACTGGGCGGGACGACTTCCGCCTATATCGCCGACCAACCTGTCTTCGGGCACGGCCCAGACACGCTGCCAACCCATCAAACAAACATCATGAAGGAGCTAGACTCTACCTCTGACTGGTAACAATCAGGGAGCGGGAGCACGTCAGTAGAAGTGAAGACAACGGCCCGAATCTAATCCCAAGTAACGGAAAGGTGGGGGTCGCCTCAGCACAAGTAAGCGATTAATTTTTTGGATCACTCTTTTTCGGATCCTAAGATGAGAAATTCGAATGGCACTTGGGCGCTTACTTGACAGTGTAGGGCTCGGAATTTTCATATATTGTTCGCATCTCGCATAAAGAGGCGGATAATTTCGGCAAATGACGAAACACCAACCTTTTTCATCAATCGTGCCCTGTGAGCTTCAACAGTCCGCGGACTGAGTCCCAATTTTCGTGCGATTTCTTTGTTTGTCAGACCAGCGGCAAGCTCCGCTCCGACCTCCTTCTCGCGTTCGCTTAGCACGCTGAGACGAGACTGTGCGTCAACGGTCGCCGCCCGATCACTTTGCCATTTCGCAATCTGTTGGTGCAACTGTCGTATCCGTGCGACGAGTGGGGCGATTGAGAAGGGCTTTTCAATGAAGTCGATCGCTCCTGCGTTAATCGCACGCACTGCTGTTGATACATCGCCATGCGAGCTCAGCATAAGCACTGCATGAACACGTGTCTTAGAACCCATGGCCTCAAGAACTTCTAGCCCGCTCATTTCGGGCATTCTGATATCAAGTAAGATCACGCCTGGTTCGAGAGTCTCAATCGTTTCCAGCAGCAGTTTCCCGTTCTCGAAAGTCCTAGTAAGCATGCCTTCATGATCGAGCGCCTTTTTAAGGACTCGGCGGAGCATCGCCTCGTCATCGGTAATGTAGACACGATCAGTCACGTGTGCGCCCTCCTATGGAATCAGGCATATCGCAAATGACCGTGTTCTAACAGACAGTTCACCGAACGCTCGAACTGAGGTAGCGCCACCGCTGGTTTGACGGTGATCTCGATCCCGAGCACCTGGCCTTTCTTCATCGATGAGATGTGGACCACTGCGAACATGACCCGCAGCTATGGCCGGTGCCTTAAGGGCGAGTGGCTGCGCATGGGTCCTGTCAGAAAAAATGCACCGGCTAGCGGAACGTTGCGGATTGGCTAGACTGCCTGTGCTCAGGAAAGCCCGCAAAGTGAACCGAGCAAGATGTTCGGATCAGTCCCTGACGACGAGATCTTCAAAGCAGCAGGTTTCGAGCTTTCCGACAGAGCATGGCGCAAATGCGGAGATCCCGGGACGATTAGTTATGAACCTGGCGCAATTATGGAGCGAGGCGATTTTAATGGCGATGGCCTTGTTGACGCTCTTGTAACCGAAGGAGGAACCGACTGTTTTGGGGTGACCGGCTATGGCTACACACTCGTCTCGCAGCGAAGGGATGAACACGCTGCAAGCGCCGTCCCTATCTAGCTTGGAGCCAAACAACATCAGGCTGTTGCTTGCCCGGTCATCAACTCAATGAATTGAAAAACTGGTTGGCGTGAATTGGGTTTTCCGGTCAGTTGGATCATTCTGCTCAGGATCCATATCCAGAAGATAGGAAACGTGCCCAACTGCAACCCACTCCTCGCGGAGTTCGAGGGACTTTCTAAGCCTCACCAGCGCAACGAATGTCGTCCAATCCATGAGCGTTAGGACGAGCTCCGGCCAATTCTTTTCATACGTGCAATACCATATAACTGCTCAGATTTCTGCGAGCCGTCAGCCTGCTGATCCGTCATCTGAGATCTTCAACGACCCTCGTATTGATGAGTGCGAAAAGCTGCCAGGCGCCAAAAGATTTACATTATTGCCGGCGCAGGCGTCGCATTATCCGCACTAGTCGGCGTTGGCATCTGGCCAGCTTTTAGATGACGCACGCGAAGTAATCATCGATTAGCAGCCATTCGCCTTCCCACCCAGATGTAGTCATTCGCCGCGATCAGCCAGCAACCGGCGGAGGGTCTGTACGCTAATTCCCATACGTCAACGTTAAGGAATGTTGGTTAACATCTGGTTGGATTGCCGGGTGCTGCACCAGCAAATGAACCTGACTCAAAATTGAGTGGGTGAATGCGAGCTTCACCCTGCAACACGAAGCTCGCAAGCCAATTGCATCAGAGGTCACTGGCATCGGTGATTCTCGCCATCACACGCTTGGGCAAAGTTCGAAAAATGTTAACTCGGCCTACGTAGACATGCGGGATGAGACACGCTTCCACAGCCGGCGACGGCGCAAGTGCCGATATCACCGCCGCGCACAGCGCTAGTGTTGCCTCCCTCATGCGGCTTGCGGCAACGTTTCTCGGAAACCCGACTATTCTGCTGGCGACCCAACGAGCTGGCGGACCTGACGAACTAACCAGCATTGGAATCGAGGGAGAGATCCTCCGGTCTTCAAGCGCATTTTGCAGCGTGCCATGTGCACCGTTTGAGCCTCAACTGGTGACCGATGCAAGCGCTGATCCCGACTTGCGATGCGATCCTATGGTTACCGAGGCACCAAAAATCCGTTCGTGCCTTATTGTCCCGATTGGCGGTGAAGGCAGCCAGATCATTGGCAGGCTTTGCGCGCTCTCCCCACGGCTTGGCGATTTCGACATGGAGGCCCTGGCGCATATGGGGGAGCTGGCCAAGTTCATCGAACAGCTCCTTGAATGTCAACCGGCCCGAGCGTTTCCTCTCGGTCATGGTCCTGAGGGCGGAGATAATCTCGAATTTGTGACCCGCGCCCAGGCTGCTGCCGGGATGGGTGCCTGGGAGATCGACCTGGCGCAGCGTGCTGTGGCCTTTTCTCAGCATGCCGGCACGCTCCACGGCTTTAATGGCTCTGTCCGCCTTTCATTCCGGCAGGCGCTGCAATGCTATGAGCCAAGCTCGCACCGCAGCTTCAGAGCGGCAATCAAAAATGCGATCCAGCACCAAACTGTGATCAATGTCGAGGCTAACCTCGTTGATCATGACACCATAGGGCGGCGTGTGCGTTTGATCGGTAGCGCGGTAACGGGCTCGCACGGCGAGGAATGTGTATCAGGCATCGTTTTTGACTGCACAACCGACCACCAGCGTGAGATTGCTCAGCAGCATGCAGCAGAGCGTGATGGTCTGACGGGTCTCTATAATCGCGCCGCATTTGACCAGCACCTTGGAGAGGCGCTCGTGAGGGCAACGCGGCAACCATTTCATGTTGCGCTGCTTGATCTCGATGGCTTTAAAGAAGTCAATGATACACTGGGTCATGCCGTTGGCGATCAGGTCCTTGTCGCCATAGCTGAGCGCTTGAGCAAGAAAAGTAAGACGCTCACCAATGTGGCGCGGTGGGGCGGCGACGAATTCGTGCTGCTGTTTTCGTCTCAGATATCCACCGATGAGGCCTTTCAGTTCATCACCCAGCTGATCGGCGAGCTCAACAACTTCAATTTGACTGGTAGTGGATCGCTCAGTCTTGGTGCAAGCTGCGGACTCGTAAAGGTCGACCAGACGATCTCCATTGATGAGATCATGCGCCGTGTCGACCTTGCCTTGTACGATGCAAAAGCGTCAGGACGCGGGAGAATCTCAATCTGGAACATCGGGTTGGAAGGCCGCGCTTGATCAGACCCTGACTTTCCCTGTCTATCAACCCATGGTCGACCTGCGTGATGGCAAATTCATCGGTGTTGAAGCGCTGCTGCGCCTAGGTGGCCAGAATGGTTTGGTCATTGCCGCGCAACAGATCCATTCCGCACTGCTTGATCGGCAGCTTGCGCAAGCGGTATTGAAAACAATGCTGGCGGACATCGCCGCTGACGGTGAGCAGCTGCTGGACCTGCTTGGTGTTGATTGTGAGATTGCCATCAATATCTCGGAAGCAGACCTGCGAACGCCTGAACTAGGCCAGAGGCTGCTAGCGGTCATAAAGAACAGTGGGCTTACGCCAGCTAACCTGGCGATCGAAGTCAGTGAGAGCGTGATCGTCCGAGACCACACCGGCGCGGCCTGCAAGGCGCTGCAGCAGATTCACGATCTTGGATTTGCGGTGAGCCTCGACGACTTCGGCACGGGCATCTGCTCCCTGACCCAGTTGCGAGATTTCCCCATCAGCAAGGTCAAGATTGACCAAGGACTGGTGGCCCGCCTTGCGTTTGATCACAAGGCGCGCCTGATGATTACGGCAATCGTACAAATGAGCCACAGCCTTGACTTGAAGGTGGGATCGGGTGCGACATGGCGCAAGGTTTCTGGTTCGGCCGGCCAAGCACAATCGCCAACTTCGGGGCGAACCTCAAGAAGGCCTCGCAGTGGCAGGCCGCAAGCTCCATAAAGTCGGTGCGAGGGCAGCAGGGCGCATAAATGCTGGCAACTCGCCGGCCCGGTTTAGCTCTTGCGATACCTGAATGGGGGCTAGGCTCCTGAGCTATTCTGAGACTCCGGGCCTGACCTCCATTTTTGCATGACAGCATGGCCTCTCGCAGCAGAGGTCACATTGCAGCAACAGCTGGCGCGAGATTGGCCTCAAGCCGCAGGCGAACCGCTTCTGCAGCGTGCTTGGCGTGCAGTTTGCTCATCATATTGGCCCGATGAATTTCCACAGTGCGCGGGCTGATTTCAAGTTCGCGTGCAATCACCTTGTTTGATTCCCCTGCCGTCAAATGTTCCAGTACTTCGAATTCTCTGCCAGACAGGGTGGCGAGCCGGCTGCGTGCCTCGATGGTACGCCTGCGGGCAGCGGCAAAATCTTCTGCTTCCTTGGACACCCGGGCAAGGCATCGCTCAAACCGATCCGAATCAATCGGTAAGGCGAGATAATCAATTGCGCCGCACTTGATGGCTTGCACGATTTGGGTGGGACGCGGATTGATCTGGGTCGCGATAACCGGCAGCCAGATGCCCAGCGCAAGCAAGCGCTCAAGAAACAGGCTCACCCCGCCATTTTCGGCATCATCGCGCGCGACAATGATGCCAAGGCGCGGTGGATGAGCGGCCATCTCATCCATGTCAGCGTATAGCTCGCAATGATAGCTTAAGGCGTAGCACGTGCGGGCAAGTTCGGCGCGGAGCCGTTGGCATGGCTCGACAATATGGACCTGCTTACCGCGACTGACTGATAATACGTGCTGTTCCATGGTCTTCTCCTGTTGCTTGAACAGAAGGTAGCCAACCAAACATGGTAAACGGCTAACTAACCATTAAGTAAATTAACGTAAGGCTGAACCCTAGAACTGCGCATCGAGGCCGATGATGTGACAGATAAACAGGCCCAGACGAACGAGCCGCCCGCTCGACTCATGCGCTGGAATATGACAAAAAATAACGGGGCGGTGTGAGAGGGAGTGAGACATGCTCAACGCTAAAGAGATGGCGTGGCTAAAGGAACTTCAAGAGGATCTTGCCATACGCGATGACTGGGTGGCGGTTGCTCACCTTCAAATTGTGATTGACCGGATTGTCGATGAGCACCCTCTAAACTTGCGTGGGTCAGGCTTGGGGACATTGGTCTCGGTGCTCAATTGAGCCATTCGCAATTGCTCAGCGACTGAGCGTGGATTGCAAGCGCATTTGTATATAGCGGCGACTACTT
>LNFM01019451.1_pt1 | contig 12179 bp, 12 predicted proteins | sample 596031 | NCBI WGS metagenome assembly LNFM01 (sample SAMN04254537, study PRJNA301005) | activated carbon metagenome | isolation source: dual media filters at the Ann Arbor, Michigan drinking water treatment plant | place: USA: Ann Arbor | reverse complement strand
CCGACACCCTGTTCGACATGAAGATCTCCACCTTCGAGGACGACCAGGGCGCCTACAACCAGGCCGACGCCGGCGGCTTCATCCGCCTGAACGCCCTGCGGATGCGCATCGCCGCCTCGCGCGGCGCGCGGAAACGCACCCGGTAGAAGACTGAAGTAACTGCGCGCAAGGGGCGCCTCCAGACCGGGGGCGCCCCTTCCCGCGCAACGCGAGGCGCGCTATCGTTCGCGCATGCCCCCTCGCCGCCCGCCGATCATCATCGACATCGAAGCCTCAGGCTTCGGTGCGGGCAGCTACCCGATCGAGGTCGGCGTGGTCATGGGCGACGGGCGCAAGTACTGCTCGCTGATCCAGCCACGGCCGGAGTGGACGCACTGGGACCCGGGCGCAGAGACGGTGCATGGCATCTCGCGCGAGACCCTGCTCGCCCACGGCCGCCCGGTGTTCGAGGTCGCCGGCCGCCTGAACGAACTGCTGCGCGGGTGCACCGCCTACAGCGATGGATGGGTGGTCGACCGGCCCTGGCTAGACCGGCTCTACGCAGCCGCGTCGATGCGCTGCGAGTTCACCTTCAGTTCGCTGGAGATGATCCTGTCGGAACAGCAGATGGCCGCGTGGGCGGAAACCAAGCGCGTGCTGCTCGAAGAGAACCGCGATCCGAGGCACCGCGCGAGCTATGACGCGCTAATGGTGCAGGAGACGTTTGAGAGGACGCGGGGGATGGGACATGAATCCACTCCCCTCTAGCTGTTTTGACTAGCACTCCGCATGACGGTCAGATCCCACCTCTTTATCCTTTTCTGTTCACTCGCACTTTGTGGTTGCGCGTCATCCCTTCCTGCCGAACGCCAAGCAAAGCTCGACGGATTACTTCTCTATGGATTTGTCAATTTAGATCCTTCAGAAGAGTTAACGGCCAGAGCAAGGCGCACCCAGGAGTTAACTGATCATTGCAAACGAAAAGCGGAATCCTGGTGTAGTGACCTGAAGGGCTACACCTTCGTGAACTTGCTGCTGATGAACACCTACGGAGGAGGGCTACGATCGGTCGGTAGCTTCGTTCCAAGTGACCAGCGCGTTCTACGAGGCGATATTGTTGCGGTCCGCTTCCGGGCGGGCACGACCGCCCAGTTCATCCGCGTAGCCTCCCGAGGTGAAACGCCGGCGTGCAGATGGGCGGGAGGCGGGCTGGGAAGAGCCTTCACAGCAGCAGGCGTGATCTGCGACGACTACGACTGGCGAAGCTTTCGAAGCTTTTTTTATGACTAAGCGCTATCGCAGCGCGGCACACTGCTGCAGTCGTGCACCTCTTAGACCACGCGTATAGCATTCAGAAAAATTTTGGCGCATTACGTTTACGTTGTTCTGCAAAGCAGCACTATCTGGTCTTGGCATTCTTCCTGCATCGCGGCGTGAAGACTGACATTCGGCAATGGTACTGTGTGGACTGCACGAACCCTGTACTAAGGCTGTGACACCACCCAGCGACTGGTCAATAGGCGCTCCGATGAATCGTCGTGCGAGGCTCGTAGCGAGTTCTGCAGCGTGCACATCCTGAGGCGAAGCAGGCTCCAAGAATCCGGATCCAGTAGCTCCCAGATAGCTTTGCTGGGCACTGGTCAGAGACCCTCCGCCTCCAAGAAAGGTCGAAGAAGCTGCGTAGGTGCCTCCTGCATAGGCCGACACGATTGCGGGGGATGTGAAACCAGTAGCGGAGGTCGCAAACGCGGTTTCAAACAAAGCAGCACTCGTAACCGCACTCGCCGCCACCCATACAAACGCCGCCGTCACCAGCGCGAACGCCAGCACCGAAAATCCCGACCGGGAATCGGTCCACGAGTAGAGCAGTTCCTCCGGGCTGGGCATGTTCCCGCCATCCCATTGCGACACGGATACGCCGCTGTGCGCGAGCTGTTCCAGGGTCGGGCAGGAGGTGGACCCGGGCAGCGTGCAGATGGCCGCCTGCGCGCCATACGGCTGCTGATCGACGGGTAGCGCGACGAACCAGCGCGGCCGCACCCAGGCCTGTGTGGTCGTGTCGACGCGCTGCCGCAGCAGGTTGCCCGACCGGGTCACGACCTGGGTCCATCGGGTGTCGGTCATCGCGATGAAGCCGGCCGATGCGTTGTACAGGCGCATCGCATGGCCGACCGCGACCTGGGCTGCGCTCCATCCGATGTTGTAGAACACCGGATCGGTTTCGTCACCGGGCCTGAACACCGCAAACGGGTTGCGCCCGGCACGCATCGGATCGGCAGCCTCGGCCGGGGACAGGTAGTGGCGCTGCGCAGCCCAGCGCTCGCCATGATGGGGGGTGAAGTCGCCGAGATAGCTGCGGATGCGTCCGTCGGCCATGCGTTCGGCCTTGACCACGCGGATGCGGAGTTGTGCGTTCTCCGGCGAGTAGGTGGCGAACACCACCGCCGCATGGCCGGGAAACGCCATCACCAGCCGGGATACCGCATCCGAACCGAGCCCGAGCTGGCCGACCTCTTCGCGCCCGGCCGTGATCCAGCGCTCTCCCTGCAGCATGCGCAGGTCGAATCCGCCACTGCCGCGCCCCGCGATCTCTCCAAGTACCGTCCAGTTGTCGAGCGGGTAGCGCACGGAGACGGTGGAAGAAGCGGGCCAGCTCGTCCAGCGTGGGTTGAACTGCCCTCCGGCCGCCTTCGCCTCTGACATCGGCAGCAGGACCGGCAACGTCGCCGTCACTACGGCAAGCAGCACAGCGAGCAGACGATCGAGGCGGCTCATACCCACGCGTCCAGGAAGGTGATCGAGATCAATGTTGCCACAATGTGCAAGCCTGTCGGCCAGGATCTGCAGGCGCATCGGCCCGCGGCGGAATGCGGCGCGCCGGCCGGCATCGACCTCGACGATGCGCGTGGCGGGAATGCAGGGCATCTCCAGTAGACAAGGGCTTGGCTCCTCCTTCAGGGGCCACCGATTTGGCGCCGCACGGCCCTGGAAGGCGACGCCCGGAATGCCGTGCTGCACACCGATACCCCGGCGAGGCACAGCTTTACGCGCGTACAGCCGCTTGCTGCATTGCGTGCACGCAGCGGCGTTCCCTGCTGCATCGCACCGGCATCCGGCGGATACCCTGTCCCCGGCATCGATCGGGCGAGGCGGCCGGCGGCTCGGGGTTGCACGGGAGCGGTGGCACCTGGCGCTGGTTTCGGCATGCGCGGGCTGGCGAGCAAGGCGCGCAGCGACATGCAACGACAGGCCCGCAGGCGACTGCCCCCCCTTTTCTGCGTGCAGACGTGCGCAGCGGCGAGAAGCCGCTCGTCGAGTGCAAGGCCTGCCACGCGCTCGAGCCGACCACCGACGCGAAGGAACGCGCCGACCTGATCGCCTACCTGAGCCAGGCCACCGCAGCGGCGAAGTAGCCTGGCCCGACCACGGCTGACGCTCAGCGCGCGGGCGGATTTCCGCGCTTGGCTGCTGCACCTGCCGGGATCACCGTCCCGGAGGTGCCGGCGGGCAGCGGCTTCTTCGTCTGCTTGGGTTTCTTGACTTCCTTGTTGCTGCGCTGCTGGCCCTTGGGCATCGAAGCCTCCTGATCATGCAGGCTGCGAATCGCGCAGCCGGTCGATCAGGATACACCACGCGCGCTCACGCACTCCCCGCCGCGACCCGCGCCCGGTACTCGGCCGCCGCCGCATCCATGCGCACGAACACCGCGCCGCGGGCGAGCAGCGCATCGACCAGCTTCTCGAGCATCAGCATGCGATGGCCACGGCCGATGATGAACGGATGGCAGGTGTAGGTGAGCACGCCCCAGTCGAGCTCGCGCTGCATGTAGTCGAAGTCGGCGATCCAGTTGCCGAGCACCTGGTCGGCGTTCATGTTGCCCGGGCGGATCGCGGTCGGATAACGCATGAACTCGAAATGCGGTGCATCGTCGGTCGACCAGCTGATCGGCATCTCGAGCAGGTTCGACGGCTCGCCGAACACGGCCGGCTTCTCGAGCTCGATGATGTCCCCCTGGCGCGCGAAGTACGGCGTGTAGTCGTCGCCCATCATGCTGCTGTCGTAGGTGAATCCGTGCTTGAGCATCAGCTCGATCGAATGCGGCGAGAGGTCCCAGGACGGCGAGCGGTAGCCGGTCGGGCGCTCGCCGCAGGTGCGCTCGATCGCGGCGATGCCCCGCACCAGTTCGTTTTCTTCTTCCTCGCGCGACAGTGTCGCGGGCGGCACGTGCTTCCAGCCGTGGTGGCCGATCTCGTGGCCGGCCCGCGCGACGGCAGCCACTGCATCGGGAAAGGTCTCGGCGGTATGGCCCGGCACGAACCAGGTCGTCGGCAGGCGCCGCTGGCCGAGCATCTTCAGCAGGCGCGGAGCCGCTACGCGAGGGCCGAACTCGCCGCGCGAGATGGCCGATGGCGTTGGCGTACCGCGTGCGATGAAGCCGGAGATGGCGTCGAAGTCGAAGGTGAGGCAGACCAGGTGGCGTCGTGGCTTTGACATGGGCGCGGTTGTTGCTCCAGACTGGACCGTCGCCGGGCGGCCACGGTCGCGGCAGTGTATCAATTCGATCCATCCGACATCATCCGGCCATGCAAGGGAGCGCGCATTGAATGCAATGAACCTGTCTGCAGCGCCGGCATCGTTGACGCTGATGCTGCTAGTCGCGGCACCCCTGGCGCAGGCGGCGGAGGCCCAGGGCCCCTACCCGTCGAGGCCGATCCGCTATGTCGTTCCCTTCGCACCCGGTGGCCCGACCGACATCATGTCGCGCGCGATCGCCGAGCGGCTGTCGGTCACGCTGGGCACGCCTGTCGTGGTCGACAACCGCGCAGGCGCCGGCGGCAGCGTCGGGGCCGAGATCGTCGCGCGGTCGGCGCCGGACGGCTACACGCTGATGATCGGCCATGTGGGCACCCATGCGATCAACATCAGCCTGTATGCGAAGGTCAACTACGACCCGATCAAGGACTTCCAGCCGATCTCGATGATCGCGACCCTGCCGTTCGTGCTGGTGGTGCACCCCGGCGTGCCGGCGAAGAACGTGAAGGACCTGATCGCGCTCGCCCGCGCGAAGCCCGGCGTGCTCAACTTCGCGTCGGCCGGCAGCGGCGGACCGACCCACCTTGCCGGCGAACTGTTCAAGAGCACCGCCGCGATCGACATCGTGCACGTTCCGTACAAGGGCAACGCCGCAGCGCTCGGCGACCTCGTCGGCGGGCAGGTGCAGATGATGTTCTCCAACATGCTCACCGCCATGCCGTTCGTGCGCGCAGGCAAGCTGCGTGCGATCGCCGTGTCGACGCTCAAGCGCTCTCCGCAGGCGCCGGAACTGCCGACGGTATCCGAGGGCGGCGCGACCGGCTACGACGTGACGCCGTGGTATGGCGTGCTGGCTCCGGCCGGGCTGCCGAAGCCGCTGCTCGCACGACTGCACGGTGAGGTGTCGAAGATCGTCGACTCGGCCGAGATGCGGGAACGTTTCGTGGCACAGGGCGTCGACGTGGCGTCGAGCACGCCGGAAGCGTTTGCCGCGCTGATCCGGTCCGAGATCCCGCGCTGGCGGGAGCTGGTGAAACGCTCGGGCGCGCGCGCCGACTGAGCCCCGTTCAGCGCGCCCCGGCGGCGCGCAGCATCTCCACCATCGCGGCATGGCCGCGCGCCCGCGCGAGTTGCAGGGGCGTGGCTCCGCTTCGGTCGGTCAGCTTCGTGCTGGCGCGTGCGTCCAGCAATGCCTGCAGCGTGGCCTGGTGGCGCGGGCCACCGTCACCGAGCACGATCGCCTCGATCAGCGCCGTCCAGTGCAGGTTGTTCACATGGTCCACCGGCGCGCCGGCCTTGATCAGCATGCGCACCACGCCCTCGTGGCCCAGGTGTGCCGCGGCGATCAGCGCAGTGCCGTCGTAGCGGCTGGTCACCAGCCTGGCGCTGGCACCGCCGGCCAGCAGCACGCGCAGCGTGGCCTCGTCGTCGGCCACGGCGGCGATGGTCACCGCATCGTAGCGTCCCTGCTCCAGCGCCGCGGGGTTCGCCCCCGCCTGCAGCAATGCCTGCACCGCCTGGTGCTGGCGGGCGAACGTGGCCACGTGCAGGGGTGTACGACCGGCGCCGTCGCGGGCTTCCAGTGCCCCGCGCACCCCGGCCAGCTGCGCGATGGCAGCCAAGTCGCCCCGATGCGCCGCCGCATGCAGGCCCTGGTAGGCCGCCGCCTCGGCGGCGGTCGGGGGGACCTGTGCGCGAGATGCCGGGCTTGCGAGCAGCAGGGCGGACATCAGGGCCAGCATCGACGACACCACCAGGGCAGGCATTTTCACTTCAGCAGGTCCCGGGCCTTCTCGATGGCCGCCACCGCGCACTGCTCGTCGAGATGCCCGCCCGGGGCCCCGCCCACGCCGATCGCGCCGATGACGTCGTTTCCTGCGCGCACGGGTACGCCGCCGCCGAGCAGCAGGAAGCCCGGTATGTGGACCAGGTTGACTGCCGCCGGATTCTTCTGGGCACCCTCCATCATCGCCTGCGTGTTGCCGCGCGCGGACGCCGACGTGAAGGCCTTGGCCTGGGCTGCGGCGATGGTATGGGGGCCGGCGTTGTCGGCGCGATGCAGCGCGCGCAGCTGCCCGGCGCGGTCGACCACGGCCGCAGTGACGTTGTAGCCGCTGGCGAGGCAGGACGCCACTGTAGAGGCGGCAAGCTGGCTGGCCAGCTCGAGCGACATGTTGCGTTCGGTCCTCACCGCCTGGGCGTGGGCCGTGCCCAGGGAGGCCGTGGCGGCGAGGGTTGCAAGGGTGATGGCGGCGATCCGGAGCGTGCGCATGGGGGTTCCCTGTCGATGGAGTGGGCGGTCCACGGAACCGGTGCTGCCGCGCAGCACCGGTCATGAACGTGGAGCCATTGTCGGCAAGCCCCGGCGGCACCACCATCCGCACGCGCCACGTGCGGCATCCGTAGATCTACGTACCGCCGGACGCCGTCCCGTCCGCTGGCGACCCGTCCGTTGGCATCCCATCCGCCGCCGTCTCGTCCACCAGCTGCGCGTAGGTGCGGATCATCTGCGCCAGCGTCTCCACCTGCAGCTTCGTGCACAGGTGCGCGCGATGCGTTTCCACGGTGCGCGGCGACAGCACCAGCGCACGGCCGATCTCCTTGTTGGTGAGGCCGGCCACCACCAGCGACAGGACCTCGCGCTCGCGCGGCGACAGCAGCGCATGGCGCGTGCGGGCCTCACGGTCCGCGCCCTCCCGCTGGCGCGTGCGCACGTGTTCGCGCACCGCGTTGTGCAGGGCTTCGAGCAGGGCCTCGTCGTCCACCGGCTTCTCGAGGAACTCGGCCGCCCCCGCCTTGAATGCGCGACGGCATACCGTGGCCGGTCAACATCACGACCGGCTGGTCCACCCCCTGCTGGCGCAACTGCTCGAGCACCATCAGGCCGGACAGGCCCGGCATGCGCACGTCGAGCACGATCGCACCGACCGACTGGCGATCGAAGCCGTCCAGGAACGCCTGCGGATGCGCCCAGGGCTGCACGCGCAGTCCGACCGTCCCGATCAGCAGCGCCAGTGCCTGGCGCACCGCTTCGTCGTCGTCGACCAGGTGGATGACCGGAGACACGCCCGAGGCCGGCGGCGCGCCCGGCGCGGCGACGGGGCGGCTCATCGCGCAGGGCTCGCATCGGGCGTGCCGCCGCCGGCCGCTGTACCGGCCGCTGTGCCGGCGGCTGCAGCGCCCGCCAGGGGCAGCGTCAGGCACAGTTCCGCGCCGGCAGGCCGGTCGCCGGCGGCGACGGCGTTGCGCGCCTGGAGCCTGCCGCCCATCGCCTCGGCCAGCGTCTCGCACAGCGACAGTCCCAGGCCGAGGCCTCCGGGACGGGTACTGAAGAACGGATCGAATACCCGCCCCAGGTCCGCGGGCGCAAAGCCGGGCCCGTTGTCGCGTATCCGGAGCATGGCCGTCGGCTGGCCGGGCACGGTCTCGAGCAGCAACGCGATTTCAGGCGCGGGTGTCGCCGCGTCTTCCAGCGCCTGCATCGCGTTGGTCAGCAGGTTGTGCACGATCTGCTCGAGCATCACGGGATCCACCCACAGCGCAGGCACGCTGCCGCGAACCGACGTGCGGATGCCCCGCCGCTGCAGTTCGGGTCGCATCAGGTCGAGCATCTGCATGCACACGCCTGCCAGGTCCACGGATCGCGCGACAGCCCCCTGGGCAGGGTCGAGCACCAGGCGGCGCAGGCGCGCCAGCACGTCGGAGGCGCGCCGTGCCTGGGCCACGGCCAGGCCGAGCGCATCGCGCACTGCGGCCCGGTCGAACGGCGGGTCATCTGGTGCCCGCACGTCAGTCACGTGTACGTCCGTCACGTGCACGTCAGGCGCATCTTCGTCGCGCAGCAGCCGCTGTGCTGCCTGGGTGCTGGCCAGCACCGCGGCGAGCGGCTGGTTCAGCTCGTGCGTCATCCCTGCAGCCAGTTCACCGAGGCTGTTCAGTCGCGACACCTTCGCCATGCGCTCGCGCTCCGCGTTGAGGCGCTGCGCGGCGCGTGCGTTCCGCAGTGCGAGCAGCATGGCGGTGCTGGCGATGCAGGCAAGGGTCCACGCCAGCAGCCAGCCCCACGGCCATTGGGCCGGACCGGTTGCGCGCTGCAGGCGCAACTCGAAGGGCTGGCTCGGCGTGGCCAGTACCTTCGTGAACGTGAAGCCCGGCGTGAGCCCGGCCGGCGCCTGCGACTCGGGCGCGCCCGGGTGGAGCAGCATCGACTCGGTGCCGACGACCAGCACGGCGCGTACCGGTCCATCATCGGAAAGCGGCCACTGGTCCGCGGGCATCAGGCGTCGGGCGTCGACCCGCAGGGCCCAGCTGTGCGGGTTGCCGGCCAGCACGAGCCAGTAGCGCAGGCCGGCCGGGTCGACCGAGGCCAGGACGGCGTGCCGCTGCCCGGCAGGCAAGGCCCGGGACTGGCTTTCCGCCGCGGCCAGGGCGGCATCCGGCCACGGCGTCGCGGCGTCGCTGCGCTGCACCGCCAGTACCGCAGGCCACAGTGCCGGTAGCCGCGCGGCGGACGCATCGCCAGCAGCGACAGCGTGGCCAGCACCGCATCCAGTTGCGCGGCGCTCTGGCTCAGCAGGCGGTGCGCCATCCGCGCATCCGCGGAAAAAGCCTCACGCCGGGCGGCGATGTCCCATCGGACGATGGCTGTCGCACCCAGCAGCAGCAACAGCGCGGCGGCGGCCAGGAGCAGCGCGTGTCGACGCAATGGACTGCGCGGCAGGGACTGCGGGTATCCGACGGTGTCGTGGATGGCAGGGAAGCGCCATGGGGCGGAGGTCGCCATGACGGGATTCTCTCACGCCCACGCTCGGGTACTCGCCAGTGTGCTCCGCCAGCGTGCTCCGCCAGCATCTGCGCGCCTGGCTGCGCGCGTTGCGGCTTCCCGCACGAACCTCCGGCGTGCGCCGGCTATTCGGCCTTGATGCCAGCCCGCTTGATCACCTGTCCGAACATCTCCGAATCGTTGCGGATCGCACGCTGGTAGTCGTCGGGGGTATCGCCGACGATCGCATAGCCGAGCTGCGTTTCGAACCGGTTGCGTACGTCGGCCATCCGGAGCGCGGCCACCGATGCCGCGTTGATCCGGTTCACCACCTCGCGCGGCGTGGCGGCCGGGACGACGAAGCCGTAGCGGCCGTCGATCGCCTGCATCCTGAACCCCTGCTCGGCCATGGTCGTCGCGCCCGGGGCCGCGGTGCTGCGTCGCGACCCGGCAATCGCGATCACCCGTGCGCGCTTCGACTCGATATGCGGCCCCAGGGGCGTCAGGTCGGTGAACATCAGGTCGATCTCTCCGGTAGCCAGGCCGGCCAGCGCAGGAGCGGTGCCCTTGTACGGGACATGCACCAGCCTCGTGCCTGCAGCGTCACCGAACAGCTCGGCGGCGATATGCGAGATCGAACCCGCGCCGGACGAGCCGAAGTTGAGCAGTCCCGGCTTGGCCCGCGACAGCCGGACGAGCTCATCCATGTTCTTCACCGGCACCCGGGTGTTCACGGCGACCGCATACGGCGTCAGCACCAGCGTGACCACGCCCTGCACGTCCTTCAGCGGGTCGTAGGGCAGCTTCGCGTACAGGTGCTGGGCGATGGACAGCGCGCTCTGGCTGCCCGCGCCGATCGTGTAGCCGTCGGCCGGTGCGCGCAGCATCGCGTCGATGCCCAGCGTGCCCCCGGCGCCACCGCGGTTCTCGTAGACCATCGGCTGGCCCCACTGCTCGGAGAGCTTCTGGCCGACCACGCGCGAGATGATGTCCGACTGGCCGCCGGGCGCGAACGGCACGATGATGCGCACCGGCTTCACGGGGAATGCGGTTGCCGTCTGGGCAAGGACCGGCAAGGCGGCGAGCGATGCGGCAGCGATGAACAGTGCGGCAGGAACGGTTCGGATCGGTGACATGGCAGCTCCGTTGGACGGGGTTCTGGCGACGGCCGTTTTGTTCGTACAATGCATGCAGGTCATTGTGCAAGGGGAGCAAGTTCCCTGCCACCCTGACGTCTTTCCCACCCACCCGGACCAGGAGCCCCGCATGAAACTCGTCGCCCGCGAAATGGAATCCGCACTCAGCGACTCGGCACTGCTGCGCCAGAAGCTCACCCAGATAGCTGCCGACAACAAGGGCAAGCCGCAGGCGTTCAAGATGCGTACCCAGCTGCTGAAGCAGGGCCGGGCGAACATCCCGGTGGCCGCGACCGAAGACCTGACCGTGATGGTCAAGGTCTACGCCTCGGGTGGCGAGAACGGCCTGCATGCCCATCCCACCGAAGACCACACCTTCATCATCCTGCAGGGCGCCGCGACCTTCTACGACGAGGAAGGCGAGATGGCCACCCTGAATGCGCATGAAGGCATCCTGGTGCCCAAGGGCTCGCTGTACCGCTTCCACTCGGTCGAGAGCGAAGGCCCGCTGGTCATGCTGCGCGTCGGCTCGCCCAACTATGCGCTGCAGGGCAAGGCCAGCAGCCGCGTCGGCCCCGCCGGCGAATACATGCAGGGCGACTCGAAAGAGAACAAGACCGTCGAGATGAAGGTCCTCGAAGACGCCTACTTCGGCTGATCCGGTCGAGAACAAATGGGGTCAGAGACGATTTGGCCACGGGCCAAATCGTCTCTGACCCCATTTGTTACCCCATTTCTTCGACCTGGATTCCGGGTCAGCGGGTGAAGGGCAGTGCGCGGGCCTTGCCGGGGCCGGTGGCCCAGAGCGCGGCGAGCAGGGCTTTCGACTTCTCGGCGCCGAGCACGGGTACGGCCAGTTCGATGAACTTGGCATCGACCTCGGCGTCGGTCAGCAGTTGCTCGGGGTCGCCCTTGCGGTAGGGCTGGAAGAACTCGAGCTTGCGGCCGTCGGTGAGGGTCATCTTCACCCGCGATGCGCGCTGCGTCGGGTAGCCGGCCGTCAGCACCGGATCCTCGACCAGTTCGATGCGGGTCATCAGGTCCTTGACCTTCGCATCGTTCAGCCGCTCGGGCGTGTAGGCATCGAGGCGCACGCTGCCGTGCACCAGCGCGCTGGCCACGGTGAACTTGAGCGAGAAGCGTCCCTCGAACGCCGAGCTGACGGTATCGCGCCCGCAGATGTCGGTCGCCTGGCCATAGGTCTCGATGCGGATCGATGCGATCTGCTCGGCATTGAGCTTGTGCTGTTCCTTCAGCACCAGCGCGCCGTCGATCGAGGCGAACGTATGACCGCACGAGCCGTGGTTCTTGAAGGTGATCTCGGTGATGTTGTACTTCTCGCCGAGGCCGGCCGTGGCCTTGCCCCAGTCGGGGTTCTTGCTCATCGCGGCGCCGAAGCCGAGTTCGCCCTCGAGCATGTCGAGCGTGCCGGTCAGCCCCTTCTTCGCGGCGAGCGCGGACATGATGCCGACGTCGGCCGCATGGGCGGCATGCATCGGCTTGGTCATCGACTCTGAGCGGAACGCCTGCTGCAGCCCGGCCATATGGGTGGTGACGTTGGCGATCGCGTTCATGAACTGTTCGCGATTGCACTTGAGCACGGTGGCGGCTGCAGCAGCTGCACCGATGCAGCCGATGGTCGCGGTGGTATGCCAGTACACGTAGTGCGACGGCATCACCGACTCGCAGATGCGGGTGGAGATCTCGTAGCCGACGATCACCCCGCGCAGGAAATCCTCGCCGCTGGCATCGACCGACTGCGCAGCCGC
>LNFM01011319.1_pt1 | contig 12180 bp, 13 predicted proteins | sample 596031 | NCBI WGS metagenome assembly LNFM01 (sample SAMN04254537, study PRJNA301005) | activated carbon metagenome | isolation source: dual media filters at the Ann Arbor, Michigan drinking water treatment plant | place: USA: Ann Arbor | reverse complement strand
GGTCCCAGGCGCCCAGATCAGCGGCCGCCCGATAGGTGCTTTCCAGTAAGGCCATCAAGGCCTCCTCGGGATGCCTTGATTTCCGTACTGCGTCATACGGCAACAGGAACTCACCGAGCTTCGTATCGAAATAGGCGTCGACAGGTTTGACTGGTGCGTCCGCGAAACCCGGGGGTGCGGGGTAGGAATAGGAATAGAAGGCGGGGAAATCTACGCCCGCGCCGCCGGGCCAGAAACCCGCGGAGGAGAGTTCGTGGCTATAGGCTTCGCAAGAGACGTCATCGGGCAGTGCAGGAATGCCCCCGGGGTGGACGGGAGCTTGTCGGCCAGAGAAGCGGGTGACCGCCAGGTCGAAGCTGCCCCAGAACAAATGGACAGGACTGACTTTGCCGAGATAGCGGGTCCGAAAACGCTTGAACACGCGGTCGACGGTCACGCACGCATGGAAGAAACGGCTCACGGCCTCCGCGTCATAGGGTCGGTCGGCATGATCCTCGGCGAACGGGATAGCGTCCTTCATCTCGTTGGGCCGGCCGTTGAACTTGGGCGTGGCACCAAGTGCGACCAAAAGTGCGATGAACTGCGCATGAAAATCGGCGACCGACAACGGTGCGAGCGCAAACCTGCCCCTGCGTCCGTTGCTCGCCGCGCCGATCACGGCGTGGTCCAAGAGGTCGATCACGATCTCCACGCTGCCCGGCGCGTCGGGGACCGCAGACGTGGTCAGGCCCCGCGGACCGACGTAGAAAGTGGCGTGCCAGGAATGGTTGATCCATGGCGTTCGGGCCAAGCGGTATTTGCCCACGATCTGCGTGTAGAGGTGCAGCGCCGAACAGGTTTCGCGCCAGGAATCGTATGGAATATCCGGCCACAATAGAGACACTCTCTGACTCCGCAGGTTCGACTCGCCGCAAAACCGGATGACGGCAGACGATGGAGCGTCGGCGGCTCGCCGATCCGCAGCAAACGGACCGCAACGCTCCCTTGGCCGGGTCGCAGGCGTCGCCGTTCCAGGTTCAATACTTGTAGGACTGCCCCCCGTCGATCGTGATCACGGCGCCGTTGATGAAGCCGGCCTCTCCGGAGAGAAGAAACGCGACGAGGGCCGCCACTTCCTCCGGCTTGCCGAAGCGCTTCATCGGATTAGGCTGAACGAATTCCTCCCCCACCGCTTTCCAGTTTTCTCCTGCCATCTGTCGGAGCGAGCCCTCAACCATAGGCGTCATGATCGCCCCCGGGGCGATGGCATTTATTTGAATGCCATACTGGCCGTACTCGACCGCGCTGTTGCGCGTGAGACCGACCACCCCATGCTTGCTAGCCGCATAGCCGGACTGGCTGCCTACACCTCGAATGCCGCCGACGGAAGCAGTGTTGACGATTGAGCCCGCACCCTGTTTGCGCATGACCTTCAACACCTCGGCCAGCCCGTAGAACACGCCGCCCAGATTCACGCCGACTACCCTATCGAATTCAGCGGCGCCATAGTCTTCCGTGAGGTTCTGCTTACCTTCGATGCCCGCGTTGTTGAAGAAGCCGTCGATACGGCCATATGTCTCGACCGCACTTCGCACATAGTGCGTGACCTGTTCGGGATCGGATACGTCGGCCGCAACAGCAATCGCCTTGGCACCGGCACCAAGTTCGCCCATCGCGTTCTGGACGGCTTCCTGCTTCAGATCGACAAGCACGAGCGTCGCGCCTTCCTCTGCCATTCGCTTCGCGGACGCGAGACCGAGGCCGGATGCGGCGCCGGTAACGATAACCACCTTGTTGGTGAAACGGGCCATGACAATTCTCCTTCCTTTGTCCCCAGCCGCGCAAGGCTATACGGGCGTCAGCTATGCGGCGACTCGGATTCGCTTCGTTCAGACCACCCCCAGGGCACGCATCGCGTCAGCGACGCGAACGAAGCCGGCAATGTTCGCACCGAGGACGTAGTTCCCCGGTGATCCGTATTCTTCCGCCGTTTGGGCGCAGCGATCGTGGATGCCGTTCATGATTACCGCCAGCCGCTTTTCGGTAATCTCGAAACTCCATGAGTCCCGGGAGGCGTTCTGTTGCATCTCCAGCGCGCTCGTGGCCACGCCGCCGGCATTGGTCGCCTTGCCTGGCGCAAATAGAATTCCCGCCTCCACGAACATACGCACTGCCTCCGGCGCGCAAGGCATGTTTGCCCCCTCTCCGACCGCGATGACGCCGTTTGTCACGAGCTTGCGTGCATCCTGGCCGGTCAGCTCGTTCTGCGTGGCCGACGGCATCGCGACATCGGTTGGGATATCCCAAATGCAGCCCTGCGGTACGAAGATCGCGCCCGGTCCGCGAAGCTCGGCATAGTCTGCGACGCGGCCCCTCCGCCTGAACTTGACCTCCTTGAGAAGACCAAGGTCGATTCCAGATTCGTCAACGATGTAGCCGCCGGAATCCGAACATGCGATTACCCGGCCGCCAAGCTGCGTCACCTTTTCCATCGTGTGCAATGCGACATTGCCAGAACCGGAAACCACTATCCGCTTGCCGTCGAAGTCCTCACCGCGCGTCTCCAACATGCGCGCAACAAAGTAGACCGCCCCGTAGCCGGTCGCCTCGGTGCGGACCTGCGAACCGCCCCAAGTGGGTCCTTTGCCGGTCAGCGTCCCGGACTCGTAGCGGTTGGTCATGCGCTTGTACTGACCGAACATGTAGCCAATTTCACGCTGGCCGACGCCGATATCGCCCGCGGGCACATCGGTATACTCGCCAAGGTGTCGAAAGAGCTCGGTCATAAAAGACTGGCAGAAGCGCATGACCTCGCTATCAGACCGTCCCTTCGGATCAAAGTCGGAGCCGCCCTTGCCACCGCCGATAGGCATGCCCGTCAGCGCGTTCTTTAACACCTGCTCGAAGCCAAGGAACTTCACCGTGCCAAGGTACACCGTTGGATGAAAACGCAGTCCGCCCTTGAACGGTCCAAGGGCGGAGTTGAACTGGACGCGGAAGCCGCGGTTGATGTGGACCTGGCCCCGATCGTCGATCCACGGCACACGAAAGATGATCTGCCGTTCTGGCTCGCATATCCGTTGAATCAGGGCTTCCTCGAGGTAGTCGGGATGCTTTGCGACAACGGCGCCCAGACTGTCGAGTACCTCGCGGACGGCTTGATGGAACTCGTCCTCGCCGGGATTGCGGCGAAGGACCTCTGCGAAAATGGGCTCCAGCTTTTCGTCGAGCATGGCACGTCACCTGACCGCCGGAGCTACGGAGAGCACAGTCAAATGCTGTTCGCGACCGTCGCGCCGAGACGAGACAATGGTCTGGCCTTCAGACAGCCCAATCAGCGCTGCCCCCACCGGAGTAAGGACGGAGATCCTGCCTTCGGCAATATCGGCCTCACCGGGATAGACCAGCGTGACACGGCGCCTGGCGCCACCATCGGAGGAAAACTCCACCGTTGACCCCATGCGGACGACGGCCGAGGGAAGGTTCCCGGGCTCCACTACTGTGGCCCTCGCAATCTCGAAGAGGAGCTCTTCAGCGACTTCCGGGACTCGCTCCAGGGCGGCTGTCGCCAAGGCGGTCAAGCGCTCCTGATCGAGATCGCTCATAATGAGCCCCGGAGCGGCTAGCGTAGGAGAATGTTGACGCATATCGGAACCTCCGAATATTTTCTCGACAACGGCATTGCTGCCTGTCCGGCAAAGGGATCGGGGTCGCCGCTACGCGGACGGCCGCCCCAACACTGATATGTCTGTGAAAAGAATAGTTGTGGCCCCGCGCTCGGGGCCAAAACGCCTCAAGCCGGGGTTACGATCCCGTGATCGGAAGTTCCCGAACAGCGATTTTTCGCTGAAGATGAGGGTTGTTCAACATAGGTTTCATATTGGCGTTCGCATGCCGGCTGTCAAGGCCGGCACGAGTCGTAGTTCGGTGGGAGCCGAGCTTGGCCCGTTCAGCCTTACACCAGGGACGCCTGATTAGTTGCGGGGACGGGGCTAACCTTTTCTCGAACGAAGAGGAGCGAAAGCGGGCTTGGGGCGCGAAGCCGATGGCTTCGCTACGGGGACTAAAGCAAGCGTGATTTGAACTTCAGCGACAGGGTCCTCGACGAGGATGGTCCCTCATAGGGCCGCCGAATGTTTGCGCGTAGCATCGGTTCCGGTAGGTCGCACCTGCCGGAACGGATCGGTCATAGCCATCGCCGTTATCTTTATGCTTCCAGGTACGGGAGCAGGCAAATGGACAAGAGCGTCCGCGAAAAGAACCTCAGTGTGAAACGCGCCTACGAGAAACCGTCTGCCGAGGACGGTGTGCGCGTCCTGGTCGACCGTCTCTGGCCGCGCGGCGTCAGAAAGGCGGATGCCGCCATTGACCACTGGTTCAAGGAACTGTCGCCGAGCACCGAGCTGCGCAAGTGGTTCGCCCATGATCCGACCCGCTGGCCCGAGTTCCGCGAGCGCTTCAAGCGAGAGCTGAGCCAGCGCGGCGATCAACTCAATCAACTGCGCGCGCTCGCGTCCAAGGGCCCAGTCACGCTGGTTTATGCCGCTCGCGACGAACTCCACAACGACGCCGTCGTGCTCCGCGACGTTCTTTTAGCGAGACATTGATCTTCAAGCCTGTCGACCAGGCAGCGCCACGGGGTCAGCTGAGCCTCGTTGGAGACTGCTCCACAGGCGATCCGACAGCATGTCGACGAACATCAGAATGGTGAGCCCGACAATGTCGTGGATTTCACGATGGCCGCAATTTAGCAATTTAGCACGTTTGCATGCTCGGCTGTCGGCCATAGCCGAGCTGCCCTTAGACAGGGGACCTAGGAACAGCAAGAACGTCCGTCTCGACCGTTCGAAGTAGGGATTCGGTCACGCTGCCAATGAAGATGCGAGCAATCCTCGATCGGCCGTGCGTTCCCACCACAACCAGGTCAGGCCTCAGTGTTTCGATCGCCAGGGGGATCACCTCTAGGGCAGCACCCTCGCGCACGTGACGCTGCCATCCCCGATCGAGGAAGCCGTGGGATTTGAGAAAAGCTCCCACTTCCTTCTCCGATCGGCGATGTACGTCGGCGACGTATTCTGCGATCCGTTCCTTGGGAGCGTCAGCGATATACAACTTGCCTTTTGCCGCCGCCAGGAAGGCGTGAACTACCGTAACCTGAACCTTGTCGAGCATTCCCAGCCTGTCTGCCGTCTTAAGAGCAACGGCAGAGGCCTGAGACAGATCCACGGGCGCCAGGACAGACTCGTAGGCCCGTTGCCCGTCCCGAGTGACCATCAAGACCGGGTAGGGCCCTGTGCGGATGACACGCTCAATCGTGGTGCCGACGAACACGTCGCGTAGCAACTGCCGGCGGTGGGTCCCCATGACGATCAGGTCAGCACCTACCGTGCCGGCTGTCCTGAGGATGCCATCAAAAGGATCCCCCATGACAACCATGGAGCGGCAATTGGCGGCTCCAGAAGAAAACCTCGCGACTTGCTCATGAAGGAGATCTCTGGCGGCACCCATTGCCTGCTCGACAATCTGGCTTGGCTGATCGTCGTCGACCACATGGACAATGGTGAGTGGGGCGCCACAATTCTCCGCGAGGAAGATCGCTCGCTGGACGGCTGCCTGGGAACGTCGCGAAAAATCCGTTGCTGCCACAATGTGTTTCATCATGAGCTCGTATGAGGTTCATCCAGTTGCCGGCTCATAACTATGGTACAGCAAGGCGAGCTTTTGCGCAGGGTTCGTGCGCGAACATGAGTGTGCGCCGCACGGCCGCGAGTAATGCCGCGGCGTCCATCGCATCGAGGCCGACGCCGGCGACTACTTCCGGGTCATGCCCAAGGCCCAGCTGGGCGTGACAAACCGGTGTTCAGGGGTGGGTCCAGCCGTGGGTCCCGTCATGCGCCGGACGCGCTGCCCTCGTGCGGATCGCCCCAGCAGGGTGGATACCCGGCTTGGGAGGGTGACAGTGTGATCGGCGACCGCTGGGGTAGAGCTCCGGGGCAATTTCCGTCGTCATGGACGACGACATAGGCCGCGGATGCCCAGCCTAGCTAGCAGGCCGTTGAAGAAGTCACTTTCGTTCGGCGACGAAGGCCGAGTCGTCGCCGCTAGTGCGCCACAAACGACCCATGCTAGCCTCGGAAAGCGAACGCCGTATCAGGCTCTCGTTCCACAAGCTGTTCTGAACAACAGCTGGAGACCGATGTCACTGCTCTCCACGACAGGTCGACATTTTCCGAGGAAGGTTTGTGCGGCGCCAGAGGTTGCTGCACGTGCCACTCTCGACATGCTCGTCGTTAATCGACCTTGCCTCAAAGCTGCAGCCCGACAGGCAATAGATGGCAGATAGACTCAGCGACGAACGAATGTTCGTTGCCGTATTCGAGACCCGTAGCTTCGCGTCTGCAGCCCAGCGCCTCGGAACGAGTGCCGGTCAGGCATCTAAGGCAGTCGCCCGGCTCGAGGGTCGGCTGGGCGTGAGGCTTCTCAACCGCACGACGAGGGCGGTCTCGCCCACCGAAGCTGGCCACGCCTATTTCGAAGGGCTGCGACCACTGCTGGACGAACTTGACAGCCTCGATCGCGCTGTCAGGAACGAAACCCGGGCGCCCCGCGGTAGGCTTCGGGTGACTGCACCCCTTACCTTTGGCACGCTCGAACTCGCGTCAGCGCTGAACGCCTTTGCCCTGGCGTTCCCCGAAATCGAACTCGACGTCAGTTTCTCGGACCGCCTTGTCAGCGTCGTTGACGAGGGCTTCGATATGGCGGTGCGTGTCGGCCGCCCCGCCGATTCAAGCCTCATCGCTCGACACATCTGCAATGTGCGCATCGTGATCGTCGCATCAGAAGATTACATCGATAGACATGGAGAACCAGCCAAGCCCGACGACCTCGCGCAGCATGAGTGCATCATCGACGGCAACTTCCGGGAGCCCAACCGCTGGCCCTTGCGGCTTGCCAGCGGCCCGGTCGCAGTGATGGTGCAGGGTCGCATCCGCTACTCCAATGCGGAGGCTTGCTTGCAGGCAGCTGAGTCGGGACTCGGCTTGGCCTGCGTGCCGAGTTTCGTGGCCGGCAACGCGCTGCGCAATGGCACGGTGCGATCGGTACTCCGTGCGTTCGAGCCGGAGCCCTACAGCGTACACGTTCTCTACCCCCACAGTCGCCATCTCGCGATGAAAGTCCGGGCTCTGGTGGATTTCCTCGTAGGACGCTACCGCGACACGCCGCATTGGGAGCGCGGTCTCTAGATATTGTTTCCAAAATGGATGGAATTACCTTCCACCAGGCTGGATTATAATCCGAAGTCATCGACGTCATGTTCTGCTCCAGGCGCCGCGAAGGTGCTCCTTTGAAGGAGAGCAGACATGAACATTTCCATTATTGGGACGGGGAACATGGCCAAGGGCCTTGCCACCGTCTTCGCCCAGGCGGGTCATTCCGTCGTTCTTGCCAACCGTGACGTGACCAAGGCCGCGGCCGTCGCGGCTGAAGTCGGCTACAGCGTCTCAGCAGCTGGCATCCACGATGCGGCCGCATCGGGAGACGTCGTAGTGCTCGCTGTGCCTTATGACGCCGCGGCGGACGTGATCGCCGCAGCTGGTGGCCTCGGCGACAAGATCGTCGTCGACATCACAAATCCCCTAACCGCAGACTACTCCGGTCTGACGGTCGGGCACACCACTAGCGCTGCGGAGGAAATCCAGAAGCGCGCGCCGAACGCCCGTGTAGTCAAGGCGTTCAACACCGTCTTTGCCTCCGTGCTCCAGGCAGGCGGCAAGGCGGCCGGCAAGCCGGCGACCGTGTTCGTGGCAGGCAACGATCCGCGAGCCCGCAAGGTCGTGTCCGACCTCGCTGCCAGCGCCGGCTTCGCACCGCTCGAGACGGGTGGCCTCGTCTCCTCGCGCTACCTGGAGCCCGTCGCCGGGCTCAATATCGCCCTTGGCTATGGCCTCGGCCACGGCACCGACATCGCCCCGACCTGGCAACGTGCCGCGTAGCGCCGCCCAACCACGAAGGATCCACATCATGGCCGACATTTCTTTTTCCCGGCAACCCGCCGCGACGATTGCACATGCCACGAATGCCGAGCTTGCCGCCCTGGTGCTCCGTGTCTCGATGGGCTCCATGTTCCTCGCTCACGGCTGGCTGAAGCTGGCCATTTTTACTCCTGCTGGCACAGTAGGTTTCTTTGAGAGTCTCGGATTTCCGGGAGCGCTCGCCTACCTCGTCATCGCCGCGGAGCTTATCGGCGGTCTCGCACTCATCGCGGGCATGTGGACCCGATGGGTGTCGCTCGCTCTGATCCCGATCCTAATCGGATCGATCTATGCCCCGCACGGTGCCGCCGGATTCTTCTTCTCGAACGAAGGCGGGGGATGGGAATTCCCCGCATTCTGGGCGGTCGCGCTCGTGGTGCAGTCCCTGCTGGGTGACGGCGCTTTCGCGCTCGGCCGCTCGCGGGGCCGGTACTGAACCCGGATCCAGGCCCCCGTCCGCCGGCATGGCGATGCATCGAAGGATGCGCTCGTCACCGGCACCGGCCCTTAGCCGGGATCGGCCGTCAGATCTCGCGGCTGTCACTTCAATAGGACAGCTTCTTCACAGACTCGCGGCGCGACCGAAAGGCTCGCCGACGCAAATCGATTGGATGAATCATGCTCGTTAATGGGAAATGGGCCGCCGCCTGGCAGCCGGTTCAGGCCAAGGACGACCGAGGTGGCTTCCTCCGTCAGAACTCGACCTTCCGCAACTGGGTGACTCCGGACGGCAGTGCCGGCCCCACCGGAGACGCGGGCTTCGCCGCCGAAGCCGGACGGTACCACCTGTACGTCTCGCTGACCTGCCCGTGGGCCTCTCGGACACTCATCGCACGCAAGCTCAAGAAGCTGGACGACGTAATCTCGCTGTCGGTGGTCGAACCGACCCTGAGCGATCAGGGCTGGCGCTTCGGGGACCACCCCGGATCGAATCGCGACGATGTGAACGGCGCCACCTACCTTCACGAAATCTATACACGCGCCGACCCCAGGGTTTCGGGACGCGCTACGGTGCCGGTTCTATGGGACAAGAAGCGCGGCACGATCGTCAACAATGAGTCCGCCGAGATCGTGCGCATGATGAACTCAGGATTCGGCGTTCTCGCCGACGGCGCGGTCGACCTCTATCCGGCTGGGCTACGCGCCGAAATCGACGCCCTCAACGACCGAATCTATCCGAGCCTCAACAATGGGGTTTATCGGGCAGGCTTCGCGACGACACAGGTCGCGTACGTGGAAGCCTTCAACGGCGTCTTCGCGATGCTGGACGAACTTGAAGATCGCCTGAGTGATGGCCGCGACTTCCTTACAGGTGAGCAGTTCACCGAGGCCGATATTCGTCTGTTCGTGACGCTGATCCGCTTCGACGCAGCGTATCACGGGCTATTCAAGTGCAACCTCCGGCGGATTGCCGACTACCCCGCCCTGAGCAGCTATGTTGGGCGGGTTCTCGCGATTCCCGGCGTTCGGGACACAGTGAATTTCGACCACATCAAGCGCGGCTACTACTCCATCAGGGCGCTCAACCCGTCGGGGCTGGTGCCGGTCGGGCCCGAGATGCCGGAGCTACTGGCGGCTTGAGCCACCAGCAGTCCTAGGATCAGCGGCGGCGACCATAGACAATGCCCTGAGCAGAAACTCGGGCATTCGCCGCCCCTCGATCTTGTCGGTCCCTCGCTGCTCGAGCGAGGGACCGGCACCGCGCCTGCCACCTCAATCCGGATCGCGAGAGCACATGCTCCGGCACTTCGAAGTGCCGAAGGATCCGCGATAACGCGATGGAAATCAGAGATGCCACCAAACTTGATGATGAATCGAAGAGCGCTGATCGGTGCCTTCGGAAGCCTGCTCGCCCTCGCCGCTGCCGGCTGCTCGGCCACTTCGAGCGGAACCGTCGCCACGGTCGACACGCCGCCTACGGTGATCCCTGATCATGTCCGCCTCATGTATGCGGCTATGCCTGAAGAGGAGTTTCCGATCGCGGCGGTGGACCTGACCAGGCTCGACCCACGCTATTATCGGCAGGTCGTGGCGTACCCGACGGCGGAGGAGCCCGGCACTGTCATCGTCGATACCGAGAACCGATTTCTCTATCACGTCCAGGATGGCGGCACCGCGACGCGGTATGGGGTCGGGATCGGAAGGGCCGGCTTCGCGTGGTCCGGGCGAGCGCACATCGCCTACAAGCGCGCGTGGCCGGTCTGGACGCCGCCCGACGACATGATCAAGCGGCAGCCGGAACTGGAGAGATGGCGCCACGGCCAGCCGCCTGGTCCCACCAATCCGCTCGGCGCTCGCGCCCTCTACATTCATCAGGGCAACCAGGATACGCTCTACCGGCTCCACGGAACGGCTGAAGTCTGGACCATCGGCAAGGCGATTTCGTCCGGCTGCGTCCGTCTCCTTCATCAGGATATCATTCATCTCCACGAGCACGTCCGGCCGGGTTCGCCGATAGTGGTGCTGGCGACCGCGATTGCCTGATCCGATGCAGCGGAAGACGCTACGCACGCCTTATGCTGGAGCCGTCGCCGGGACGCACAATGATCGACACCCTCGCCACTGTCCTTGACTGGTTCGGCATCCTCGTCTTCGCGACGACGGGAGCTCTGGTCGCCTCACGCAAGCAGATGGACATCGTCGGGTTCCTGCTGCTCGGCACTGCGACCGGGGTCGGCGGCGGAACCATTCGCGACGTGCTGCTCGGGCTGCCCGTCTTCTGGATCGCAGGACCCGGTTACCTCATCGCCTGCGTTGCGGTGTCGGCGGCAACGTTCTTCCTGGCGCACATACCGGAGTCACGACTCGCGCTCCTCCTCCGCTTCGACGCCATTGGCATGGCGCTATTTGCAGTAACGGGTGCCGACAAGACGCTGTCGGTGGGCGCAAGCCCGGTGGTCGCTGTGGCGATGGGAGTCGTCACGGCGACCTTTGGAGGCGTGATCCGCGACATCCTCGGCGGCGAGAGCCCCGTCATACTTCGCCGCGAGATCTATGCGACCGCCGCGTTGGCCGGTGCCCTGATCTTCGTTCTGCTCACCTGGAGCGGCTTCAGCCGGGATCTAGCCCTCGTCATCGGCTTCCTGATCGCCGCTGCCATCCGGCTCGGGGCGCTGCACTGGAACTGGACCCTGCCGCGCTATCGTCCGCGATCGCCGCGCAAGCCCTAGGAGCGGGATTGGCCGGCGCGCGCCAACGGAATTTCAGCCACGGCGCCGTCCAGCCAGACTACACAGCGGTCATTCCTCGGGCCTTCCTTGCGTCCGATCCGCAGGTCCTGCGGCGTCAATTTTCCTTTGCCAACCTGATCCTGGTACGCCCGCATGCCTCACTGCGACCAAAGTCGACAGGGGCCGCCGATATCGGCGCGGCACCCCGACATGTCCTCTCGGCAAACAACATCGGGATCGGGAGAGCCGGTCGTGGTGCCCATGAGGCCTGCGACGGAGGCGGCTTTGAGCGACGGTATTGAAGTTCTCCGCGAGTTTACTATATAACAGCTATGCCTAAGCTTATCTCCACTTATCATCCCTTGATTTTAACGTCCGTTGTTCTCCCGCGGCGCTAGCCCCCGGGCGGTGCAGGCTCTTGCCCGCCGCCTTGGGGGATTTGATCAACACAAATCATCAACTAGCTAGCCAGCCCGTAGATTCGCGTACCGTTTCACTGCGGTACTCACGCCCGATCTCTTGAAGACAGGGCGGCGGAGAACGGCGTATGGCGCGCCAAGATCAATGAGATGGAAATGGCCAGTTACGTTAGAAGCAGTGAATTTCTTCCCACCACGGAGAGGCGATCCGTCAGGCGCGGCGGCCTTTTCCGCCGATTGGTCGATGCCTTCGTGGAAAACCGTCGCCGACGCAATATGATCGCAGTGCTCGAGACTTTGGACGACAGGGTACTCGAAGACATCGGACTGAGTCGGAACGACATTCCAAGCATGGTCGACACCGAACTGATGTTGGCCACCGCTGCGCGGCAGAGGATCTAAAACGTCCTGCCCTCGGCGCTTTCGCTAACGAAGCCGCCCCTGATATCAGGGGCGGCTTCCGCGATTCGCTCCTGGACTAATCTCGTTTGCAGTCCGCCTCCGACCTCGTGTCCTTCGTTTAGCGGGTCGAAGTGTTGAAATGGCTTACGGCTCCGGTCGAGCGCCGAAAGGAAGCGG
>LNFM01011318.1_pt1 | contig 12180 bp, 13 predicted proteins | sample 596031 | NCBI WGS metagenome assembly LNFM01 (sample SAMN04254537, study PRJNA301005) | activated carbon metagenome | isolation source: dual media filters at the Ann Arbor, Michigan drinking water treatment plant | place: USA: Ann Arbor | reverse complement strand
TTGAACTCCCGTGTAAACTTCCGACGTTCCATGACGCACCTCCGGTTCCATTAAAACACCTAACTTGGTGTCTTCGAAACCGGGTGCAGGCCAGTATGCAGACCTTACCGGAGAAAAGAGTGGTCACTATTGGGGGCCGCCCGGCAGGTTCGGGTGGAAGCAGACTCATCGGAGCTCAAGCCCGTTAGATCAATTGATTAGGGACGCTGAACAACAACGAAACGAATGGCCCCTTATAAAAGTAGGACTCTTTCGGTCGATTGAGCGGTTCCTAGAAGTTGCTAATGCCTACAGAGACCTTCTTTTGAAACATCCAATGCGCTAGATAGGTTTCGAGCATTGTCTAAAGTATTTTAGACGCACGTCACGTCACGGTGAACTACAGTGGTTTACCGCCCCTTCTTCTTAAACCCGCCCCGCATCCCCGGCCGGCCCATCTTGCTCCTCGGGCCTTGAGCTTGCTCGCCGCCCTTGCGGCCCAGAATCGATTCAACACCCGGTCCCATTTCATCGAGCGTCGGCTTGCGCGGGCGTTGCAGGTCGCCCTGCCGCGCCGGCTTGAATTCGTGCCAGGTGGCGATGCCCATTTCGTCGAGCACCGGCTTGTGCGGGCGGGAGAGGGGATCGACGGCCTTGGTCTTCTTGCCAGACACTGCCCTGCGCAATTTCGAATCCTGCGCCGTCATCACATTGCGCACGGTCGGATTGTCGACCACGGCCAGCTCGGTCTGGCGCAGGCGCTTGAGCTCGTCGCGCAGGCGCGCGGCTTCCTCGAAGTCGAGATCGGCGGCGGCCTCGCGCATGCGCTTTTCCAGATCGGCCAGCACGGTCTCGAAATTATGGCCGATGGTGGCGGCATCGCCGAACTCGCCTTCGCCGGCGCCGCCGGTCGAAATCAGAACGTGGTCGCGCTCATAGACCGAGTCCATGATGTCGCCGATCGACTTCTTGATGCTCTCCGGCGTGATGCCGTGCGCGGTGTTGTATTCGACCTGCTTGGCGCGGCGGCGGTCGGTTTCCTCGATGGCGCGTTGCATCGAGCCGGTGATCTGGTCGGCATAGAGCACGACCTTGCCGTCGACATTGCGCGCGGCGCGGCCGATGGTTTGGATCAGTGACGTTTCACTCCGCAGGAAGCCTTCCTTGTCGGCATCGAGAATGGCGACCAAAGCGCATTCCGGAATGTCGAGGCCCTCGCGCAACAGATTGATGCCGATCAGCGCGTCGAAGGCCCCGAGCCGCAGGTCCCGGATGATCTCGATGCGCTCGAGCGTGTCGATGTCAGAATGCATGTAACGCACGCGGATGCCCTGTTCGTGCATGTATTCGGTGAGGTCCTCGGCCATGCGCTTGGTCAGCACCGTGACCAGCGAGCGATAGCCGGCCTGCGCCACCTGGCGCACTTCGCCGACGAGATCGTCGACCTGCGTGCGCGCCGAACGGATTTCGACCGGCGGATCGATCAGGCCCGTCGGGCGGATGACCTGTTCGACGAAGACGCCGCCGGCCTCGTTCATTTCCCAATGGCTCGGCGTCGCCGACACGGCGACCGACTGCGGCCGCATCGCGTCCCATTCCTCGAAGCGCAGCGGCCGGTTGTCCATGCAGGAGGGCAGGCGGAAGCCGTATTCGGCGAGCGTCGCCTTGCGCCGGAAGTCGCCGCGGAACATGCCGCCGATCTGCGGAATGGTGACGTGGGATTCGTCAGCGAACACCAGCGCATTGTCGGGCACATATTCGAACAGAGTTGGCGGCGGCTCGCCGGGACGGCGGCCGGTGAGATAACGCGAATAGTTCTCGATGCCGGCGCAAGAGCCGGTGGCTTCCATCATTTCGAGGTCGTAGCGCGTGCGCTGTTCGAGCCGTTGCGCCTCGAGCAGGCGGCCGGCATCGTTGAGCTGCTTCAGGCGCATGGTCAGCTCGGCCTTGATCGAGTTCATCGCCTGGATGAGCGTCGGGCGCGGCGTGACGTAATGCGAATTGGCATAGACCTTGACGAATTCCAGCTCGTCGGTCTTTTGGCCGGTGAGCGGATCGAATTCGTGGATGCTTTCGATCTCGTCGCCGAACAGTGACACGCGCCAGGCGCGGTCTTCATAATGCGCCGGGAAGATTTCGATGGTGTCGCCGCGGACGCGGAACGAACCGCGGAAGAAGTCGGCCTGAGTACGTTTGTACTGAAGCGCGACCAGGTCGGCCATCAGCTGGCGCTGGCTGATGGCGCCGCGCTGCTTCAGCGTGAAGGTCATGGCCGAATAGGTTTCGACCGAGCCGATACCGTATATGCACGACACCGAGGCGACGATGATGACGTCGTCGCGCTCGAGCAGCGAGCGCGTCGCCGAATGGCGCATGCGGTCGATCTGCTCGTTGATCGAGGATTCCTTCTCGATATAGGTGTCGGTGCGCGGGACGTAGGCTTCCGGCTGGTAGTAGTCGTAATAGGAGACGAAATATTCCACCGCGTTGTCGGGGAAGAACGACTTGAACTCGCCATAGAGCTGCGCGGCCAGCGTCTTGTTCGGCGCCAGAATGATTGCCGGGCGCTGCGTCGCCTCGATCACCTTGGCCATGGTGAAGGTCTTGCCCGAACCGGTGACGCCCAGCAGCACCTGCGTGCGGTCGTGGCGCTTGACGCCCTCGACCAGTTCCTTGATCGCCTGCGGCTGGTCGCCTTTCGGCTCGAAGTCCGACTTGATGACGAATTTCTGGCCGCCCTCGGATTTCTCCGGGCGCGGCGGCCGGTGCGGCGTCCACACCTTGCCGGTCTCGGCCTCGCTGCGGAATTCGGCGCGGCCCTCGCGCAGCAACTTCTCCAGCGCCTCGGCGGTGGCGGCGACGCCCATCGACGACAGCCCGCCCGGGCCGGTCGGCAGGTCTGCCTTGGGCAGGCGGTATTTCGGGTCGCCGCCGGCGTGCGCAATGCGGGCTTCGAGAATCGATTTCTCGCGGTCGGCTTCGGTGGCGTCCTGGCCGTCGCCGAGGCCGAGTTCCTGCGCCAGCGCCGGGTCGAGCCCGGTGACCGGCGCGCCGGTGAAGTCGGATTGTGGGGCTTCGCCGAGACCCGGCGGCAGCGGCACGGATTTGCTCTTGCGCGCGGTGTGGGCGGCGGAGAAATCGCGGCGGCGGTCGAACGAATTGTCCGGCGGCGGCTGGAGTCCGGTGCCGGAGCCCATGCCCGCGGTGCCCTTTTTAATGCCGGGATTGAGGATATCGGCCAGCGAATCCGGCACGGCGGCGTCTTCGGGACGCGACGCCTTGGCGCGGGTGGGGCGCGCGGGGTCTTTTTTCGGCTTTTTCGGAGGGAGGGCCATGCCGCGAATATGGGTGGAGTCGCAGGGGGATGGAAGGCCGGGGCGGGGTTCCGTTTGCGGATCTCATAAAAGCCATGCCCGCCGCCAAGCGCGAGCATTATGCGAAAGGAGAGAGCGAACGGCGCGCGGTTGCGTCTTAGGCGCCCCCTCAAATCGTCGGCGCGGTCAGGCCCTTGAACAGGATCGGCCCCGTGGGCCGCCCGGTCGGCGAGCCGCCTTTGGGCTCCAGCGTGATCTCGAACAACTGATTGGCGCCCGGGGCGGGGACGTCCTTCAGCGACAGCGCCAGAGTCTTCGCCTGCTCCATCAGGCCGACCGAGACCGGGCCGCGTTCGCGGCTCGGCAAGGTCCACACCTGCAACGAGCGGTCAGCGGGGACCGCGATCGACGTTATCGGCAGCAGCGTGGCGCGGCCGTCATTGAAGACGTGAACGACGGCGCCGGCTTTGTCGCCGTCGACGAGGATGGCGATCATCGCCGGCGTGCGCTGAGCCTCGCGCACGGCGAAGCCAAGGCCGACCGTCAAGGCGACGGCGATGCCGGCGGCGGCAAGGCCGATGGCGCGCCAGGCCGGCAGGCTGTTCCACATGGTAGCAAAGAGGCCTGGCGACGATGGCGCAGCGAAAGGCCGCGCCAGTTCGTTGTCGATGCGCGACCACAAGGCCTTCGGCGGCGCCATGATCTCGGCCGTCCGGTCGAAATCGGCGAGCCGCACGCGCCATTGCTCGACGTCGCGGGCAAAGGCGCCGTCGGTCAGCATCAAAAGTTCGGCTTGCGCCAGCGCATCGCCGTCGAGCGTGCCGAGCACATAATCGGCGATCAGGTTTTCCCGTTCCTGCGGCGTCATGGCTTTGCTCATCCCATGCACTCCTGCAGGGACATGAGGCCGCGCCGGGTCCAGCTCTTGGCGGTGCCGAGCGGCACGCTCATCTTGCCGGCGAGTTCGCCGTGGCTCAAGCCGAACACATAGGCATAGACCACGGCGCTGCGCTGCTTGATGTCGAGCGCCTCGAGGCAACGGCGCAGCGCACTGCTTTCCGGCAGGCGGTCGACGGCTGTGGTGAAATCGGGATCGATGCGTTCCTCGCCGTCATCGGAGAGGAAGCGGCCTTCGTCGCGCAGAATGGTCAGGGCGCGGTTGCGGACAATGGCGAAGATCCAGCTGCGCGCCGAGCCGCGCGAGGCATCGAAGCCGCGCGCGCCGCGCCAGATGCGCAGCAGCGCGTCATGCGCCGCTTCCTCGGCCAGATCGCGGCGGCGCAGGATGCGGAAGGCGACGCCGATCATGCGGCCGGCTTCGGCGTCATAGATGACGCGCAGCGCGGCGCGGTCACCGCCAGCGCAGCGCGCCAGCGCCGCGGCCAGTTGCGCTTCGACGATATCGGCTTCCAGCGGTTCGGACATAAGGGTCATGTACCCTATACGGGCCGGCCGCGGTTTTAGATGCAGGGCGATGCAATTAATTCCGGCCATTTTGCCGCAGGCTGCATCCAAACCGGTGTTCCCGTGAGTCCCCCTGGCAACGGTCCGTCCGGGCCGCCATGACACAGGGAGATACTGCCATGAAAATTCGTTCGATGATCCTCGCTACCGTCGCCGCCGTGAGCTTCGCCGGGGCCGCCAATGCCGCCCAGGTCGCAGCCTTGGTCGGCAACGACACCATCGCCGTGGTCGATACCGACAAGAAGGCTGTGACCAAGACCATGAAGGTGACCGGCATTTCCGGCGCGATCCTCGGCATCGACGTGCGCCCGGCCGACGGCATGCTGTATGGCGTGATCGATGACGGCTCCGTCGTCACCATCGCCATGGACGGCAAGGCGACCAAGAAGTCGACCCTCGACACCATGCTGGCCAAGGGCACGGTTGCCACCATCGACTTCAACCCTGTCGCCGATCGCCTGCGCGTGATGGGCGCCGACGGCACCAGCCTGCGCGCCAATGTCGATGACGGCAAGGTGACCAAGGACGGCAGCCATAAGTACGCCGAGACCGACATGCACAAGGGCGAAAAGCCGAACGTGATCGCCGGCGCCTACACCAACTCGGTGAAGGGCACCAAGGAAACCGCGCTGTTCAACATCGACGGCACCATCGGCGCGCTGGTCAAGCAGGCGCCGCCGAATGACGGCGTGCTTAGTGCGGTCGGCAAGCTCGGCATGAAGGCGGACACCGTGGCCTTCGACATCTGGTCGGACGGCACCAAGAACGACGCCTGGCTTATGTCCGGCGGCACGCTTTACAGCGTCGATCTCGCGACCGGCAAGGCGACCGAAGCCGCCAAGATCACCGGCGTTTCCGGAACGGTCAAGGACATCGCTATCCTCCCGGCGATGTAAAAGGCCGCGCACGGCGCCGCGGCGGGGCAACCCGCCGCGGCGTTTTTTTGTGTCTTGCGTTGTTACTCCGAAATAGCGCGTTCCCCGGAATGACCGGGTTCTAGAAGCCCTTGACCACGTCGCTGACGTGCTCGACTTCGGGCGGGCTGGCGAAGCAGTGGCCGACCAGCTTGCGCCATTCCTGGAAATCGGCCGAACCACGGAAATCGACCGTGTGGTTTTCCAGCGTTTCCCATTGCACATAGAGACGGTAGCGCTGCGGCTTCTCAAGCGAGCGCGCGAGCTTCATCGCGGCGCAGCCTTTCGCCCGCTTGAACAAAGGCGCGGCCTCGGCGACGCCGGCTTCGAAGTCCTTCTCCATGCCGGGCTTGACGTCGATCTGGGCGATTTCGGTAATCATGGGCGACTCACTTTCTTTTGCGCATGATCTTGTCCGAAAACCGGCTTCCATTTTCGGGATCATGCGCGCTATTTCATCAAGCCGAGCATGCGCGGCTGCCCGTCATAGACCGACGGCACGTCAGTGACCAGCATCAGAACCACGGTCATGCAGGATGATGACAGCGGGGCTCTGGAGCCATGACGCGTTTCTACACGCGAACCGGTGCCACTTCGCTCGAAAACGCTCTAGAGCCGTCCGGCGCTATTGCCTTGCGCCGCCGCCAGACGGCGCAGGCAGGCCGGGCACAGGCAATCGCGCTGCGCGTCGATGTCGGTCATGCGCAGCCGGTAAGGCTCGGCGCCGCACCAGCATTGCGCATCGCCGGTGCAGGCAAATGGACCGCCGCATTGCGCGCAGGCGAGATCGCGGCGCGATTTTTGCACAGCGGCGGACGGAAACATGTTCGGCATTGCTTGAACTCCGGCCCGGCGGAACCGCGGTCAAATCCGGCACGGGGCTAAAACCCGCGGTTATGGCCATGCTATACGATGCCGGTACACCGGATGCCAAACCCAGCCAGGAATGACCATGCCCGCTGCTCTCTCGCCCTATCTGATGCCGATCGCGCTGCTCATCGGCTCCAACCTGTTCATGACCGCCGCCTGGTACTGGCACCTGAAATTCAAGGAAGTGCCGCTGATCAGCGTCATCTTCATCAGCTGGGGGCTGGCCTTCGTCGAATACTGCTTGGCGGTGCCGGCCAACCGCTTCGGCAGCGACGTCTATTCGGCGGCGCAGCTCAAGACCATGCAGGAGGTCATCACTTTGGTGATCTTCGCGTTGTTTTCGACTTTTTATCTGAAAGAGGCGCTGACCTGGAGCCAGGGCTTCGGCTTTCTGCTGATCGCCGCCGGCGCCTTCTTCGTGTTTCACAAGTTGTGAACGGGAAGGTCAGGCCGGCTTTCGCTTCTTTTTTGCTTTTGCTTTGGGCTTTGGCGGGAGCCATAGCGTCGTCTGCTCGCAGCGATTGACCAAAGCCGCGCGCTCGGCCTCGGGCAGCGCGTCGAAGAACCTGAGCCCGGTCAGTCTTTCGATGACGCCGATATTGACGCGCGACTCCTGCATGTACTGGCGGCCAAGGCCTTTCTTGTGATTGCGGTTGGCCATGACAAAGCCGAAGGCGGCTATATGGTCGGGATCGTAGGCGATCTTGTACACCCCGACCGGAACGGCGACGCCGTTGTCGCATTCGTTCGCCTTCTTGGTGTTGAGCGCCTTGCAGATCGAGCGTGTCTTGAAGGTTTCAAGCTCGATGGCGCCGCCGCAGGCATTGTCAGCCTTGGCGATGCTGATCTTGCGGGTGATGCCGTCGCCGCGGATCGGCCCGGTGACGACATAGAGTTTCTTGCGGGCCTTGGCGGCCACGCGCACTTCGTTTTCGAGCGAACGCCAGATCGCGCCGTTGAACGACGAGCCGGCCTGCGGAATGGCGTTGGAGAATACGAAAGTGTCGCGCATGTTGACGATGCTGTTGTTGAAATCCTCGGACGGCGCCATATGGCCGATGGCCATTTTGTCGGCGTTCTTGGCGTAGTCGCCCGCCGTCGCCGTCGATTCCTTCGGCACGCAGAGATCGGGGCTGAAGCCGGTCGCCGGGCGCTTGTATTTGTTGGTGAGCTTGCGCGCGGTCAGAAGCTCGAGCACCCAGTCGGGCGTCTTGCTGGCATTGTCATGCGAGACGATATAGCGGTCGTGGCAGACGGCGATCTTGCCGGACGTCGCGTTCGACGCCGGAAGTCCGATGCCGTCCCAGATCGCCTTGCAGGTTTCAGGAAGGGTGTTGCGCGGATCGCATTCGGCGCGCGGCGCGGCCGTGGCGACGCCGGGCGTCAACAGCAGAACCGCAACCAGCAAGGCCAGACGGATCGGCATCGGCATCCCCCGCGCCAGGGATGCTACGTCTTCTCTCTATGCGTGTAAACTGTATGTTTTCTACTTAGCCGGGGAGACCCGTAAAATGCGCCCGCTGCTGCTGTCGGTGAGCAGATAGAGCGCGCCGTCGGGGCCTTGCCGCACGTCGCGGATGCGCTCGCCGAGGTCCTGCAACAGCCGCTCTTCCTTGACGACCTTGTTGTCCTTGATCTCGAGCCGCGACAGCAACTGAAACTTCAAGGCGCCGTTGAACAGGTTGCCCTTCCAGGCCGGAAACAGATCGCCGGTATAGAACGTCATGCCGGACGGCGCGATCGACGGCGTCCAGTGCCAGATCGGCGGCTCCATGCCCGGCGCGTCCGGCCTGCCGGTGCCGACCGGACTGCCGTCGTAATTGACGCCGTGGCTGACCAGCGGCCAGCCATAGTTCTTGCCGGGCGCGATCAGGTTGACCTCGTCGCCGCCCATGGCGCCGTGCTCTTGTTCCCAGAGTGAGCCGTCGGCCGGATTGATGGCGAGGCCTTGCGGATTGCGGTGGCCGTAGGACCAGATCTCGGCGCGCGCTCCGCTGCGCGACGCGAACGGATTGTCCTTCGGCGTCGCGCCGTCCGGCGCGATGCGCACGATCTTGCCGAGATCGTTATCGAGCGTCTGCGCCTTGTCGCGGCCGCTGAAGTGATCGCCGGTGGTGACAAACAGATTGCCGTCGGCCGCTTGGGCTATGCGGCCGGCGAAATGATTGCCACGCGAGATGCCGCCCTGTTGGCGGAAGATGACTTTGACGTTGGCGAGGCCACCTGCTCCAAGCTGCCCGCGCGCCAGCGCGGTGCGGCCGCCGCCGTCGGCCGGTTCGGCGTAGCTGAAATAGATGGTGCGGTTGCGGGCGAAGTCGCGGTCGAGAATGACGTCGAGCAGGCCGCCCTGCCCGGAAGCGAGGACGCGCGGCACGCCGGCGAGCGGCTCGGACAGTTTGCCGTCGCGCGTGACGATGCGCAGGCGGCCGGGACGTTCGGTGACCAGCATGCTGCCGTCCGGCAGGAAGGCGAGCCCCCAGGGGTTCACCAGTCCCTTGGCTACGGTCTCGACCTTGAGCGGTCCGGCGGACGAGGGGAAAGTTTCCTGGGCGCCGGCGCCGAAGGGCGAAAGCAGCACGATAAAGCCGACACTGAGGATGAAGCGCTTCATGCCGACCATCGTGCCGCCCCTGCGCGAAGCTCGCAACCGGCGCGGCCGGGCTTAATGTCGCGGTTGCTTGTGGCGCGGCGGCAGCAGCGAAAAGCCGCCAATGCCGATGAAGAACAGGCCAAGCAGAAGGGCGATGGCGAACAGCCCGCCTTCGTTGTCGATGACGCTATCCGCGACAGCGGCGCGGGCCACGCCCATGGTGATGACCGTGGCGGCGACGATGGTCGAAGCGACCAGACCGCCAATGGCGGCCAATGCCGCGACGACGCGGCCGCGCCGCTCGGTAACGAGCGCGCGCTCGACCGGGGCATCGAAACCGGGATTATCAAAAAGATTGCTCATGACCGAACCCACCTGACGACGGATTGCTGCGTTCAATGTCAGGGGCGTAACGCGGGAACCGGGCTTTGGTTCGTTCCGAATATGGCGGAGCGGCAAAGGAACCGCGGCGTTTTCGTGACGTTTATGGTTAATGAAAGGTTAATCAGGGAGTTAAGCGGAGGCCAGGGTTCCGGATTTGCCGCTATTCGGCCGCCGCCATATGCGGCTCGAAGTCCATCGGCACGTAGCCCGGTTCGCGCGCGATGCGCTCCAGCCAGGCGCGCACCGCCGGATAACGGCCGAGGTCGAAGTCGCACTGGTGCGCCAGGTGGGTGTAGGCATAAAGCGCGATGTCGGCGATGGTGAAGCGCTTGTCGACGAAATAATCGTGCTTCGACAGATGCATTTCCATGACGCCGAGCGCGCGATAGCCGTTTTCCATCCAGCCTTCGATCGCGTGGCCTTGCAGGTCGCGGCCGCCTTTGATGAGGCATAGCCAGAAATAGGCGGCGCCGATATTGGGCTCGAGGCTGTGCTGCTCGAAGAACATCCATTGCATCGCCTCGGCGCGCTCGATGCGGCCTTCAGGCGCCAAAGTGGTGCCGCCGGCGACGTACCAGAGAATGGCGTTCGATTCGGCGAGGTGACGGTTGGGCGCGACTTCGAGCAGCGGCACCTGACCGCTCGGATTCATGGCGATGAATTCAGGCGTGCGGCTTTCGCCTTGCAGGATGTCGATCTCGACGCGGCGATAGGGAATGCCGAGCCGGGCAAGGCCTAGGCGGACCTTGTAGCTGTTGCCGGAGCGCTGCATCGAATAGAGCGTGTACATCCGAGTCGTCCTTCGCGCGTTTAAGTCTAACGCGGCGGGATAGGGCAAGCAAAGTCCGGCAACAACAAGGCCGGACCGCGACAGTTTTCTTAAGAACGTTTCTTATATGCGGCGACGCACGAACGCCGCGTTCCGACGCACCCAACAATACGATAATTTTATTCCGCGGCGGCGCGATGGGCGCGGGCGTATTCGACCAGGGCGTCGTCATCGACCGGCACGATCGGGGTGAAGTCGCGGTGCGCGATGAATTCGGGCCGGGTGAATTTGGTGATGTGGTTGGAGACGGCGCAGAGCGTCAGATAGACGATCTTGCGCGGATAGGGCGTGATGTTGGGCGGCGAGGCGTGCACCAGATTGCCGTGAAACATCAGCACCGAGCCGGCCTTGCCGGTCGGCGCGACAATGCCGACGCCGTCGGGGCCGGCGGCCTCTTGCGCGAGCCGCGTCACGGTTTCCTTGTCGAGCGTCCATAAAGGATAGGATGTCGTCGTGACGTCGTGACCCGCGGCGAGCACGCCCTGCTTGTGCGACTTCGGAATGATCATCAGCGCGCCATTGATCGGCAGCACGTCGTCGAGAAAGATGGCGATGTTCATGGCGCGCGGCTCCGGCATGCCGTCGTCGCGCGCCCAGGTGCCGTAGTCCTGGTGCCATTGCCAGACGTCGCCTTCGAACGCGGCCTTGGCGTTGAGCTTGAACTGGTGGACGTAGACGCTTTCGCCGAACAGCTGCATCAACGGTTCGACCAGCCGCGGATGCCGCGACATGACCTCGAACACCTTGTTGAACTTGTGCGCGGCGAAGGCGGTGCGCGGCGCGCCGGATTTTTCGCGCCAGACTTCGGGGCGCTCGAGCCGCAGGATCTTGTCGGACTCGGTGCGCAGCAGCACGATTTCTTCTTCCGAGAAACAATTCGGAAAGAAGACGTAGCCTTGTTCGTCGAAGGCTTTGACCTGTTCGGCGGAAAGCTTCATGGCGCGCGCTCCCTTAATCGAGATTGCGACCGCTTTTTTTGCGGCTCTGTGTCGCCGGTTATTTTAGGCGTGTCGCCGCCAATGCGCCATCGGATTGAAAGCCGGAACCGTCGCTTATGGCGCGCTGCAACACGAAGAAGAAGGCGGCGAGCAGGAGCGGCGTGGCCAGCGGTATCGATACCGCCTCGGTGACCGAGCGCGCGATCAGCGGCACCAGCCACAGTGCGGCCAGCACGGTCTTGTGCCAGTAGCAGAAGCCGTGGCGCAGGCCGTCGAGCGCGAGGAAGGCCATGACCGGCGCCAGCAGCATCAGGTCGTAATCGAGGCAGAACGGCGTCGCCAGCAAAGAGCCGATGAGGAGCGCCGAGGCTTTCAGCGGATAGCGCGCCGGGCTGCGCCAGAACCAGACCAAAGCCGCCGCGACCGCGAGGGTGACGATCGTCTGGATGAGATAGGCCAGCCCGACCGGGCCGCCCCACAGGCGGACCCAGGCAAACACGCTCTGGATCTTGAACCAGCCGATGTCGCCTTCCTCGAGCAGTACGACCCGGGTGATGGTCATCGAGTCAAGGAAAGCCGGCCATACCGTCGGGCCGAGAGCGAGCAGCGTCACCGCGAGCAGCGCCGCAATGGTGCCGGCGGCGGCGAAGATGACGCGCCAGCGCCCGGTGGGCACCAGCACCAAAGGAATCATCAGGCCGAATTGCGGCTTGTAGATCAGCAGGCCGATCAGCATGCCGGCGACGATGGGGCGGCGATCGAGCAGCGCCAGTGCGCCGCCGAACAGCGCGACGGTGAGAAAGCCGTTCTGGCCGTGGCCGAGATTGATGAACACGGCCGGAAAGGCGATGGCGAGGAGGAGCCAGTCTTTCTTCACCTCCCCCTGGAGGGGGGAGGT
>LNFM01011316.1_pt1 | contig 12183 bp, 10 predicted proteins | sample 596031 | NCBI WGS metagenome assembly LNFM01 (sample SAMN04254537, study PRJNA301005) | activated carbon metagenome | isolation source: dual media filters at the Ann Arbor, Michigan drinking water treatment plant | place: USA: Ann Arbor | reverse complement strand
CGCCCCTGTTCCAACAGCCCGGTGAACTTCGCCCAGGCCTCGGGCGTCGGGTGCTGGCCGCGGAATTTGCGCTCGCCGTCGCCCCAGCCGCAGGAGGAGATGACGCAGGCGAAGCGGCTGTCGATGCCGGCGGCATAGACGGCCACCGCCGCGCCGAAGCTGTGCCCGAGCACGCCGATGCGGTCGGGATCGACCTCCTCGCGCGTCTGCAGGAAGGTCAGGGCGTTCTTGGCGTCCGCCACCTGGTCGAAGCAGCGCACCTGCGCCCGCTCGCCCTCGCTCTCGCCGCAGCAGCGGAAGTCGAAGCGCAGCGCCACATAGCCCATCTCCTCGAGCATGCGCGCCTGGATCTCGGCATGGGACTCGTCCTTCGAGCCGACGAACCCGTGCAGCACGATGAAGCCGGGGAGCTTCTGGCCGGGCTTGCGGCCCTCGGGGACGTGAAGGACGGCTGAGAGCTTCAGGCCATCCGACTGGAACGACAGTTTTTCTTCCATGGCGCGGTCCTCGGGCGATGCTTGTTCGTTGGTGCGGGCAGCGATGGGCCCGGGCCGTCAGGCCAGGGCGGCGAAGGGGAAATGGAACTCGCGCCATTCGAGCGGGGCGGGCGTGCCCCACACGTTCATGGCGCGGACGTTTCCGGGACGCTCGAGATTGGTGATGACGTTGGCGGTGAAGTTGGCGTCGTCGGCGATGATCGACATGCCGCTGGAACACTCGATCATCGCGCCCGCGGGGTCGACGTAATAGGAATAGACGTTGTCCCCGGGACGATGCCGGCCAGGGCCCCACATCATCTGCTTGTCGAAGCGGTCGAGCGTGTCACCGAGCCTGATGAACTGGCTCGCATCGAGGAACTCGAAGGAAATGTGGTGGACGCCCGGCCCCCTGCCCTTCACGAGGCCGAGGATGTGGTGCTGGCGATTGCCGCCGTACATCCAGCTGAGGCTGTCGTTGACGAGCCTTTCCGACAGGCGCAGCCCGCCGATGATCTCCAGCTGCCGGCGGGTGGCGGCCGGATCGGGGGTCAGCAGGTTGATGTGGTCCATCCGGTTGGCGCCGACCCCGTAGGTGGCATGGCGGCGCGCCGACAGGTCGTCGCGGATCGGGGTGTGGATCTCGAAACGCAGCCCCTCCGGCGTGACGAAGGTGAAGCCCTCCGCCATGCAGGCAAGGCTCGGCTCGCGGCTGACCACGGTGCAGCCGGCCGAGGCGACATTGGCCTCGGCGGCGCGGACCGCATCGACGGTCAGCGCCTCCAGCCCGATCGTATGGGCTGAATTGTCCGCCGCATGGACGAGAACCAGCTCGGCGGCGCGGCCGTTCGAACTCAGCCAGATCTGGCCCGCATCCCGCTGCGTGACCTTCAGGCCGAGGATCTCCGTCGCCTCGCGGACCACGGCGTCGGCCACGTTCGTGTTGATCTTCATATGCCCGATGGCGTGGACCAGGTGCGTCATCCGAGCCTCCCCAATGCGTCTCTTTCCGATTTTGGTAGCGCAGTCCGACACGCCGATCAATCCATTTTCGGCTGGAGGTGCAATTTTCGAAATTATGACGCGAGTGAGCGCTCCGCCCCGCGGAAATGCTCAGCCTCGGAAGGTGAATGACGTCGTCGCCGCGCCCGGCCAACCGTTTTTTTTCGATATTCGCGGGTTTGCACTGCGCCCGCGAAGCTGCGATATAGTCTGTCGGGTGATGCCTGCAGCCCCGCTTCGCGCGGGCGCGCACCGATCGCAGCATGGCCTACGGAGCCGATGGATGGCCGCAAAGTCGGAACAGAGGGGCGGCGAGGAGACGCGGGCGGGCGACGTCCTGCACCGCATGCGCCTCGACATCATCAGCTGCGCGCTGAAACCGGGCACGCGCATGCGCTTCGAGACATTGAAGGAGATCTACGCGGTCAGTTTCTCGACCTTGCGGGAGGCGCTGCAGCGCCTGGTCGCCGAGGGCCTCGTGGTCAGCGAGGGGCAGCGCGGCTTCATGGTCGCCCCCCTCTATCTCTCCGACCTGCAGGACCTCACCGACGTGCGGGTGCTCGTCGACCAGGAGTGCATCGGCCGGTCCATCCTCTACGGCGACGACGAGTGGGAGGCGCAGATCATCGCGGCCTTCCATCGCATGGATCGTCTCAAGGCGCGGCTGAACGATCTCTACTTCATGTCGGACGAGTGGGCGGTGCTGCATGGCGACTTCCACCGCTCCCTGGTCAGTGCATGCCGCTCTCCAACGCTGCTCGATTTCCGCGACAAGCTGTTCCAGCGCGCCCACCGCTACCGGCGCATGTCCTGCCAGTTCCGCACGAAGTGGCGGCCGAAGGACGTCGAGCACCGCACCCTCATGGAGACGGTGATCGCCCGTGACGCACCCACCGCCAAGAACCTGATCGAGCGGCATATCCGCGAGACCACGGAAAACGTCATCCACAATGCCGGCCAGTTCCTGAGCAGCGAACCCATCGGCTTCGCCGGCACCGTCAAGAGCCTGGCGGCCGAGTAGCGACGCCGTCAGCCGCACACGCCGGCCCTGCCCCAGCACCTTGGGAATGACACCTTCAGTCCGGCCGGGACTGACGGAGGAGACATTGGCCATGCGCCGCTTTCCGCCGCAGCGAATCATCTGCCTGACCGAGGAAACGGTCGAAACCCTCTATCTCCTCGGCGAGGATCACCGCATCGTCGGGGTTTCCGGCTATGCCGTCCGTCCGCCGCGGGTGCGCAGAGAAAAGCCGCGCGTCTCGGCCTTCACGTCCGCGGACATCCCGAAGATCCTCGCCCTCAAGCCAGATCTCGTCCTGACCTTCTCCGACCTCCAGGCGGAGATTGCCGCCGCGCTGATCCGGGCCGGCATCGCCGTCCATGCCTTCAACCAGCGGGACGTCGCCGGCATCCTGGCGATGATCCGCACGCTGGGCGCCCTGGTCGGTGCGGCCGGGCGGGCCGAGGATCTGGCGGGGTCTCTCGAGGAGAAACTGGCCGCCGTCACCGCCGCCGCCCGGGGACTTCCGAGGCCGCGGGTCTATTTCGAGGAGTGGGACGAGCCGATGATCAGCGGCATCGGCTGGGTCTCCGAACTCATCGCCATCGCCGGCGGCGAGGACGTGTTCGCTGATCTCGCGCGCGAGCCGGTGGCCCGCGACCGCATCGTCGGCGCAGACGCGGTGATCGCGGCGGCGCCCGAGCTGATCCTCGCGTCCTGGTGCGGCAAGAAGGTGCGCCCCGAGGCGATCCGCGGCCGGACCGGCTGGGAGATGATCCCGGCCGTCGCCGCAAACCGCATCGTCGAGATCAAGTCACCCCTGATCCTGCAGCCGGGACCGGCGGCGCTGACGGACGGGCTCGACGCCATCGTCGCCGCGGTGCAAGCTGCGCGGACCTGACCGCGCCGAAGGCCCCTCCCGCCGTCAGGCCAACGGCGCGCTCACGAGGCTGCGAGCGCGTGCGGACCCTGGAACAGGTGGCGGCCGGGCACGGCGTCGAGAAGCTCGCGCGTGTAGGGGTGCGCCGGGGCGCCGAAGACGGCTCGCGTCTCGCCCTCCTCCACCACCTCGCCGCGCTTCATCACCACGATGCGGTCGGCGATCTCGGCGGCGACGCGCAGGTCGTGGGTGATGAACAGGATGGCGAGGTTCATGTCCTCGCGCAGCTCGGCCAGCAGGCGCAGGATGGTCGCCTGCACCGAGACGTCGAGGGCGGAGACCGCCTCGTCGGCCACCAGCACCTGCGGCTTCAGCGCGAGGGCGCGAGCGATGCAGATGCGCTGGCGCTGGCCGCCCGAGAACTCGTGGGGGTAGCGGTCGGCCGCACCCTCCTTCAGGCCGACGCGCTGGAGCAGGCGCCGCGCCTCGGCCATCGCCTCCTCGCGCGGCGTGCCGAAGGCCATGGGCCCGCGCGCGACGGCGTCGCCCACCCGCTGGCGCGGATCGAGGGCGGCGAAGGGGTCCTGGAAGACAATCTGCAGGCGGCGCCGCATCTGCCGCAGCGCCTCGCCGCGCAGCGTCAGCAGATCCTCACCGTGGAAGTCGACGGCACCGGCTTCGGGCTCGACGAGGCGCATGATCATGCGGCCGAGGGTCGACTTTCCCGATCCGGATTCGCCGACCACCGCCACGGTCTCACGCGCCGCCAGCGACAGTGCGACGTTCCTGACGGCCGCGACCACCCGCGGCGGGCGGAAGAGGCTCTGGCGCGTCGAGAAGGTCTTTGTGAGGCCATGCGCGGCAAGAACGGGCTCGCGGCCGACGTCGCGGGAGCGGGTCTCCGGCGGGCGGCTGCCGGGCACGGCGGCGATGAGGGTGCGCGTGTACTCGTGGGAGGGGCGGCGCAGCACCTCGTCCACCGGTCCCTGTTCGACGATCCGCCCGTCGCGCATGACGACGACACGGTCCGCCATGTCGGCGACGACACCGAAGTCGTGGGTGATGAGCAGCACGCCCATGCCGCGCGACGCCTGGAGGTCGCGGATCAGGCCGAGGATCTGCTTCTGGGTGGTGACGTCGAGAGCCGTCGTCGGCTCGTCGGCGAGCAGCAGGGCGGGATTGTTGGCCATGGCCATGGCGATCATGACGCGCTGGCGCTGCCCTCCCGAGAGCTGGAAGGGGAAGCTGCGGACGATCGTCGCCGGGTCGGGCAGGCCGACGGAGGTGACGAGCTCGATGACCCGGGCGTCGAGGGCCTCGCGGGTCGGCACCGGGCGGGCATGGGTCACGATGGCCTCGGCGATCTGGTCGCCGATGCGAGCCAGCGGATTGAGCGCCGACATGGGCTCCTGGAAGATCATGGCGATCTCGCCGCCACGCAGGGCCCGCATGGCCGGCTCGTCCAGCCCGGCGATGTCTCGCCCCTTGAAGTGCAGCGAACCGGCGGAGATCGCCACCCGTTCGGGCAGCAGCGAGAGGATGGCGTGGGCGGTCATGGACTTGCCCGACCCCGACTCGCCGACGAGGCAGACGATCTCGTTCGCCCCGACGGTGAAGGAGACGTCCTCGATGGCATGGGCGCGGTCCGCCCCGCCCGGCAGGGCGATGGAGAGGTTCTCGACCGCGAGCAGCATGTCCCCGGCCATCAATGCCTCCCTGCGCGGGCATTGCGCGGATTGAGCGTGTCGTTCAGCCCCTCCCCCACCAGATTGATGGCGAGGACGGTCAGCAGGATGGCGACGCCCGGGAAGACGCTCATCCACCAGGCCTGCCGGATCACGGTGCGGGCGGCGCCGACCATGAAGCCCCAGGACATGAGGTTGGGATCACCGAGCCCCATGAAGGAGAGCGCGCTCTCGATGAGGATGGCACTGGCGATGGTGAGGGAGCCGGTGACGATGATCGGCGAGACCGCATTGGGCAGGATATGGCCCAGCACGACCTGCAGCGGCCGCTCGCCCTGGCATGTCGCGGCCTGGACGAATTCGCGGCCGCGCAGCCGCAGGAACTCGGCCCGCGTCAGCCTCGCCAGCGGTGGCCAGCTCACCGTGGCGATGGCGATGATGACGTTGACGATGGAGGGGCCGAGCGTCGCCACCATGAGGATGGCGAGGATGAATCCGGGGATCGTCTGGAACAGCTCGGTGACGCGCATCAGCACGTCGTCGATGCCGCCGCCCCAGTAGCCGGCCATGGCGCCGACGAGGACGCCGATGCAGACGGCGGCGAGCGTCGAGGCGACGCCGATGGTGAGCGAGACGCGCGTGCCGTGGACGATGCCGGCGGCGACGTCGCGGCCGAGCGTGTCGGTGCCGAGCAGGAAGCCTTCCGAGAAGGGCGGCGCGAAGGGCCGGCCGATCATCTCCCAGGGATCCTCCGGGTAGAGCCAGGGCGCGAGCACCGCCAGGGCGACGACGACGATGAGAATGACGAGGCCCAGCATGCCGCTGGGATGGCGCGAGAAGGCCTTGAGGGTGTCCATGGTGCGCTCCCTCAGCCCGCCGCCTGCGTGGTCACGCGCGGATCGATGAAGCGGTAGAGGACATCGGTCGCAAGGTTGAGCAGGATGACGATCACCGACATGACGAGGAACAGTCCGAGGAGCACGGGGTAGTCGCGCTGCAGCACGGCCTCGTAGGTGAGCCGGCCGAGGCCGGGCCAGGCGAAGACCGTCTCCACCACCACGGCGCCGCCGACCAGGGCGCCGGCCTGCATGCCGGCGACGGTGACGACGGGGAGGATGGCGTTGCGCAGGATGTGGCGGGCGATGATGCGGCCCTGGGCGAGGCCCTTGGCCCGCGCCGTCTTGATGTAGTCCTGCTGCGCCACCTCGATGACCGAGGAGCGCATCAGGCGCGTGTAGATGGCGAGATAGACGGCGGCGAGCGAGATCGCCGGCAGGATCAGGTGGTGGCCGATGTCGAGGGCGCGGCCGAAGGGTCCCATCTCGACGCCGATGGTCTGGAAGCCGAAGGCCGGCACGAGGCCGAGCTGGACGGAGAAGACCAGCACCATCATCAGGCCGAGCCAGAAGACCGGCATGGCGTAGAGGATCAGCGAGACGACGGTCAGCAGCGTGTCGGACCAGCGCCCGGCCCTGAGTGCCGCCAGCGTGCCGAGCAGGATGCCTGATGCGAGCGCCAGCAAGAAGGCCGTGCCCGTGAGCAGCAGGGTCGCCGGCAGGCGCTCGCCGATGAGCGTCGTCACCGGCTGGCGCTGGCGGTAGGACTGGCCGAGGTCGAGGGTGACGACACGCTTCAGGTGCGTCGCGAGCTGGAGGATGAAGGGCTGGTCGAGGCCGTATTCCTGGCGGATCTGGGCGAGCATCTTCTCGTCCGCCGCGCCGGTCTGGCCGGCCATGACCTGAGCCGGATCGCCCGGGGCGGCCCGCACCAGCAGGAAGGACATGGTGGAAATCACCAGGACGACGGCGACGAATTTCGCCGCCCATCCCAGAATGCCGAGGGCCACCGCGACGACGCGGTGGCCCTGCAGGCCGGAGGCGAGATGGGTCATCCGAGCGACACCGATCCGAAGGTCTCGTGGACGCCGATGCCGGTGGTGATGACGTTCTTGAGCTTCTTGTCGTAGAAGTTCGGGAAGTCCTGCTCGAGGATCCACACGACGGGGACGTCCTCGCAGAGGATCTTCTGCGCCTGCGAATAGAGCTCCTGGCGCTTCGCGTCGGTGGTGGCGACGGCCGCCTCGTCGAAGAGCTTGTCCACCGCCGGGTTCGAGTAGCCGGCCATGTTGGTGAAGAGCACGCCCTTGCGGATGTTCGAGGTGGCGTAGCTGCGGGTGACGCCGAGCGCCGGGTCGCCGAACTGATAGAGCAGGTTGGCGGTCATCTCGTATTCCCAGTTCGAGACCTTCTGGCCCCAGCCGGCGATGTCGCCGCCCTGGAGGACCACCTCGATGCCGATGCGACCGAGGGCCTGGCGCACGAACTCGCCGAGGCGCTGCCAGCTCTCGCCGTAGGGGGGCACGAGGAAGGTGATGGTGGCCCGCTTGCCGCCGGCACCCGCCTTCAGGCCCATATCGTCGAGAAGCCGGCGCGCCTTGTCGAGGGAGTAGTCGTAGGTCTTGACGTCCTTCTCGTAGAAGCGGGTCTTGGAGGACACCGGACCGGTCGCCTCCTTGCCGAGACCGAAATAGATGCGGTCCTTGATCGCCTTCTTGTCGAGCGCATGGGCGACCGCCTGACGGAACCGCTTGTCGTTCATCGGCGCGACGCGGTTGTTCATGTCGATCCACAGGTGCGGCGCGAAGAACTCGTAGCCCTTGGTCGTCATCTCGAGGTTCGGCAGCTTCGACAGCCGCGGCACGTCGAAGAACTCGACGTCGGTCCACTGGGTGAGCTGGACGGTGCCCTTCTCCAGCGCCACCGAACGCGAGGCGGCGTCCGGGATGACGCGGTAGAAGATCTCGTCGAGATGCGGCTCGCCCTGGCGGTAGTAGCCCTCGTGACGGACGAGATGGATGTGCGAGCCGCGCACCCATTCCTTCAGCTTGAAGGGGCCGGTGCCGATGGCCTGGGCATTGGCCGGGTTCTGCCGGAAGTCGGTGTTCTCGTAGACGTGCTTCGGCAGGACCGGCGCCGTGGTGCAATCGAAGGAGTTGATGAAGGGTGCGAAGGGCTCCTTCAGGGTGAAGACGACCGTCAGCGGATCGGGCGCCTCCGCCTTTTCGATGCGCAGGAAGGTGCCGCGGGCGCGGGCATGGGTCTCGGTGAGCACCTTGGTGCAGGAGAAGATGACGTCCTCCGCCGTGCAGGGCTTGCCGTCGTGGAAGGTGATGTTGGGGAAGAGCTTGAACGTGTAGGTCTTGCCGTCCGGCGAGATGGTCCAGGACTGGGCGAGGCCCGGCATCGGCTTCAGGTCGATGCCATAGCGCAGCAGGCTCTCGTAGATCTTACCGCCGATGGTGAGCGTCGGCTGCTGCTGGTTGATCGCCGTGACGAGGACCGGCGGCTCCGGCTGGATGATGGTGTTGAGCGTGCCGCCGCGTGTCTGGCCGACCGCGCGCGTGACGCCCCAGGCGATGTCGGTCGCCCCTGCGACGCCCGCCGCCGACAAGAGCTTTGCAAATTCGCGCCTGTTCATCACGAACACCCCTCGATGATGCATCCGCATGCCGCGGACTTGCCGGGTGGGATGTTCCGGCGCGCCCGGCTCCTTCGCTGGCGTCGAAGGGCCGACAAGTGTCGTGAACGGGCCTTCCTCCCGACCGGCGGGGCCGTCTTGGCCCGATCTGTGCCTCAGCCGAAGGGGCAGCGGCGAACGGTGGGCGGACCGGCTCCGCTCTGCTACAGACCCTGCTACAAGCATTCCTGGCACGAAACGGAAAGCGTCGATGGCCGAGGCCGCCAGACCCTATGTCCCCCACGACCTGCGGGCGCCGCGTCGCGACCTCAGGCCCGCGCCGATCTCCTGCTTCACCGGACACCAGGCGAGCGGCCTGCGCGCGAAGGTGCTGCAGGACGTCCAGCGGCCCGCGGCCGCCATGGCGGCCGAATTCGCCGACGGCGAGGTGGGCACGCGCCATTGTCACCGGCGGGCCCAGTTCCTGTTCGGCCTCACCGGCATCATGACCGTCATCACCGATGGCGGCAGTTGGGCGGTGGCGCCGCAGCAGGCCCTGTGGATCCCGCCCGGCGTGATGCACCAGACCCGCTGCTGGGGCGCGGTGAGCCTGCGCACCCTCTACATCGAGCCCGACGCCGCGGCCGGCCTGCCGCTGACCTGCCAGCTGATGGAGGTGTCGCCGCTGCTGCGCGAGCTGGTCAACGAGGCCGTGACGCTGCCGGTGGAATATGACCTGAACGGCCGCGACGGCCGCATCATCGACCTCATCCTGGTGGAGATCGGCCGCACGCCCGTCCTCGCCCGCTCGGCACCCATGCCGCGGGACCGCAGGCTCGCGCGCATCTGCGAGGCGCTGCTGCGCAATCCCGGCGACAACCAGGGCATCGACCACTGGGCACGCTACGGCGGCCTGGGACGACGGACGCTGACGCGGCTGTTCCGGCAGGAAACCGACATGAGCTTCGCCCAGTGGCGCCAGCAGATCCGGCTGATGGAGGCGCTCTCGCGGCTCACCGCCGGGGAAGCGGTGACCAACGTGGCGCTCGACCTCGGCTACGACAGCCCGAGCGCCTTCAGCGCCATGTTCCGCCGCACCATGGGCCTGTCGCCGCGCGACTATCTGCGCTGGGGCGAGCCCGGGGTCGGCACCATGCACGACTGATCCCCGCCCCGGGCGTGATGGCCGGATCGCGACGATCGGCGACCCGCACGCACGCGTCCTTGTGCCGGACCCGATGATAGGCTTCGCTCCGTGTCGGAAGATGGCGGAGGACGAACGGCATGAGCGACGGCGTTGCGACGATTTCCGGGGTCGGGGAACTCCGCCAGGTCTATGACCAGCCGGCCGAGACCGTGACCAAGAAGATTCTCGACCGGCTGGACGCCCATTGCCGGCGCTTCATCGCGCTTTCGCCCTATCTCACGATCGCCAGCACCAGCGCCAACGGCACCGACTGCTCGCCGCGCGGCGACGAGCCGGGCTTCGTGAAGGTGGTGGACGACCGGACCCTTCTGCTGCCCGACCGGCGGGGCAACAACCTCCTGGATACGTTGCAGAACGTCCTCGCCAAGCCGGATGTGGGCCTTCTGTTCCTCGTTCCGGGCCTGACCGAAACCCTGCGCATCAACGGCAAGGCGCGGATCGTCACCGATCCGGCCGTCCTCCAGTCGATGGCGATCCGCGGCACGATCGTGCCGAGCTCCGCCATGGAGATCGCCGTCGAGCAGGTCTTCTTCCACTGCGGCCGCTCGATCCTGCGCGCCGACCTGTGGAACCCCGACAAGCGGGTCGGCCGCGACGCCTTCCCGATGCTGGGCACGGTGCTCGCCGACCAGATCGCCGGCGTCGACGCCGAAGCCACCAACAAGCGCCTCGACATCGCCTATACCACCGCCCTCTATTGAGACGGGTACCGCGACAATCCCCCCAGGAAGGCCCCGCCGCGTTCCCGGCCTCGAGACGTGGGCGACCGGGCGTGAGCATCGTCCGACAGGCCGCGGCCACAACCTCCGTTTGACACGCTATGCGTTTAGCGTAATCATTGTTCGCGCAATGGTTCGCTATCGCTCGCGGCCTGCCTGGGAAGGGATCGTTTCATGTCGATCTTCAAGGTCAACTTCCCCAACAATCCCGCAATCGGCATCGCCGGCTTCACCGGAGGAACCTTCAGGGTCAGCCTCGTCGGCAGCATGGTGGCGAAGGGCCTCGACCAGAGGCTGTTGCTGCGCTTCCACACCGAACCGCTCGGAATTCGCACCGGCTACAGTTCGATGGTGAAGGGCCACGGCTTCTATGACGGCGGCAACATGCCGGATTACACGGAGGCGCAGTTTGATCCGCCGGCAGGATCCTCCACCGACAACGGCATCTATCTCGGCAGGAACGGCTGGGTGCTCGACGGCGACTTCGCCGTCCACCTGACGGTCACCGCGCGTGTTCCGTTGGACCCGAGCTCCGCACAGACTGCGGCGAACGACACCACACTGCTGGTCACCGGCCAATCCTTCTTCATGCTTACGGGCGGGAAGATGCTGGTCCACACGATTGGCGGCCAACTGACAGGCTTGCCCAATCTCTCGCGGGACAAGACGATCAATGCGCTCACCTTCGATTCAGGAAGCGGGAACGGCACCTGGGGCAACTGCACCATCCAGTACGCCTGACACACGGGATCGTCGCGACAGGGCCGTGTGCCACCGTCTCCTAACAGCAAAAAGCCCCGCCGGTTTTCACCGAGCGGGGCTTTCTGAATGTTTGGTTGCGGGGGCCAGATTTGAACTGACGACCTTCAGGTTATGAGCCTGACGAGCTACCGGGCTGCTCCACCCCGCGGAAGGCGGTGTCTTGTGCGGCGAGGAGCCCGGTCGCCTTGTCGGCGACGGCCTCGGACGCTTGTCCTCGGCCTTTGGCTGCTCCACCCCGCGGAAGGCGGTGTCTTGTGCGGCGAGGAGCCCGGTCGCTTTGTCGGCGACGGCCTTAGGGCGATTGCCCCGCGGCCTCTGGCTGCTCCACCCCGCGGAAGGGTTTTTCGGGACGGCGGCGACGAGGATGCCGGGCGGCCCGGAAACGACAAAACCGCGCGGTGCGCGGTTTGATCGGTTGGACGACAGTTGAAGAGCATTGTCCTTGGCAGGCCTGGCAGCGACCTACTCTCCCAGGTCTTGAGACATAGTACCATCGGCGCTGAGGAGTTTAACGGCCGAGTTCGGGATGGGATCGGGTTCAGACTCCTCGCCAAAGCCACCAGGCCGGCGAAGGACAATCGAAGCAAGCTGGATTTTTGTCTTATTCAGTCGATGACCCGCCCGGAGAGGGCATGGGTCATGAGAGCGTTCAAGCCTATCGAACGATTAGTACCGGTAAGCTACACACATTGCTGTGCTTCCACACCCGGCCTATCAACGTGGTGGTCTACCACGGTTCTCAAGGAAGACCTCGTCTTGAGGCAAGTTTCCCGCTTAGATGCATTCAGCGGTTATCTTTTCCACACATAGCTACGCTGCACTGCCGCTGGCGCGACAACAGCTCCACCAGAGGTGTGTCCATCCCGGTCCTCTCGTACTAGGGACAGATCCTCTCAAGTCTTCAACACCCACGGCAGATAGGGACCGAACTGTCTCACGACGTTCTGAACCCAGCTCACGTACCACTTTAATCGGCGAACAGCCGAACCCTTGGGA
>LNFM01011315.1_pt1 | contig 12183 bp, 8 predicted proteins | sample 596031 | NCBI WGS metagenome assembly LNFM01 (sample SAMN04254537, study PRJNA301005) | activated carbon metagenome | isolation source: dual media filters at the Ann Arbor, Michigan drinking water treatment plant | place: USA: Ann Arbor | reverse complement strand
TCTGGTTTATTGTGATCGGTGGACTGGGCGTCTGGCACATCATGGCGGCGCCGCAGGTCGACGAAGCCCTCAATCCCCTGCTCGGCATCCGGCTGCTCACCGACCATCCCGGCCAGGCAGCCGCGTTGCTTGGCGCGGTCGTGCTGGCCATCACCGGCACCGAGGCGCTTTACGCCGACATGGGCCACTTCGGCCGCCGGCATATCGCCCGGGCGTGGTATTTCTTCGCCTGGCCCGGGCTAATTCTGAACTACTTCGGCCAGGGCGCCCGCGTGCTGGCGAATCCCGCCGACACCTCGCACACCTTCTTCGCGCTCGTGCCGGAGGGCATGCCCCGGCTGGCGCTCACGCTGCTCTCCATCGGCGCCGCCATCATCGCCAGCCAGGCCATGATCACCGGCATGTTCTCCATCACCCGGCAGGCCATCCAGCTCGGCTTCTTTCCCCGCCTGAAAATCACCCACACCAATCCCGACCAGTCCGGCCAGATCTACCTGCCGCTGGTCAACAGCCTGCTGGCCGCCGGCTCGATCTACGTGGTGCTGGCCTTCGGCTCGAGCGAGCGGCTCGTCGCCGCCTACGGCATCGCCGTGACAGGCACAATGGTGGTCACCTCGCTCGCGTTCTTCACCGTGCTGCGCAAGCACTGGCGCTGGTCGGGCTGGGCGGCCGCGCTGCTTTGCGGGCTGTTTCTGTTGGTGGACGTGCCGCTCTTTGCCTCGAACATCCACAAGTTTGCCGACGGCGGCTGGTTCCCGATTGTGGTCGCCATCGGCGTCATCGCGATCATGCACACGTGGAAGAGGGGCAAGGACGAGATCTTCCGCCGCATCTACGCCAACGAGATCACCGAGGAGGAATTGTGCAACATCGCCAGCTCCGACCGCATCGCCCGGGTGCGCGGCACCGCCGTGTTCATGGCCGGCAATCCCACCGGCACGCCGCTCGTGCTGCTGCACCATGTGAAGGCCAACAAGGTGCTGCACGACACCGTCGTGCTGCTGAGTGTCGTCACCGAGGAGGTGCCCAGCGTGCCCGAGGCCGAACGATTGGAGGTGCGTGAGATCGGCCATGGCCTCGGCGTGTGGCGCGCGATCAGCCGCTACGGCTACATGGAGTCGCCCGATGTCACCGCCATCATGGAACACGTGCGCGCGGCCGGCGTGCCGGTGAAACTCCACGAGACCACCTATTACTTCAACCGCGAGATGATCATCACGGGCGGGGACAGCCGGATGTTCGAGTGGCAGAAGCATTTCTATTCCTTCCTGAGCCGCAATGCCCGGCCCGTGCGCGATTACTACCGTCTGCCGCCGATGCAGATCATTGAGGTCGGCCTGCCCATCCAGCTGTAGGAGAAGGCTGAAGGGCTGAAATTTACCGGGAAATCCCGCCGGGACGCATTTCATTTCCCCACGCCTGGAGTGGCGGTCTGTGACGGCCGTCGAAGGCTGCGCCGTGTTCCCGGCGGTCACAGACCGCCGCTGCAGTAATGCCGGGATACGCCGGGCCGCTTCTCCCTCTTTCAGTCTTTCAGTTTTTCAGTCTTTCCCTTCTTCTGCGCCTTGTCCATGGACGTTCGCTCGCATCGCTTCATCAGCCACTTTCCCGCCCAGCAAGGGGCCAGGCTGGCGAAGGCGGTCCGGCTGGTCCGCTTTCCCCATGCCGCCGTCATCTTTCCGGAAGGCGGTGTCTCTGATTGCGTTTATCTGGTGCTCCATGGGCGCGTGGCGCTGACCAAAAAAAACCCGGGGGGCACTCCGCAGATCATCGCCTACAAGGGTCCCGACGATTATTTCGGCGAACTCGGCGTGCTCGACGGCTCCACGCGCAGCACCGCCGCCATGGCCGACGGCCCGGTTCAGCTTGGCCGCCTCGCGCAAAAGCCGCTCCTCCAACTGCTCGCCCAATCCTCATGGCATACCGTGCTGCGGCTCTTCAGCCACATCAGCGAGGATCTCCGCGCCACCAACGCCCGGTTTGTGTCCGAGGTCGTGCGCAAGGAGAAGATCACCCTCGTCGGGGAAATGGCCAACAGCATGGTCCATGATTTCCGCGGACCGTTTTCCACCATCAAGCTGGTCACCGAGCTGATCGCCAAACACGACCGCCAGGCCAAGACCCAGGAACTCTGCGCGATCATCCTCCGGCAGGTGTCCCGGCTCAGCGGCATGGTCGAGGAAGTGCTGGATTTTGCCCGGGGGGAGACCCGGTTGCGCCTCAAGGTCGAGCCCTTGGCCGGGGTTTTTGCAGAATTGCAGGAAGCCAACATCGTCGAGCTCGGCCGGGCTGGAATAAAGTTTCTTATCAAACCCAGCCCGCTCCAGCTGCCCCTTGATTCCGACCGCCTCCTCCGTGTGCTGCAGAATCTCGTCACCAACGCTCGCGAGGCGCTCGGCCAGAAACCGGGCGGCGTGATCACGGTGACGGCGCGCCGGGTGAAACATCATTGTTTCATCACCGTCGCGGACAACGGCCCGGGCGTGCCGCGTCAGGTCCGCTCCACCCTGTTCGAGCCCTTCGTCAGCCACGGCAAGACCGGTGGCACGGGACTCGGTCTTGCCATCGCCAAAGCGGTCATCGAGGCGCATCGCGGGGCCATTGATTTCAAGTCCACCCGCGCCGGCACGACCTTCACCATCCAGTTGCCGCTGATACTGTAGCGGCGGTCTGTGACCGCCGGACGGCTCTCATAGAGCGCCGCTACAGGTTGGAAGTCGCCAGACGCGCAAACAATTCCTTCCGCGTCGCGGCATCCCGCTGGCGGTCAGTCCGCATTTCCAGCACGCGCACGCCGCGCGGTGGCAGTTTCCCCAGCAGCTTTTTCAAGTGCGTCTGGTTCCGCACCAGAACGTGACCGGCGCCGTAGGCTGCGCATAGTTTCCGGAAATCCGCCTGCTGCGGCGTGGCGAAAAACTCCTCAAACGGCTCGAACCGGGCCACCGGCAGGTGGCCGAAAATGCCGCCACCCCGGTTGTTGATCAGCACGATGGTCAGGCTGCCCCGGAATTTAAGCACCGCCAGGAATCCGTTGGTGTCGTGCAGCAGCGCGAGGTCACCGGTCAGCAACACCGCCGGCCGGTTGCCATGGGCGAGGCCGAGCGCCGTGGAGAGTGTGCCGTCAATCCCGTTGGCCCCCCGGTTGCAATGCACCACCAGGCCGCGGCGGTTGGCCGGGCAAAAATACTCCAGATCCCGCACCGGCATGCTGTTCGCCACCCACAAGGGTGTGCCCTTCGGCAACATCGCCGGAAGCAACGCGCTCACCCGCCCCTCGAACAGCTCATCGGTTGCCGCCAGGGCACGCTTCATTCGGCGTGTCATTTGGCGGTCTGCCTCCAGCCAACCCGCCAGCCAGCCCTTGGATTTCCCGCCGCTCTGCACCACCCCGGCCAGTGATTCCACCGGGCAGCGCAGCAACCGGGAGCGACTGTGCAGGGCATCCGGATTCTGCGGGTGCGAACTGACAAAAGTGACGGCCAGATCATCCGTCTGCAGCCATTGCCTCAGGGCCTTGCTGGTGGGCCAGTCATGCAGGCAAAGCACGTGATCCGGCTGCAGTTGCGCTGTCAAAGTCGCCGAGCGGGCAATAAAATCATAGGTGGTGACCAGGTTTGACACCAGCTGAGCGTGATGCCGCAGCGGCGACAGGGCATCCGCCAGCACGGGCCAGCCGAGTTTCCGGCTGATTGTCCCCACCGCGCTGGCATAGGCTACCGGATCACGCGACCGCGTCTGCCCGGCGATGATGACACCCCGGCCCCCGAATCGCAGCCGGCCTTGGGGAATTGCCTCCAATAGATCGAGCGGTTTGAGCGCCGCGAAGAATTTCGCCTCATCAAGTGCAGTGCGCAGCGCGCCAGCTGTGCCGTCCTCAATGGGCGGCAGTGGATCGCGGAACGGCGCATTCAAGTGCACCGGCCCGGCAAAGGGCCACTGGGTCCGCTCCCAGGCATGCGCCGTGGTCTGTCGCAGGTAGCGCAGCATTGGCAGCGTGGCTTGAGGCACCGGGAATTCGTGATGGAAATTCACGTGGCTGCCGTAGAGTTTCTGCTGATCGATGGTCTGGCCGGAACGGCATTCCCGCATTTCCGGCGGCCGGTCGGCGGTGATGACCAGCAGCGGCACGCCGCTTTCCTGCGCCTCAATGATCGCGGGGAAATAATTGGCGCCCGCCGTGCCGCTGGTGCAAAGCAACGCCACCGGGCGGTGATGCTGCCGCGCCAGCCCCAGCGCGAAAAATGCCGCCGACCGCTCGTCCAGCACCGGGATGGCCTCGATGCCCGGGTGCCGGGCAAACGCCATCGTCAGCGGCGTGGAGCGCGAACCCGGGGAAATCACCGCCGCGCGCAGACCCGACCGATACAGCGTCTCCACCAGCACACCGCCCCACAGGCTGTTCGTGTTCCGGTAGTCTAGTTTCGGGTCAAATTGTTTTTTCATTTTAGCAGGCGTCATGCTGAACGCAGTGAAGAATCCAACAGCATAACCGCCGCGCCTATCATTCTGGATTCTTCGCTGCGCTCAGCATGACAGGGGGTGGAAGTGTTGGCTTCTTCGCTCATGAATTGGTCAGGGCTTCGATGAGAGCTTTGAACTTCAACTCGGTTTCCGCAAATTCCTTCTCGGGTGTCGATCCGGCCACAATGCCGGCGCCGGCGTAGACGGTCGCCGTGCAACCGTCCACCAAGGCCGAGCGAATGCCGACGAAAAACTCCCCGCCGCCCCGGTGATCCACCCACCCTTGCGGCCCGGCGTAGAGTCCGCGCCCAAACGCCTCGAGCCGGGCCAGCGCGGCGAGCGCCGGGTCGCGGGGCGAGCCGCCCACGGCGGGCGTGGGGTGCAACCGCGCCACCAGATCGAGGATGTGCACGCCAGCCGGCAGCGTGGCGCTGATCGGCAGGTGCAGATGCTGCACATTGGCCAGGCCGAGCACGCGCGGCTGGCCGGCATGTTCCAGTTTTAAACCGAGATCCGCCAGCTGGCACTCGATGGACTCAAGCACCAGCCGGTGCTCGCGCTGGTCTTTTTCGCTTTGCAGCAACGCCCGGGCAAAGGCCGCGTCCTCGCTGGCCGAGTCCCCCCGCGGCGCCGAGCCCGCCAAGGCCTCGGTGTGCATCCGGTCGCCGGCCACCCGCACCAGCCGCTCCGGACTGGCGCCGATGAAACTTTGCCCGCGGCCGTTGGCGATCGAGAAGGCGTAGCACGCCGGATAGCGCTGGCGCAGATGATTGAGCACGCCCAGGGGATGAAATTCCTCCGGGGTGGTCAGGCGCCGCGCGCGGGCCAGCACGACTTTGTTGTAATCCCCGCGGGCTATCTCCTGCAGGGCCCGGGCCACGGCCGACTGGTAGGCGCCGCCGATTTCCTCGGCTTCCCTGGGTGCCGACGGGCGGTCCTTGCGCTTGGCCCGGCGGTAGTCAAAGGCCCGAAACTTGGTGTGGGCCTTCCACACTTTTGCCGTGATCAAATCCACGGGCGCGTCGGCCGTGATGCGCAGATTGGCCACGGCCACCGTGCTATCCTCCTTTCGGGCCACCTGCCAGCGCGGCACAAACAGCCGGAGGGCCGGAAACGGGGCCTCCTTCCCCACCTCGTCGGTGAAACTGCTGGCAAAAAAGAAATGCGGGCCGGCAAACGGCTCATCCAGCGGTCCGACCGCGATCGTGTCGGTCAGCACCCGGGCGATATGATCCCGCGCGGCGGCAAATCGTCCCGGGCCCGACGCGCTGAACTCCAGCACCGCTTCCGCCCCGGCCACGGCGAAACCCTGCGCCGGCCGCTCGGCGTAGAAATGCAATTCGGCGGGCTCAAAGATGGACTCCAGCACCGCCAGCGGGTCGAGGTGGTCGACCGCGAGACTGATGCTGACCAACTGCGGCCGGCCGGCCTCCCCGGCCAGGGCGGCGCACCGGACTAAAAACGCCCGGAGTGATTCGGGCGTGACATTCTCGGTCGGATTGACCGGCAGGGTCTTCACGTTTTGGCGGGCGGCGCCGGACGCGGAAAGAGCACCAGCGCCGGGGCAACCTTCGCCCCGTTTAGTTTCTCGCCCCAGTTCAACTCATCGCGCCATGTGGCCCCGGGCTGGTAGCCGAGCACGGCGTTGATTTTCTCCGTGGTGGCGGGGGTGACGTGCTGGATGAGCGCGACAGCCAGCCGCAACGCCTCAGCCATCGTGGCCAGTGAAGTGCGCAGCAGCGCCTGGTCCCTGGAATCAGCGGACTTGCCGAGCTTCCACGGCGCCCGCTTCTCAATGTAGGCGTTGGTCTCGGTGAGGAAGGTCATGGCTTGCTCCAGTGCCGTGTGGAACTGGTGCCCCTCGCAGAGGGGGATGAACTCGTCGCGGGTCTTCGTCCACAGGGCCTGTAGGTTTTTTTCCGGGTCCTCTGCGACCTCGGCCGCGGGCAACACACCGCCGGCAAAACGCGTCGTCATGTTGAGGGTGCGATTGACCAGGTTGCCCAGGTTGTTCGCCAGCTCGCTGTTGTAGCGCACCATGAACTGCTCGAACGTGAAGTCGCTGTCCTGGCCGACATTCATCTCGCGGATGAGGAAGTAACGGAACGCGTCCACGCCGAACTCGGTGACGAGGTCGAGCGGGTCAAGGGCGTTGCCCGTGCTTTTCGACATCTTGGCCCCGCGCTGCATCCACCAGCCGTGGACGATGAGGCCCTTGGGCAGCGGCAGACCGGCGGCCTGCAGCATGATGGGCCAGTAAACGGCGTGCGGTGGCACCAGGATGTCCTTGCCAATGACGTGGTGCGCCTCGCGCCAGATCTCCGGCCGGTCCACGACGGCCGAGTAATAATTCAGGAGCGCGTCGAACCAGACATAGGTCACGTAACCTTCGTCGAACGGCAGCGGGATGCCCCACTCCAGCCGCTCGCGGGGGCGGGAAATGCAGAGATCGTTGAGCGGTTCCTTCAGGAATTCCGCCACCTGTTTCTGCCGGTAGGCCGGGAAGATGAACCCGGGATTGTCCGTCAGATGCTTCGCGAGCCAGCCCTGATATTGCTTCAGCTTGAAGAAGTAGTTCTTCTCGGTGATCTCGGTGACCTCGCCGAACAGTTCCGGCCAGGTGCCGTCGGGGTTGCGGTCCTTGTCCTGCAGGAACTGTTCCTGCCGGGTCGAGTAGAAGCCCTGGTATTCGGCCTGGTAGATCTCTCCCTTGTCGAAGAGCTGCTGCAGGATGGCGCGCACGACCTTCTTGTGCCTCGGCTCAGTCGTGCGGATAAAGTCGTCGTTGGAAATGTTGAGTTTCGGCAGCAGCGCGCGGAATTCGGCGCTGACCTCGTCCACAAACTGCTGGGGGGCGATGCCGCGTTTCTTGGCGCTGGCCTGCACTTTCTGCCCGTGTTCATCGACTCCGGTCAAGAAATGCACCTCGTCTCCCATCTGCCGCCGGAAGCGGGCGATGACGTCGGTCAGCACCTTTTCATAGGCATGGCCCAGGTGGGGCGACCCGTTCACATAGTCGATGGCCGTCGTGATATAGAAAGACTGCATAAAAGGGTCAAAAACCTAGCTGGCCCGGGGCGTTTGTCGAAGGTTTTGACGCGCTCGCACCGAACCGTCTATTCTGCACACTGCAAGTCACCCCATGAACCTTAACACCCGCTCGCTCAGCCTGGCCCTGCTTCTTCTGCTGCTCTTCCTGGGCGCGGCCGTCACGCTCCAGTGGTGGTTGCACCGCGAGACCCGGCAGTTGCAGACGGTCGCCGTCGAGGAGTTGCGCGCGCGCCTGATTCAGGCGGTGGCGGTCAACACCCGGCCACCCGGGCAATGGGATGACGCTTTTCTGCGCGAATTTGGCGCCCTGCTGGGCGGAACCGTGGAACTGTTTCGCACGACCCCGCCGGCGCCTTACCCCCCGACAGGCACGATGCTGTCCTTCGACCAGCCTTTGGCGGGCACCCCGGGCTGGCAGGTGCGGGTCACCTTTGCCCCGCCCGCCTTGCTCAAAGTGCAGGTCCTGCAACAGCGGGTGATGGCCGCGATGGTGCTGCTCGCGCTGCTCCTGGCCCTCGTGCCCCTCCTGCTGGTGTTCCTCTCCGCCCGGCAGGCCCCGCCCGGCGACACCGGCAGCCACACCCCTTGGGCCGCCGTCCGCGCCCAAGCGGCCGGTCTGGAGCATTTCGCGAAAATCTCGAACGAACGCGGCACGGCCTTGGCGCAGGAACATGGCGCCCGGGTGCGGGCGGAGGAGGACTTGCAGGTCAACCGCACGCTTCTGGGCCAATCGGTGGCCGAACGCGTCCGGCTCGGCCGGGAATTGCACGACAATATCTGCCAGACTCTTTATGCCGTCTGCCTGACCCTGGAGAGCGTGCAGAAGAAGGCCGCGTTCGCGCCCGAACTCCAGCAGCGGGTTGACCGCTGCATGACGGAGCTGCGCCGGCTCAATCACCAGGTGCGGGCCTATTTGGAAGAACTGGAGCCGGCCAACGTCACCGGCCAGTCCTTCCTCGGGGCGTTGAGCGACCTGCTCGGGTCTTTTGCCGCCGGCCAGAATGTGCACATTGAACAGCGGCTCGATCACGAGGCGGTCGCGCTCATCGCCCCCGGCCACATCGCCGAGATCATGAACATCCTGCGGGAAGCCGTGAGCAACAGTCTGCGGCACGGCCAGGCGCGGCGCATCACCCTGCTGGCGGGACGGGATGACCAGACGATCGCCTTGTCCGTGCAGGATGACGGCCAGGGTTTCACCCCCGCCGGCCCCGGACAGAACGGCCACGGATTGGACAACATGCAGGCCCGGGCCAGCGCGCTCGGCGGCAGTTTGCGCGTCGAGTCCGCCAAGGGAAAAGGAACTCGCGTTTTGCTGACCCTCCCCGTTGCGTCCTCCCGATGAGCGCCCCCGCCCCCGCCAAATGCATCCGGGTGCTGTTGATCGACGACAGTCCGATCATCCGGCTCGGGTTGCGGAGCGCCTTGGAGGACTGCCCCGACATCCGGATCATCGGCGAAGCCGGCACCGCCGCCGAGGGCGTGGCCGCGGCGGCCCGGCACAAGCCCGACGTGGTGTTGCTGGATTTGCATCTGCCCGACAAATCCGGCCTGCACGCCTGCCGGGAATTGAAGCAGGCGCGGCCGCAGACGCAGGTGCTCATCCTCACCTCGAGCACCAATGAGCGCAACCTGCAGGACGCCATGAGCGCGGGCGCGCAGGGCTACCTGCTCAAGGATGTGGATGGCGCAGCACTGGCCGGGGCGTTGCGCACGGTGGCCGGCGGCAAGTCGGTGCTCGATCCCTCGATGGCGGACCAGGCGCTCAACCTCGTCAAGCACCGCCATGAGCCGGGCGCCGCCGACAAGCTGGCCCAGCTCTCGCCGCAGGAGCGCAAGGTCGTGGCCTATCTCGCGGAAGGCCTCACCAACAAGGAAATCGGGGACCGGCTGGGTCTGACCGAAAAGACGGTCAAGAACTACCTGTCCACCGTCTTCTCCAAGCTGAACATCAGCCGCCGCGCCCAAGCCGCCACGTTGTTTGCGAAGGCCGGCCGCACGGACGAGCCCTGAGCTTTTGCCGGGCCGCGGTATTGGCATTACTGAGGTTCGCATAATTGGGTGATACGTTTCGGTTGTAGGTCGGGGTTTATCCCCGACTGTTTCCCCTGGCGCGTCGGGCGTAAAGCCCGACCTACAAGAGTGTCGGCTCACGTCACTGTATTTTGCGAACCTCAGTAGATTCCGGCTTGGCGCAGACAGGCCGCCAGTTGCGACCACGCGCGCCCGCGGTGACTGATCTGGTTTTTCACCGCCTCGTCCAGCTCGGCGTAGGTGCGGGCATATCCGGCAGGCACGAAGAGGGGGTCGTAGCCGAAGCCGCCGCCGCCGCGCGGGTCGCGCCGGAGCGTGCCGGCGCAGCATCCCTCAAACAGCTGTTCCCCGGCCTTCGGTCCGAGCAGCACCAGCACGCAGATGAACTGCGCTCCCCGCCGCCCCTCGGCCACGCCCTGCATGGCGGCCACCAGCTTGGCGAGGTTGGCGGCGCTGTCCCCTTGTGGTCCGGCGTAGTAGGCCGAATCCACACCCGGCGCGCCGCCCAAGGCCTCCACGCATAAACCGCTGTCATCCGCCAGCACCCAGGCGTCCGGCGGCAGCACCGCCTGCAGGGCCAGGGCCTTCTGGCGCGCATTGCCCGCAAATGTGCCCGTATCCTCGGCCACAGCGGGCATCTTTTCCGCCGCGACGATTTTCACCGACAGGCCCGAGGCGTCGGCGATGGCCTGGAATTCCCGGGCCTTGTGCGCGTTCCGGCTGGCCAGATGTATGAGGCGAATACTCACTCTAAATTACTGGCGAAACCGAAAGGTCGGGGAGTTTTGCCCACGAATGACACGAATCAGCACGAGTATTGAAGAAATACCGGAACAAGACTCATGATGGTTTCATTCGTGGAATTTCGTGTGCTTAGTGGGAGAATTCCGAGTCAGAAAAGGCAGGTCGCCCACGAATTACACGAATTGGCACGAATGACGGAAAAGACCATGCCGTCCGTAGTTTGATTCGTGTCGTTTGGTGTGATTAGTGGGAGAATTCCCGGTCAGTTTACGAGGCGCTTCCACTCAAGTTTGGGATGAGCGCCGAAGTTGATGAGCAGACCGACGCGAAGGCGGGTGGCCTTGAGGTAGTTGATGAGCTGAGCCTCATCGCGGGGCAGGAGCCGCTCCTCGGCTTTGAGTTCGACAACGATTTGCCCGATCACGATCAAGTCGGCTATGTAATCCTTTTTAAGGGGCCGACCTTTGTAGAAAATCTGCAGACGCTTCTGCGCCTCGAAGGGAATGCCCTGTTCGGTCAGCTCCAGCTCAAGAGCTTCCTGGTAAACTGGTTCAAGAAAACCACAGCCGAGGTCGTTGGAAACCTCGAACGCGCAGCCGATCACACGATACACTTCATCTTTCAATAATAGTTCAGTCATAAAGGAGGAATGGCCCACGAAGGCTGGGAAAACCAAGCTTCAGAAGAGTCTGCCCACGAATGACACGAATCAGCACGAATATTGAAGAAAACCCGGAATTAGACTCATACATGGTTTCATTCGTGGTGATTCGTGTCATTCGTGGGAATTAAATCCGACTGGCTCGGCGCGCCCTGCGAAGCCCGGAGGGCGAAGCATGGGTCACTCCCCATAGTGCTTCCGTGTGAAGGTCGCCTCGTCCACCAGCATCTTCTCCGGATATTTGACGAAACCGCGCATCAGCGTGTCGTCGCCATGCACCTCGTGCCGCACCCGTTCGAGCCGGATCGCCTGGTCGAGGGTTTCGGTGCGCAGCCCGCGCAGGATGCTCTTGCCCTTGTCGTCGGCGAAAAGCACCGGCGCGTGATAGGTGAGCAGGTAATCCAGCTCGCGCATCTGCAGCAATTCGCTCAGGAGCTGCGCGCCGCCCTCGAAGAAAACCCCCGTGATGCCCTCCTCGCCGCAGCGTCGGCGAAAGTCCTGAAAGTTAACTTTCGGCGCTGCCGCCGGCAGCACCCAGGTCTTCACGCCCAAGGCGCCCAGTTTGCGCACATAGCCCATGCCGCCATGCGGGGTGGTCACCACGATGGTGCGCTCGCGATACTCGTCGGTGTAAACCTTGGGCATCGCCTGGTCGGCCACCGTGCGCAGCAGACCGTCGAAGACAAACCGCCACGGACACCACTCGGTCCCGCCCACCCGCGCGGTCAGCCGGGGATTGTCGGCCCGCACCGTGCCGGCCCCGACCGCGATGGCCGGAAAGAGACGCCGCCAGCGGTGGCCGTCGGCGCGCGACTGCTCCCCGGTGATCCACCGGGAGTCGCCCGTGCGGGTCGCCACCTTGCCATCGAGCGTCACACCCGATTTGGCGGCGAACAGCGGCCGGCCGGTGCCCATCCAGTGGTTGAAAATCAGGTTCAAGTCGGCGCACTCCTCGGCGAGCACGCCGGTCTCGACCTCGATGCCACCCGCCCGGAGCACGTCGAACCCCTTGCCGGCGTGCGCCGGATTGGGATCGGTGGCACCGGTGACCACGCGCGTGATGCCGGCATTCACGATGGCATCGGTGCAGGGCGGCGTGCGCCCGTGCGTGCAGCAGGGCTCCAGCGTCACATAGAGCGTGGCCCCGGGCGCGGGCTTCCGCCCGAGCGCCTTCAAGGCGCTGATCTCGGCATGGTCTTCCCCGGCCCGGACATGGAAACCCTCTGCGACCA
>LNFM01011312.1_pt1 | contig 12186 bp, 7 predicted proteins | sample 596031 | NCBI WGS metagenome assembly LNFM01 (sample SAMN04254537, study PRJNA301005) | activated carbon metagenome | isolation source: dual media filters at the Ann Arbor, Michigan drinking water treatment plant | place: USA: Ann Arbor | reverse complement strand
GGTCGAGCCATCTCTTTCGAGATAGTCCTCGCCGTAGTCCGCAAGGACTCCGCCGCCTGCGTTTCCCTTTCTTCTATCAACTTGTCAAAGAGCAAAGACGAGCAAAGGAGCCGCACCTGTCGGTGTGGCCGCTATCGACCGTCGTCGTGTTGGAAGTCAGCGTGACTTAGAGCCAGATGCCGACACAGTCAAGAAGGTTGTTGAAACTTTTATTTCAACAGGTGCCTGCGGTCCAGATGCCGGCACCACTTGTCTGGGAGGCGTGGGATAGTCGAACTACGAATCATCGTCAAGCGTTGTTTTCAATGATTGTTGGATTGAGGGTGCCGTGGGCAGTGCGGCCGTTGCGAGAGCGACGGCGCATATCTTTGATTCTTGTCAAGCAAACGAGCGATCGCATCAAAGACCGCGGACGCGAACCGACATAGACCCCCAGCCGCGCAAGCGAGGTTCTGGACGTTTCGGGATTGGTGAGGGGAGTTGCCGGCAGGGGCGTACGGGACGGCCATCTCTCGATAGCGGAAACCGCATCAAAGCCGTAGAAAATGGCGGAGAGGGTGGGATTCGAACCCACGGTGCCCTTACGAACACGCCTGATTTCGAGTCAGGTACCTTCAGCCACTCGGCCACCTCTCCACGGCGCGCTCAGTGCCTGCTTTCACCACTCTCGTCAAGCACCTGAAGCGTTTCGGCCCATGCGGTCGCGGCCAGCACGACTTCCCGAGCCGACATCCGGAATTTCCGGCACCCTGCTCCTTCGGCTATCGCCGTGCGGCGTGCCTCGCTACATTGACGGGCAGTAGCGGCTTTTCGCCAAGAACAGCGCGCCACCTCGCAACGGAGACCCGCCATGCCCCCACTCGATACCCCGCCCATCACGGGCAAACCCAACGAGCTCGAATCCTACTGGCTGCCCTTCACCGCCAATCGCGCGTTCAAGCAGCGCCCACGGCTCATCTCGGGCGCCAAAGATATGCACTTCTTCACGCCCGAGGGCCGCAAAGTGCTCGATGCCACGTCCGGCCTCTATTGCGTCAACGCCGGCCACTGCCGCGAGCCCATCGTCAAGGCGATCCAAGAGGCCGCCGGCCGGCTCGACTATTCGCCGGCATTCCAGTTCGCAACCCCCCAGGTATTCGAACTATCGAACCAACTTGCATTGATGGCACCCGGCGATCTCGACTATGTGCTTTTCGCCAACTCCGGCAGTGAAGCTGTCGACACCGCGATGAAAGTCGCGCTGAGCTTTCACAAGATCAACGGTCAGGGCGCGCGAACCAGATTCATCGGGCGAGAGCGCGGCTATCACGGCGTCTGCTTCGGCGGAATCTCGGTCGGCGGCATGGTCAATAACCGCAAGGCCTTCGGCAATATGCTGATGGGCGTCGACCACCTCCAGACGACCTATAACCGCGCCAAGCAGGCATACACCGTCGGAGAGCCCGAGTGGGGAGCCGAGACCGCAGACGAGCTCCTGCGCCTCATAGGCCTCCACGACGCGTCCACCATCGCGGCGGTCATCGTAGAACCGGTACAGGGCTCGACGGGCTGCATTCCCCCGCCCAAGGGCTACCTGAAGCGTCTCCGCGAGATCACCGAGCAGCACGGCATCCTGCTGATCTTCGACGAGGTCATCACCGGCTTCGGTCGCATCGGCGGCGCCTTCTCCGCCGAGCGGTTCGGCATCGTGCCGGACATGATCACCTTCGCGAAGGGCGTCACCAATGGCTCCGTCCCGATGTCCGGCATCATGGTCCGCAAAGGGATCTACGACGCCCATATGACCGGTCCCGACTATGCGGTCGAACTGTTCCACGGTTTCACCTACTCCGGCCATCCCCTCGCCGTCGCCGCCGGCCTGGCAACCCTGCGGGTCTATCGGGATGAAGGCTTGTTCGAACGCGCCAGGGCGATGGAAAAACCTTTCGCCGACGCGATGATGAGCCTCAAGGGACTTCCACACGTCGCCGATATCCGGCCGATCGGCATGATGTGCGGCATCGATCTCGACAGCACACCCGGGAAGGTCGGCGCACGCGGCTATGACGCGCTCGAAAGAGCCTTCTTCGACCACGACCTCTACATTCGCCTCGCCACCGACACGATCGTAACCGCGCCTCCGCTGATCGCCACCGAAAGCGATATCGGCCAGATCCGGGACAAGATCGCAGCGCTTCTGAAATCGCTGCCGTAGCCTCGTAGGTTGGGTCGGGCGCCCGAGCGCGCCCTTACCCCCGCGTCTCTGTTTTTAGACTGTGACAAACAAATCGGGCGGAACCATCTCTGGTCCCGCCCGAATTTTATGTCCGCCCTGAGGCCCGTCTCACATCGACGGTATCAGGCCTTTCAGAACAGGGAACCAGGTGCCCATCAAAGTCGGCGGCCACGGGATCGTCAGCATCTGATCGAACATGACATAGATGAACAGCGTGAGGCAGATCGCCTGCGGAATGATGAGGCGCCAAGGCTCCTTGCCTTCGAACCGCATGAACAGGATGACGAACAGCGGCACCGTCGGGATCAAACCTATCGTCGCCATGGAGACCATGAACCCGACGAGCCACCCGAAGAACATCGCTGCTCGTGTCAGGACCACGCTCTGCGGCAAGTGACCGGTCTCAGACTCGAGATCCATGTGGATGGCCTCGCCGGACAGATTGCCAGAACTACGCTCCTCGTCCTCGATCCGCCGTGCGAAGATGTTGTGGAACAGGGAGAAGGCCGCGAAGAAAATAGCCAACGAGCCGACGATCGTGGGCACGATCCGCGCCTTGAAATTCCAGGCAGAGGCTTCCCACAGCATGTAGCTCATCAGCGCGATCATGAAGACGGCGAACAGGTCCGCCGGCACGAACTTCGGGGCGCCATAAAGGCGGAAGCCCTTAGTCTTGATCGTCTCGTACACGGGCTTCAGCAGAGAGGCGATCGCCAGGGCGAAGATGATGAGGACGGCCCAACGCACATTGGCCCAAGACGTTGGAATCAGCCACTCGATCCCATAGCGCTCCATCGAGATGAAGAGATAGCGCTCCAGGATATCGCCGAGAACGAACCCGAGAAGCGAGTAAAGGTCACCCCAGTTCCGCGAGCCCTCGAAGGCGCCGATGTAGATAATCGCCAGGACCGACGGCAGGATGAGCGAGTAGCGCAGCGTCGCCAACTTCGCGAACTGGCTCGAGAACAGGTAGCACAAACCAGCGCCCAGAATATTCGCGAGAGCGACCGACCAGACCATCGAGTAGGTGAACTTGAGGTTCTTGGTCAGCATGTCCGGCCCCGGCACGAGACCGTGGATCAGGAACGCGCCGAGCAGGATGGCCATGCCGGCGCTGCCCGGGATGCCGAATGCGACGGTTGGAACCAGCGCTCCGCCTTCCTTGGCGTTATTGGAGGATTCGGAAGCAATGATCCCTCGAATGTCGCCCTTGCCGAAGGTTTCGCGAGCCCCCTTCTCGGTCTTGAGCGCGTGGCCGTAGGCGAGCCAGTCGATGATCGAACCACCGATACCGGGAACCGCGCCGAAGAACGCGCCGATCCATGAGCAGCGGACGATCAGCCACCAGTGCTTGAAGCAGTCCTTGGCGCCTTGAAGCATGCCGCCCTTGATGGAGTGCTTGACGTCGCCGGAGATGGCGGTCCGAGCGATCATCAGGTCGGCGAGTTCCGGCAGAGCGAAGATGCCGAGTACGAGCGGCAGAAGCTTCATGCCCTCCCAGAGATAAAGGCTGTCCATCGTCCAGCGCAGCGTACCCGTCTGCGGGTCCGAGCCGATCATCGCCAGCATGATGCCCAAGCCGGCGGCACTTATTCCTTTGAGTGGCGCTCGGCCCGATAGCACAGAGACTGTCGATATTCCGAAGACCGCCAACGCGAGCATTTCGGGTGAACCGAATGATAGCATCAACGGCCGCAGCAGCGGAATCGAGACCGCCATGAGCATGGCGCCGAAAATGCCACCGAGCATAGAGGACATATAGCAGGCGCTGAGCGCGCGTCCCGCTTCGCCTCGCTTGGCCATGGGCAAGCCGTCGAGCACGGTCGCAGCCGAGCCGGCCCCGCCCGGCACGCCGAACATCACGGCCGGAATTGGATCGCCGGTCGCCGTCGTCGATGCGAGCCCGAGAAGGAAGGCGAACGCTGTGTAGGGGTCCATGCTGAACGTGAACGGCAGCAGCATAGCCGTGCCCGCCAAGCCGCCGATTCCCGGCAGAATGCCGAGCACCAATCCCAGCACGCACCCGATCGACAGGAACATCAACCGGTAGGGGTCCAGGATGATGAGCAGCGCCTCACCACCGGCGGTGAGCATCAAGTTGACTGATTCCATAAGATACAAACCCCGATCTCAGACAAAGCCGTTCATGTCTATGGTCGCGGAACTAAGCCTTGCCGAAGCGGCCTCGTTCTTTCAGTTCAAGTCGAAGGATCACGTGCCGTGGTAGAAGCGAAACTGCGCACGTAGTGAGCTTTTGTCGTCGAGTGCCGCCTGGCATCATGGAGCGCAACGCATCGTGGCATGAACACGGCATCCGGTTTGGCCATCGCGTCGCTCCCTTCGGTCGCTTCGAGCCCCGAAGCCTCTCCCGCCTTCTCGCGATCGGCAGCAGTGGTTTTCTCAGAAGCTGATTGTCATTCTTGAAATCCGTGTAAGCTTGGCAGACAATCGAAGGGCCGTTCAACTCAGCCGAAAGAGATACCCTGCATCGGTACTTTCCGATGCCGGTGGATGCCCGATACAGTAGCGCCGTTTGTGAAGTGCGACGGGTTCGCGCCGGAAGCATTGCGCTGCTCGAACAATCGAGCGAGATCTATCGCCGAAGGTCGAGCGGGTAGGCGGTATGATGATCCCATCGGCGCGCCGACGATATCGACATCGAAACGAACACGACTTCGGAACAGGGGAAACGCCATGCATTTGGACCGCATCAAGGGCAAGCCGGACAACGAGATGGCATGGGGCAGCGACGTCGCCGCCCAAATGCTGCGGCGCTTCAAAGTCCCGTTCATCAGCCTGAACCCCGGCGCCAGCTACCGTGGCTTCCACGACTCCATCGTCAATCATCTCGGGAACGAAGCGCCGGGCATGATCCTCTGCCTACATGAGGACCATTCGGTCGCAATCGCTCACGGCTACGCGAAAGCAACCGGCGAACCGATGGCTTGCGTTCTGCATTCCAACGTCGGCCTGCTCCACGGCGCCATGAGCATGTATAATGCTTGGCTCGACCGCGCTCCGATGATGATCCTGGGCGCGACCGGGCCGCTCGATGCCCCCAAGCGCCGCCCATGGATCGATTGGATCCACACCTCACGGGATCAAGCCGGCCTCGTCCGCTCCTTCATCAAATGGGACGATCAGCCCTCGTCGCCCCAAGCCCTCGTGGAATCGATGTGCCGCGCCAATATCATGACGCGCTCGGCCCCCACGGCCCCTGTCTACATCGTCCTCGATGCAGGACTTCAGGAGATGAAGCTCGACAACGAGACGACGCCGGTGATGCCCGATCTCTCTCGCTTCACCCCTCCGCCCGCCCCCGCGCCGAGCGCACAATCCGTGGCCGAAGCGATGGCGCTCGTGAAAGCGGCCCGGAAGCCGCTGATCCTGCTCGGACGCAACGGCCGAAAGCAATCCCAGTGGGACGCCCGCGTGAAACTCGTCGAGCGGCTCGGCGCCGTCGTGATGACCGACCTCAAGAGCGGTTCCGGCTTCCCGTCCGATCATCCAGCCCAAGTCGTGCCACCGTTCAACCAGCTCAATAAACAGGCCCGGCAGGTCGTCTGCGAGGCTGACCTCATAATCTCCCTCGACTGGATCGATCTGGGCGGCGCCATCCGGCAGGGCAACGCCCACGGCAAGGTCACCGCCAAAGTCATCCAATGCTCGCTCGACAGCATGCTGCACTCGGGCGCCCACATGGATTACCAGGAGCTGGCCGGCGTCGATGTCCGCATCAATGCCTGCCCCGAGGAAATGGTCGGCGCACTCAATTCCGCGCTCGGCGATGGCGCGAAGAAGGCCCCCTGGCGCAAGCCGTTCGAGCAAGGCCACAAGAAGCATGACCAACTTCACCTTACTCACGTCGCCAGCGCTCTGAAGGACGCACTCGGCAAGGACGCGGACAAGGCGAGCTTTACGGGCCTTGCCCGCGGCTGGCCGATCGAGCTTTTCCCGTTCAAGGATCCGCTCGCCTATATGGGCAAGGACGGCGGCGGCGGGATCGGCTCGGGTCCCGGCATATCGGTCGGTGCCGCGCTCGCACTGTCGCGGCTGGGTCGCCTTCCGATCGGCATCCTCGGCGACGGCGACTTCGCGATGGGCTCGACCGCACTCTGGAGCGCCGCGCACCACAAGATCCCGCTGCTCGTCGTGCTCAACAACAACCGCTCCTACTTCAACGACGAGCTCCACCAGGAAACGGTTGCCATGAAGCGCGGACGCGAGCCCGCCAACCGCTGGATCGGACAGCGCATGGCCGACCCCGACGTCGACTTCGCCATGTTGGCGAAGAGCTACGGCTGTATCGGCATCGGGCCGGTGAAGACGGTGAAGGACATGGAGGCCGCCGTAAGAGAAGGCGTCGCCGCCCTCAAGGCCGGCAAGGTCTGTCTGATCGACGCCTGGATCGACCCGACCGAGGAACGCTCGGCCCAGTCCTCCTTGGAAGTCCGCGTCACCGATTGACGAAACGCGGTGTCAGACCCGTACTGCGACTTTGAGCAAAGCAGACAGGGTCTGACACCAATTCATCCGAGGGCGCGCAGCATACCTGCGGGTGCCCCCCCCGATCTGAAACGTCATTTCAATCACGATCCGAAGCTCGTGGGGCGCGGCCATCGGCCCACCCCGATGGGGTTGGTCATATGCGAATTCTTGCATAGGCTGACGCCAGCAGCACATCGTGAGAGTTCAGGAACCATCATGCCCTACGATAGCCTTCGCACCTATCTCGACGCGCTCGAACAGCAAGGGCTGTTCCGCTGGGTCGACAAGGAGGTCGACAACGACTGGGAGATCGCCACCGTCTCCCGCATGATCTTCCGCGCCATGCCGGAAGATCGCCGCTGCGGCGTCGGCTTCCGCAACATCAAGGGCTTTCCCGGCGGCCGCGTCGTCGCTGGCGTCATCGCCTCCTCGAAGCAGATGATCGCGTCCGCCATCGGCTGCGAGGCCACGGCCGACAGCATCCATGAGAAGGTGATCGCAGGCCTCGAAAAACCCATCCCGCCCGTAATTGTGGCCACAGGCCCGTGCAAGGAAGTCAAGATCACGGGCGATGACGTCGACCTCGGCAAGCTCCCGATTTCGATCTGGACGCCCGGCAAGGATGCCGGCCCTTACCTCACGCCATTGTGGGTCACGAAAGATCCCGATACCGGCCGGCGCAACGTCGGCATTCGCCGCTGCCAGATCAAGGACAAGAACACCACCGGCATCCTGTTCGGCGCACCCGACCGCGGCGGAGCGATCCACCACGCCAAGTGGAAGGCCCTCGGTAAGCCGATGCCCGCCGCCATTTTCATCGGCGCCGATCCCGTACAGTACCTCGTCGCGCCCTCACGCTACGGCGAGGACGAGTTCGCGATCGCAGGCGGCATTCGCGGTCAGGCCGTCGAACTCGTCAAATGCGAAACCGTCGATCTCGAAGTCCCGGCTTCCGCAGAGATCATCATCGAAGGCGAGGTGCTCACCGACTACGAGGAGCCGGAAGGTCCCTTCGGCGAATTCACCGGCCACATGGCCGGCGGTCGCGCTGGCCCGGTGTTCAAGGTGAAGTGCATCACCCACCGCAAGAACCCGATCGTACTCGGCGTCATCAGTCAGTTCCCGCCGTCCGAGTCGAGCATGCTCAAGGTGGCATTGCTTGAAAGCAACATTCTCAAGCACCTCAAGACCACGCTTAACATTCCTGGCATCGCAGACGTGCACGCGCTCGAAGCCGGCGGCTGCACATCGATCTGCTGGGTCAGCCTCAAGAAGATGTACAACGGCCACGTCGATCAGACCGCCATGGCGATCTGGGGCTACATGGGCATGAGCTACTTCAAGTGGCTCGTGATCTGCGACGACGACATCGACATCCGCGACGGCTTTATGCGCGACTGGGTGATGGCCTGGCGCGTTCGCCCCGACAAGGACATGCGCATTATCGCCGACACGGCGATGGTCGAGCTAGATCCCTCGTCACTAGAACCGGGCGTCGCTATGGCCGACACGCGCGGCGCGAAGGCGCTCATCGACGCCACGCAGAAGTGGGACTACCCCGGCATTTCACTTCCCCCGCGCGACATGATGGACCGTGTCGCCAAGGAGTGGGAAGCCTATGGCCTGCCCCATCTCGACAAACTCAATGTGCCTGGCAGGACGTGATAGTTCGTAAAGTGCGGTAGCGATCCGGCAAAGTTGATCTGGAACTCGGTGCGGTATGCGCAAACGCGCTACCGCACCCTACCGGAATACGCCGTCGGTCCTGCTGTCCGCAGCATCATACCTCGGACAAAGGTCCCCTCACACGCCCTCGACACCCACCTCTGTCGCGAGCACGTTCAGCGCCTTCACCAGTTCCACCGGCAGCGGTACGCCATTCGCACGACGGTCTTGGGCGATACCCCAAGCATTTTCGCCGGGCAACTTCACCTCCGCGAATCCACCCATCGTCTTCGAGCCCTTCATCTGGCCATAGATCTCGTCGACCTCGGCTTTGAACTCGTCGACGTCCGCGAACGCCGAGATGTCGAGCGCAGCGATGAACTGCCCGGTGTTCGTCGGCGTTTTATGATCCGTGGTGAAGTCCACCACGTCCTGCCCCATCGCCGCACCGTTCAGCGTGCCCGCGAGCAGCCCCAGCATCAGCGCAAGGCCGTAACCCTTGGGCCCACCGATCGGCACCAGAAAACCTTCGCTCGAGCGATTGGGATCCGTCAGCGGATTGCCTTGCTGATCCACCATCCACCCGACCGGCATCTGCTCGCCGCGCTGCTGCGCCATTTTCACTTTGCCGTAGGCAGCCGTCGTCGTCGCCATGTCGAGCACGATCGGCGGCCGCTTCGCACCGGGAATGGCGATCGCGATCGGATTGGTCGAGAGCAGAAGATCGATCCCCCCCCACGGCGGGACATGATTGCCGTTGCCGACCGCCGCGTAGAGCCCGATCATATCGTGAGCCATAGGCATCTGCGCATAGAGCGCCGCTGGCCCGGCGTGATTGCTGGACCGCGCGCCCACCCATGCGATTCCTGTTTCTTTCGCCTTGGTGATCGCGATTTCTGCAGCACGTGCCATCACGAGATGCCCCATCCCGTTGTCGCCATCGAGCAGCGCCTGCGCCTTCCTTTCCTTTATGATGCGGATGTTGGGCCTGACGTTGATGCCACCCGAGCGGATGCGCTTCACGTACATGGGCAGACGAAACACCCCGTGTCCATCCGAGCCGCGCACGTCCGCTTGTGTCATCAACCCGGCAACCTTCGCAGCGTCCGCATCCGGAAACCCGCACGCGCGCATTACGCGGTCGATGTAGGCCCGAAGCTCGATCGGCGTGATCGTGCGCGCGGAGCGAGCGGCAGTATCGGCCATGGGTTTCTCCTGTTTGGCCGCCAAACTGTTCCAATCCCCGCCGCTTGTCGAGCGTCGCGCGGCCTCACTTCTGCAACTTGCCAATTGCCACCAATGTAGGACGGCTGCTCGTCGTCCGAGGCAGCGAACGCAGCCCGGCGCAGTTGCGCCGTCCCGGAGAAAAAAGCTCAGCGATACTGAAAAAAAAGAGCCCGACACAACACGATGTGCCGGGCTCCGGATGGAAGCAGGACGGGAGGAGACGCCCCACTCCGTGACTGATGAACTGATCGGTCGGGCAAAACTGGAGCGAGGATTTCCTCGTTCTGTTCCCTGCCTTCCGGGTGGCCCACTTCGGGCCACCCGAGGCCGCGACCAGGGCACGTTATTCAAAATCTCCCGTTCCGCTCTGGCACCTCTTCCGGGTGGCCCACTTCGGGCCATCCGAGGGCGCAAAGCGCCCCGGCGCCAGTGCGCCGTATCTCAATAGTTGTAAGCGCGCTCGCCGTGCTCGGTAAGGTCGAGGCCTTCACGCTCGCGATCGGTTTCAGGACGTAGGCCGATCACGATATCGACGAACTTGTAGAGGATCGCCGAACCGATGCCGGACCACAGCAGGGTAAGTCCGACCGCTTTGAGCTGCGTGATGACCTGCAACACCATCACATACTCACCGGGCGCCGCTTCGCCGGGCTTCAGCGTGTAGTCGACGATGCCGACGCCGCCCAGAGCAGGCGCCACCAGGATGCCCGTCGCGATTGCGCCGATGATGCCACCGATGCAGTGGACGCCGAACACGTCGAGGCTGTCGTCATATCCGATCGCGTTCTTGATGCTCGTGCAGAACACGAAGCAGACGACACCGGCGACGAGGCCGAGGCAGATCGAGCCCATCGGGCCGGCGAAGCCGGAAGCCGGCGTCACTGCCACGAGACCGGCAACCGCACCTGAGACGAGTCCGAGAAGTGAAGGCTTACCCTTCGACATCCACTCGGCGAACATCCACGCGGTGGCGGCAGCGGCGGTTGCGACGAACGTGTTCATCATCGCCAGCGCAGCGGTGCCGTTGGCCTCGAGGTTCGAGCCGGCGTTGAAGCCGAACCAGCCGACCCAGAGCAGAGCAGCACCGATCATGGTCATGGTCAACGAGTGAGGCGCCATCGCTTCGCGACCGTAACCGACCCGCTTGCCGATCATGAGAGCGCCGACGAGGCCCGCGATGCCCGCATTGATGTGCACGACCGTGCCACCTGCGAAATCGAGTGCGCCCCAGCGGAACATCAGACCTGCATCGGCCTGCACTTCGGCGAGCGCAGCTTCGGCCGCAGCCTTGGCCGGGCCAGTCGCGGCAGCAACCTTCTTGGCTGCATCGGCGAGCGCATCCGGTCCAGCCCAATACCAGACCATGTGAGCGATCGGCAGATAGACGATCGTGACCCACAGGACGACGAACAGCAACAACGCCGAGAACTTCACGCGCTCAGCGAAGGCGCCGACGATCAGCGCGGGCGTGATGCACGCGAAGGTCATCTGGAATGCGATGTAGGCGTACTCTGGGACGACGACGCCGTTCGAGAATGTCGCCGCGACAGAGCTGGTGTCGACGCCCTTGAGGAATGCCTTCGACAAGCCACCTATGTAGGCATTGAGCGACCCGCCGCTCGTGAAGGCGAGGCTGTAGCCGTAGATGACCCAGATCAGGGACACGACCGAAACGATCGCGAAAACCTGCATAAGGACGGAGAGCATGTTCTTGGAGCGGACCAGACCACCGTAAAACAGCGCAAGACCCGGGATCGTCATCAACAGCACGAGAACGGTACTGGTCATGAGGAACGCGGTATCGCCCTTATTGGGCACCGGAGGTGCGTCTGCCGCCATAGCCGACCCGCAGACGAGCGCGAGGCCCGCCGCGATGAGGGCCGGCATGACCCGGTTACTGACTTTCGACTGCATCTTTGGAACTCTCCCCTGAGGTGATGATGAAATGAATGCTTGGACTGAAACTGGCGGCTGCGATGCCCCCGTAGAGCCGCCGGGCCTATAGTGCTGTCTCGTCCGTCTCACCGGTGCGAATGCGAACCGTGTGCTCGATCGTCGACACGAAAATCTTGCCGTCGCCGATCTGACCGGTCTTGGCAGCCTTCGATATCGCCTCGATCGCCTTGTCGACTTGGCCCGTTGCCACGACGACTTCGATCTTGATCTTCGGAAGGAAGCTCACGGCGTATTCGGCGCCGCGATAGATCTCGGTATGGCCCTTCTGACGGCCGTAACCTTTGACCTCGGTGACCGTCATGCCTTGGAGCCCTAGATCGGTGAGTGCCGAACGGACCTCCTCGAGCTTGAACGGCTTGATGATGGCAGTGACGAGCTTCATAGAGCACCCCCTTGCGTTGACCTGCCCGGCGAAACCGGGCTGCCGGCTGAACACCTTCTGGACGTCGCCGAACCACGGCGGAGCCCTAAAAAGGTTAAAGGGAGTCAAGACTTGTGCCACCTGAGAGGGAAAAGCGCAGAGACTTGAAATAAAAAGAGAAAAAGGAAGGAACCCAAAATTTAGTCAAGCCGCGGCCGCGGATTCACGCTCAAAACTAAGACAAAAGCACCCTGCTGCACATTATTTCACCGAG
>LNFM01011311.1_pt1 | contig 12188 bp, 12 predicted proteins | sample 596031 | NCBI WGS metagenome assembly LNFM01 (sample SAMN04254537, study PRJNA301005) | activated carbon metagenome | isolation source: dual media filters at the Ann Arbor, Michigan drinking water treatment plant | place: USA: Ann Arbor | reverse complement strand
CGCTCGCCACTCGCGGTTCGGCTGCCTGCAAATTCCGAGCCATAATAGCTCGCCATGCCTTCGCCGACATGGCTGCGGCTATCGCTAGCTTGGGCCAATACAGGTGCTGCGAGCAGCGCCAGCATCGGCAAGCGACTCATTCTATGTTTGGACCCCTCCATAGCGGTAGTCCTGCGAGGATATTTCTCATGCTGCAATATGGTTGGCGACACTCCGCTTCACGTGCGCGCCAAACTGATATGTTAAACGTCCAAATTCGCCACGTTTAGTGCATTTTCCACGATGAAATCACGCCTCGGCTCAACAACTTCACCCATCAGCTTGGTGAAGATATCGTCGGCCAGATCGGCTTGCTCAATCTCAACACGCAATAACGAACGATGGTCGGGGTCGAGCGTAGTTTCCCACAATTGCTCGGCGTTCATTTCGCCAAGGCCCTTGTAGCGCGAGATCGACAGGCCCTTGCGGCCAGCCGCCAGCACCGCGTCGAGCAGTTCGGAGGGTCGCGTAATTAGGCCCTTGTTATTGGCGCCTGGTGCAGACGCACGCTTGGCTTGGTCGTTAGCATCTTCGGTTTCTTCGCCTTCGATTTCGGTTTCAACCTCGGCCTCAGTCTCGGCAACCGCTGCGGTCGCGGTTTTGACCAGCCGCGCGGGCGTTTCGTAGCTTTCGGTTTCCTCGCTCGCAAGCTTGTGCAGCTTGCGCGCCTCTGCCGACATCAGGAAGACGCCTTCAATCATATGGTGGTCGGTTACACCGCGCCACAGCCGTTCGAAATGATAGCCGCCGTCTTCGGATACGCGGCCTGACCATTTGCCCTCATTATCCTGTGCCTGCATCCACGCCGCCGCTTTGGCGACTGCGGCTGCGCGGTTGTTGCCGTCCAGTTCGGGGTCGAGTGCGCCGGTAAGCGCCATCGCCTCGATAATCGTACCGTCATAGCGGCGCGGGATATAGGCCATCAGGCTGCGCATCCGCCGCGCATGTTCGACCAATGCGGCCAGATCATTGCCGCTACGCGCGCCGCCCGATGTTTCGAGAATCATCCCTGTCAGCCCTGTGCCGACCAGATGCACGTCGAGCGCATTATCGTCCTTGACGTAAATTTCGCTTCGCCCCTTGGCGACTTTGTACAATGGCGGCTGCGCGATGAATAGATGCCCGCGTTCGATAATCTCAGGCATCTGCCGGTAGAAGAATGTCAGCAACAATGTGCGGATGTGCGAGCCATCGACGTCAGCGTCAGTCATGATCACGATCTTGTGATAGCGCAGCTTCTCAATATTGAAATCGTCGCGGCCAATGCCCGTACCCATTGCCTGGATGAGCGTGCCGACTTCTTTCGACGACAGCATCCGGTCAAACCGCGCGCGCTCGACATTGAGGATCTTACCCTTAAGCGGCAGTATCGCCTGATAATGGCGGTCGCGACCCTGTTTGGCCGAGCCCCCTGCGGAGTCACCTTCGACCAGGAACAGTTCGGATTTCGCCGGATCTTTTTCCTGGCAATCGGCTAGTTTGCCCGGCAGCGACGCGATGCTCATCACCGACTTACGGCTGGCCTCACGCGCCTTACGTGCGGCTTCACGCGCTGCGGCGGCGTCGATGACTTTCTGTATCACGGTTTTCGCGTGCCCGGGATTTTCTTCGAGCCAGTCGCTCATACGGTCGGCCATCAGGCTTTCGAGCGGTTGCCGCACTTCGGAGGAGACCAGCTTGTCCTTGGTTTGCGAGCCGAATTTCGGATCAGGTAGTTTAACCGACACAATCGCGGTTAGCCCTTCGCGCATATCGTCGCCGGTCAGTGCGATTTTCTCTTTCTTCAATATGCCCGACTTCTCGGCATAATTGTTGAGCGTGCGGGTCAGCGCCGAACGGAATGCCGCCAGATGGGTGCCGCCGTCACGCTGCGGGATATTGTTGGTGAAGCACAGAACGTTTTCGTAATAGCTATCATTCCATTCAAGCGCGACATCAATGCCGATGCCGTCCCGTTGCGATGAAATGGTGATCGGCTCGGCGAGTAGGGCCGCCTTGTTGCGGTCAAGATATTTGACGAACGCGCCGATGCCGCCTTCATAATAAAGATCATGCTCTTTGACTTCCGAATGGCGGTTATCACGTAGCAATATGCGAACGCCTGAATTCAGGAATGCCAGTTCGCGGTAGCGATGCTCCAACTTGTCGAAATCGAATTCGAGCACATTTTTGAATGTATTGGTCGACGCCATGAAGGTCACGCGCGTGCCCTTTTTGGGCATGCCATCGACAACCGGAGCGTCGCCTTTGACGACCAACGGGCCAACCGCATCGCCATGCTCGAACCGCATCCAATGCTCTTTGCCTTCGCGCCAGATTGTGAGTTCCAAAAACTCAGAAAGCGCATTCACAACCGAAACGCCGACGCCGTGCAGACCGCCGGAAACCTTGTAAGCATTATCGTCGGAAGTGTTTTCAAACTTACCACCGGCATGGAGTTGGGTCATGATAACTTCGGCTGCGGAAACGCCTTCTTCGGTGTGCATGCCGGTCGGGATACCGCGGCCGTTATCTTCGACCGAAACCGATCCATCGGCATTGAGTTCGATCAAAACCAGATCGCAATGCCCAGCCAGCGCTTCGTCAATTGCATTATCCGAAACTTCAAAAACCATGTGATGCAGACCCGAACCGTCATCGGTGTCGCCGATATACATGCCAGGGCGTTTGCGAACCGCGTCGAGCCCTTTGAGCACCTTGATGCTGTCTGCGCCATATTCATTCTGGTTGGGATTGGCGGCGCTATCGCCGGTGGGTTCTTCGTTGGTTTCAGTCATCTGTGGCTTATAGAGGAAGGGGCTGCAAAACCCAAGGGAAAGCGGCAAAAATCGGCGATTTTTCCACAATCTTTTCAGCTTGATAGCAAGAAATTTTTGACCAACAAAATGGCCATCAAAATTTTGGCGATGAAACTTTGCCCGAACGCGCTAAGCCACTGACTTGTCCGAGAGTTGGGAAGAGAATTGATAATGGATGTTGTGGTCGAACTGGAAAAACCCTTTGGCGATTTTGGCGCAGTCATCGGGGCTTGGGGTGTCGAAAAGCCCGATGATCCCGCACTCGCCGACAGTAAATCTGTACTAAATTGGGCGGAATTATCAGCGTTGACTGCGCGGATTGCGGCGCAGCTTCAGCGCGACGGGATGGCGCATGGGCAGGCGGTGGCCATCCTTGGCACGACTAACATCCACTATGCTTTGGTCTATCTGGCAACGGTGCGCTCTGGTGGCTGCGCCGCGCCGCTCACGACTTCGGCGGCGCCTAGCCAGTTGACCGCGATGCTCAAGGATTCAGGGGCGATGCATCTGTTCGTTGATGCTGCAAAGCTCGCCGATCTTGCTGGACATGATTTGGGCGATGTGAAAATCGTGATGTTGGAGGGTGGCAATGACGGGCATCCCGGGTTGAACGAATGGATGGCGGAGGAGGGGGCCACTTTCACCGCAACCCCGCCCGCCGAGACCGACCCTTTCAATATCATCTATTCCAGCGGCACCACCGGCACGCCCAAAGGTATTGTTCACTCGCACCAGATGCGCTGGCACCAGATGGCCGGCGGGTTCAAGTCGATCTATAGCCGCGATACGCGTTCGCTGGTTTCGACACCGCTCTATTCCAATACGACGCTGGCGGTGTTTCTGCCGACCATATGCCATGGTGGTTTTGCGCGAATGATGGAGAAGTTCGATGTCACCGGCTATCTCGAACATGCTCAAGCGGACCGAACGACGCATACGATGCTGGTTCCCGTTCAATATCAGCGGCTGATGAGGCATAACCGTTTCGAAAGTTATGACCTGTCCAGCTATATCGTCAAATTCTGCACCAGCGCGCCGTTTCCGGCCGAAACGAAGGCTGATGTCGTAAAGCGCTGGCCGGGTGGCTTGGTCGAAATCTATGGAATGACCGAAGGCGGGGTTGTCTGCATGTTGCAGGCGCACAACTTCCCGGACAAGTTGCATACGGTTGGCCAGCCTGTGACCGGACATGAGCTCATCGTGCTCGACGAAGACGATAATCGCCTCCCGCCGGGGTCGAAGGGAATCCTCACCGGTCGCTCACCAACGATGATGTCAGGCTACAAGAACCAGCCAGAAAAAACCCGCGAGATGGAATGGCGCGACGAAGAGGGAAATATCTGGCTGAAAACCGGCGATATCGGCATTGTTGATGAAGATGGTTTCGTTTCGATTGTCGGCCGCGCCAAGGATATGATCATTTCTGGTGGTTTCAATATTTACCCTAAGGACTTGGAAGAGCTTCTGGAAGAGCAGCCCGAGGTCGCCGAGGCTGCGGTGGTTGGGATGCCGTCGGAGGCTTGGGGCGAAACGCCGGTTGGTTTTGTGCGACTGGTCGATGCCGCGGTGGCCTCACCCGACGACGTACTCCAACGGGTCAACGCTCAGCTCGGCAAAACCCAGCGTATTTCGGTACTTTATCCCATCGATGAAATGCCGCGCAGCCATATCGGCAAATTGCTTAAGACCGAACTGCGCGAAATTGCTGCTGCCAAGGGACAATCTGCATGACCCCCAAGCTGGGTCCCGAACTCGACGTTGTCATTTCGGTTCTCCAAACTGCATTGACGCCGGCGTTTCTGCTGGTGGCTGTGGGCAGCTTGCTTAATGTCTTGACCGGACGGTTGTCGCGCATCGTCGACCGGTCGCGCGATCTTCAGCGGCAACATGCGGAGACGGAAGGGGCGGCGCATGACCGCGTCGTCGCGGAATTGCGGATTATCGAGCGGCGTATGCGGGTGGTCGGATCGTCGATATTGTTCGCGGTATTGTCAGCCATTGCTGTGTGCATCATGATTGCACTTCTGTTCCTCATGGGACTGTCTGAATATTCGGCGCCGTGGGTCGCGGTTGCGGTGTTTATGCTGGCGCTGTTGTTGCTGGCCACGTGCCTGCTGCAATTTGTCCGCGAAATCCGGCTGGCGACTTATGCCATTTATGTGCCTGAGGAATATCTGGAGCTGCCCGACAAACCAAGGCAACAAAGACGTCGCGTGAGCTAGCCGTCTTTGCGGCCCAGTATTTCAACGCGCGCCATCACTTCGCCTCGTATCGCCGGGGTTACAAACTTTCCAATTTCGCCGCCGTATAAAGCGATTTCCTTGACCAGACGCGACGCGATGGGCTGCAAAGACACGTCGGCCATTAGAAACACAGTCTCAACGCGATTGTTGAGTTGGCGGTTCATGCCGGTGAGCTGATACTCATATTCAAAGTCGGTTACACCGCGAATGCCGCGGATGACGGTGGTTGCGCCAAGCGATTCGGCGAAATCCATAAGCAATGAGTTGAATCCAACAACGCGGATTTTTGCGTCGCCGATTGCAGCAACCTCGCGTTCGACCATTGCGATCCGCTCGTCATCATCGAACATCGGTGATTTGGCAGCGTTGGTGGTTACGCCGATAACCAGTTCATCGACCAATTTCGCGCCGCGTCGGATGATATCCATATGACCCAGCGTTATCGGATCGAATGTGCCTGGGTAAACGCCGATTCGGTGCCCCATTATCGATCCCTTTCGGTGATATAATTCGCAATTGCGCGTAAAAGGTCGGCTTCCGAACCGTAGCTGTTCAGATGGTCATTCGCTTGGCTGACCAACATTTCTGCCTGCTGCTTGGCACGGTCCAGCCCCATCAGCGAAACAAACGTGCCTTTACCGGCCTCGGCATCTTTTTGCAGGGCCTTGCCGGCAAGTTCCGGATCGCCTTCGACATCCAATATGTCGTCGGCAATCTGAAAGGCGAGGCCGATGTCGCGAGCATAGCCACGCAAATGCGCGCGGCCTTCGGGCGGAATGTGACCGAGGATTGCGCCCATTTCGACGCTGGCAGCAATCAGCGCGCCAGTTTTAAGCGCTTGCAAACGCGTAATAGTAGGCAGGTCGAACGTCGATTTCTCTGCTTCCAGATCCATCATCTGGCCGCCTGCCATGCCATCGGGACCACTGGCGAGCGCCAACGTTGCAATAAGTTCACTGCGGATAAATGGATCGGTATGTGTTCGCGAATTCGCCAATATCTCGAAGGCAAGCGCATGGAGCGAATCTCCTGCCAATACCGCCGTCGCCTCACCAAAGGCACGGTGAACGGTCGGCTTGCCACGTCGCATGTCGTCATCGTCCATGCACGGCAAATCGTCATGGATCAGCGAATAAACATGGATTGCTTCAACCGCCGTCCCTACCCGCATTGCGACATCGCGGTCGACGTGGAATAGCGAGGCAGTAGCTGTAACAAGCAAAGGCCGTAATCTTTTGCCGCCGCCTATCGCCGCGTGGCGCATCGCGGCATAGAGCGGATCGCGCGCATCGCCGGGCAACGCCAGTAACTGGTCGAACTCGGCGTCGACGTCAGCGGCAATCTGGTTGAGCGCGTCATCCAGTGACGAAGTGGCTGCGTCCGTCATCCGGCGTTATCCCGCATCGAACGGCGTGGTGCCACTAGGTGCGCCATCGGGGCCGAGCGTGATGGCTTCGATCCGTGCCTTTGCGGCGTCGAGCCGCTGCTGGCACAACGAACGCAATTGGTTGCCGCGTTCGTACAAAGCAATGGATTCGTCGAGCGGTGCTTCCCCGCTTTCAAGTTTATGGACAATATCTTCAAGCGCGCGGAGCGCCTGCTCAAAATTCATGTCGGCTACGTCTTGCGTCATAAAGCTGCAATGCCGCCGCGTAGCTTTCGGGTCAAGCGTTTCACCATTTTCAAATTTTTGGGCCGGTTCGGCGTGATTTTACTTTCAAACGCAACATTGCTGCTGCAAACAAAGAGCCTATGAAAAAAACTCTCCTCATCCTCGCCCCGTTGTCGATGCTCGCGTTAGCAGCATGCAACAAGACTGAAACCCCTGCAGAAGGTGAAGCCGGTGCCGATACCGCTGCAACCGCCGCGCCAATTGAAATGCCGCCTGCGATAACCGCCAGCGGAACATATCGCTGCGCTGACAACACCATTCTTTACGTCGACTTCCTCGGCAAGAATGAAGCCGCTGACATCCGCGTTGGCGACAAGGCTGCGACAGCCGTTCGAGTCACTGCGCCTGTTGCTGAAGTCCCTGCTGCGGGCGCGGCTCCTGCCACCGAGGCAACACCTGCTGGCCCATTGAAGGCTGCTGACGGCGAAAGCTCGCTTTCGGGCAGCGGCGCTCAGATCAATGTGAAGCTTGCTGGCAAGGGCGCTCAGACCTGCAAGAGCTAAACCGAATTTTCTTCAAACAACCAAAGGGGTCGGATTTTCCGGCCCCTTTTTTTACACCCCTGACTTCAACAACCAGTCGTGGAAAATCTTGACCGCGCGCTGTTTGAGCGCGCGGGGGCGGCAGACGAACCAATAGCTGTACGGGCTTTCGACCTCGATATCGAACAGCCGGGTCAGTCGCGGGTCGCGTGCGTCGGAAAAGTGGCTGCCGTGCATGATCGCAACACCTAGACCATTTGCAGCAGCCTCAAGCATTAACGGACCACTGTCGATATGGTCGATAGCGGCGGGTTTGAGGCGCGGATGGCCAATCGCCTCTCTCCACGCGTCGAAGATCATCGGCATGTCGCTGTGCACCATGACGGTGTGCTTTGATAGGTCCTCGGGCGTCTTGATCGCCTGTTCTTTCGCCCATTGCTCTGATGCGATAGCATGGACGACATTGCTATCGAGCCGCACGCTGTAGAGTTTCGGATCGACCTCGGCCGCGATGATGATCGCCGCGTCGACCACGTCACCAAGCAAATTTTCGGCATGACCCGACGTATCGACATCAATATGTAGCTTCGGGAAGGCTTTACGCAGTTCGGGCAGGCGCGGAATAAGCCGCTGTGTCCCGAATAAAGGCAATACGCCCAGCCGCAGACGATATTCGCCGCCGCGTCCGGCGAGCTCTTCGACAGCCTCGGCCATTGCGTCCATTGCCGGCTCGACTGCGGCCAGCAATTGTTCGCCGTCGGCGTTAATCACCATAGCCTGCGCCCGGCGGTCAAACAGCGATTTACCGATAAAATCCTCAAGCGCTTTGATTCGGCGGCTCAATGCCGGCGGCGACAACGCTAACTCGCTGGCGGCGGCCTTGGCCGAGCCAAGCTTTGCCACGCGCAAAAACGCTTCTAAAGATCGTAATGGCGGTAATCGGCGCATGACCGTCTCCTGGGATTTTGTCGCGCTGCAACAAAAGTTGGTTTAGACCGCGATCGCCGGAACGCCGCAGTTTTCATTGTGAAACCTATATGACAGAGTTGCATATTATGCAACTCTAATTGCGTTGTTCGCACTTGCACAATAATCAATTCTCTCGCATTAAGGTCGGGCCTTATAGGCATCCTCTCCTAAAGACTTTTTCAGGGTCGACTTCGGTCGGCCCTTTTTTTTGCTTAGTGAGTTTGGTAGAATGGCGAAATAGGTCGAAAAGGCTGTAGTCACCGTACGCCTGCGTGATAGTCAATCCGACAGAATCAACGATTTCCGGCCCCAGATAATCAGGAAAAGCAGCGCCGCGCCAGTTAGCGCAAATGTCGCTGGTTCCCACCAATTGAACAGCGCGACGCCCACCGCAGGCGCAAAAATATAAGCGGCTCCGTTTATCGAGGCGATTTTACCGGCAACATCGCCTTGCTCATGGCGCCTAACCGCAAGCGAAGCGCCCGCCGTAAAGCCTGGACGAAAAAGACCAAAACCAAGCGATGCAATGGCAAATCCCGTGCTGATCCCGTAAAAATCATGACTTACGCCAGTGAGAACCACGCCGATGAGCGCGAGAATCGAACCCAGCAACACTGAACTGCGCGCAGCGAGCGACAGCATGGGAATCAAGCCCCATTGCGCGAGTAACGTTGCCATCGCGCCGATCAGCATCACCGATCCGCTCGCCTGCACGGCTTCCAACGGATCATCCTGCAACCCCAAACGATCGCGTACGAGGAAGCCGACCACGCCGAGCAATATCGCCTGCGCATGGCCGCCTATTAGCCCGGCAACAAGCCATGCGACCATTCGGTCGTCGCGCCATTTCAACCGCACCTCATTCATTGGCTGAATACTGCCCAATGCCTCGCCTTCGACTTCCTCCGCATCGGGTGAGTTCATCGAGGCTGAGTTCGGATAGGCCGCCACCGCGCCGCGCGCGGCAAAACGTGGGGTGTCGTTCGGCAACATGATGTGAAGAGCGATCAGCACTCCAACCCCAAAGGCGGCAAACATGATAAGCGGACCAGCCAAGCCAAATGGCGGGAACAGGAAGTAATGCGCGGTAGCAGGGCCAATAACGGTTCCGACGCCGAACGAAGATGCCAGCATTGACAAAGCCTTCGTACGCTCGGCCCGCTCTGTGCGGGCAGCGACATAGGCTTGCACGGCCGGCGGAGCGGCGGAACCAAAGCCACCATATAGGCTGCGGAACATCGCGAAAAGGATGAAGGTGGTGATCGGGCCGATCAAACCAGCAAGGCCGAACCATAGTACCAGGCCGCACAAGCCCATCGATGCGATAAAACCGATGACGCCGACACTCATCAACTGCTTGCGGCCTCGGCGGTCGGACATGCGTGCCCATTTGGGGGCTGTGATAACCCAGAGCAGCGCCGACCAGCTGAAGGCGAGGCTCACCCAGACATCGGGCATATCCAATTGGCTTGCTATAGCAGGAAGGGCGGATTGCATTGCCGTATTGCCGGCGGCGGCCACCAGCATGACGAGAAACAGGACGACAACACGGCCATTGGGAATTGCGGGAGCCGCGCTCATGATTTTTGCCAATCATAGCTGCGGGTAACTTCGGCGACGTGAAGGCTATATTCGCTATACCAGCGGTCACGACCTGCGTCACGGATTAGAGCATGTTCGCCATGGTCGCGCCAAGACTTGGCATCGGCGTCGGTCGCCCAATAGCTGACAGTAATGCCAAGCCCGTCAGCCCCGCGCACCGAGTCCATGCCGATATAACCCTGCTGCTGCGACGCGAGCGCGTCCATCGCTGCCGCCGCTTTGGCATAACCTGCAGCATCCTCGGATGTACGCTGGGCGATGAAAATAACCGCGACGCTGCCTTTGCTATGCTGTGCCATATTAGCGGCATAAGCGGCTTTGGCGCCGGAACGCAACATGGGTCAGTGCGTTTTGTGCTTAATGCGGTTGCATAAAGATGACATATTTGCGAAACGCAGTGACTTCGACAATAACAGTTTCCGGACAAGTTTATGACCTCATCATCGCTGGCCAAGACCCGATTGCTGGACCGCGTGAAGGCCCGGACAGAGAAGTTTTTCGGGCCGTGGGGCGTGTTTTTCAAAGGGTTCGTCAAGCACCCGGTGATGGTCGGCTCGATCATTCCATCCTCGGATCGCACCGTCGAGAAGATGCTCGCGCCGGTTGATTGGGAGAATACGAAGCTATTTGTCGAATATGGTCCTGGCATCGGCACATTCTGCCAGCCAGTCCTCGACAAAATGCGGCCCGATGCGACTTTGCTCGTTATTGATTTGAACGAGGATTTCATTGCGTATCTGCGCAAGACCTTCCGCGATAGCCGCTTTATTCCCGTCCATGGCTCGGCCGCAGATGTGAACGAGATCATTGCCCAGTTCGGTTTCAAAAATGCCGATTATGTCTTGTCCGGCCTGCCTTTTTCGACGCTACCAAACAATCTGGGCCCGATCATTGCAGAAGAAACGGCAAAGGCGATCCGACCCGGTGGCGCTTTCCTGGTCTATCAATTCCGCGCCCGCGCCCGCGATTTCATGACGCCGCATTTCCGCAAAATCGACAGCGGCTTTGAACTATGGAATATCTTACCCTGCCACCTGTTCTGGGGCTGGAAAGAATAATCACTTGTTTTTGAGCAGGCCGAATTTTATTCGCCTGCCGACGGAAAAGTCGACCGAATTGACGAGGAAATAGGCCAAGCCTGCCTTAAACCGGCTCCACCAGCTATCGCGACTTTTGAGTAAGAGACGGGTTTGCTCTTCGGACTGTCCAACAAGATTATCGATGAGTTCGCGCATGTGTCCGGCAAACGCGGCATCTTTGATCCGCACCATGATCTCAAGATTGATGAACATGCTGCGCACATCAAGATTTGCCGAGCCGACATAGGTCACATCGTCAATCACCATCAACTTCATGTGCAATGGGCGCGGCTGGAACTCGTAAATATGCGTTTTGCGCCGCATCAAGTATCGATAGAGCACGCGCGCCGCGGGGATTGTCGCGCCGTTATCGGTCTTGCCTGCCATGATTAGCCGAGAACCTTTATTACGCTTCGATACCCGCGCCATCCTTCGCAAAATCGTTTGCGAAGGCGAGAAATAGGCCGAGACGATATCAAACCGTTTGGCCACTTCCAGCGAGCGTTTGAAGGTAAGTCCCCATGGTGAAATGCGATTGGTGGGTCCACCAAGCAACCATTGCAATTCGCCGATGCCGGGATGCCAGTTGCGGATAATATCGCGGACGCGCCGATAACGGACCTTCCCGTCTTGCGAAATTTCGTTCAGCTCATCGAAATAGGCGGCGAGTCTGGGAACCTCCGGGCCGGAAATTAACAGACCAAGATCTTCCCAACTGTCATCACCTCGACGGCCGAAATACTGGTCAGTGATGTTAAAGCCGCCAACCAATGCGTAAGCTTCATCGGCAATCAGCATTTTCTGATGATTTCGGATGAAATAGCCAAAGCCTTTTCGGGTACCGAACGAATGATAATGTCCGCCCGCTGTGATCAGCGGATCGAAAAAATGGTCGCGAATGGCACTGGAACCGAAGCTGTCGATGATCAGCTGCACACGAACCCCGCGAACTGCGGCCGCCGCCAATGCGTCGCGTACTTCAATGCCGGTGGCGTCATCGGCAAACATGTAGAAGAACATTCGAATAGACCGGGTTGCGGCCTCGATCAAGCCGATGACAGCACCCAGTCTGTCTTCTGGCGAATGAACCAGATGAAGGTCGTGACCGGCCACTGCAAAATGGGTTCCCGGAAAATCGAGTTTGATGGTTTTGGCGGCCATGCGCTGCCCCTACTGTCTCGCGCCATCTCCGGCAAGCAAAGCTGCCTTATCATTGACAATTGGCAGTGTAATTCGTAACGGCGATCAACTTTCCCGAAATTTGTGAAGAATCAGGAGCCAGCATGGCACGCGTTACTGTTGAA
>LNFM01011309.1_pt1 | contig 12188 bp, 7 predicted proteins | sample 596031 | NCBI WGS metagenome assembly LNFM01 (sample SAMN04254537, study PRJNA301005) | activated carbon metagenome | isolation source: dual media filters at the Ann Arbor, Michigan drinking water treatment plant | place: USA: Ann Arbor | reverse complement strand
AGCCCGTCGAGGATGCTCTCGAGGCGCTCGATGTCGGCGTCCTGCATGGCGGCATGGCCGGGGATGCAGAGCTCGCCGCCGAGATCGAACAGCTGGTGCTGGATCGACACCAGTGGCTCGCGGATCGACTCGGGCAGCTCCTGGGCCAGCAGCACGCCGATGCAGGAATTCAGCTCGTCGACCGTGCCATAGGCGGTGACGCGGGCGGAATCCTTGGAAACGCGGCTGCCGTCACCGAGGCCGGTGCTGCCGTCATCGCCGGTGCGCGTGTAGATCTTGGAGAGACGATTGCCCATGGCTCAGGCCACCGCGTCGGCGCGGCGCAGGGCCGGCAGGCGCTGCTGCAGCAGGGCATAGCCGCCGAACAGGATCAGACTCCATACCGCGGTGCCCAGCAGCTGGGCGCGGAAGAAGGGCAGGGCGGCGACGTAGCATTCGGTCAGCCCGATGCTGCAGGCGGGGTGCGTGCCGAGGTTGTCGGCGGTGGCCCAGACCGCGAAGTTGGTGACCACGAAGAACAGCACCGCACCGGCGAGGCCGGCTGCACCAACGCGCAGCACGCTCACGCGGTCGCGCAGCCAGAAGCCCAGCAGCACGCAGGCGGCAACGCAGCCATAGACCACCGGCATCAGCCCATAGACGCCGATGTACAGATCGCTCAGCAGCAGGGCGCCCAGCGGCACCGCAAACGCGGCCCAGCGGCTGGCGAAGTAGGCGCCGCCGAACAGGGCGATGGCCTCGACCGGGGTGAAGTTCCAGGCGTGCGGCAGCAGGCGCGAAGCGGCGGCGGCAAGGATGAAGGCAGCCAGCAGCAGCGGGCGCAGCGGCAGCGAAGAGGCGTTGGGGGACATCGGCAGGCTCCAGCGGGAATCGATCCGGCGCAGCGCCGGAGAACAGGTCACAAGGATAGCCGAGCCCGGCGCCGCGGTGGCCCGGGCTGCTGGGGAATTCACCCCTGAGCTGGCCGAGCCGCCGTCCACAGTTCGCCCTGCGGTCCTGGCGATGGTTGAGGCGACGGGCGTGTCGAGGCGGTCGCTGTCTTGGTGCCGGGCGCTGCGGCAGGCACCGAAGTGGGCATAGGGTGGGCCCTGGCCCACCAAACCCTCGCGTTGGCCACAGCTTCGACCCCTGCGCGCACCTCGATCGTGGCCGCTTGCGCTGGCTGTGTGGCCGCCCCTCATGCTGCCCTGCGCACGCCCGAAGTCGGCACCAGCGCACGGGCCTCACCCACGGCTCCGGCACGCCGGCGGGTCTAAACTTGCGCGATGTCCATCTCCACCGCCATGAACGAGGCCGCGCCCGGCCTCGCCCCCGAGCTGCTCGACGTGCTCATCGTCGGCGGCGGCCTCGTTGGCAGCAGCCTCGCCTGCGCGCTTGACCAAAGCGACCTGCGCGTGGCCCTGGTCGAAGCCAGCGCACCGCAGCGCGAGCAGCCGCCGAGCTTCGACGAGCGCAACCTCGCGCTCAACCGGCTGAGCATCGATGCCCTCGATGCGCTGGGCGTGCTGGCGCATCTGCACAGCGCACCCGTGCCGATCCGCGGCGTGCATGTGAGCAGCGCCGGTGACTTCGGGCGCGTGCGGCTCGACGCCAGGTCGCATGGCGTGGATGCCTTCGGCGGCGTGGTGGTGGCGCGCGAGCTGGGCCAGGCCCTGCAGCGGCGTCTGGCCGATTGCCGCGAGCTGCTGCACCGCGCGCCAGCGCGCGTGCTGCAGGTGCGAAGGGTCGATGAGCACATGCAGGTCGAGCTGGACAGCGGCGAGGTAATGCGCACGCGCCTGCTGGTGATCGCCGAGGGCACCGACTCGATCCTGCGCGAGTCGCTGGGTCTCGGATCGACGCACAGCGACTACGGCCAAACCCTGTTCGTCAGCGTGGTCGAGGCCGACCGCGCGCACGGCGGCATCGCCTATGAGCGCTTCACCGCCGAGGGGCCGGTGGCGATGCTGCCGCTGGCCGGCATGCGGCTCGGCAGTGTCCTCACCGTGCCCAGCGCACAGGCCGAGGCCGTACAGGCGCTGGACGATGGCGGCTATCTTGCCCTGCTGCAGCAGCGCTTCGGCTGGAAGCTGGGGCGCCTGCGTCGGCTGGGCAGGCGCAGCGCCTACGCCATGCGTCTGGTCACCGCCAATGCCCTGCACGGGCCGCGCTGCGTGGTGGTCGGCAATGCTGCGCAGACCCTGCACCCGATCGGCGCGCAAGGCTTCAACCTCGGTCTGCGCGATGCGCTGACGCTCGCCGGCCTGCTGCTCGATGGCAGCGATCTTGACGCCGGCAGCCCGGCCCTGCTGGCCGAGTACGCGCGGCGACGCCAATCCGACCGCACCCGCACGATCGATTTCAGCGATGGGCTCGCCCGCCTGTTCGCGCAGACGGCCGCGCCGGTGCGCTGGCTGCGCGGCCTGGGCCTTGCGGCCTGCGACCACTTCTCCGATCTCGCGCGTCCGCTGGTGCGCGGCGCGATGGGGGCCGAGCCCTCGGCGCTGGCGGCCCTGGAGCAGCTGCGGAGGCGCGTATGAGCCGAGCGCGGGCAGGGCATGAGGCCATCGTTGTCGGCGCCGGCATCGTCGGCGCGGCGATGGCGCTGGGACTGGCGAAGCAGGGTCGACGCGTGGCGCTGATCGAAGCGCGCGAGCCGGCCGACTGGCGGGCCGAGGATCCGCCCGACCTGCGCGTCTACGCCATCGCGCCCGGCTCGCGGGCGCTGCTGGGCTCGCTCGGCGTGTGGCCGGGCATTGCTGCCGCCCGCGTGCAGCCCTACCGCGCCATGCACGTCTGGGATGCCGGCGGCGGCGCGCCCCTGCATCTTGATGCCGAGGAGTCGGGCCTGCGCGAGCTCGGCCATATCGTCGAGGCCGGCCTGATCCAGCGACAGCTGTGGCAGGCGCTGGCGCCGGCCGGCGTCGATCTGCGCCTCGGCCGCGTGCAGGGCTATGCCGAGGAAGACGGCAGCGCCGTGCTCGATCTCGAAGATGCCAGCCTGCGTGCGCCGCTGCTGATCGCCGCCGACGGCGCCCACTCGCCGCTGCGCGCGCTGGCCGGCATCGAAACGCGCGGCCATGACTATGCGCAGAGTGGTCTGGTCGCCTACCTGCGCACCGAGCGGCCGCACCAGCAGACGGCCTGGCAGCGCTTCCTGCCCACCGGCCCGTTGGCGGTGCTGCCGTGCGCAAGCGAGCGCGTGTCGATTGTATGGAGCCTGCCCACGGCCGAGGCCGAGCGACTACGCGATATGGATGCCGGGTCGTTCGAGCGCGCGCTGAGCCGCGCCTTCGATGCAGAGCTTGGCGCGATGCGGCTGGCATCCGAGCGCGTGCTGTTCCCGCTCAGGCTGCAGCTGGCCCAGCGCTATCGCCAGGGTCCGCTGCTGCTGGCCGGCGACGCCGCGCATGCGGTGCATCCTTTGGCCGGGCAGGGCGTGAACCTGGGCCTGCAGGACGTGCGCGAGCTGCTGGCCTTGTCGGAGGAAGCACAACAGCGCGGCCAGCCCCTGCATTCGCCGCGCCTGCTCGATCGCTATGCGCGCCGCCGCCGCAGCGAGAACGCGCTGGCCGCGCAGGGTTTTGATGCCCTGAACCGCCTGTTCTCGAACGACGCCCTGCTGCCGACCCTGCTGCGCGGCCATGGGCTGGGCCTGGCCGGGGCGATTGCGCCGCTGCGGCGACTGTGGGTACAGCGCGCCGCAGGGCTGTAAGGCAAGGCTGGGGAATTCAGCGTTGTCGCGCGCCACGGAGGGCGCGCCCGCGGATCAAGCACGCGATGCTTGATCAAGCGCAGCCGAGCGAAGCCAAGGCGTCGCAACGCGTCCGGACCTGTGCCGGACGCGCGACCACCGATCAAGGCCAGGACGGACATGCTCCGTGGTGCCGTAATTCCGCGCTCAGCTGGGGTTGGGTCTGCGGGCTTGGCGGCGGTGGATGCCTCGCTCTATTGTGGCCGCGCACTCCCCCACGCTTGAGGTGAAGCATGCGCGCGTCGATCCGATCCACCGCTGCGGGCCTGCCCCGCCTCCTGCTCGCGGCGATCAGCGCCTGCGTCCTGCTGCTTCCCGCTGCCCACCTGCAGGCGCAGCCGCAGGACGGCTATATCGGCCCCGAGCTCAGCAGCGAGCCGGCCGGCCCTGGCATGCAGAAGGGCGCGCGCCACGGCGGCGGCTACCGGGACGACTGGAGCTTCTGCGCCGGTGAGGGGCGGCGCTGTGATGTGCGCGGCTGGGGCGTGGTGCGCTACGGCACCGATGGTCGCTACTTCTACCGCGAGGTGCGCAACGCGTCCCTGCGCTGCGACAACTCGATGTTCGGCGACCCCTACCGCGGCAAGTCCAAGCAGTGCGAAGTGCGTTACTTCCATGACGGCGGTTGGGATGAGGGCGGCTGGGACGACGGCGGCCACGGCGGCGACGGCGGCTGGACGCGCTGCGCCAGCGAGGGCCGCATCTGCCGCTTCAGCGGCGGCGGCGCGATCGTCCGCTACGGTTCGGACGGGCGCTTCTACGAGCGCGAAGTGCGCGGCAACCAGGTGATGTGCAGCAACCAGAGCTTCGGTGACCCTGCCCCTGGCCGCTCGAAGTACTGCGATGTACGCGCCGGCGGCAGCGGCTGGGGTGGTGGCGGTGGCTGGGACCAGGGCGGCAGCGCCGACTGGCAGTACTGCTCAGGCGAGGACGGGCTGTGCAACCTGCCCGGTCGTGCCACGGTGCGCTTCGGTACCGACGGTCGCTTCACCGAGCGCAGCTATCGCGGCGGCACGGTTTCGTGCTCGGTGCGGGAGTTTGGTGACCCCGCGCGCGGCAAACGCAAGCACTGCGAGTACCGTCTGGAACGCGGCCCGGGCGGCGGCATCGGCGGTGGCGTGGGCTCGGGCAGCTTCGAGTTCTGCGCCAACGAGGACGGCTACTGCGAGTTCCGCGGTCGCCGCCTGGTGCGCTTTGGCGACGGCGGCCGCTTCGTCACCCGCGAGTTCCGCGGTGGCGTCGAGTGCAGCATCCGCGCCTTCGGCGAGGACCCCGCCCCGTGCCGCGCCGGGGCCCGCGCGGGCTGGCGCTGCGCAGGCCCCGACGCTCGCAGTGCGGCAGGGCGTGGGGCGGCCATCTGCGACAAGGCGTGCAGCCTCCGCGCCGATCCGTGTGGATCGACGGCGAGGCTGCCGCCACGAGCGGCTACCATCCACGGTTTGCAGGCCAGAGGCGTGCCATGTCCGTGCTGCCGATCGATGCATCGCCCCCCGAGCCCCTGCTCTCCGGCGCCGCGCGCGCGCCGGCGCGACTGTTCTGGTGGCTGCACATCGGTGGCTGGCTGGGCTATTTCGCGCTGTCCTTCCTGGGCGCGCTGGCGCACGGCAAGCCGCTGCACTACTGGAGCGTGCCGGCGGCGACCGCGCTGGCCGGAGCGATCGGCACGACCCTGCTCAGACCCTGGCTGCTGCGCCTGCACGGCCGGCCGATGCCGCAGCGCCTGCTGTGGGCGATGCCGCCGGTGCTGGTGGTGGCCCTGCTGATGGGCGGCGCCTATGCGCTGGTGCTGGTGGAGTACTGCAGCGACTGCCGCCCGGCCTCGCGCCTGAGCTATCTCGCCTATGGCATCAGCCATCTCTACGTCGTGCTGACCTGGCTCGGCCTCTACCTCGGCCTCACCACCTATCGCCAGCTGCAGCAGGAGAGCCAGCGCCTGCTGGCGGCGAACGCGATGGCCCATCAGGCGCAGCTGAAGATGCTGCGCTACCAGCTCAATCCGCACTTCCTGTTCAACACGCTCAACGCGATCTCCACCCTGGTGCTGGACCGCGACACGCCCACCGCCAACGCGATGGTGCAGGGGCTCTCGGCCTTTCTTCGGCACTCGCTGGACAGCGACCCGATGCAGCGGGTCAGCCTGCGCCAGGAGCTCGAAGCCCTGCAGCTCTATCTCGGCATCGAGCGCACCCGCTTCGGCGAGCGCCTGCGCGTCGATACCGAGATCGCGCCGGACTGCTTCGGCGCGCTGGTGCCCAGCCTGATCCTGCAGCCGCTGATCGAGAACGCGATCAAGTACGCGGTGGCGCCGCGCATCGAGGGTGGACATCTGCGCGTTGAGGCGCGGCGCGAGGCCGCATCGCTGGTGCTGCGGGTCAGCGATGACGGCCCCGGCTGCCCGGCACTCGCGGCCGACGGCCAGTTCCCGCCCGGCAAGGGCGTGGGCTTGCGCAATGTGTTCGAGCGCGTGCGCGTGCTGTATGGCGCAGCCGGCGACAGCCGCGCCCGCAACCGCGCCGAGGGCGGCCTCGAGATCGAGCTGCGCCTGCCCTTCGAGCTGCGCGCCCCGGCGTCCTGAGGGCCTGCACATGAGTTCGGCTGCGCTGCGCACCCTGCTGGTCGACGACGAGCCGCTGGCGCGACGCGGCCTGCGCCTGCGTCTCGACGCTGCGGCCGACATCGAGATCATCGGCGAGGCGGGAGACGGTCTCGCTGCGCTGGCGGCGATCGATGCGCAGCGTCCGGACCTGGTCTTTCTCGATGTGCAGATGCCCGGCCTCGACGGCTTCGGCGTGCTCGCGGCGCTGGCCGAGCGCGCGCTGGAGACTCTGCCGCAGGTGGTCTTCGTCACCGCGTTCGATCACTACGCCCTGCGCGCCTTCGAAACCCGCGCGCTCGACTACCTGCTGAAGCCGGTCGAGCCCGAGCGCCTGCAGCAGGCGCTGGTGCGCGTGCGCGAGCAGCGCCGGCGCGCCGACGAGGCCGCCCACTGTGCTCATTTGTTGGGTTTGCTGGGCGATCTGTCGGGCCGACCCAGCCTGAGCCTGGACGAGGCCCTCCGCGCCGAACGTGCGGAAGAGCTGCGGCGCAGCGACCGGCTGGCGATCCGCGACGGTGGCCGCACCGTGCTGGTCGCCCTGGCCAGCATCCGCTGGATCGACGCTGCCGGTGACTACATGTGCATCCACACCGACGGCGGCACGCATGTGCTGCGCGCGACCCTGCGCCAGCTCGAAGCCGAGCTCGATCCGGCACGCTTCCCGCGCATCCACCGCTCGACCATCGTCAATGCCTCGCGCGTGGTCGAAATGCGTCCGCATCTGAACGGTGAGGCCTTCCTCAAGCTCGACTGCGGCCAGGAGCTGAAGCTCTCGCGCGGCTACCGCGAACGCTTCCGCAGCTGAGGGAAGCGGGGCCGCCCTGCCGAAGGTCATGCGGCGTCGGCGTCGCCGCCGCGGCTCGTCGCAGCAGCGGCACGTTTCGCCGCAGGCCACGCAACCTTCGTGACCTCCGATGCATCCGAGGCTGCACGCGGCGGGCGCAGTGTGCGCACAGCCTCGCAAGGATGCTTGAGCCCCATGAAACTCACCGAAAGCGCATTGCGCAATCCGCCCGCCGTGGCCGCCGTGCTGGCCCTGGTGCTGCTGTTCGGCGGCATCGCCCTGTTTCGCCTGCCGCTGCAGCTGTTCCCCGACATCGAGCGTCCGCAGCTGTCGGTGCAGACCAACTGGCGCGCGGCTTCGCCGCAGGAGCTGGAGTCGGAGATCGTCGAACCGCTGGAACGCGTGCTGCAGGGCCTGCCGGGCCTGGAGTCGATGGAGTCGAACATCGGCAACGGCTTCGGCGGTGTCAGCCTGACCTTCGCTGTCGGCAGCGACATGAAGTCTGCTGCGGTCGAGGTGATTTCGCGCCTGAACCGTCTGCCGCCGCTGCCCCGCGACGCCAGCCCGCCGGTGCTGCAGACCGGTGCCGATGGCGCCAACAGCCTGCTGACCTTCTTCTTCATCCAGCAGCTGCCCGGGACGCCGGGGGACCTGAACCAGCAGCGCCGCTTCATCGAGGAGCGCATCGTGCCGCGCTTCGAGGCCATCGAAGGCGTGGCCGCGATCGAGGTGCAGGGCGGCACGCCGGAGGAGCTGCGGATCAGCGTCGATCTCGATCGCGCTGCCGCGCTCGGCGTCGAGCTGCCGCTGATCGCCCGCCAGGCCGGACGCGCCACCGATGTTTCGGCCGGCCTGGTCGAGGACGGTCGCCGCGAGTACAGCCTGCGCTTCGCTGGTCGCTACGCGCCGGAGGAGCTGGGCGAGCTGGTGCTGGCCTGGCGCGAGGGGCGGCCGGTGCGTCTGCGCGATGTCGCCGACATTCGCGTGCAGCCGGCCGAGGCGCGCTTCTTCAGCTACCAGAACGGCAACCCGGCGATCGGCCTGCGCTTCCTGCGCGAAAGTGGCGCCAACGTGCTGGCGACGCTCGACGCAGTGCGCGCCGAAGTCGAGCGCGTGCGCGAGAGTGAGCTGGCGCCGCGCGGGCTGGACATCCAGCAGAGTTTCGACGCCTCGCTGTTCATCCAGCGCGCCATCGCCCTGCTGTCCGGCAACCTGTTCGCCGGCATCCTGCTGGCGGTCGGCTGCCTGTGGTGGTTCCTGCGCGACCTGCGCGCCACCCTGCTGATCGCCACCGCGATCCCGATCTGCCTGCTCTCGACCTTCATCGTCCTGCAGCTCGGCGGCCGCAGCCTAAACGTGATCTCGCTGGCCGGACTGGCCTTCGCGGTCGGCATGGTGATGGATGCAGCGGTCGTCGTGGCCGAGAACATCCTGCGCCTGCGCGAGGCCGGCATGTCGCGCAACCAGGCCGCGCTGCAGGGCACCCGCGAAGTCGGCGGCGCGCTGCTGGCGTCGACGCTCACCACCGTGGCCGTGTTCCTGCCGGTGATGAGCCTGCAGGACGTCGAAGGCCAGCTGTTTGCCGACCTCGCCCTGACGGTGTCGATCGCGGTCTCGATGTCGCTGCTGGTCGCGCTGGTCGTGCTGCCGGCCGCGGCCGGGCGCTTCCTGCGCACCGGCGCTCGCGGCAAGCTCGCTGGCGGCTGGCCGGCGCTGACCGAGCGCATCCTCGTCTGGACCTCGACGCGTCCGCGGCAGTGGGCCGGCGCTGCCCTGCTGGTCGCCCTGCCTGCAGCGCTCGCGTGGGCGCTGATGCCCCAGCTCGACTACCTGCCGCCGGTCAAGCGCGCGGCGGTCGACGCCCAGTTCAGCTTTCCGCCCGGCATGAGCCCGGCGCGGGTCAATGCCGAACTGGCGCCGACCCTGCTGCAGCGCATGCGGCCCTTCATGGACGGCGAGCGCGCGCCCCAGCTCAGCAACTGGTACCTGCTGCTGTGGCCGGGTGGCGGCACCATCGGCGCGCGCGTGGTCGATGCCGGCACCATCGGCGAGCTGGAGCGCCAGGTCCGCGACGAGGTGATCGTGGGCCTGCCGGATACCCGCGCCTTCGCCTTCGAGGGCGAGCTGTTCGGCGGCTTCGGCGGCTCGGCGCGGGCGATCAGCGTGCATCTGCAGCACGCCGATGGCGACGCCCTGCGCGAGGCCGCGGCGAGCGCGCGCGAGAAGCTGAGCGCGCGCTTCCCGGGTGCCAACGTGCAGGTGTTTCCGAACGCCGATGCCGCCACGCCCGAGCTGCGCGTGCTGCCGGATGACCGTCGTCTGGCTGAGGTCGGCTGGACACGGCCTGATCTTGCTGACGCCGTGCGCGTGCTCGGCGACGGCCTGTGGCTGGGCGAGCACTTCAACGGCGACAGCCGCCTGCCGATCCTGCTGGGTGCCGGCAGCAACGCGAGCGGCGGCCTGCCCGCGCTGGGCGCGCTGCCGCTGGCCACGCCGCTGGGCGGCGTGCTGCCGCTGTCCGAGCTGGCCCGCATCGAAACCGTGCTGAGCCCGAACCAGCTGCGCCGCGTCGACGGCCGCCGCAGCCTGACCCTGGTCTTCGATCCGCCCGCCGAGCTGGCGCTGGAAGACGCGCTGTCGGTGATCGAGGCCGAGATCCTGCCCGGGTTGCGCCAACAGCTGCCGGCCGATGCCGGCATCCGCATGGCCGGCAGCGCCGACCGCCTGGATTCGATCGTGTCCTCGATGGGCCTGAACTTCCTGCTCGCCCTGCTGGTGCTGTTCCTGCTCATGGCGGCGATGTTCCGTTCGTTGATCGACAGCGCCCTGGTGATGGCCAGCCTGCCGCTGGCCCTGCTTGGCGGCGTGCTCGGCCTGTGGGCGCTCAAGCTCACCGCCGGCCAGAACCTCGACCTGCTGTCGATGATCGGCTTCGTGATGCTGCTGGGCATGGTGGTCAATACCGCCATCCTGCTGCTGGCCCAGACCCGCGCTGCGCAGGCGCGCGGGCTCGGCGTCGAGGACGCCCTGCGCGAGGCCATGAACCAGCGCCTGCGGCCGGTGCTGATCGCGGCGCTGACCGGTGTGTTCGGCGCGCTGCCGATGGCGGTCAGCCCGGGGCCCGGTGCGGCGATCTATCGCGGGCTCGCGGCGGTCAGCGTCGGCGGCGTGGCGCTGTCGCTGGTGTTCACCTTCGTGCTGGTGCCGGTGCTGGTGCGGCTGACCCAGTCGCGAAGTGAGCGCGCCGCCGCGCTGCAGCCGGTGGCCGCATGAAGACCGGCAGCGACAGACACGGAACACGGCGACGCAGGGATGCGCTGCCGCAGCGCGGCCAGGGACGGCCGCCGGCGCAGGGTGCGATGCCCTGCGCATCTGATCGGCGCGGCTGCGTCGATACAGCGGGCTGCGGCCAGGACGGCTGCAGCCCTTCCATGGAAACCCAGGAGACACCCATGTCCAGCAAACGCCAGCGCAGCCCGCGCAAGCCCACCGTCGTGCAGGCGCCGATGATTGATCCGACGGCGAACGGAGTGCCCGCGCATTCATCCCTTGAGCATGTCGCTGAGATGTCCGCTGCGAGCTCCGCCGCGATCCCGCCTGCCACGTCGCCGGTTCGGGGAAGGGCGCCCGCACCGGCGCGTCGCCGTCTCGCCTATGGCCTCGCAGCCGCCCTGCTTGTCGGCGCGCTGGGTAGCAGCGCGTTCCTGTTCGATTCCGGTGGCGGCGCCAACGCCCAGGCCCAGGCCACGCCGGCCGCTACCGCGCCCGCGCCGCCGGCCATGGTCAGCGTTGCCGCGGTCGAACGCATGGCGCTGTCGCCGCAGCGCCGGGTCAGCGCCAGCGTGCACAGCCGCAGCGACGCGCGGCTCGCGGCTGATGTCGGCGGACGTGTGCTGCAGCTGGCCGAGGTCGGCAGCCGTCTGCGTCGCGGGGAGCCGCTGGCGCGGCTCGACACCGCCGCTCTGGAGCTTTCGGTGCGCGAGCAGCAGGCGCGGATCGGTCGGCTGCAGGTCGAGGCCGAGCAAGCCGAGCGTCAGCGCGCGCGCCTGCGCCAGCTGGGCGGTGCCGGCCATGTCTCCGGCCTGCAGCTGGACGAGGCCGAGGCGCGGCTGGCCTCGCTGCAGGCACAGGCGCGCGAGGCCGAGGCCGGGCTCTCCCAGCTGCGTCTGCAGATCGAGCGGGCCGCGCCGCGCGCACCCTTCGACGGCGTGGTGGTCGAGCGCTACGCCGCCGCGGGCGAACTCCTGGCTGCGGGCGCGCCCCTGCTGCGCCTGGTCGACACGGCGGACCTGGAAATCCGCGCGCGCGCCCCGGTGGCGCTGGCCTCGCGGCTGCAGGCTGGCACCGAGGTCGCGCTGCAGGTGAACGGCAGGGAGCACCTGCTGCAGCTCGGCACCGTGGTGCCGGTGGGCGACGAGGTTTCGCGTCAGCTCGAACTGCGCCTGCCGCTTGAGGGGCTCGATCTGCCGGTGGGCAGCGCGGTCGAGCTGGCCCTGCCGACCGATGCCGCGCGCGAAGTGCTGGTGGTGCCGCGCGACGCCGTGGTGCTGCGCCGCGAGGGCAGCCACGTGCTGCGCGTCGACGCCGAGAACCTGGCCCAGCGCGTGGCCGTCGAGGTTGGTGGCAGCCAGGGCGATCGGATCGAGGTGCGCGGTGAACTGAAGCCCGGTGATCGGGTCATCGTGCGTGGCGGCGAGCGCCTGCGCGAAGGCCAGAGCGTGGCCATCCTTGGTGAACAGGTAGAGGGTCTGGCGGTGCGCTGAGAGAAGCGCAACGCGGGGCTGGGAAGCTCTCAGCGTCCCGCGCCGTGGCCTTCAGAACTTCAGCGTCGCGATCAGTTCGACGACTCCGGCCGCGGATTCCCCCAGCGCGCACTGCAGGATTTCCTCGCCGACCAGCATGTCGACCGAGGCCGAGCGCGAGGCGCTGGCTTTCTTCGAATCTTTTCGGCACCCGGACGATGGGAGGTGGCTTTCGAAGTGGAAGGCCAGGCGGGTGTTCAACGAATGGGAGGGCCTGAAGACAGCTCCGATCGATTGCGACCGTTGGCCTGGGCGAGGTAGAGCGCTTTGTCG
>LNFM01011308.1_pt1 | contig 12189 bp, 13 predicted proteins | sample 596031 | NCBI WGS metagenome assembly LNFM01 (sample SAMN04254537, study PRJNA301005) | activated carbon metagenome | isolation source: dual media filters at the Ann Arbor, Michigan drinking water treatment plant | place: USA: Ann Arbor | reverse complement strand
CTGGCAATCTGAAGGTCGCCGGGGGAGGATACTGGCAATGACATAGCTGTGCGCAGGGGGTAGGCTTCCCGTACCATACTAGCTTTCTCATTTCATTCGAAAGCCGACCTCTCCCCGCAATGCGGGGAGAGGTAAAAAAAACGCCGCGGATTGCTCCACGGCGCTTTCAGTTCAGCAGTCCGGAAAGCGATTACTTGATCGCCTTCTCGTAAGGATAGATCACCTTGCCGGTCTCGAGCCGCTTCGGCTCCAGCACGACCTGGGTGCTCATGCCGCGCCAGGCATCGAGGCCCGCGTCGGCCGGGATGTCGCGATACTGCACGGTGAACATGTTGCCTTCGGCCCATTCACCCTTGCCGCCGAACTTGATCGGCCCCATCACGGTCTCGAACTTGTCCTTCTTCAGCGCGGCAGCGACCTTGTCGTCCTCGATGCTCTTGGCCGACTTGATCGCATCGCCGAGCACCTGCAACTGGGTATAGCCCCAGCCGCCGAGATAATAGCCGAGCGGATCGACGCCCGCGGCCTTGGCGCGCGCCTGGTATTCGGCGAAGAACTCCTTGGTGCCCTTGTACATCTGCTTTTCGTCCGGCACCCAGGTCTCGTAGTTGACGATGCCGTTCATCTTGTTCTTCAGCTTGTCCTTGAAGAACGTGGCCTGCAGGCCGACCATGGCGCCGCCGAACATTTTCGGTTTGAGATCGATTTCGTTCGCCGCCAGCACGATGCCGACCGAGTCAAGCGGATAGGCGCAGGCGACGACCAGATCGGGCTCGAGCGCCTTGATCGCGCGCACGATCGGCGCGAAATCGGTGGTCTTCGGCGGCGGCGGATAGGCCTTGTCGTAGACGATCTTGAAGCCGTGCTTCTTGGCGTTGTTACGCGCACCCTCGCAGGCGTTCTGGGCAAACTCGGCGTCGGCGTAGGTCAGGGCGACTGTCTGTGGCTTCGGGTTCTGCGCCGCGGCGATATCGAAGAAGCCCTTGGTGAACGAGCCCTTGGTGTCCTGCCCGGTCGGGATGACCGAGAAGTACTTCGGATACTTGAACTTGTCGTTGATATCGAGGCCGAACAGACTGACGAAGGTCTTGCCCTTGCGGATCACCACCGGCATGGCCGGCGCGATCTGGTTGGAGGCGTAGCCCGACACGACGAGGTCGACTTTGTCGACGTCGAGCAGCTTGGTGTAGATGCCGGGCACTTCCGACGGATCGCTCTTGTCGTCGTAATATTTCAGCTCGACTTGGCGGCCGAGAAGGCCGCCGGCCTTGTTGGTCTGGTCCTTCCAGATTTCCATGCCGAGCAGGGCCTGCTTGCCGTTCGGCGACAGCGCGCCGGTGAGCGACTGGCTGAAACCGATCACGATCGGCTTGCCGGCCGGCGCTTGCGCCTGCGCGCCGGTGACGGCGAACAGGGCGCCGGTCACGAGCGCAAGAGCCGCCCCCGCGATCCGCGTCAATGCACGCGACTTAAGGCTTTGCATCATTGTGTTCCTCCCCGATTTGGTTTTCGTTTTAATTCGGTGCCCGATAATGCCAGTGCGCGGGCCGATGGTCTAGGCGCGCGTGTGCGGTTTCGCGCGGCACCGCGCCGCGCCGCGACTGCCACGACAGTGGGCAGATCGTGGGACGCGCAACGATGCACGCCCCTGCGACCGATTGCTGCACTGCACGCTAGGCGGCTAGACGCCTTCGACCATGATGGTCTCGACCTCGCCAGCGCCGGTCCTGCGGAACGCCGCGGCAGCGTCGTATTCGGGTGAGGTAAAACAAGCGACGCCCTGCGCCATGGTCGGAAACTCGATGACGACGAAGCGCTGGAATTTGTCGGGGCCTTCCATGATCTGGAACTTGCCGCCGCGCGCCAGCACCTTGCCGCCGAATTTGGCGATGATGCCGGGAACGAGATCTGTGTATTTCTTGTATTCGACCGGATCGTTGATTTTCGAACGGGCAACCCAATAGGCCGGCATAGCGAAGCGTCTCCTTGGACAGTTGTCGATACAGTCACTGAGACTATAGTGACGCCCGTTACGCAAGACGAGAACGACAAGGAAAAATCATGCCGCGCCAAGTTATCGACATCTCGGTCCCGCTGGAAAACACCATCTACGCCGATCCGCCGGGATACGGACCGACCATCGAATATCTCGATCATCAGGCCACTGCCGCCGACGTGTTGAAATTCTTTCCCGGTCTGAAAAAAGAAGACCTCCCGGACGGCGAAGGCTGGGGTTTCGAATGGGTGCGGCTATCGACACACTGCACGACACATCTGGACGCGCCGTATCATTTCGCCTCCACCATGGACGGCGGCAAGCGCGCGCTCACCATCGACGAGGTGCCGCTCGACTGGTGCCTGCAACCCGGCGTCAAACTCGACTTCCGCCACTTCGCCGACGGTTATGTCGTCACCGCCGCCGATGTCGAAGCCGAGTTGAAGCGCATCGGCCACACGCTTTCACCGCTTGAAATTGTCGTCGTGAACACCAGCGCCGGCGCCGCCTATGGCCAACCCGACTATGTCGCCAAAGGCTGCGGCATGGGCCGCGAGGCGACGATGTATCTTCTGGAGCGCGGCGTGCGCGTTACCGGCATCGACGGCTGGAGCTGGGACGCGCCGTTTGTCCATACGATGAAACGATACGCCGAAACGCGCGATGCCTCGATCATCTGGGAAGGCCACCGCGCCGGCCGCGAGATCGGCTATTGCCACATTGAGAAGCTGCACAATCTCGAAAGCCTGCCGGCAACCGGCTTCACCGTCAGTTGCTTTCCGGTGAAGGTGCGCGGCGGTTCGGCAGGCTGGACCCGGGCGGTGGCTATCATTGATGCTTGATTGACGCAGGCCGCGGGCGATACTCTCTCCGCCAACGATAAAAGACCGGCCCTAAGCCGGCCATAAAAACAGCGTCAGGGAGGACGACATGGACAGACGTCAATTCGTCGCCGGCAGCACCGCCGCGACCGCCGCGTTCGCTTTTGGCCCGTCCTTCGCCCAGGACGCCTATCCATCGCACGCGATCACCTTCATCAATCCGTTTCCGCCGGGCGGCGCCGTCGATGTCGTCGGCCGGCCCTTCACGTCGCTGCTCGAGCCGGTCATCAAGCAGCCTTGCATCGTCGACACCAAGGCCGGCGCCGCCGGCGCGCTTGGCGCGCAGGTCGCCGCCAACGCCAAGCCGGACGGCTACACACTGCTGATGCATCTGGCGTCGATCTCCGGCTTTGCCGATGTCGATAAGCTGTTCGACCGCCAGCCCAAGTTCACTCGCGCCGATTTCATCCCGATCGCGCGGCTGTCGGCGGGTCCGATGGTCATCGTCGTCAACGACCAGCAGCCTTACAAGACGCTGAAGGATCTGGTCGACGACGCCAAAGCGCGGCCCGACCAGATCCTGTTCTCTTCCTCCGGACTTTACGGTGCGCTGCATCTGCCCGCGGCCTTGTTCATGAAAGCCGCCGGAATCAAGATGCGCCATCTGCCGACCAATGGCGGCGGGCCGGCGCTGACCGCGCTGCTCGGCAACAATGCTCAGATGCTGGTCTCGTCGATCGCCGCCGCCAGCGGCCAGTTGAAGGCCGGCAAGCTCAAGGCGCTCGGCTGCCTCGGCGCGCAACGCGCCGCCTCGATGCCGGACGTGCCGACGCTCAAGGAACAGGGGTACGACGTCGAGTTCTCGCTCTGGGTCGGCCTGTTCGCGCCGAAAGGCACGCCGGAGCCGGTGATCGCCAAATTGCGCGGCGAGGTGAAAAAAGTCGCGACCAGCGACCAGTTCAAGACCGCGATGACCAATATCGGCGACGAGGCCGCCTATCTCGATGCGCCGGACTTCGCCAAATTCTGGGACGCCGACGCCAAGCGCGTCGAACAGGCGGTGGCGTCGATCGGCAAGGTGCAAGGCTGATCGACGAAGGCTGAAGTCAAACCGGCGCACGGCGATGCTATCGCCGCGCGCCGCAATTCGAAAATTAAAGGACAAGAGACATGGACCGCCGCTCATTCGTCATCGGCACCGCCGCCTGCGTTGCCGCGGGACCGACGCTGGCGCAAGGCGCCTTTCCGTCGCATACGGTGACGATCCTGTGCGCCTTCCCGCCCGGCGGCGCCAACGACACCGTGACGCGACCGATCGCGGCGGCGCTGGAGCCGATCCTCAAGCAGCCGGTCGTGGTCGAAACCAAGGCCGGCGCCGGCGGCCAGATCGGCGCGCAGGTGGCGGCCGTCGCCAAGCCGGATGGTTACACCTTGCTGTCGCATAACAACGGCATTTCCGGTTATGCCGAGGTCGACAAACTGTTCGGCCGCACGCCGAAGACGACACGCGCCGATTTCATCCCGCTGGCGCGGCTGATCGCCGACCCGGTGCTGCTGCTGGTCAACGATCAGCAGCCCTACAAATCGCTGAAGGATTTCATCGACGACGCCAAAAAACGCCCGGAAGCCATCGTCTACAGTTCCGGCGGCCTCTATGGCGCCACCCATTTGCCGGTGGCGATTCTGGAAAAGGCGACCGGCATTCCGAAGTTGCGCCATTTGCCGACCAATGGCGGCGGGCCGGCGATCACGGCTTTGCTCGGCAACAATGCGCAGGCGTCGACGCAGACACTGTCGGCGGCATCGCAGCACATCAAGTCTGGCAAGCTGCGCGCTTTGGCCTCGTTCGGCGCGACGCGCTCGAAGATTTTGCCGGACGTGCCGACTCTGAAGGAGCTGGGCTACAACGCCGAATATTATCTGTGGGTCGGCCTGTTCGCGCCCAAGGGCACGCCGCCCGATGTCGTCGCCACACTGACCGCGGCGCTCGACAGAGCGGCGCAGTCCGAGCAGTTCAAGTCGGTGGTCGCCAATCTCGACCAAGAGTATTCCTATCAAAACGCCAAGGACTTCGCGGCGTTCTGGGACGCCGATGCCAAATTGTCCGACGAAGCGGTGCAGCTGATCGGCAAGCAAGGATGACGGGCGCGGCCGCGAAGAAACTGATCCTTCGCGCCGACCACATATCCGGTGCGTTCTTCGTCGCCGCCGGACTCGCGGTTATTGCCTTGAGCGGCGATCTGCCGATGGGGCAGCTCGCGATGCCCGGCGCCGGCTTCCTGCCCGAAATCGTCGCGGTGCTGATCATCGTGCTCGGCGCGTCGCTGTTCCTGCGCGCGCACGAAAGCCCGGCCTTTGCCTCGATCGCCTGGGACGACGGCCCGCACGCCGGCAAAGTCATTCTCATCACCGCCGCGGCGGTCGCGCTCTACGTCAAGCTCGGCTTCATCGTCACCATGGTGCTGATGATGGCGGCGCTGATGATCGTCATCGAACGCAAGAACATCCCGCGCGCGCTGCTGTATAGTGTCGCCATCGCCGGCGGCACCTACATTGTTTTCGTCTATGTGCTGCGGTCGCCTCTGCCGACCGGCATCCTCGGATATTGGTAAGGCGCGCATCCCGTGGAAGACACACTTCTCAGCCTGGCGCACGGCTTCGGCATTGCCTTCCAGCCGGGCAATCTCTGGTACGCCTTCCTCGGCTGCCTGGTCGGCACCCTGGTCGGCGTCCTGCCGGGCATCGGCCCGCTCTCCGGGATTTCCATTTTGCTGCCGGTGACTTTCGGGCTCAACGCCACCGAAGCGGTCATCATGCTGGCCGGCATCTATTACGGCTCGCAATATGGCGGCTCGACCACCTCGATCCTGATGCGCATTCCCGGCGAAGCCTCGTCGGTGATGACCTGTATCGACGGCAACGCCATGGCCAAGAAGGGCCGCGCCGGTGCGGCTTTGTGCATCGCCGCCGTCGGCTCCTTCATCGCCGGCACTTTCGGCATCGTGATGCTGACCCTGATCGCGCCGCCGCTCGCCGCCATCGCGCTGAAATTCGGCCCGCCGGAATACACCGCGCTCTTGATCATGGGGCTGATTTTCCTCGCCTACATGTCGTCGACCTCACTGGTGCGCACGCTGCTGATGGCCTGCCTCGGCCTGATGCTCGGCATGATCGGCATCGACAACATGACCGGCCATTTCCGCTACAGCTTCGATCTCGCCGAACTCGGCGACGGCATCGGCATCGTGCCGGTCGCGGTCGGCCTGTTCGGCCTCGGCGAAATCCTGGCGACGCCGAGCCACAAGGTGCGCGGCGAAGTCATCACGCCGAAATACCGCGAGCTGCTGCCGACGCGCGCCGAATGGAGAGCCGCCTATTGGCCGATCGCGCGCGGCAGCGTGCTCGGCTTCATCATCGGCATCATCCCCGGCTCGGCACACATCATCTCCAGTTTTTTGTCATATGCGCTGGAGCGGCGCATTTCCAAGAACCCGGAAGAGTTCGGCAAGGGCGCGGTCGCCGGCGTCGCCGGTCCCGAATCGGCCAACAATTCGGCATCGACCGGCGCCTTCGTGCCGATGCTGTCGCTCGGCATTCCGACCGGCCCGATCACCGCCGTGCTGATCGGCGCGCTGATGATCCACGGCGTGCCGGCCGGGCCGCAGCTCGTCACCGAGCACCGCGACCTGTTCTGGGGCTTCGTCGCCTCGATGTATGTCGGCAATCTGATGCTGCTGGCGCTGAACCTGCCGCTGGTCGGCGTCTTCGTCAGCGTGCTGCGCATTCCCTACGGCTATCTCTATCCGCTGATCATCATGTTCTGCATCGTCGGCGTCTACGAGGTGAACCACTCGATCGTCGACGTCTGGATCATGCTGATCATGGGCGTGCTGGGCTACGCCCTGCGCAAGTTCGACTTCGACCCGGCGCCTTTGGTGCTCGGCCTCGTCATCGCGCCGATCTTCGAACAATCGCTGCGCCAGTCGCTGATCATGTCGAACGGCAATTACCTGATCTTCTTCAGCCGGCCGTTCTCGGCCGCCTTGATGGCGATCTGCATTGTGCTGCTTGGTCTGTCGGCGCTGGCCTATTTCCTCAAGCGCAAGGACTGGCGCGCCAAGCTCGCGGCGGCGGAAGCGGGCGAGCCGGGCACGTAATGAGCTAAAGCGCCTCTTTGCGCGCGTGCAGCGCCATCGCGGTGAGCGCGATGCCGCCGAACACCATATTGATGCCGACGAGCAGGCCAAGCGCCCACACCGCGGTGCTCGGCAATCCGGCGATCAGCATGACGGCCAGCACCAGATCGACGATGCCGCTCATCAGCATCCAGCCCCATTGGCCGGACAGGTCGCGCCTGTGATCGAGCGCGAACATCACCGAGGCGACGCCTTCGATGATGAAGAACGCGATCAGCACCACCGTCAGCGACAGCGCGCCGGCGATCGGCTGCGCCAGCAAATAGCCGCCGGCGAGAACGGCGAGCGCGGCGGATGCCAGCGACCACCAGAAACCCGGCGCGCCGCGCATCCAGAATGTGGTGACCAAGCCAATAATGCCGCTGAGCAGGAACAACCAGCCGAACACCAGGGTCAACGCCAAGGTCGCAAAAGCCGGCAAGACGATGGCGATCAATCCCAGCACCAATAGCAGCACGCCCTCGGCGAGATAAAGTTTCCAGTGCTGATGCAGCGCTTTCACCACCGCGATCTGAACCTTGTTCATATCGGGTTCGCCGCCGGGCGCGGTGTCGGTCGGAAAGTCCGTGGGCATCGTCAACTCCGTTGTTTGCGCCGCATCCTACAGCCAAATGGCGGCGGCAGCGGCTATTTCTCCACCCAATCGGCACATTTCTGCACCTCGCCCTGGCCGCCCCACGGCATCACCGGCACCGACGACGTCGAATTCTTCGGCGAGCCTTCGATGATGCGGTCGCTATAGACCATATAGACCAGCACGTTGCGCTTGGTGTCGCAGCCACGCACGATCTGCATCTTCTTGAAGAACAGCGAGCGGCGCTGGCGGAACACATCCTCGCCCTGCTCGAACCTGGCCTTGAACTTGATCGGCCCGATCTGCCGGCAGGCCAGCGAAATGTCGGAAACCTCCTCGGCGACGCCGATCCAACCCTTGAAGCCGCCGCGCTCCGGCACGGTGAAGTGGCAGGCCACGCCCTCGACCTGCGGATCGTCGAGCCCGTAGGTGGCGAGCTTGTCGTTCGGCGTCAGCCATTTGAACACGGTCGATTTCTTGAAAATGATATCGGGCTCGTCGGCCGCCAGCGCCGGCAGCCCGCCAATTGTGACAAAGGCCGCGATCAGAAAAGCGATTAATGCGCGCAAGTGATCCTCCGGGACAAAGCGAATATACTGTCCACATAGGAACTGCCGAAGGGCCGGAAAAGGTCCAAGCCCGCTTTTCCGTTCACCACCAGGTCTGGGTGGAAACCAGTTCCGGCCAGCCAATGGCGCGCGAGGCTGCGGCCGCCGCATCATCCGGCGGCAGCGACAGGTCCCAGTCGCTGGCGGTGATGCGCCGGCCGGTGACGCCGTTGGCGGCGTCCGACATCAGCCAGACAGCAGGCGCGGCCATGATCGCCGGGCGCAACATCTTGCCGCGCGGCCAGCCGGCCTCGTCGGCGATGAACGGCGTGTCGGTCGGCCCGCCGGGGACCAGCACGTTGACCGTGATGCCGCTGCCGTTGAGCTGCTGCGCCCACACCGCCGACATCGATTCGAGCGCCGACTTCACCGCGCCATAGGGCAGCACGCGCAGCATCGTTTTGAAGCTGGTCGTGTTGTTGACGACGCGGCCCCATCCCTGTTTGCGCATGTGCGGCACCGCGGCTCGCGTCAAGATCATCGGCCCGCGCATGTTGACCAGATAGAACATGTCCCAGATGTCGGTGGTCAGTTCCTCGATGCCGGGATGGTGCGTTTCGGCATCGGGCCGGATCGCGCTCATGCCGATGCCGGCATTGTTGATGAGGCCGTCGATGCGGCCGAAATGCGCCAGCGCCGCCGCGACCGCGCCGTTGCATTCGTCCTCGCTCGATACGTCGGCCGGTATCGGCAGCAGACGTTCGCGGGGCACATCCAACGTCTCGAGCAGCCGAACCAGCGCTTCCGGATTGGCGTCCAAAGCGGCGACGCAATGCCCGGCGTCGAGCAGGGCCCGCGTCATGACGCTGCCGAGTCCGCCGGCCGCGCCGGTCAGTAGGATTGCACGCTCTTTGAATTGGCCGGTCACGAAGCCACCCGCTCAACGGATGTGAAAACAGAAAAAGATACCGATGCGGATGCAGATACCGCGAAAGCCATAATACACCTTACATAAGTGAAATTCGATTTTTGCATGCTTTGTTATTTAACTCAGCCTATAAGTGTAAACCATATCGTCCCTGTGGTTTTCACGCTGTGCGAAGCAAACATCGCTTTGAAACGCCATACCAGAGGGTCGGATTATGCGCCTCAATTTGCCTTTAACTGATATTGAATTTCCGCTCGACGAAGCAAAAACCATTGTTTCGACAACCGATCTCAATGGCAATATTGAATACGCCAACGGCTATTTCGTCGAGGTCAGCGGCTTCACCGAACAGGAACTGATCGGTCAGCCGCAGAACATCCTGCGCCATCCCGACATGCCGGAAACGGCCTTCGCCGACCTCTGGAAAACCGTCAAGGCCGGCCTGCCGTGGCGCGGCCTGGTCAAGAACCGCCAGAAAAACGGCGGCTATTACTGGGTGCTCGCCAACGTCACCCCGGTCATCGAGAACGGCAAGCCGATCGGCTACATGTCGGTGCGCACCAAGCCGAGCCGCGCCCAGGTCGACATGGCGACGAAATTATACGCGCAGGAAAAGGCCAAGCCCGGCAGCGTCGCGCTTTGCCAGGGCCAGCCGGTCAAGTCGGGCTTGTTCAGCGGCGGGCTGACGAAGTCGATGCCGCTCGGCATGCGCGTGCAGATCATGCTCGGCGCCGTGCTGGCGGCGACCGGCCTTCTCGGCGCCGCCGCCGTGGCGCCGCAACTTTTCGCCGATATCGGCTATCACGGCTGGCAGGGCGGCCTCGCCGCGATGAGCGCACTGTTCACGATCTCGTTCTGGTACTTTCTGGTCAGGCACGTTGTCGGCCCGATCAAGGCTGCGCTGAAAACCGCGCAGGCCATGGCCGGCGGCGACCTGACCACGGAAATTTCCACGACCCGCATCGACGACATCGGTCAGCTCATCCGCGCCATGGCGCAGCTGAACACCAACCTGCACAGCATCGTCGGCGACATCCGCCTCAATTTCGAAGACATCGTGCAGGCCACGCGCCAGCTCGCCAGCGGCAACGTCGATCTGTCGGCGCGCACCGACTCGCAGGCCGCCGCGCTTGAGGAAACCGCCGCCAGCATGGAAGAACTGACCTCGGCGGTGAAGCAGAACGCCGACAACTCGACCAACGGCGACAAGGCCGCCGCGCTGGCGCTGAACACGACCAACAAAGGCGCCGAGATCGTCAACAAGGTGGTCACGACCATCGCCGAAATCAGCGAATCGTCGAGCAAGATTTCCGACATTGTCGGCCTCATCAACGGCATCGCCTCGCAGACCAACCTCTTGGCGCTCAACGCCGCGGTCGAAGCCGCGCGCGCCGGCGAGGCCGGCCGCGGCTTTGCCGTCGTCGCCACCGAAGTGCGCAGCCTGGCGCAGCGCTCGGCGCAGGCGGCGACCGAAATCCGCCAGTTGATCGAAACCTCGGTCGAGAAGGTCAACACCGGCACCGTGCTGGCCAACGACGCCGGCACGGCGATGCAGGAAATACTGGGGGCGGTGAACCGCGTCACCGCTTTGATTTCGGACATTTCCTCCGCGTCGGTCGAGCAGAGCACCGGCATCGGTCAGGTCAATGAAGCCGTCACCCAGATGGACGAAGTCACCCAGCAGAACGCCGCGCTGGTCGAAGAAGCCTCGGCTGCGACCAGCAATCTGGAACAGCAGGGCAACAAACTCATGCAGGCGCTGGAAGTGTTCAAGCTGCACAGCAAGAACAATGCGTCTGGTAGCGAGGCCGGCGGCAAAGGCGGCGCTAGGGCGGCTGCCGCTTCCGGCGGCCAGCAACAGGCGAAGGCGTACCGCAAGGCCGCCTGACCTTCACACAGTTACTAATAAAAAACCGGGGCGCGATGCCCCGGTTTTTCTTTTTGCGCAGGCGCTATGCGCTCACGCCCACAGGCGTTCTTTTTCCATGCCCTTGTACAGGTCGGCGACGAATTCTCCGTAGCCGTTGAACAAGAGCGTCGGCTTGCGCTCGCCGGTGCCGATGATCTCCTCGGTCGCCTGGCTCCAGCGCGGATGCGGCACCGCCGGATTGACGTTGGCCCAGAAGCCGTATTCCGACTTCTGCAACTTCTCCCACATGCCGACCGGCTGTTGTTCGACGAAACTGAAACGCACGATCGACTTGATCGACTTGAAGCCGTATTTCCACGGCACCGCCAGCCGCAACGGCGCGCCGTGCTGCTTGAGCATCGGGTGGCCGTAGGCGCCGGTGGCGATAAATGAAAGATCGTTGGTCGCCTCCGCCATGGTCAGGCCTTCGACATAAGGCCACGGATACCAGGCCTGGCGCTGGCCGGGCGCGACCTTCGGATTGAGGAAGGTTTCCATGTGCAGATATTTCGCCGAGCCGAGCGGCCTGGCGAGATCGACCAGCTTCGACAGCGGAAATCCGGTCCAGGCGATCGCCATGCTCCAGGCTTCGACGCAGCGGTGCCGGTAGGTGCGCTCCTCGATGCCGATCTTGCGGATCAGTTCGTCGGCGCCGATCTCGAAAGGCTTTTCCACCATGCCGTCGATCTTCACCATCCACGGCCGGATCGGCAGCTTCTGCGCCTGCTCGACGACATCCTTGGTCGAGTTGAATTCGAAGAAATTGTTGTAGTTGGCGTTGATCTTCTCGTCGGTGATCGGCCGGTCGAGCGGGTATTTCGTATTGAGCTTGGCCGGATAGAGATCGGCGTTCGGGTCCGGCAGGTTGGCAACGTCGCTGACGCGCTGGGCCTGCGCCGCCGCCGGCGCCAAAGCCAGCGCTGAGGCGCCGCCGATCAACAGGCTGCGCCGGCTGAAGGCGAGATGTTCGGGTGTCAGTTGGCTTTCGGGAATTTCCCAACCGCGGCGGCGAATAATTTTCATCGGCGTCATTCTCCCAGGACTTTGTTGTCCCAAGAGGTACGGCGGAGGCGGCTCACAGGCAAGTCACGGATGGTTGTCCATTCCATCCGCAGCATCTCTTACCCTCCCCTGGAGGGGGATCGTTGCGTAATTCGCTGCCTGTGATTCACTGCCTTTTTCGGATGGGAGGCAGAGATGGCGGAGCGGGATCAGTT
>LNFM01011307.1_pt1 | contig 12189 bp, 14 predicted proteins | sample 596031 | NCBI WGS metagenome assembly LNFM01 (sample SAMN04254537, study PRJNA301005) | activated carbon metagenome | isolation source: dual media filters at the Ann Arbor, Michigan drinking water treatment plant | place: USA: Ann Arbor | reverse complement strand
TATTCCCGAACGAGCCGCTCAAGCTCGAACGCGACATGAAAGGCGACGAGAACATCACCGGTCGCCTGATCGACATCATCGCCCCGATCGGCAAAGGCCAGCGTGGCCTGCTGGTGGCCAGTCCCAAGAGTGGCAAGACGGTGCTGATGCAGCACATCGCTCACGCCATCGCAGCCAATCACCCCGATGTGGTGCTGATCGTGCTGCTGATCGACGAGCGGCCCGAAGAGGTGACGGAGATGCAGCGCTCGGTGCGCGGCGAGGTGGTGGCCTCCACCTTCGACGAACCGGCAGTGCGCCACGTGCAGGTGGCCGAAATGGTGATCGAGAAGGCCAAGCGCCTGGCCGAGTCCAAAAAGGACGTGGTGATCCTGCTTGACTCGATCACGCGCCTGGCACGCGCCTACAACACCGTGATCCCAGCCTCGGGCAAGGTACTCACCGGCGGTGTGGACGCGAACGCGCTGCAGCGACCCAAGCGCTTCTTCGGTGCCGCCCGCAACATCGAGGAAGGCGGCTCGCTCACGATCATCGCCACCGCGCTCATCGACACCGGATCGCGCATGGACGACGTGATCTACGAGGAGTTCAAGGGCACCGGCAACATGGAGATCCACATGGAGCGCCGGCTCGCCGAAAAGCGCGTCTATCCGGCACTCAATGTGAACCGTTCGGGCACGCGCAAGGAAGAATTGCTGCTCAAGCCCGAGATCCTGCAGAAGGTCTGGATCCTGCGAAAGCTTCTGTACGGCATGGACGAGATCGAGGCGATGGAGTTCCTGCTCGACAAGATGAAGAGCACCAAGACCAATGCCGAGTTCTTCGAGATGATGCGCCGCGGAGGTTGAGCTTTCGCCAGGCTGCACTGCTCGATGGCGCCAAACGGCCGCGCCCGGACATCTGTTTGCGGGCCTGACCCGTTTCGCGGATAATCCGCGGCTTTTCCGCATGGGCACGTGGCTGGAAACGCGCGTCACCGGCAAGTTGGGCAATCTGGCGCAGGCCACCCAAGCTTTCCGTTCGACGCCGATCCGTCTGGCGACCCAACAACAGGACCGAGGCAAATGAAAGCAGGCATCCACCCCGAGTACCGGGACGTCGTGTTTCAGGACATGCAGACCGACTTCCGCTTCATCACCCGGTCGACCGCGCAGACACGCGACAAGATCGAGATCGATGGCAAGACGTATCCGCTGATCAAGCTCGACACGACTTCGGAGTCGCATCCGTTCTACACCGGCGCGCAGACCCGGATCGTCGAGACCGGCCGCGTCGAGAAGTTCCGCCAGAAGTTCGCTGCGAAGACCGAGCAGGTCAATGCCGCCGCGGCCGCTGCCACCAAGGCCAAGGAAGAGACCGCTGCCCGGGCTCGCAAGAAGTAGTTGCGCTGGCCGTGGCCGCGAGGCGCAGCAGAAAAAGGCAGCTTCGGCTGCCTTTTTCCGTTGTGGCCCGCAGTGCCTTGGCTTGCGCGCACCCCGCACTGTCATGGCGTAGCCTTCGCTTCCGATGAGCTTTGACACCCGCCTGTCCCCGTCGCGCGTCTCGGCGGCGGCCGCCACCGAGTTCCCGCGCTGGGCGCTGTACGCGCTGCTCGTGGTCTACATCGGCGCCGGCCTGTTCGGCCGCGATCCCTGGTACTCGGAAGACGCGGTCGGTTTCGGCATCATCTCGTCGATGGCCAACGGCACCGCCACCGACTGGTGGCTGCCGAACATCGCAGGCGAGTGGCTGACCGACGAGGGGCCGCTGCCCTTCTGGGTCGGCGCGCTGTTCGTCTGGCTCCTAGGCCCGCTGGTCGGCGATGCGCAGGCGGCCCGCCTGTCCGTCTTGCTCTGGTTCACGCTCACCACGACCGCTCTTTGGTATGCGACCTATCGGCTAGCGCGACGCGACGAGGCGCAACCGGTCACGTTTGCGTTCGGCGGTGAAGCGGCGCCACGCGACTACGGCCGCATGCTGGCCGACATTGCCGTGCTGCTCCTGCTGGGCACCATCGGCATCGTTGTCCGGATGCACGAGACCACCGCCGAGACCGCCGCGCTCGCGTTCGTCAGTTGTGCGCTCTTCGGGCTCGTCTTGTCGCTCGACGCGCCGGTACGCGGCGCGCTGGTCGCCGGCGCGTCGATCGGCGCCCTGGCGCTGTCTCGCGGGCCGTTGCCGGCACTCTGGCTGCTGGTGGCAGCAGTGGGTGTGCTGTGGGTGGCATTGCCAGAACCGCAACGACGCATTGCCGGACTCACTGCCGTGTTCGCAGCGACCATGGTCGGTGCCATCTGGCCGTTTGGCGCGCTCACCATTCCCGGCACTGCCGCCGCGGACTACTACGCTATCTGGGAGCATCATCTGGCGCAGTCGCTCGGCCTGCCGCGGCCTGCCGACCTGAACTGGGTGCCACGCAACATTGCCTGGTACACGTGGCCGCTGTGGCCGCTGGCCGCCTGGACGGCGTACTCGTGGCGCCATGCACTGCGCCGACCGCACGTCGCAATTCCCGGCGTGGTCATCATCGCGCTGTTCCTGGCGATGCTGTTTCACCGGCCGGTCAGCGACTCGAGCCTGATCTTGCTGGTGCCGCCGCTGGTACTGCTCGCCGCGTTCGGAGCGACCTCATTGCGGCGAAGTCTCGACACCCTGATCGACTGGTTCGCCATTGCGACGTTCACCTTGTTCGCGCTGGCCGCATGGGCGTACTTCGTGGCCCTCACCACGGGCACGCCGCCGCGCATGGCCGCCTCCGTGATCCGCCTTGTGCCCGGTTTCGAACCGCAGTTGCATCCGATTGCTCTCGCACTGGCGGCAGCCGCCAGCGCCGGCTGGGTGGCCCTGGTGCTCTGGCGTGTCCTGCGGCGCCCGCCAATGCTCTGGCGCGGACCTGCGCTCGCCGCCTACGGCCTGACCATGCTCTGGCTGCTGCTGGTGGCGCTCTATCTGCCGGCCGTCAACTACAACCGCGGCTACGGTCCGATCGCCGCCACGGTACGTGAGCAGGCCGACCGGGTAGCGCCTGGCTCATGCATCGAGGGCTATCGCCTGTTCGCGGCGCACAAGGCGTTGTTCGCCCACCATGGCGGATTGATCTTCGCCCCACCCAACGCCGGATCGATGTGCGAACTGCTGCTGCAGCGCGACTCACGGCGTACCCAACTCGACGACGAACCGCCGACAGGCGACTGGACGCTGATCTGGGAAGGTCGCTGGCCGGCGCGACCCGACGAGACGCTCAGACTCTACCGACGCGGCGCTTGAAAACCCGCGGTCAACCACCGAGCGGCGCGATCGGCGCCTGCTCTTTCGCTCCGTGACTCGCACCGCCGACTCCCCGCCGGCGCCGGGCGTTGCCCTGCGCGATCTGCTGCGGCTGGCGGGACCGATCTTCATTGCGCAGCTGGCCGTCATGGGGCTCGCGGTGATCGACACCGTGATGGCCGGGCGCCTGTCCGCCACCGACTTGGCCGCGGTGGCGATCGGCATGAGCATCTACTCGAGCGTGTTCATCGGGTTGATGGGCGTGCTGCAGGCGCTGACACCGGTCGCCGGCCATCACTTTGGGGCAGGTCGCTGGCATGAGATCGGCGAGGACCTCGGTCAGGGTAACTGGCTTGCGCTGGCGCTGGCGCTGATCGGCATGCCGATACTGCTGTTCAACTGGCCGTGGCTGAGGTGGGTCGGCGTGGCTCCCGATGTGGCGGCGATTGCGCATCAGTACCTGCTGTTCGTGGCTTTTGGCTTGCCCGGCGCCCTGCTGGCGCGGTCGTACATCGCCTTGAACTCCGCAGTGTCGCGCCCGAACGTGGCGATGGCGATCAACCTCGGCATGCTGGCGGCCAAGGTGCCGCTGAACCACCTGCTGATCCACGGCGCGGGACCCGTTCCACCGCTCGGCGGCGCTGGATGCGGATTAGCCACCGCGCTGCTGATGTGGGGTGCGGCGGCCACCAACGCCGCCGTCTGGCGCCTCGATCCGTTCTACGACCGCTTCCGCACGCGATCGCCCCGGTCAGCCCTGCCGCGCTGGAATCGGCAAAAGGAACTGCTCAGGCTCGGGGTGCCGTCCGGAGTCTCGCTGCTGATCGAGGTGACATCGTTCACGTTCATCGCGATCCTGATCGCGCGCCTGGGCGCGGTAACGATCGGCGGTCACCACATCATCGCCAACATCGTTTCGCTGTTGTTCATGATTCCACTCGCCTTGGGGATCGCGACCAGCGTGCTGGTGGCGCAGTGCCTGGGCGCCGGCGCGGGCCGACAGGCTCAAGTAGCGGCTCGCCGCGGTTGGAACGTTTCGATGATCACTGCAATGGTGGCGGCGAGCGCGGTGTGGTTCTGTCGCGGACCGCTGGTCAACAGCTACACGACCGACGCGGCAGTGGCCGAGATGGCGCTGTCCCTGATGGCGCTGGCGCTGATCTTTCACGTCTTCGACGCGATGCAGGGTGCAGCAGGGCTGGTGCTGCGCGGCTACAAAGTCGCCTTCGCCCCCATGCTGATTCACTCCGCCGCCCTGTGGGGCGTCGGCCTGCTGGGCGGCTACGCCCTTGCTTACCACAGCGAGTTTGGCCGAGAGCATGGTGGCGCGGCCGCGTTCTGGACCGCCGCGATCGTCGGTATTGCTTTGGCGGGGGTCGCGCTCAGTTGGCTCGCGTCGCGCGTGGCGCGCCGCCACGTCGAGTAACCCAGCCACCGGGAAAAAAAGGCCGGGCGATCTGCCCGGCCTGGTTGACCCACTATCGAGAGTTAGCGACCCTGAGCCTGCAGCGCGGCGATGCGCTCTTCAATCGGCGGGTGACTCGAAAACAACGCCATCATGCCGCTCGGCTTGCCGGCGATGCCCATTGCCTTCACCTGCGATGGCAGCTCACCCGGCTGCATCCCACCCAGGCGCGCGAGCGCGTTGATCATCGGGCGGCCGCTGCCCATCAGCGCGGCAGCGCCAGCGTCCGCGCGAAACTCGCGCTGGCGCGAGAACCACGCGACGATGATTGCAGCAAGGAAACCGAGAACGATATCCATCACGATCACCGTCACCCAGTAGCCAATGCCAGGACCCTCTTCCTGATTGCGCAGGATGATTCGGTCGACCACGTAGCCGATGACCCGGGACAGAAACACCACGAACGTATTCATGACGCCCTGGATCAACGTCAAGGTGACCATGTCACCGTTGGCCACGTGCGCAACCTCGTGGCCGAGGACTGCTTCGACCTCCTCGCGACTCATCGACTGCAGCAAACCCGTGGAAACAGCCACCAGCGCGCTGTTCTTGAAAGCGCCTGTTGCAAAGGCATTGGGCTCGCCCTCATACAGCGCGACCTCGGGCATACCGATACCAGCCTTGTCCGCGTGCTTGCGAACCGTGTCGACCAGCCACTGCTCCATCGCATTGCGCGGCTGAGTGATTACCTGCGCCTTGGTGGACCACTTCGCCATCGGCTTGCTGATCAGAAGCGAAATGAACGCGCCGACGAAGCCCACGATGAGCGAAAAGATCATCAGCGGGACAATCTGCAATGTCTGCCCGCCCATGCGAAAGCTAATGCCGAACACGCTGCTCACCACGGTCAGCGTGATGCCCAGCACGACCATGATCGCAAGGTTCGTCAGGACGAACAGCGCGATACGTTTCATGTGATCTCCAGAAAGGAAAAATAGTGGGTTGGCCGGGATGTACCCGCTAGCCGAACCGAAAGGAGTCTAAGGCAGTCGCCTTGGATCCCACCACTCAGGTCTTTCCACGGTCCTACATCGGATTGCCTCACCCTATTCCAGGTCCGGCAATTCGACCGGACAACCTTCACGGGGTTCAACATGGGGCTGGCGTGGCGCAACGCAAGCGCCGTCCCTGCGTATTGGCGTCGCTAGAAACCCTGGGTTTTCACTAGGCTCAGTTCAATGCCCCTCCCCCTGCCGAACACGCGAACGCGCACGCCCCATTCCTGTCTTGCCCCGCCTGATCTTTGCCAGCCGGTCGCTGCAACTGCCCCTTTACTTCGGCCTGATCCTGGCGCAAGCGGTCTACGTACTCCACTTTTGGGTTGAACTGGTGCACCTGATCGAGGCGGCCTTCGGCAGCCAGGAGGCGCTCACCAAGCTCATCACCAGCGTCGGCTACAAGTCCTCGACAACCATGACCGGGCTGAACGAGACGCTGATCATGCTGGTGGTGCTCGCGTTGATCGACGTGGTGATGGTCGCTGATCATGGTGATCATCGGCGGCTACGAGAGGTTTGTGTCCCGGATGTACCTCGAAAACCATCCTGACCAGCCAGAGTGGCTGTCGCACGTAAACGCCAGCGTGCTCAAGGTCAAGCTTGCCACTGCGATCATCGGCATCAGTTCGATCCACCTGCTCAAGACCTTCATCAACGCAGAGAACTACAGCGAGAAGGTGCTCATCGCGCAGACCGTGATCCACGTTGCCTTCCTGTTTCGGCGATGGCTATCGCCGCCACTGACCGGCTTATGGTCGTTGCAGCCAAAGCCGCCAAGGCGAACGTCGCGCACTGAACCTCGCCAGGAGATGCTGTGATGTCAGCACGTTCGCACCTAACAGTACTCAAGGCATGGCGGGACAGCGGCAGGCATCCGATGGCCGCCTGAGCGCTACACGCACCACAATGAACCGGCCGGCCTATCGCGCGATGCGGCTCGTCCCATACCTGTCGGTCGACGGCCTGCCGTTCGCCCTTTCGCCGGAACAGTTGCACGTGCGCTTCGGACCCCCGCGACGGCAGGCGCGCACGTCGGTTGGGCTCAACGAGCACGACTACGGCGACCGTGTGTTTCGATTCCAGGACAGTGGGCGGCTGGAAGAGGTGACGCAACGCGCACCGGTGGCGGTCCTGCGAGAGACCGTCGTCCCGTTCGCGGCGCTTGCAGCGTTCGTCCGTTCGCACGACGGCGAGGCGTTCGAGCGCGCGGGCTTTCTCGTGAGCCCGCGCTACGGGTTGGCATTCGTTCCCGCCTCGCCCGACTGGGTGACCGCGCTCGCCGCGCACTGCATTCTGACCTGGCGCGCGCTAAAGTGAGTCCATGTCTTCGCCGAACCGCATTGCCATCATCGGCGCCAGCGGCAGCGGCAAGTCGACGCTCGGCCAGTGGATCGAACGTCACCTGGGTCTGCCGTTCACCGATCTTGACGATGTGTTCTGGCGACCGGGTTGGCAAAAAGCGCCCGTCGATGTCTTTCGCGCCGATGTCGATCGCCTGACGTCCCGTCCGCTCTGGGCGCTCGCTGGCAACTACAGCAGCGCCCAAGACCTGATCTGGCCGCGGGCGGACACCGTCATTTGGCTCGACCTGCCGCTATCGCTGACGCTCTGGCGCGCGACGCTGCGCGTGGTGCGACAGACGATTTCACGAGAGCCGATCTGCAACGGCAACCAGCAGAGCATTTCGGCTCTGTTCTTCGGCAAGGACCCGCTGCTGTGGTACGCAATCAGGACGGTGCCGCAGCGCCGACGCGCGTGGCCTGCCATCCTCGCCAGGCCAGAGCACACACACCTTCAGGTCGTGCGACTCGAACGACCTGCGGCCGTCATGCGCTGGCAAGCGTCGGTGCCGACCCGGCAGCGGTTCGACCATGTCGTTTGACTCGCTGGCCGACCTGCTCGCACAACGAATGCTTGAGCAGCGACACAAGCAGGCAGTCGCCATTGTCGCGATCGATGGGTTCGGCTGCTGCGGCAAGTCGACGCTGGCGCAGGCGCTGGCAGTGCGCACGGGCGCAGCGTCACTGGAGACCGACGATTTTCAGCAGCCGGACGGCGGCCTCATCGAGCCCGCGAGTCCGTTGAGCTACCGGCGGTGGTCTGCGCTGCAGGCCACCGCCATCGCGCTCGCACTCGGCCAGCCAGCGCGGTACGCCGCCATCGACTGGGAGACTCACAAATTGCAGACCGAGGTCGAAGTGCAGCCGAAGCCGATTCTGATCGTCGATGGTATCGGCGCGCACGCGCTGCGGTTCCCGACCCCGCCACTGCGCGTGTTTGTCGACGGGCACGCCCGCAGCCGCATGCAGCGAGTTGCAGCGCGCGACGGCGCAAAGCACGCGGACTGGGATCGCTACGTGATGGTTGAGCTCGCCTACTTCGAGCGCTACAAGCCATGGCGGACGGCGGACCTGTTCGTGATTGGCGCCGAACTCACGTTCGGCAACAGCAGCGAGGGATTTGCGCGCTTGCTGGAGCGTGCTGCGTCCGAACTTACGGGCCGGCTTGACCGTCCGTATCGCCCATGACGCGTCGCATGAACCGTTCTGCCCGCGCGCGCGACCTGAGCGCGCAGAGTCACCTTAGACGGGGAACACGCCGGTCGAAAGATAGCGATCGCCGCGATCGCAGACGATGAAGACAATCGTCGCGTTCTCCGATTCGGCCGCAATGCGCAGCGCGATCACGCAGGCGCCGGCAGCGGAGATGCCGCAGAAGATGCCCTCTTCTGCCGCCAGGCGGCGCGCCATGTGCTCGGCATCGGACTGCGACACCGGCTCGATGCGGTCGACGCGTGAGACGTCATAGATCTTCGGCAGGTAGGCCTCGGGCCACTTGCGGATGCCCGGGATCCTCGATCCTTCCGACGGCTGCGCGCCGACGATCTGCACCGCTGGATTCGCTTCCTTGAGATAGCGGCTCACGCCCATGATGGTGCCGGTGGTGCCCATGGCGCTGACGAAGTGCGTGATGCGGCCGCTGGTGTCGCGCCAGATTTCGGGGCCTGTCGTCTCGTAGTGCGCGCGCGGGTTGTCGGGGTTGGCGAACTGGTCGAGCACCTTCCCCTCGCCGCGTGACTGCATGGCCATCGCCAGGTCGCGCGCGAACTCCATGCCGGTCGACTTGCCGTCGCCCTTGGCCGGCGTGAGGATCAGTTCCGCGCCGTACGCGGTCATGCTCGCGCGACGCTCGGCGGAGAGGTCGTCCGGCATGATGAGGGTCATCCGGTAGCCCTTCATCGCCGCGATCATCGCCAACGCGATGCCGGTGTTGCCGCTGGTAGCCTCGATCAGCCGATCGCCTGGCTTGATCTCACCGCGCTCCTCGGCGCGCAGGATCATCGAGTAGGCGGGCCGGTCCTTGACCGAGCCGCCCGGATTGTTGCCCTCCAGCTTGCCCAAGATCAGGTTGCCACGCCGCAGGTTGTCGGTCCCGGGCAATCTCTGCAACCGCACCAACGGCGTATTGCCTATGGTGGCGTCGATGGTCGGCAGCGCAACGGGCAATGATCGATCACTCACTTGCCCGGTTCCTTCGCCTTGGGCGCGACCGCGGTGAACGTACCGCGCTCGCCATTGACGGTCACGCCGCGAGACTGCCACTGCTGGACGCGCTTGCCGCTGATGCCCTTGACGCGCTTGCGCAGGTCGGCCCAGCCGGCGAACGGTGCCTTGCTTCGTTCCACCAGCATCTTGTCCGCCAGTACCACGCCAATGCCGTCGAGTTGTTCGAGCTGCGCGCGGTTCGCCTCGTTGATCTCGAGGGCCTGCGCGAGCAACGGCAACAACGCAGCGATCAGGATCACAAGCCGTCGCATCTCACCCCTCAGCCGGCGGCATCCAGTTCCTCTATCCGCCGCGGCGGATAGCTGTCCCAACTCGTGCACCCGGGGCACTGCCAGTGGAACTCCCGCGCGCGGAAACCGCACTTGCTGCAGCGATAGCGGGCCAGCTTGCGCGTTTGTGAATGGATCAGGTTGCGCAGCAGGTCGAGCTCAGGATCGCCCTTGACCGCAGCACTGCGCAGCGCGAGCAGCTTTTCGAATCCGAGGAGCGACGGGTGTCGCTTGAGTTCGTCGCGCAGCAGCGCCTCGGCCGGGCCCGCCCCTTCCCAGTCGGCGACGCGCTTGTAGACCACCTCAAGCATGTCCACGCTGGGCGAATCGAGCAGGCTGCGGCGCAGGAGATTGAGCGCCTCCGTGCGGCGTCCTGCGGCATCCATGGCCAGCGACAATCGGTCAGCGACGAGCGTGACGTACTCGGGTGCCAAGCCTTCCAGCCGCAGCCAGTGCTTGACGGCGTCGTCGTGCTGCCCTCGCTTGGCGGCCAGGTCGCCTGCCAGCACCGTGGCGCGCATCGAACGGCGATCAGAGACCAGCGCTTCGTCCAGATACTGCTGGGCATCGGCCAGTTCCCCCTTGGCGATCGCCTTGTCCGCCAATTCGCAGTAGAAGTGCGCGATCGACACGTGGTGCGCCTCGCCTGCCTCGCGCTCGAGGCGACGGGCGCAGTCGATCGCCTTCAGCCACTCGCGCTCCATCTGGTAGATGCGCAGCAGCGCACGCAGCGCGGCGAAGCGATGCGCTTGATCGTCGAGCAAGCGGACGAAGGCCTCTTCGGCGCGATCGAGCAGGCCGCCCTTCAAGTAATCCTGACCGAGTTCGGCGAGCGCATTGGAGCGCTCCTTGACAGGCAGATCGGCGCGATTGAGCAGATGGGTGTGGATGCGCACCGCGCGATCGATCTCACCCCGGCGCCGAAACAGATTGCCCAGGGCGTAGTGCAGTTCGATCGTCTCTGGATCGAGCTTCACCACCTCGATGAATGAATCGATGGCCTTGTCCGGCTGCTCGTTCAACAGGAGATTGACGCCGCGGAAGACCGACAGAGGTGTCCCCCCCTGATCGGCAGTGCGCACCCGCGCCTCGAAACCGCGTGCAAACCAGCCCACCGCGAAAACGAGCGGCAGGAACAGCAGGTGCCACGGTTCGAGTTCGAACATTCGCCCGGCTCAGCGCGGGAACTGCGTGTCGGCGTCGAGCTGCCCGACGGCGCCGGCATTGCGCGCGGCATTGGCAAGTTGATCGTTGTATCGCTCGGCCGCAGCCTCGGCGACCTTGGCGCGACTGGCCTGGTTCGACAGTGCGGCAACCTGGCGCCGCAGCCGGAACACCTTGGGCGCGAGCGCCGCCGCGCCGGCCAACACGCCCACCACCATGCAGCCCAGAATGATCAGGATCAGCGGCACGCCATCCCAGCCCACGGTCTCTGTCAGTCGCAGCGGTACCGGCGTGGTGTTCTTTAGCGCGAACCACAGCACCAGGGCGAAGAACGCAAGACGGATCAACCAGCCAAGCAGTTGCATGGGCACGGGCGCAGAAGATGCAATGAAGCCATTCTAAAGGCGCCGCCGCAAGGCGCGTTGCCGCCTCGCGGCCGCCCAAAAACAAAAGCCCCGCAGGTGCGGGGCCGGGAATGCATCCATGCTGGCGATGACGCTTAGCTGTCGACCGCTTCGGTCGGCATGCCGTTTCCAGCGGTGCCGTCGACCCGTTCGCGCAGTTCCTTGCCGGCCTTGAAATGCGGCACGTGCTTGGCCGGCACCGGCACCCGCTCCCCCGACTTCGGATTACGGCCGACGCGCGGTGGTCGGTAGTTGAGCGCAAAGCTGCCAAAGCCGCGAATTTCGATGCGATTGCCCTCCGCCAGGGCGGCGCTCATGGCATCGAGGATGGTCTTGACCGCTTCGTCGGCGTCGCGCGCGACCAGTCGCTGATTGCGCTCCGCGAGGCGCGCAATCAGTTCCGACTTGGTCATCGTCTTTTCGTCTTCCTTCACGACGGCGCTCGCCTGCTTGTCGGCCCGCGATCTAGCGACTGTCGAGCTTGGCCTTGAGCAAGGCACCGAGGTTGGTGGTCCCGGTCTGGGCGTCGGCCTGGATCCGCTGCATCTGCTCGGCGGTCTCGGCGTTGTCACGCGCCTTGACCGAGAGGTTGATGTTGCGGGTCTTGCGATCGACGTTGATGATCATTGCCGTCACCGACTCGCCTTCCTTCAGGTGCGTGCGGGCATCCTCGACGCGGTCGGGCGAGATTTCCGAGGCGCGCAGATAGCCTTCGACGTCGCCGCCCAGGCTGACCACGGCACCCTTGGCATCCACGCTCTTGACGGTGCCGGTGATGACCTGGCCCTTTTCGTGGGCGCCGGCATAGTTGGTGAACGGATCACCCCCCATTTGCTTGACGCCCAGCGAAATCCGCTCGCGCTCGGTGTCGATCGCCAGCACCACGGCCTCGATTTCGTCGCCCTTCTTGTACTTGCGCACGGCCTCTTCGCCCGGCTCGTTCCACGAGAGGTCGGACAGATGCACCAGGCCGTCGATGCCGCCGTTCAAGCCGATGAAGACGCCGAAGTCGGTGATCGACTTGATCTGGCCCTTTACCTTGTCGCCCTTCTTGTGCGAGATCGAGAAGTCGTCCCA
>LNFM01011306.1_pt1 | contig 12190 bp, 10 predicted proteins | sample 596031 | NCBI WGS metagenome assembly LNFM01 (sample SAMN04254537, study PRJNA301005) | activated carbon metagenome | isolation source: dual media filters at the Ann Arbor, Michigan drinking water treatment plant | place: USA: Ann Arbor | reverse complement strand
CCAGCTGGGCGGCCACTTTAGGCTCAAACCGTTTGAGGTGGCGAATGACCTTCACCGCCTCATCAGGGTCTTGCCTGTCTACATGAACCCGCGCCAGCTGATACCAGCCGAACGGGCTCATGGGTTGCAGTTCTGTGTTTTTCTTGAGCGCCTGCACCGCTTCGTCAAAGCGGCGGTCGCGGATCAGCAGCAGCGCCAGGCCATACCAGGCGCGGTCCATCTTGGGCTCGATCTCCAGCGCGCGGCGGAAGGCCGGCTCGGCATCGGCGTGGCCGCCGGCGTCTTCCAGCATGTAGGCGAGGTTGAACCAGGCCGCGGCGGTGTCGGGGAAACGGGCCACCAGCTCGCGCAGGGCGGCGATGGCGCCCTGCTTGTCACCGAGCTGGGCCAGCACATGCGCCCGGCTCGCCAGCGCGTAGCGGTCGCCGGGGCGCACCAGCAACATCTGGGTGAACTTGTCCAGCGCAGCGGCCTGCCGGCCGAACACCAGCAGCACCAGCGCCTGCAGCTTGAGATACCAGTAAGCCAGGGCAGTGTTCATTTGCACAACTCCACGCCGATTTGCAGGCAGGTGCGGATTTTCATGAGGGTCGCGGCCAGCCAGATGAACAGCAGCAACAAAAACGCCACGAGCGGAACGTGGCGGTCAATGATTTGTTTGGGGGTGATCACCCGGGCGGCGACCACAAAGGGTTTGCCGACGATCTGCAGGATCTGGTAGAACAAATTCTGGTCTTTTTTGGCGCCGGCCAGCAGGCCCAGCACCCATTGCCCGAACAGCGCGAGCAAGGCAACCTCGGCTATCAGTTTGATCGTGGAAACAGTAAACAGCATAGGGCCTTCGAAACAATGGCTTGATTGTTTCCCCAGCGCTTACCGCCTTCTTACAAATCCTGACCAAACCCCCCGGACCTAGCTGAAACCCTCCTAGGGGTTTCCCTTGGTTCGGCCCCTGAAAGACCAGGGGCCGGGAACCAAAGACTTAACGGCTAGTTTGCCAGTTGCTTCCAGGTCGCAATCACCGTGTCAGGATTGAGCGACAGCGAGCTGATGCCCTCGTCCTTGAGCCACTGCGCAAAGTCCGGGTGGTCGCTGGGGCCCTGGCCGCAGATGCCGACGTATTTGCCCTGGCGCTTGCAGGCCTGGATGGCGCGGCTCAGCATGGCCTTGACGGCCGGGTCACGCTCGTCGAAGTCCTCGGCCAGGATGGCCATGCCCGAATCACGGTCCAGGCCCAGCGTGAGCTGGGTCAGGTCGTTGGAGCCGATCGAGAAACCGTCGAAAAACTCGAGGAACTCGTCGGCCAGGATGGCGTTGCTCGGCACCTCGCACATCATGATCACGCGCAGGCCCTGCTCACCGCGCTTGAGGCCGTGCTGGCCCAGCAGGTCGGTGACCTTTTTGGCCTGGCCCAGGGTTCGCACAAACGGCACCATGACCTCGACGTTGACCAGGCCCATGTCGTCGCGCACGCGGCGCAGCGCCTCGCACTCCATCGCAAAGGCCTCGCCGAAGTCGGCACTCAGGTAACGCGAGGCACCGCGGAAGCCCAGCATCGGGTTCTCTTCTTCCGGCTCGTAACGCGAGCCGCCGATCAGCTTGCGGTACTCGTTGGACTTGAAGTCCGACAGGCGCACGATCACCGGCTTGGGCCAGAAGGCCGCGGCGATGGTGGCCACACCTTCGGCCACCTTGTCGACGTAAAAGGCGCGCGGCGAGGCATGGCCGCGGGCCACACTTTCCACCGCCTTTTTCAGGTCGGCATCGACGTTCGGGTAGTCGAGGATGGCCTTGGGGTGCACACCGATGTTGTTGTTGATGACAAACTCGAGCCGCGCGAGACCCACGCCGTGGTTGGGGATCTGGCAGAAGTCGAAGGCCAGCTGCGGGTTGCCGACGTTCATGGTGATCTTCAGGTCGATCTCGGGCATGTCACCGCGCTGGACTTCGGTGACTTCGGTCTCCAGCAGGCCGTCGTAGATGTTGCCGGTGTCGCCCTCGGCGCAACTCACGGTGACCAGCATGCCGGTCTTGAGGGTTTCGGTCGCGTCGCCGCAGCCGACCACGGCCGGGATGCCGAGTTCGCGCGCGATGATGGCGGCGTGGCAGGTGCGGCCGCCGCGGTTGGTCACGATGGCGCTGGCGCGTTTCATGACCGGCTCCCAGTTCGGGTCGGTCATGTCGGTGACCAGCACGTCGCCGGGCTGGACCTGGTCCATCTCGCTGATGTTGTGCACGATGCGGACCGGGCCGGTGCCTATCTTCTGGCCAATCGCCCTGCCCTCGGCCAGCACGGTGCCTGTGCCCTTGAGCTTGTAACGCATCTCGGCCTTGCCCTTGGACTGGCTTTTCACCGTCTCGGGACGCGCCTGCAGGATGTAGAGCTGGCCGTCGGTGCCGTCCTTGCCCCACTCGATGTCCATGGGACGGCCGTAATGGTCCTCGATGATCACCGCGTAACGCGCCAGCTGCTCGACATCGGCGTCGCTCAGCGAGTAGCGGTTGCGCAGCTCGGCCGGCACGTCGGTGGTCTTGACCAGCTTGCCGCCGGCTTTTTTCTCTCCGGCGGTGGTGAACTCCATCTGCAGCAGCTTGCTGCCCAGGTTGCGGCGGATCACGCAGCGCTTGCCGGCCTTGAGCATGGGTTTGTGCACGTAGAACTCGTCGGGATTGACCGCGCCCTGCACCACGGTTTCGCCCAGGCCGTAGCTGGAGGTGATGAACACCACATCCTCGAAGCCGCTTTCGGTGTCGATGGTGAACATCACGCCGGCCGCGCCGATGTCGCTGCGCACCATGCGCTGCACACCGGCCGACAGGGCCACGTCGGCATGGGCAAAGCCCTGGTGCACGCGGTAGCTGATGGCGCGGTCGTTGTAGAGCGAGGCAAACACCTCTTTCATCTTGTGCAGCACGTCCTGGATGCCGACCACGTTCAGGAAGGTTTCCTGCTGGCCGGCAAAGGAGGCGTCCGGCAAATCCTCGGCGGTGGCCGACGAGCGCACCGCAAAACTGGCCTGCGGATTGCCGGCGCTCAGCGCGGCGAAGCTGTCACGCACCGCCTGCTCCAGGTCTTTCGGAAAGGGTTGGGCCTCGACCAGCGCGCGGATTTTGCTGCCGGTTTCGGCCAGCGCGCGCACGTCGTCGGTGTTGAGCGCATCGAGCAGCGCATTGATTTTTTTGTCCAGGCCATCGTGGGCCAGGAAGACGCGGAAAGCGTGGGCGGTGGTGGCAAAGCCGGTCGGCACCTGCACGCCCTGGGGGCCGGTGGGCAGTTGCGAGATCATTTCGCCGAGGCTGGCGTTTTTACCGCCGACGGCCTCGACATCCGTCATCCTCAGGTTTTCAAACGGTACGACCAGGGCGGTCGGCTCAAAAAGGTTGGACATGAAAATACTCCGGGAGGTTTAAAAACCGGGGACAGGCGCATGCGCGGCGGGCAACCTTGTTGTTGTACGAAGGGGTTGGGGCGGGGCATGGCGGGGAATATCGGGATAATTGGCTTCATTGTAGGGCTGGCCTGCCTTTTCCGGCTTCCGCGCCCTTTCACCAACCTGACCCCTCGCCCATGTCCAACCGCACCGTGTTTTTCATCTCCGACGGCACCGGCATCACGGCCGAGACCTTTGGCAACGCCATCCTGGCCCAGTTCGAGCTCAAACCGCGCCATGTGCGCTTGCCCTTCATCGACAGCGTGGACAAGGCGCACCAGGCAATCCGCCAGATCAACCACACCGCCGAAGTCGAAGGCCAAAAGCCGATTGTGTTCACCACCCTGGTCAACATGGAGATCCTCAACGTGCTCAAGAGCAACTGCCACGGCATGCTGCTCGACATGTTCGGCATGTTTGTGGCGCCGCTGGAAACCGAGCTGGGCCTCAAATCCAACCACCGGGTCGGGCGCTTTTCCGACGCCTCCAAAAGCAAGGAATACGACGACCGCATCGAGGCCATCAACTTCTCGCTGGCGCACGACGATGGGCAAAGCAACCGCGACCTGGCCGGCTCGGATGTGATCCTGGTCGGCGTCAGCCGCAGCGGCAAGACGCCGACCTCGCTCTACCTGGCGATGCAGTACGGGCTGAAGGCGTCCAACTACCCGCTGATCCCGGAAGACTTCGAGCGCCGCCAGCTGCCGCCGGCGCTGGTGCCGCACCGCAAGAAAATTTTCGGCCTGACCATCGCCGCCGAACGGCTGGCGCAGATCCGCAACGAACGCCGGCCCAACTCCAAATACGCCAGCCTGGAGAACTGCCGCGAGGAAATCCATGAGGCCGAAGCCATGATGCGGCGCGAAGGCATACGCTGGCTGTCGACCACCACGAAGTCGATCGAGGAGATCGCGACCACCATCCTGCAGGAAATCCGGCCGGAGCGGCTGGAGTACTGACATAAGCATAAGCAGCAGCCGATTGCTCTGTTTTTGATAGCTGCTCGCCCCTGACTGGCATGGGCTGGCGCCCAATTTGACTAAAAAACCGATGGAACTGACCACCGGCGGGCGTCCAGCCCGTTTTGCGCATCAAATCTGCCTCCAGCCCATGCCAGTCAAGGCTGGCTAGCTCCGATTTTGATAGCAGATCGGTTTATCCCAGCACCGCCACCCCCTTGACCTGCGCAAACACCGCGCTGCCCGGCTGCAGCTGCAGCGCCGCTGCCGACTTGCGCGTGATGCGCGCCAGCAGCGTGCTGCCGCCCGCATCCAGGCTGACCATGACCTGGCCCGGGCTGTCGCCGGCCAGGCCGGTGACGGTGGCGGCGAACACATTGAGCACGCTGCTGCCCTCCTGACGCAACAGGCTCAGGCTGACGTCGCGCGCCTGGATGCGCAGCCGCACGCGCTGGCCGGGCTGCAGCGCTTGGCCCGGCAGGCTGATCCGGCCGCCGGCAAATTCAAGCTGGGTCAGTTGCCAGTCGGGTTCCAGATGGCTCACGGTGGCGGCGATCACGGCCGCGGCGGCGTCGCCATGGGCCAGCGGCAAATCCAGCCGCGTCAGCAGTTCACGCGTGGGGCCGGCCGCCGTGACGCGGCCCGCATCGAGCAACAGCAGGTGGTCGGCCAGCCGCGCCACCTCGTCGGGCGCGTGGCTCACATACAGGATGGGAATCTCCAGTTCGTCGTGCAGGCGCTCCAGGTAAGGCAGGACCTCGGCCTTGCGCTGCAGGTCCAGCGCCGCCAGCGGCTCGTCCATCAGCAGCAGTTGCGGGCTGGTGGCCAGCGCGCGCGCGATCGCCACACGCTGGCGCTCGCCGCCCGACAGCGTGTCAGGCAGGCGCGCCATCAGCGGGCCGATGCCCAGCAGTTCCACCGCCTGCTCCAGCGACACGCGGCGCTGCGCCGCGGGCACGCGGCTGCGCCCGTAGGCCAGGTTGCGGCGCACGTCCAGGTGCGCGAACAGGCTGGCCTCCTGGAACACAAAACCCAGCGGGCGCCGGTGCACCGGCAAAAAAATACCGGCGGCATCGTCCTGCCAGACCTCGCCGTTGACGGCGAGCCGGCCGTTGTCCGCACGTTCCAGCCCGGCCATACAGCGCAGCAAACTGGTCTTGCCGGAACCCGACACCCCCAAAATCGCCGTGACGCCGCGCCCCGGCAGATCCACATCCACATCCAGCAGGAACTGGCCCCGCTGATGGCGCAAGGTGGCAGCGATGCCGCTCATGCGCCCTGCCCGCGGCGCCGGCTGCCAGGCTGCAGCACATACAGCGCCAGCAAGACCACAAAGGAAAACAGCAGCAGCCCACCGGCCAGCCAGTGCGCCTGCGCATATTCCAGCGCTTCCACATGGTCGTAAATCTGCACCGACAACACCCGGGTCTGGCCCGGGATATTGCCGCCCATCATCAGCACGATGCCGAACTCGCCCACCGTGTGGGCAAATCCCATGACCGCCGCCGTCAGGTAGGCCGGGCGCGCCAGCGGCAACACCACCGTCACAAAGGTGTCCAGCGGCGAGGCGCGCAGGGTGGCGGCGACTTCCAGCGGGCGCTCGCCGATGGCTTCGAACGCATTTTGCAAAGGCTGGACCACGAATGGCAGCGAATACAGGACCGAGCCAAGCACCAGCCCGGCAAAACTGAAAGGCAGCAGGCCCCAGCCCAGCGCCTGCGTCATCTGGCCGACCGGGCCTTGAGGCCCCGTCAGCACCAGCAGGTAAAAACCCAGCACCACCGGCGGCAGCACCAGCGGCAGCGCCACCAGCGCGCCCACCGGACCCTTGAGCCAGGAGCGCGTGCGCGCCAGCCACCAGGCCAGCGGCGTGCCGGCCACCAGCAGCAGCACCGTGGTCGTCGCCGCCAGCCTGGCGGTCAGCGCGATGGCCTCAAGGGCGGCAGCGTCCATCATGTCAGGGCAGCGCCTGGTAGCCGTGGGCGCGTATCACCGCCCTGGCTTTGTCGGATTGCAGAAAAGCCATCAGCTGCCGGGCCGCCGGGCTGCCCTTGCCCCGGGTCAGCAACACCGCGTCCTGGCGAATCGGGCTGTGCAGGGTGTCCGGCACGATCCAGGCCGAGCCGGACGCGGGCTTGCCGTTTTCAAGCACCTGCGACAGCGCGACAAAACCGAGTTCGGCATTGCCGGTAGCCACAAAACTGAAGGCCTGGCCAATGCTTTCGCCGGTCACGAGTTTCGGCGCCAGCGCCGCGTCAAGGCCCAGCCGGCTCAGGGTCTGCATCGCCGCCGCGCCATAAGGCGCGAGTTTGGGCGCGGCAATCGCCAGCTTGCTGAAACCGCCTTGGCGCAAGACATCGCCTTGCGCGTTCACAAAGCCGGGCCGCGCCGACCACAGCGCCAGCCGGCCGGTGGCGTAAGTGAAGCGGCTGCCCTGGACGGCGCCACCCTCCTGCTCCAGCTTCTTCGGGGTGTGGTCGTCGGCGGCCAGGAAGACCTCGAAGGGCGCGCCGTTGCGGATCTGCGCGTACAACTTGCCGGTCGCGCCGAAAGACAGGATGGCCTTGTGGCCGCTGTCCTTTTCGAACTCCGCGGCGATGATTTTCATGGGCGCGCTGAAGTTGGCCGCCACCGCGACCTGCACATCGGCAGCCCGCGCCGGCGCGGCCAGGCACAGGAGCCAGAGGGACACAACAGACAGGGTTTGGAAGCGCATGGCGGCGATGGTTTTTCGCTATTCTATTTTAGAATAACGGATCGATGCCAGGCGATCACCACCCATGAAAAAAGCCGTCCCTGCCCTGTCCTTCGGCAGCGCCCTCAGCCACGAGCCCGCCGACAAACGCATAGAGATCCTGCGCCGTGTCGGCGACAGCGGCTCGATCTCGCAGGCCGCGCGCGATGCCGGTGTCAGCTACAAGGCCGCCTGGCAAGCCATCGACACCTTGAGCAACCTGGCCGGCGGCGTGCTGGTGCAGCGCGCGGTCGGCGGCGCCGGCGGCGGCGGCGCACTGATCACCGACGCCGGCAAACAGCTGCTGGCCATCGCCGCGCAACTGGCCGAATCACGCCGTCAGGTGCTGGACGCAGCGGCGGGTGCCCCGCCGTCCGCCCTGTCACACATCGGCCTGCGCACCAGCATGCGCAACCAGTTTCCCTGCCGGGTGGACCGGCTGGAGCGCAAAGGCCAGACCGTGCGGGTGTTTCTGCGCCTGCCCGGCGACAGCCAGCTGGTTTCACGCATCACCAGGGCCAGCGCCGAACTGCTGGGCCTGAAAAAAAACCTGGAGGTGCTGACGCTGTGCAAGGCCACGGCGGTGCGCGTCGCGCCGCAAGCCGCCGTCCCCACCGGTGGCCAGCAACTGAGCGGACGGGCCCAGCGCGTCAGCCGCGGCGTCGGCGGCGACGAGGTGTCGCTGCTGCTGGACGCCGGCTTGCTGCTGGTGGGATTTGCCGCAGCGGGCAGCGGCATCCGTGTCCGAACCCCGGTGAACGCGCAGATCGATGAGTCGGCCGTGGTGGTTGCGCTGCCCGCTTGATGCGACTTGCGTGTGACAGCCCTTTAGCGGGCCCCAATGCATTTCATAGCAAATATCTATCAATTTAATCCAGTCAACAGAGTTATACTATGCACTGGCCAGCAGATTACAGCTGTTTTTTATCAACTCCAGAAAGCGATCCCCATGTCCCTGATCAATACCCCCGTCCAGCCCTTCAAGACCCAGGCCTTCCTCAATGGCAAGTTCATTGACGTTTCCAACGAATCGCTCAAGGGCAAATGGTCGGTCCTGATCTTCATGCCGGCGGCTTTCACTTTCAACTGCCCGACCGAAGTCGAGGACGCTGCCGACAACTACGCCGAATTCCAGAAAGCCGGCGCCGAGGTCTACATCGTGACCACCGACACCCACTTCTCGCACAAGGTGTGGCATGAGACCTCCCCTGCCGTCGGCAAGGCCAAGTTCCCGCTGGTCGGCGACCCGACCCATGTGCTGACCAAGGCCTTTGACGTGTTCATCCCTGAAGAAGGCCTGGCACTGCGCGGCACCTTCGTGATCGATCCCGAAGGCATGATCAAGACGGCCGAAGTCCATTCCAACGAAATCGCCCGCGACGTGAAAGAAACCCTGCGCAAGCTCAAAGCGGCCCAGTACACCGCCGCCCACCCCGGCCAGGTCTGCCCTGCCAAGTGGAACGAAGGCGCCAAGACGATTGCCCCGTCGATCGACCTCGTCGGCAAGATCTAAGTCCCGCGATACCGGCCCGGGCACCACACACCTCGCGGTGTGTCCCGGGCTTTTTTGTTCCCTTTTGACACGATATTGACAACGAAAGTGAGTTTTTCATGCTCGACGACGCCACCAAAGCCCAACTGCAAAGCTACCTCGAACGCGCCACCCAGCCGATCGACATCGTCGCCTCGCTCGACGACAGCGAGGCCTCGGGCGAAGTGCTGTCGCTGCTGAAAGACGTGGCGGCCTCCTCGCCGCTGGTCACGCTGACCGAAAGCCGCGACGACCCGCACCGCAAACCTTCGTTCTCGATCAACCGCCCGGGTGAAAACCACGGCCCGCGTTTTGCCGGCCTGCCCATGGGCCATGAATTCACTTCGCTGATCCTGGCGCTGCTGCAGATCGGCGGTTACCCGCCCAAGGTCGAGCAAGCCATCCTCGAGCAGATCCGCGCGCTGGACCGCGACCTCGACTTCGAGGTCTACGTCTCGCTGACCTGCCACAACTGCCCGGACGTGGTGCAGGCGCTGAACCTGATGGCGGTGCAGAACCCGCGCATCAAGACCACCATGATCGAAGGCGGCACCTTCCAGGACGAGATCAAGGAACGCGAGATCATGGGTGTGCCCACGGTCTTCCTCAACGGCACCATGTTCGGCAACGGCCGCATGAGCCTCGAAGAGATCCTCGCCAAGATCGACACCAGCGGGGTCGAGCGCGAAGCCAAGAAGATCGATGCCAAGGACCCGTTTGATGTGCTGATCGTCGGCGGCGGCCCGGCCGGCGCGGCCGCGGCCGTGTACGCCGCACGCAAGGGCATACGCACCGGCGTGGCCTCCGAACGTTTCGGTGGCCAGGTGCTGGACACCCTGGGCATCGAGAACTTCATCTCGATCAAGGAAACCGAAGGCCCGAAATTCGCCCACGCGCTCGAGGAGCACGTGCGCAACTACGACGTCGACATCATGAACCTGCAGCGCGCCAAGGCCTTGCGGCCCAACAGCGGCGCCGGCAAGGACCTGATCGAGATCGAGCTCGAAAGCGGCGCCTCGCTGAAGAGCAAGTCGGTGATCATCTCCACCGGCGCGCGCTGGCGCAACATCAATGTGCCCGGCGAGCAGGAGTTCAAGAACAAGGGCGTGGCTTATTGCCCGCATTGCGACGGTCCGCTGTTCAAGGGCAAACGTGTGGCGGTGATCGGCGGCGGCAACTCCGGCGTGGAAGCGGCGATCGACCTGGCCGGCATCGTCGGCCACGTGACGCTGATCGAGTACGACACCGCGCTGCGCGCCGACGCGGTGCTGCAGAACAAGCTCAAGAGCCTGGCCAACGTGGACGTGTTCACCAATGCGCAGACCACCGAGATCACCGGCGACCAGAAGGTCACCGGCCTGGTCTACAAGGACCGCGCGAGCGGTGAGCTCAAAACCGTGGCGCTCGAAGGTGTGTTCATCCAGATCGGGCTGGTGCCCAACACCGACTGGCTCAAGGGTGTGGTCGATCTGTCCAAACACGGCGAGATCATTGTCGACGCACGCGGCCAGACCTCGGTGCCCGGCGTGTTTGCCGCCGGCGACGCGACGACGGTGCCGTTCAAGCAGATCATCATCGCGGCCGGTGACGGCGCCAAGGCGGCGCTGGGCGCGTTCGATTATCTGATCCGCAGCCCGGCCACCGCGCACTGAGCGCGCAGGCCTGCCTCTGCAAAGCCCGCCACTGGCGGGCTTTTTTGTGCCCGTGTCGCGGCCTTGTGCAATGCGAACGGTTATCACACTCACACGCAAGCCGACCGCCCGCGTGGGGGCATGCCTTGAGCAGAAGCGGTCGCCGGGAGACAATGCAGCATCAACAACACACAACAAGAGGAAATGCCATGAAAGGCGACGCACAAGTCATCACCCACCTGCAGGCCCAGCTCAAGAACGAGCTGACCGCCATCAACCAGTACTTCCTGCACTACCGCATGTACAAGCATTGGGGCCTGGACAAGCTGGCGAAGAAGGAATACGAGGAATCCATCGGCGAGATGAAACACGCCGACAAGCTGATGGACCGCATCTTCATGCTGGACGGCCTGCCCAACCTGCAGGACCTCGGCAAACTGATGATCGGCGAAGACGTGCCGGAAGCGCTCAACTGCGACCTGCAGGCCGAAACCGGCGCGCAGGCCACCATCAAGGCCGGCATCGCGCATTGCGAAAGTGTGCGTGACTATGTCTCGCGCGACCTGCTGCAGGGCATCCTCGACGACACCGAGGAACACATCGACTTCCTGGAAACCCAGATCGAACTGATCAACAAGGTCGGCATCCAGAACTACCTGCAAAGCCAGATGGGCGAGCTGAGCTAGTTCCCCGCCGGCGCTGCAACACGCCTTTCCCGGCCCGCCCCCTGGCGGGCCGTTTTGTTTCCGGACCACGCCGCCGCCAGGCGCGCTGTCTTTTTTACCTCCGCACGCACGGGTTTTGACCATCTAAACGCGAATAATTCTCATTGTTGCGGTAAGATACCGCACCCGCCAGCCGACGCTTTTCGCGTGAAGCCAGCCAGCAACCTCGCTTGAGCCTGTGCTTCACCATGTCCGCCCTTTTTCCCGTTTCCAAGCAAAAAACGCCTTCAGCCCATGCCAGCCATGGGCTGGCAGCTAGCAATTTTGTAGCAAACGCCGTGTCTGGCGGCTTCCTGGCGCCCACGCCATGCTGAGCGCCAGCCACATCCGCCGCTGGTCCTGGGTCCACAAATGGTCCAGCCTGGTCTGCACCGTCTTCATGCTGCTGCTGTGTATCACCGGCCTGCCGCTGATCTTCCACCACGAGATCGGGCACCTGCTGGGCACCGAGGTCGAGGCGCCGGCCATGCCCGCCGGCACGCCGCGCGCCAGCCTGGACCGCGTGATCGCCACGGCCCAGGCCCTGCATCCCGAACGCGTGGTGCAGTTTGTCTCGCAGCCCGAGGACGATGACGGCCTGTGGTTTGTCACGCTGACGCCGACGCCTGAACCGACCGAGGACTTCAAGTCGGTCGCCGTCGATGCGCGGACTGCCGCCGTGCTGGCCCAGCCGAAGTTCGACGAAGGTTTCATGTACGTGATGTTCAAGCTGCATGTGGACCTGTTCGCCGGCCTGCCCGGCAAGCTCTTCCTCGGCTTCATGGGCCTGCTGATGCTGGTGGCGATCGTGTCCGGCGTGGTGCTGTACGCGCCCTTCATGCGCAAGCTCGATTTCGGCACGGTGCGGCGCGCGCGGCAGCCGCGCCTGAAGTGGCTGGACCTGCACAACCTGCTGGGCATCGTGACCCTGGTCTGGGCCTTCACGGTGGGCGCCACCGGCATGATCAACACCTGGGCCGACCTGATCATCAAGTACTGGCAACACGACCAGCTCAGCACGCTGCTGGCGCCCTACCAGGGCCAGCCGCCGGTGCCGCCGGCCGAACGCGGCTCGCTGCAGGCTGCGCTGGACAGCGCGCTGGCCGCCGCCCCCGGCAACAAGCTGTCCTTCATCGCCTTTCCCGGCACGGCGTTTTCCAGCCCGCACCACAACACGGTGTTCCTGCGCGGCAACACCGC